>Ga0116151_10001444_pt1 | contig 22230 bp, 16 predicted proteins | sample AD_UKC117_MetaG_FD_89893 | JGI IMG/M metagenome (GOLD analysis project Ga0116151, IMG submission 89893) | Active sludge microbial communities of municipal wastewater-treating anaerobic digesters from Hong Kong - AD_UKC117_MetaG | ecosystem: Engineered > Bioreactor > Anaerobic > Digestate... | reverse complement strand
ATGATTGTTCGTTTGGCACATGCCGTCGTGAACCGGTTTTTATACCGATTTCCGCGTCCATATCGCTTTGCGACTCTTGCCCTGACCTGTGCCGCCGCTTTGACTTTTTGCTTGCACCAAAGCCTGCAGGCACATGAGGTTGGGCCTTCGCCTCGCCCCCTTTTGCCTGCCTGTTTTGAAGCAGATCTGCGCTGTTCACTTCCTGCCGATGCCCATGCCACGCTCCCAGCGGCCCCGGGAATGGCAAACGATCTCATGCGTTGGCCCATTACCCCCACCCAATACCACGACGGCAAATGGTTTCAGCTAATGGATGGTTTGGTCGACCGGGCCCATGCGCCTTTAGTACGACAAGAGCCAATCTATGCGGTGCCGTGCGTGAACGGCTTTGCAGATGTCTACCCTTGTCGGAATGTGGATCTGCTTGCCCATCTCCCCTACTCGGCCATTGGCGGCAAAGCCAACAACGACAGTTGGGGTTGGCGCGACCCACTCGATGGACACGAGTATGCCCTGATCGGGGCCCTAGACGGCACCATCTTTCTCGATATTACAACCCCCGACGCCCCCTTGTACCTGGGGAAGCTGCCGACGCACGGCACCAGCAGCAGTTGGCGCGATCTCAAGGTCTATCGGGATCATCTCTTTATCGTTGCGGACAACAACCCGCAACATGGCATGCAAGTCTTTGATCTACGGAACCTGCGAACGATTCCACGGACAGCAGGCCCTCAAGTCCTCCACGAGAGTGCCCACTACGCCGCCTTTGAAAATGCGCACAACATTGCGATCAACGAGGCCACTGGCTTTGCCTACATTGTGGGCAGCGAAACCTGCCGGGGTGGCCTCCACATGGTCGATATCCGCACACCGACCGTGCCAACCCAAGCCGGCTGCTACACCGACGATGATTATATCCATGATACAACCTGTGTTCTTTACCACGGGCCGGATCCTCGCTATCAGGGGCGGGAACTCTGCTTCAACGCCAGTGTGAACGATGTCACCATCGTTGATGTGACCGAGAAGGATCATCCCACGCGCATTGCCGACTACAGCAATGCAGATAACATCTATATCCATCAAGGCTGGCTGACGGCGGATCAACGCTATTTTGTGATGAATGACGAGTTGGACGAACTGCGCAAAGCGCAAAATACCCGCACCTATATTCTCAACGTTGAGCAGGTCGATGCGCCCTATCTCACCGGTATCTACAGCGCAACCCTCGCTTCCATTGATCACAATCTCTACATCAGCGATACCTACATCTATGAAGCCAACTATACGACTGGCTTGCGGGTATTGGATGGCAAGAAACTGGCCGAAGGCACGCTCACCGAAGTCGCGAGCTTCGACACCTTTCCCGAAAACGATGGGGCCAGCTTCGACGGTGCGTGGACGGCTTACCCCTACTTCCGCAACGGCACCGTGGTTGTGAGTACGATCGAAAGTGGTGTCTTTATTCTTCGACCACAGCTACGCCCCGATGTCATCGTGGAAACCTCCCATGGATTAGCCCTACTCTGTCGCCCGACGCTGCCGGAGAACCGCTACCGCAGCACCGTCACGGTGATAGCCAGAAATGACTATGCGCAAACCGTTAAGTTAACTACCAAGACCGTTCGCCTGCAAGCGGCAGCGGCCAACAACCTCGCCATCATCATCGAGCCAACACGCATCGATCTGAGCCAACAGGGAACCGTTACGGGCACGGTGACTGTGGATGTACAGCCCCTCGCCAGTGGCTACTACACGATGTCCATTATCGCGTCGTCCCCCGACGCCACGGAACTGGACCGCACGCAGAGCACCTTTCATCTGGCGGATACCCCCGCCGCGATGCCGGCGGTTCAGGCAGTCGAGCGTTCGCTCAGCGCAAGCGCCGGCCTCACCCTCACCTGGCCCGCTATTGACAGTGCAACAGCCTATCGGGTAGAGGTTGCCACCGACGAAGCCTTTGCACATACGATCCAAAGTGAGGAGATAACGGCAACTAAATTTTCTATTGCGCCCCCCCCAATGATCAACCAACGGTATTACTGGCGGGTTTCACCCATCAATGGTTGTGGGGTCGGCATACCGACCATGGGCAGTGGACAGAGTGCCTACGGTGTCTATTTGCCCTGGATCGCCAATCCATCGACAGCCGAATGAGTCTGTATCAAATTCAAGCTCGACTTACGCACTGAAAACCCCAATCATTCTTGAAGAGCTGCGTAAGTTTGGTAACAATGCTATCAGTGAAGGAGTGGAATGAGATGAGCTGGTACGATTATTTAGCCGCCAACCAAGAGCGCTACCTGGCCGAGTTAGTGGAGTTTTTGCGCATTCCCAGCATCTCCAGCTTACCCGAACATGCCGACGATGTCCGCCAGGCCGGCCATTGGGTCGCCGATCGCATGCGCGCGGCCGGCATCGAGCATGTGGAAATGCTGGAAACAGCGGGCCATCCCGTCGTCTACGGCGATTGGCTCCACGCCCCCGGCAAACCCACGGTGCTCATCTACGGTCACTTTGATGTCCAACCGGTCGATCCGTTGGAGCTATGGGAGAGTCCCCCCTTTGAACCGGCGATTCGCAACGGCAGCATCTATGCACGCGGTGCCAACGATGATAAGGGCAACATGCTGACGCCGATCATTGCCACGGAGGCACTGTTACAGAGCGAGGGAGCACTTCCCGTCAATGTCAAGTTCTTTTTTGAAGGCCAGGAAGAGATTGGCAGCCCAACACTGCCACCCTTTGTCGCCGCCAACAAAGAAAAATTCGCCTGTGACATGGTCGTCAGCTCGGATGGGGGGCAGTATAGCGATACGCAACCAGAATTGGCCATTGGGCTGCGCGGCCTGGCGGCGCTCCAAATCGACGTACAGGGTCCCAATGCCGATGTCCACTCGGGGATGTATGGTGGCGCCATCAACAACCCGATCCACGCGCTGGTGCAGATCCTGGCCTCCATGCGTTCACCGGAAGGCAAGATTCTGGTCGAGGGTTTCTATGAGCGCGTGCGCGCGCTGACAGATGAAGATCGCGCCCAAATTGCCGCCGTACCGCACGACGCCGCCGCATTCAAAGCGCAGATCGCGATCAGCGATACCTATGGCGAGCCAGGCTTTAGCACGCTGGAACGCATTTGGGCGCGGCCCACACTGGAGGTCAATGGCATCTGGGGCGGCTTCCAGGGCAAAGGTACGAAGACAGTCCTCCCGAGCCTGGCCCACGCCAAGATTACCTGTCGCCTGGTGGCGGATCAAGATCCGGCGGAGATTGTACAGTTGCTGATCGCCCACATTGACGCGCACACCCCGGCTGGCGTCACGGTGACGGTGAAGCCCGAAGCCAGCGCGGCGGAACCCTACCTGATGCCGGCGGATCACCCCGGAAATGTCGCCGCCCGCGATGTCCATCTCGAGCTCTATGGCAAAGAGCCGCTCTATGTTCGTTCCGGTGGCAGCATCCCCTTCTGCAGCCTCTTTCACAAAGAGCTTGGTGTCTACACCGTAAACTTTGGCTTTGCCCTCCCCGATGAGAAGCAACACTCCCCCAACGAATTTTTCCGCCTTCACAATTTCGAGCGCGGTCAACGCGCCTACTGCATGTTGCTTGAGCGGCTGGCAGAATAAAAACCAACCAACAATAGCCAGAGATGATGACCAAACGCTATCGCACACTCTTCCTCACCGACCGCAGCCCCCATCATCAAGAGGCAGCCCGCAAGGCCGCGCCGCCGGCGCTCGACCTGATGATCCGCCGCCGTCCCAGCCATGACGAGTTGCTCGCCCTGCTGCCAGACGTCGAGATCCTCATCAGCGAACGCGCCGACACGATCGATGCACCCTTGCTCGCCGCGGCACCCAAATTGCAACTGATCCAGCGTCTCGGGTCGCTGACCTACGATATTGATGTAGCCGCGGCCCAAGCGCAGGGCATCACCGTCTGTTATTGGCCACTGCGGGGTTGTATCATGGTAGCCGAGCACATGGTGTTACAGATGCTCAGCCTGGTCAAACGGCTAGCCGAAGTCAAGGCGGTTGCCGAAACGGCCGCGGATTGGGGCCAAACGGCACGCCGCACCGATGAGAACACCTTTGCCTACAATTGGTCGGGACGGCGGGCGATTGAGGGCATCTTCGGACAGCGGGTGGGCATCCTGGGCTTTGGGGAAATTGGGGTCGAATTGGCGCGGCGGTTGCAGCCCTTTGCGCCGGCAACGATCTTCTACCACAAACGCACTCGCCTACCGGTGACGGTGGAAGCCGCACTGGAGGTCGTTTATGCCGCGCCGGACGAACTCATCGCCCAAGTCGATTTTCTCTGTTTGTTGCTGCCCTATGCAGCGGAGACGGATCACTTTCTCAACGCGGCACGTCTGGCCACCATGAAACCGGGTGCCTTCCTCGTTAGTTGTGGCAGCGGCAGTGTGATCGACGAAGCCGCGCTGGCCGCTGCCCTGCGCCGTGGCGCTCTCGGTGGTGCGGCGCTCGACACCTTTGAGTGGGAACCGCTGCAGCCCAACAATCCCTTACTGCCGCTGGCCCAACAGCCGATGATGAATGTGGTGCTGAGTCCTCACACCGCCGCAGGAGCGGCCCAACGAAAAGAGGAACGCGGACGAAACAGCGACTTTACCAATATTGAACGTTTTTTGGCCGGCGAACCGTTGCGTTACATGGTTGCGTGTCCCTGACACGGTCTCATATTATTGTTAGCAGCCGACGACCAATGCCGGAGCATATTGAGAGCCACTGAGAGCCACCTGAGAGCGATTGATAGCACCGCGAAGCTTCACTTGGTTCACCAGAGGAAGAGCAGGACGATGCGGTAAATTAACCAACATTATTCCCTTACGCAAAGCAATATGACCAACAAAATCATTAGGTTAAACAGGCCCAAATGCCATCTTTGCTGACGAAAATAGACCTCTTCCTGTCCATTATACTACGACAATTGCACAAAACATCTACAACAATTGGAGTAGCTTGACAACGCCTAGAAAAACCTCTACAATCCTTACTAAGGTCGCTCTCTCCCGATTGCGCATGCACCCATAGGCGCAAGCGCCCTTAGCATCAAACGGCGCGTGGCATATCACATCGATGATTTGCTGGTGTGGTTGAGTCAATGTTTATGTGCACTGTATTTTTGTTGATTTGTGGTTGAAATTTGGCTACAGTCGGCAGAACTATAGCTGCCACTTCTATGGGATGAGAGCTGCTTGCCCTCTAGCCGTCTTGTTTTGCTTACAATCTTCATTGAACACAATCTACACAACGGCGCCATTGTTCATCAACTTTCATTCCCATTGTCCATCCATCCGCTAGCTCATCCTGTGATGAAGCCTACGCTCCATTCCTCCATCATTTCTCAAAAGGAGACAGAGTATGACTAAGGCGTATTTACTTGTAAGCTTGGCATTGTTGATAGCCGTGCTCTTCGGTGCCCTGATCTTTGCCGATGCAGGGCTGCAGTTGGCGGATGTTTCGTGGAATAGCCTACCGACGTTGCACTGGACAGCCGGTGGCCAGACTTGGACTGGTTGATCCATCCAAAATAAGGTCTACACCGATGAAGGTCAGTGTATCGCTACCTTCATCGATGTAGACATCGGATCGTGACAGTGCCATCAGCACTCCTCTTAGTAACTGATTCATTGGGAACAGCGGCGAATTCGATTTCACCGCTGTTTTTTGGCGGTATCGCACGAATTGTGTAAATCACGATTGGTCCAGAGGACGGATTGGCAATTTACACAAGTTTCGGCATACCGCCTGTTTTTTTTGTGGGAGTCTATGTTGAGCAAGTTAGCACCGTTACTTGTTACGAGCATAATCTGGTTTGCCATCGGCTGGTTTGTCAAGGACATTTGGGTAGGGCAGTCGAGCGTCAATAGCTTAACCCCAGAGCAGGCACTTGTGGCAAAGGCACAGTTGCTGTTACAACAGCGCTATCTGCCCAGCCCAACAGTGCAAACGCAACAACCGATTACGGACGCGCTTGTCGATGCGGCAATTGGTGGCATGTTGGCATGGGGTGGCGACCGCTATGCCGATCTATACGGCCCTGCGGCAACGAAACGCTATTTAGCAGGGTTTGAAGAAAACATTGGCATCACCGATGTACGGTTTGATATCATTGAAGGGCAGATGGTGATACGCGATGTGCCGCCGGACGGCGCTGCTGCAGCAGCTGGGCTCAAAACCGGGGATATCTTGCTCGCCGTCGATGACGAAGCATTTCATTCGTACATTGGTGGCTATGAAGCGGGGATTCTGCTGCGCGGGCCGGTGGATTCCACCTTTAGACTAACCATTCAACGGGGTGATGAGCGTCTCACCCTCCCGGTCAAGCGGCAACGGTGGGACTATCTGGCCAGCGAAATGCTTGCGGGTGATATTGGTTATTTAAAGACCGAATTCTTTTTTCTACACCAAACCACTACTGCTGTGGAAGAGATCCTGCAGGAGTTTCAGAAACAGGGTGTGCAAGCACTCATCTGGGATTTGCGCAATAGCGGTGGCGGCGCAACCGATCCCGTGCAGGAAATTGTGAGTTTCTTCCGACACAAAAACGACTCGCTCTTTCTGGCTGAATTTAAAGACGGTACGCAAGTGGAATTTCGTGCAAAGGAAGGCGAGTTGTTGGCGACCCTTCCGATTGCAGTCTTGATCGACCACGGAACCTTTTCCGCCAGCGAAATGGCTGCCGCGGCAATGGTCCCGCGAGCGAAGACCATTCTAATTGGTGAGGCAACGGCAGGAAAAGGAACGATCCAAGATACCGTCATGCTTGATGAAAGTCACTTGTTGCACTTTACCATTGCCAAATGGTTAACGCCCACAAAAGAATGGCTGGAGGGGCGGGGTGTTGAACCAATGGTCGATGCGTTGGACGATCCAGCCACACCAGAAGATGAGGTTATTGCGTTGGCCGTAGACTATTTGCAGCAGCAGATCGGCAAGTAGCATTGGCCACGGTTGCCTGTAGATGTTGCGCAATCATGCTCTTTTTGACATAGCACAGGCCATCCAACGTGTTGAGGGCACCAGTGGCCGCCAAATCCCGTGCAACGGCTGACGCAGAATTGACAAAAAACTCATCGCCCTGCTGTTTGACAACATGTAAAAATGCGGTGACCACCTGTGGATCAAACTGTGCACCGGAACAACGCACAACTTCTTCGACAACCGCCTCCAATGTGCGCGTCGCCTGGTAAGGACGATCCGATAACATCGCTTCCACACTATCGGCAACACACATGATTCGTGCGCCCAGCGCATTCTCTTCGCCCTTTAATCCGTCCGGATAACCATAGCCATCCCACCGTTCATGGTGATTGCGCACAAGGGGCACCAACTCTTGAAATTGGGGCATCTGGCTGACGATGTCAGCACCGATGACGGTATGTAACTTCAGGGCAGCGTACTCTTCATCGGTCAAGCGCCCCTTTTTCCCGATAATGGCGTCGGTCACCCCGACTTTGCCGACATCGTGGATGAGGCCACCCCGATAGATTTTGGTCTGCTCCTCCTGCGACAGCCCCATCTCTTTGGCAATCGCCGCGGCATAGCGGGCAACTTGCGCAGAGTGCCCAAAGGTATAAATATCATACGCATCGACAACAGCGGCCAACGTTTGCAATAGCCCCAGATTGGCTTCCTCCAATTTGTGATTGGCAATCTCAAGTTGGTCAACATAGGAGCGCGTGTGGGCCAAATAGAGGCGTAACGCATAGCCGGTTGCCAATATCGGCAACATAAAGATCCCCAAACCGACACTTCCGGCCATTTCGTAAATCATCGCGATACCGCCACCGCCAATGACCCCACTGGCCACGGTAATCGGATAAGTCCACTGCCAATCCTGGCGCCAAATATCCAGGACAGCTCGCCCCGTTTGCAAATGTATCACACCGATCAACAGAAAGGTGCTGACCAATTCATCAGCAAGTACCGTTAGAATTACAATCGGCAAAACCCATACGGAATCAATCGTGCCCGGGGTACCCCCAACCCATATGAAGACAGAACCGGCAAAGGCAGCACCGACAACCCGTAGGCTCACATTGAATGCAATGCGCCGCCACCACTTTGCGCGCGTGGGCGACTGCAAAGAGCGGTTAAACCACTCACTGGTTGTAAGAATCGTCATGAGTGCACCGGCTACCGCAACCAGTACACCGCCCCAAGGGCCAAGCAGCACAATCGCGGCAATCGTCGCAACCGTTACAATTGAGACGCTGCTGTGGCTGGCCCGAAAGAGACATACGCTGGTGAGCTCGGAAATAATGGCTGCACCCGCCAGGATCGCTAACGTGGTCCAACTACTGTCATAACGGAGGAGAGCATTGATGGCGATGAAGAATCCCAGCAGAGAGACAATTGTGGTGTAGTAGCGCACCCAATAATTACGGCGGCGTTCTCGGTGCAGAGTCCCGCTAATCATCGTAGCTGTCGACACAACTTCTCCTTCCATAAACACGGCAGCATACTAGTACACGATGGCGTAAAAAGGCCAGAGTCATTTCTGCCTTTTTAGGTGAATTGCAGAGAGTTCAGTGACTTCGAAGCATTGGTTATTTTCTACGGGTGCTTCCTGCAATATCAATGTGGTAACCGCTCCCCAGCCATTGGGCGCGCAAGAACGTACCCACACCGCCAGGATGCAAGTAAGTATCACATTCTCATGAATATGGGATAACGCCGCCTTCATTCAACTTGGCATTCTGCCGTTGTCATGCCAACCAGTCAGAGGGTCCTACTGCGCTGATTCGCTACAGACACTGCCAAAATGCGCAATGAAAAGACAACCACTTGCGTAACCTTTTCAGCCAATATAGCATGAGCAAATAACAGCGTTCATGTCAGAAAGCTGTCAATGGCTTAAAGTAAAACGAAACAATCGTTTACACTCGCAAAAAAGAGATCTTCACTGCCTCAGCCCTAGATAGAGTAACATTGCAAAAAATATAGCAACAATTTGCTACAATTCATCTTAACATCTAGCAGCGGAAGTTACATCAAACAAATAGAGTAGCTGCCATAGGCAGATCGCGGACATTACCTGTCATTTGTGCGCCTGTCACTTGTGGGATGGGGAGAATGGCGAGCATTACTGTTGATGGGAGGATTTCCCAGGAAGCGCTTCCTGGGACCAGATGATCCGCACGGACCGATCATAGGTCAGATAGTTCCACGCCCAATTGATCAATACATTGAGGCGATTGCGAAAGCCCAGCAGCATGACGAGATGGAGGCCCAACCACGCCAACCAGGCCAATCGTCCGGAGAGAGCAAAGCGGTTAAAAATCCAGGCCACGGCGCGACGACGGCCAATCGTCGCCATCGTACCACGGTCATAGTAGGAGAAGGCCTGTTCCGACTCGCCGGCAAGCGCAGCCAAAATATTGTTTGCGGCCAACTGTCCCTGTTGCTGCGCCACGGGGATGAGCATCGGATATGGCTGTCCAGCCGCATCTTCGAGATAAGCGACGTCGCCCACCGCGTAGATCCGCTCAAGCCCGCGTACCACCGTGGTGGCTTCAATCGGAATGCGACCACCCCGCGCCAAGTCAACGCCCAGTAACGCGCCGATTGCGGTCGCCTTCATGCCGGCCGCCCAGACGACTGTGTACGTATTGAGTTCGCTGCCGTCGTCAAGTTTCACAGCACCGGGCTCCAGGGCCACCAATGCGCGGCCTAATAGCACCTCCACACCCAACGACTGGAGCTGTCGAAGCGCCGATGTTTGGAGTTTGGGCGGATAAGGGGTTAAGAGGTGGGGCAGTTGCTCAACAAGCACCACGCTGGTGTGTAACGGGCCGTGGGGATACTCTTTCAACAACACATGGTTATAGAGTTCATAGACGGCACCCGCCGTCTCAATTCCTGTGGGGCCACCGCCGACCACCACGATGGTAAGCAGTGCCTTGCGCACTGCCTCATCTTCCTCCCAGATGGCGCGCTCAAAGAGATTGAGCACATGGTTGCGCAGGCGGATCGAATCGTGAAGCGTTCGCAGTTCAAAGGCGTAGTCGGCAAAGCGATCGTGACCAAAGTAATTCGGCATGCTGCCCGTGGCAACGATGAGATAGTCGTAGGATTCATGCATTGTTCGCTCACCGGTCTGGACGGTGAGCACGCGCGCGTCCTGATCAATCGCAGTCACCTGCCCAAGCAGAAAACGAACATTCGGCGTGTCCCGAAAGATCGTCCGCACCGGATAGGCAATTTCACTGGGATCGAGGGCAGCGGTCGCGACTTGATAGAGGAGAGGCGTAAAGGTATGGTAATTGTTGCGATCGATGAGCACAACATCGACATTGCTGTGCGCCAGGCGGCGCGCAGCAAAAAGGCCACCGAAGCCGGCGCCAATAATCACGACTCTTGCACGCTCTGTCGTCATGGCAATTGCCTCGTCTCTACTACGGAATCCACGCGGTCCGAAACCGACCTTTGTGAATCATCGCACAAAGATCAGAAAATGTCCGTAGCACAAATCACAAAGCAATTGCCATGCCCTATTCAGCCGTCCGCTTGATCTTCATCTGTCGGGTCTTTGCCACCGCTCTGGTAATCGTGCGAATGGTCAGCCCAATCCAGAGCACTGCCCACCCAGCGAGCAAGATGCCCGCCAGCGGAATGCGCGTCTTATCTTCAATCGGTTCGTAGCTGACACCATCATCACTGATGCGGATATAGCCACAGGGGATTGCCCGTCCACCGGCACCACCGCCGGTACCGCCACCTTCATCTTGTGCAGATAACTCCCCCACCGCGCCATCACGCTCATCCGCAGGTTCATCATTGCTGCGCCCGTAGCCGCTGCCATAGCCAAAGCCCAGGGTCACCTGTGCCACGGGAATCACCGTGGTGCCCTGTTCGTGCAGCGGCTCACCGAAGACACTGCGCACACCAAGCCGCTCTACCATCTGTTCAATCGGTGCCGTTGCCGGTTGCATCTCATTTTGCATAATCTTTCTCCCTTTCCCATTGACTCACACGTTCGATCGCTGCCATCACCACGCCACAACCCACCGCAATCGCCAACGCAATTCCAGCCAGCAGCAACAGCGTCCGCTGGGCCGGGTGAACGATGGGGATGGTCTGTTCGATGCCATCTTGGGTAGCCACCCGGACAGCCGTTGGGCGTAGGTGCAGAAAAGCACCACCGCCACCAGATGTGGCAGAATCAGCGCCACCACGCCAGCTGAACAAACGGGCGACCGGCGTTAGCGTGTAATCCTCAAGCGTCACCGGCGCGCCAGTAAGTTCCTGAACCCGAACACCGGGGATCGCCATCCATTGTTGCATGCCGCTTTCTCCTCTGTCGTTGTTTCAAATTCCGCCAACCTAATTGACGGGTTCTTTTCGCTACGATAAACGGACCACGATCCTCGTACACAACAGGCACTACAGGGCTGGTTTTGCCTCTAGGGGACGTGAGGCGGTCGCAGCAGGCGCCGGTTGCGGATGGCTGTGTCCTCGCCATGCCAGATAGAGCGCGCCCAGACCGATTAGAGTCACCAGAAAACCGATGATCCCCCCAATGCTGAACGGTATGGAACGGAGCCCAATATAGATGATTACCCCCAAGATCAGGCCAAAGGCCGCACGCCAACCGCGAATCTCCTCGAGCGGCTGCACACGTTCGACCAAAAAGCGACCACTCGTGTAGGCAACCACGATCTTGGTGAGCACGCCGGCTGTGAAAATAAAGAGCCCAAGCACAAAGACGTAGGTGATCAGCCCGATTCCCACAATATCACCAGCGAGTTGGCCAAGGGTGAGCCAGCCCCCCACAACCGCCAAGGCAATCAACAGACCAAGCACCAGCGGCGCGGCAACCACAACCACGGCCAAGATCAAAAACCCAAAGCCAAGGCTGGGCAAAAACCGATACTGGGCGGCGTCCCCAGCCTGTTGCAAGTAGGTTGGCCGCAGATAGAGGAAGAGCAGACCAACGATCAACAGCGCCAATGCCTCACCCAATGCCCAGCGCAGCTCTGGGTTGGCAATCGAATAGACCGGCGCCGCTTGACTTGGGGTTGCGACGGTCGTGGTCTCCACATTCAAGCGTCCGCCAATCGTCGCGGCCTCGTCAACGCGTAGCCCTGGTGTCACCGCGGCCACAGCGCCTTCAAATTGCGGCATGAAGACCGGTGCCGCACCATCTTCGGCAACACCGACCGTGCCGTTGACATCACCACCGACCGTGCCATACAACTCAAGCGCACCGGCGCCTACATTCACATCATCATCGACGGCACCGCGCAACAAGAACTGATAGCCACCACCATAGAGGCTGCGCCCAATCGTGCTGCCGGCTACGGTGGTCAGGGTAAACCCACCAAAGTTCAGATTGCGACCGATCTGCGCCGTCTCCCCGACCGTCAGTGCATAGCCACCAACGTAGACGCTGCCGTCGGTCCGGCCATTGAGGACAATCGTGCGTCCGGCTGCAAAGAGGCTCCCTTCCACGTGTCCATTGACGGTGACCACTGTGCCCGAGGTGAAGAGATTGCCTTTCACGGTGCCATTGATCGTCACCGTGTCGCCGGAGATGAAGAGATCATCATCGACTATTTCGTTGGCATTGAGCACAACATCGGCCCCGCCGCGAAAATCGGTCGCGGCGACCGGGAGCGTTGTGCCGGCTACACCGGCCCCAACCAACAAGAGAGTGATCATGCTCAAGAAGAGCATCCTTCCACTGCGCCTGCCACGGAAGTGCCATTTTTTCTTCCACATGGTAACACCATCCCTTTCGGCAAAACATGGTTTGCTCCGCTCATCAGCCGAACGTGTGAGTAAATGCGTTTCCGTCACCGGCAAACTGACCAAGACTCACAGGTTTCACAGATGAGCCTGCTACTCACAAGTTCCGAACAATTGCACAGAGGGGACAAAGGGGAAAACCACAATCCACACCCCTACAGTCTACGACCGTACAATGCACTACGCACTGGCGGGGTGAAGAGTTTCCGGACTAGACTCGTGGCCAGTCTGGCATTGCCCAGAAGGACTCACGGAAGCATCCGCTGCAATGCCAAAACTGTGTGGTACGCACCGATGGGCGATGAATTCTTTGCGCCCATCTTACATTCAGTTATACTGGACAACAGTGCCCCCCATCTCAATACTCGATCTGCGAAGACGTCCGCAACCTACTGAGCACGACGAGCAGACCAGTCTTTGCCTCGCCGACAGCCCGTTCTCAGTGCGCAACGCGTCTCTGCCAACAATCAAGAACAGGACACCGATGACCACCAATCCCTTTCTCACCCTTGACCAGCAAATGCTCGGTGCGATCTACAGTTCCACTGAACCGCTGGATAACCTGACGATCCTCTGTGACGACTTTGGCTCGCGCTTTGGCGGTACGCCTGGGGAAAAACAGGCCGCCGACTTTCTCAAAGCCAAATTGGAGGAATATGGCTTTACCAATGTCCACTTGGAGCCAGTTGAATACGTCGGCTGGACACGCGGCGCCGTTACGCTCGAAATTCTCAGCCCTGTCCAGATGACCATGTACTGTATCACCCTACCCCACTCGCCGCCGGCCGATCTTGAGGCCGTCATTTACGATTTGGGGGACGGCGGCCCGCTCGACTTTGCCGAGTATGGGGACCAGGTTGCCGGCAAGATCGCCATGGTCAACAGCAAAACCCAGCCGCGGGGTGCCAAACGGTGGGTGCACCGCATGGAAAAATATGGTCGCAGCATTCTGGCCGGTGCCAAGGGCTTTATCTTTGTCAACCACTACCCCGCCTATGGTCCCGCCACCGGCGGCATTGGCGACAACGCCGAAGGACTGATCCCCGGTATCTCCGTCTCCTATGAGGATGGCGCCTATCTCTCCCGCCTGATCAAGCGACATGGCGAAGTGAAGGTGCGGCTCAAGAGCACCGACCGTTGTGCACCGATGACTTCGTGGAATGTGGTTGGCGAATTGCCCGGCACGGCTGATCATCCCGAGATCGTTATGGTCGGCTGTCACTACGACGGGCACGACATTTCCCAGGGGGCCATCGACCCCGCCTCGGGCGCCGTGGCGGTGTTGGAGGCGGCCCGGGTTTTGGCCAAGTATGCCGGTCGCCGGCCCCACACACTGCGGGTGGCCCTTTGGGGGGTGGAAGAGATCGGTCTCATCGGCTCTCACGCCTACGTCGACCAACACGAAGACGAGCTCGACAACGTGCGCTTCTATTTCAATATGGACGCCGCCGGCGGGAGCCGTCCCAAAGATATTGTGATCAACGAGTGGCCGGAGCTCGAAGCACTCGTGCGCGAGTGGCAGAGCGCGCTTGCCAACCCCTTCCGGGTCGGCAAGTCGATCAGTGCCCATTCGGATCACTTCCCCTTCCTGCTCGCCGGCGTCCCCACCGGTGGCATGGAACCGGTCCAGCGTGACCTCAGCGGACGTGGCTACGGCCACACGCGCTACGATACCCTCGACAAAGCGGAACTGCGCAATCTGCAGGATGCCGCCGCCTTGGCCGCCTCTTTTCTCCTACGTGTTGCCAGCGAAGAGCATTGGCCGGTTGAGCGCCGGAGCCAGGGTGACGTTGCCCAACTCTTTGACAAACCCGAGTACAACGAAGAGCGCTCGATTATGAACGAGATTGCCACCTTTGTGGCGCAGCAGCGCGGGGAGTAAACCGATCGTTACAATGCCCCCGGTCTGCGCGGTAACGGATCGCGCAGACCGGGGGCATTGTAATATGCCTCAAACGGCCGGGCCGGTCCACAACCGGTACAGCCCGCCACAAAACTGATGTTTGCGCTCCGCCCCGTGATTCCGTATACTTACATCGGCATTCTTTCCCCAGTTCTACAAAGCAATCACCGACCGTTCGACACACCCAGGGTGTATAGCAGGACGCGCACCCCGAGCATGTCTACCGTGGTGTGGTTTGTTTGCCGAATGATGATCCATAGCGATACCAATCAATTCGATTCACCAGGAGGAAGAAAAGAGATGAGTGCAGGAAGCTTGCGTCAACCCGTTACCCGTCGTCGTTTCTTGCAGGGAGCAGCCGGTGCGGCCGGTCTCGTGACCGCTTCAGGGCTGCTCAACGGCTGTGTCGCACCGCAAGCCGGCAGCAGTGCCGGTGAAAGCAGCGCTGGTGTTCAAGGCATGACCGATGTCTACATCACCACCCTCGCGGCCTTTGCCGACATGGGGCAGAGCGATGCGACCACCATGCTCAACGAAGAAGCCAACCAACGGGGCATCAACTATATCGTGGAAGAGAGCCCGGAAGGTTGGGAGACCAAAGCGCTGGCAATGATCCGCGAGAAGAATGTCCGCTGGAGTGCCAATGGTATCGCCAATGCCGGCAATCAGTGGAATTACATCCAAATGGGGCTGGTACAACCGCTCGATGAGCTATTGCAGACATCGGAGGTACCGTGGGCGCAAACGTTGGCCGACTACTATATGTACCCAAACATTCAGGAGGCGACCGTCTACGAGGGTAAGACGTACTATATTCCCATGAAGCTCAATATCCATCTCATGGGGTATCGCCAGGACTATTTGGAAGCGGCCGGCTACGACACGATTCCTGAAACTTGGGATGAATTTGAAGTTCTTCTCGGCAAGCTCAAAGAGACCGGCGAAGCCGAGCAGGTCGTCCCCTTTGCCGCGCGCAAAGAGATCTTCCGCACCTTGGGCACCGCCTTTACCACCTTTGTCGACAATCCCTACGACGAAAACAACCGGCTGCGCATTGATAGCGAAGAGTGGCTCCAATGTATCAAGATGTTTAAACGCTGGTTTGATGAGGGCTTTACCAATCTGCAACTGTTGCAAGATCCGGCACCCGATTGGCAGAAGGGTAAGGTGGCGATTGGCATCGACTCACACTCGTGGATTCGCATTGGTCGTTCCGTCTGGGGCGCCGACAAGGTGCAAGGTGTTGTCCCGCCCAAGGTGAACAAAGAGAATCCCAAGCGCACCTGGGTGCATCTCGATTCCGGCTTTGTCTTTGCTGAGGCACCCGACCCCCAAGCCGGTGCGGATTGGCTCCTCTCCGTGCTCGGTCCCGAAGGGGCGCCCGCGGACCGGCATTGGAGTGGCACATTAACCTTCTCCGGCATGCCGGTGCACACCAACCAATACGACAAACTGATCGGCAACAACGCCGACTATCCGGAATTAATCGACGCCTACGAAGCAGTGCCGAACAGTGTGCTGCAACCGATGGAAGCCGGCAGGTACTACCCGATCATGCAGGCCAAGATTTGGCCCTGGCTGGAACGCTATTGGGGCGGAGAAGTGGAAGCCGAGACCGCCATGGAAAATGTGATCAAAGAGGTCGACGAGGAATTGGCCAAACAGCAAGGATAAGGTGTTCGTTACAACACGCCAAGATCGCCAAGGGCTTCCAGCGAAAACTTTGCGTTCTTGGCGCCTTTGCGAGAGATCTCCTGCGTTTTGCAACAAGAACGAACTAGCCGAGGGGTACCCGATGAGTGACGTTATCGAACGTGGTTCAGAGATGGGAGAAGAGCGTACCGTGATGGGGAATTGGCGCCAGGCGCTACGCGGCGTCCGCCAGGACCGCGCCGGCGACGCGCTGATGGGCTACCTCTTCATCTTACCGGCGTTGGCCCTCTATCTGATCTTTAGTGGCTACCCATTGATTCGTGGGCTGATGATCGCCTTTTCCGACTATCGCTACCTCATCCCCGATCATCAACCTTTTAATGGACTCGCCAACTTTGTCGAGATGGTTTATGACCCACTCTTTTGGGCATCCTTTGGCCGTTCGCTCTACTATACGCTCATCTACACGCCACTGAACATTGGTCTGGGCCTCCTTATTGCACTGCTCATTGCAAGGATTACCCGCCCGTTCGAAGCGTCGATCTACCGGGTGGTCGCCTATTTGCCTGTGGTCTTGCCGATTGCGGTGGCCCTGTTGCTCTGGAAACAGTTGCTCCATCCCCAATTCGGCTATCTCAACTACTTCCTGCGCGAGGGGTTGGGCATTGCCAATCCACCGGCATGGCTGGCCGACCCGCAATGGGTGATCCCCACCCTGGCCGTCGCGGCCGTATGGAAACATGTGGGGCAGAATATCCTGCTCTTCCTGATTGGGCTCTACAACATCAACAACGAACTTTATGAAGCCGCAGCAATTGATGGCGCTACCGGCTGGGCACAGTTTCGTCACATCACCTTGCCCCTACTGAAACCAACTTTCACGGTTGTGCTCGTGTTGGCCGCCGGGATTCTGGGCACCGCAGAGGAGTCGCTCATTCTTTTTGGACGAACCAGCGCGGGGCCGGAGAATGCCGGCATGTTGGTGGGGCGCTACGCCTATGACATTGCCTTTTTCCTGGGTGATCTGCGATGGGGCTATGCAGCCGCGATCAATCTCACCATGGGTATTTTATCGATGCTCATGGCAGGCGTCGTCTTCAAACTTTTCCGCGCTGAGCGAACAGATTGAGGAAGTAACCGTATGCAAGCAACCCGCTCCGTTCCCTTGCGCCAACCCCGTGCCGCCCCCTCCCGCGTGGCGCGATGGTGGGCCAAACGCAATAGCATCCTCATCCGACTGCTCCTCTGGCTCTTTCTGTTGGCCTTTCTCCTGCCCTTTGTTTGGACAGTCTCAGCCTCACTCAAGACCCGCCAGGAACTCTACGTCGAGCTGCCATCACTGCTGACTTTCCATCCCACGATGGCCAACTATAGTTATGTGTGGCGCCGTATGCCTGCATTCTTTTTGCAGTTTCGCAACAGCTTCCTCGTCACGAGTGGTGCGGTGCTGCTACAAGTCGCGGTGGCGGCGCTGGCCGGCTATGCTTTTGCGCGGTTACGGTTTCGGGGTCGTGATCTGATCTTTTACTCCCTGATTCTTCTCACCTTTGTGCCACGTGCCGGCGGTCTCATGGCCCAATATGAGCTAATGAGCTTCCTTCATCTGCGCAACAGCCTCGTCGGCTTGATGTTGGCTTTTGCCGCCGGTGTGCCGATTCCCATCTTTATCATGCGCCAGACCTTTATCAACCTGCCCTCCGCCTTTGAAGATGCCGCGCTGATCGACGGTTGCAACCGCTTCCAGGCTTTTCTACGCGTCATGTTGCCCATGGCGACGGGTGGGATGTTGGTTGTCGGCCTCTTTGAATTTATCCGGGTGTGGGGTGAATATCTCTTTACGTTGACCATGATCGATCAGCCGGATCTCTACACCTTGGGCATCGGCATTGCCATGAGCTTTGTTGGCCTGGCTCTTGAAGATGGCGAATTTACCAGTTACGGCGCCGAGGCTGCCGTCTACCTGCTCACCTCGGCCCCTGTGCTCATCCTCTTTATTGCGTTTCAGCGGATGTTTATTCGCGGGATGTTGGAGGGGCTGAAGCTCTAGGAAATACCACGACGGCCAATCAGGCCAGAGCCACCGATTCCCAACAGCGTTTACGTTCGACTGCGCCCGGCAAATTGGCTGCGATATTGGGAGGCGGATAGACCATAATATCGTTTGAAACAACGGGCAAAGTAGTTCTGTTCCGCAAAGCCAATATCCTGTGCAACATGGCCAATCGACCGCGTGGTATGCAACAGGAGATTGGCGGCCTGTTCCATACGCTGCTGGTGTAAGTACGCCATCGGCGGGATTCCCATCTGCTCGCGAAAGAGACGCGAGAGATAGGCTTCGCTCAAGCCAACCCGGGCAGCCAACCGCTGCATTGTCCAATTTTCTGCTGTCTCTTGTGCCAACAACCGCACGGTCTCGATGACAGCCGGATGGGTATTGGCAGGCACACCAGTACTTGGTGTGATGGCCTGGGCCACTTCGCCGAAGAAGAGCAACAGCGAAGCCAATGTGGTGATCCGATCGGCAACGGTTGGCTGGGTTTCGAGGGCACAGAGGGTGAGCAGACGCGCTTCGCAGTGCGCCACAGCCTCTGCTTTGAGGCGCGTCATTAGAATACCATAGCGACCATGCGAAAGCGGGCCCACTTGAAAGAGATAGTTGAGGCGGGCATCTTCGCCAAACCAGGCAAATTCCCGCCCCAGCAACTCATAGCCAAAACAACAGTTGTACAGGTACAGATCATGGCAATCCTCATAAGTGTGCCACGCACCAGGGCGGATGACCAACAAAGTGCCGCGGCCAATCACCACCTCCCCCTCACGGGAACGATGAACGCCCTCACCCGCCATCACCAACACCATCTCTACAAAATCATGGCTGTGCGGCACGATCATGCCATTAACCAGATACGATCTGGTCATGGCAATGGCTTCGTGCGCCCGAAACAGATCGCGGCGCAGATACTGTGGCAATGACATGGGGCAAGCCTCCGCGGAAAGTCATGTCAGCATTGTGCTAATATTACCGGACAAATTTCCTAATCAGCCGAAGATCTTACCATATACTGGAACTATCCCAAATCAGAAAAAGCGACGGCAATGAGCGGCTTGGCAATTAGTTGAACCTGTGCGACGAAGATGATCTCAGGGGACTTGCGCCGGAAACGCAATGGTAAGAGCGCCTCATTATTCCCCCGCGCGCCGGCGATTGCGCCTTTCACCACCAATTCACCCCCTCATGGCCAACGCCAACATCACCGATGACCCGTGCGTCGCCCATGACATCCCAACAATTGGTGCAGGGCGCAGAGCAAAGGAGAAAACGACGCTATGAAAACCGATGTTACCCAAGAGCAGGTGCAATCCTATCAAGAGAATGGCTTTCTCATCATCGAGGGCTTTCTCACGCCGGACGAGCTAGAAACCTGGCGCGACGCCGTTGATGAGGCGATCACGGGGCGGGGCAAGACCAAACTGGCCGGTCGCGAGGAGGACGACCGCTGGCAGGCCGGCGATAGCTACTACGACAATGTATTTGTGCAACGCATCAATTTATGGCAAGATAGTGCAGCCGTTCGCAAACTGATGCTCGATCCCCAGCTTGGCAAGATGATTGCCGCGTTGGCCGGTGTTGATGGCATCCGCATCTGGCACGACCAGGCGTTGATCAAGCAGCCGTGGGCCAATCCCACCGGCTGGCATCTCGACAATCCCTACTGGTCTTTCCACTCCCCCAACGCCATCAGCATCTGGGTTGCGCTCGATGATGCCACGCTGCAAAATGGCTGTCTCTACTATCTGCCCGGCACCCACAAAAGCGCGACCTATGACAACGTGGGCATTGGTCAGAACATGGGCGATATCTTTCGCGTCTACCCCCAATGGGCCCAAATTGCAGCCGTCCCCGCGGTGATGAAGGCCGGCTCCTGTGGGCTACACAATGGCCTGATCGCCCACGGCGCCGGCGCCAATATGACACCCGGCTGGCGCCGCGCCATGACCTGTGCCTACATGCCCGACGGTGCCACTTTCAACGGCAAGCGCAACGTGCTCCCCGACCGCATTGTCGAACGTCTCCAAATTGGCGACCCAATCGAGGACGACAGCCAGAATCCCCTGATCTATCACCCGACAAAGCCGATTGTGACGGCACAATTCACTCCCTATTATCAATTTTCATCCTACCCCCGGCAGACCAAAAGAGAGGAATCGTGAGATGTTGAGACGCATGTTGGTCCCCATCGTTCTTGTGCTTGCGCTCGTGCTTTCAGCCTGTACCGGTGCCCCCAGCGCTCCGGCAGCCGAGGAACCCGCCGCGGTAAATGCCCCAACTGCTGCAGAGAGCGCAGAGAGTACAGCCCCCGAGGCATCGGCCAAAGAGGCTCCCATGTTGGCCGAGAGGGTTGCGGCCGGTAATTTGCCCCCACTCGAAGAACGCCTGCCCCAGGAACCCTTTGTCGTGGGGCCAGGGGTGATTGTCAGTGAGGCCGATCTCCCTGATTGGACGCCCGGCACCTATGGCGGCACCCTACACATGGCCCACGGTGATGCCGACTGGAACCCCGATATCTTCATCATGCTCAACGAGCATCTGCTCATGGCGCCTGGCATCGGTGTGGATGGCATCCGGCCCAATATCGTCAAAGCCTTTGAGGTCAACGACGACAACACCGAATTCACCTTCCATCTGCGAGAAGGACTTAAGTGGTCCGACGGCGAACCGGTAACCACCGAAGATGTGCGCTTCATGGTCGAGGATGTCTATCAGAATGAGGAACTCACCCCTTCCTTCCCCGCCAAGTTCCGCGCCGCCGGCCGCCCCGATGGCGAGCCAATGACCCTCGATGTGATCGACGATTTCACCTTCCGCCTCACCTTCACCGAGCCCTACGGTGGCTTTCTCCGTGAACTCACGATCAAAGGCTGGCAAGGTTACACCGATCTCATGCAGCCCGCCCACTATCTCAAGCAATTTCACGCCGCCTATGCCACCGAGGAGGAATTACAGCCGCTGATTGAGGAATCCGGCCTGACCGAGGGTTGGGCACAGCTCTTCAACAACAAGAATTGCCGCAACTGGGATCTCACCCGTACCCGCTGTATCGGCATGCCAGCGCTCTACCCGTGGCTCGTGGCCGAATCCAACGAGACCGATGTGCTCAACTTTGTGCGCAACCCCTACTACTTCAAAGTTGACACCGAAGGCAAGCAACTGCCCTACATCGATCAGGTTGTCTCCGTGCTGGCCGGTGACTCGGACGGTGTCAACCTCAAGGTATTGACCGGTGACATTGACCTGTTGCGCGAGGACACGGCACTCGTCAAGATGCCGCTTTACAAAGAGAATGAGGCGCAGGCCGGTTTCATGGTACAGCTGCTCGACAACCATGTCGATCCCACAGCGCTCTACCTCAACCTCACCTTCGATGACCCCGTCTGGCGCGAGGTAGTCAACGACCTGCGCTTCCGCCAGGCGCTCAACATGGCGATCGACCGTCAGGAGATCATCGACAGCGTCTACTTTGGGCTAGCCAGTATGCCCTCACTCGTGCCCAGCGACTTTGATCTGGAGCAAGCGAATGCGCTATTGGACGAAATGGGCATGGATCAGCGCGATGCCGACGGCTTCCGCCTTGGTCCCGACGGCAATACCTTTATCCTGCCGATTGAGACCGCCAGCTATGCGCCCGATGTGCCCGTCGTTTCGGAATTGCTGGTGGAACACTTCAAGGAGATCGGCATCAAGACGACCTTCAAACTGATCGACTCGTCGCTAGCTGGTCAGCGCGTCGCGGCCAACGAAGCGCAGGCTTCCGTCATCTGGTCGGTGCAACCGATGTGGCCCAACGCTACTTGGACCGACTACCTGCCCTCGGGACGGTGGGGTCGCCAGTGGGAACT
>Ga0116151_10001442_pt1 | contig 22230 bp, 18 predicted proteins | sample AD_UKC117_MetaG_FD_89893 | JGI IMG/M metagenome (GOLD analysis project Ga0116151, IMG submission 89893) | Active sludge microbial communities of municipal wastewater-treating anaerobic digesters from Hong Kong - AD_UKC117_MetaG | ecosystem: Engineered > Bioreactor > Anaerobic > Digestate... | reverse complement strand
GCGGCAGCTCCGAGATTCTCCTCCAGGCGATGGAGCTTCGTGGTGCCCGGGATGGGGACGATCCACGGCTTCTGCGCCAGGAGCCACGCCAGGGCGATCTGGGCCGGCGTCGCGTCCTTCTTCGCGGCTATTCGCTTGAGTAGGTCGACCACGGCCTGGTTTGCCCGGCGGTTCTCCTCCGTGAAACGGGGGACGATATTGCGGAAGTCGGACGCGTCGAACTTCGTGTTCGCGTCGATCGCGCCGGTGAGAAAACCCCGACCCAGGGGACTGAACGGGACGAAGCCGATGCCGAGCTCCTCGAGCGTCGGGAACACGTCCGTTTCGGGCTCGCGCCACCACAGCGAGTACTCGCTCTGCAAGGCGGTGACCGGTTGGACGGCGTGCGCCCGCCGAATCGTGGCGGCGCCGGCTTCCGACATGCCAAAGTGGCGGACCTTGCCCTCGGCGATGAGCTCCTTGACGGTGCCAGCCACATCTTCGATCGGTACCTCGGGGTCCACCCGATGCTGGTAAAACAGATCGATGTGGTCCGTCTTCAATCGCTGGAGCGATGCTTCGGCGACCGCCCGGATGCGTTCGGGACGACTGTCGAGACCGTCCGTGGGTACTCCATTCTTGAATCCGAACTTGGTCGCGATGACCACGCGTGCGCGAACGTCCGCGAGTGCCGCGCCGAGGAGTTCCTCGTTGGCCCCCGGGCCGTAGGCCTCAGCCGTATCAAAGAACGTGACGCCGCGCTCGACGGCTGCGTGGAGCAGGGCGACCGCCTTCGCCTTGTCGGTCGCGGGTCCGTAGCCGAAGCTCAGGCCCATGCAGCCGAGGCCGAGCGCGGAGACTTCCAGATTTGCGTTTCCGAGTTTGCGCATTTGCATTTTACTGTCCTTTCGGTTCCTCGATTGGCCACGTTCTCCGGCGGGTCGGTCATTTCTGGTACTGCTTGTCGCTGACCTGCTCGAGCCATTCGACAGCGCTGCCGTCCTTCGCCTCCTGAATCGCGATGTGCGTCATCGCGACCTCCGGCGATGCGCCGTGCCAGTGCTTCACGCCCGGTGGAAACCAGACGACGTCGCCGGGATGGATCTCCTCGACTTTGCCGCCTTCCTCCTGCACCCATCCGACACCGGAGGTGACGATGAGGTGCTGGCCGAGCGGGTGTGTGTGCCATGCCGTGCGCGCACCGGGTTCGAAGGTCACGTTCGCGGCGGTGACACGGGCCGGATCGGCTGTGTCGAAGAGCGGGTCGATTCGCACCGTGCCCGTGAACCAATCCGACGGACCTTTCGCAGACGACTTCGCTCCAACTCGTTGAATGTCCATGTGTTGCTCCCTTGCGTTGGGCGTGGACGCGGCCACGCGTACCTTTCGATTTCCGATCATCCGACCCGCTGGCGCCATGCCCAGCAGGAACAGTGCGATGGCGATACCCGCCGCAACTTTCAGCATCTCTCGCCGTGCGGGCATGTCCGGTCCGCTGTGGACCTCGCCGCGATCGGGCGACCTGCGCTTCAGGGATCGGGGGGCGGTCAGACTTGCTGCCGTGCCGTTTGCGGTTTGTGTTTGGGACGGAACATGCCAAGTCTCCATCATCCCCGGTCGGCGCGCGTTCGTGCGCCGCTCGCAGGTAGCATAGTAGACGGAGGCCACCATCCGGCTAGATCCGATGCTACGGATTGTTAGCCTATTCCTACGATTGGAAGTAAACGGAACTCGTCAATGTGCCGATTCTTAACCTATACTTATGGAATGACGAAGATGCACGCGAGCCAGGCAGACACATCGCAACAGTCGAGACTGGCTGAATTGGTCCAGTCCCTGACCGTCCACGATGGCGAGCATCGGACGCGGGTTGAGGGCGTGGTGCTGTGGCAGGCGTCCGTGCCGATCGCGCGCCACCCGGTGGTTTATCAACCGAGGGTCGTCGTGGTGGCCCAGGGGCGCAAGCGCGGCTTCCTGGGCGGCCAGATGTACTGCTACGACGCGCACCAGTACCTGGTGCTGGCGGTGCCGCTGCCGTTCGAGTGCGAGACGCAAGCCACGCCCGACGAACCGCTGCTCGCAGTGGCCATCGACATCGATTCGGCCATGCTGGGCGAGATGCTGCTCGAGATGGATGAGGATGCGCCGAGGGTTTCCGTGCCGCGTGGTATCGCTTCGAGTCCGCTCACCGCGGATCTCAGTGATGCGGTCATCCGGCTCGTGGAGTGCCTCGGGTCACCGCTGGACAGTCGCATGCTGGGTCGCCAGTTCGTTCGTGAAATACTCTATCGCGTCCTGTGTGGCGAGCAGGGCGATGCGCTGCGCACCCTGGCGAACCGCAACGATCACTTCACGCAGATTGCACGCGTGCTGCGCCACATCCACACCGACTACGCCCAGCCGCGCACATCCGGCGAACTGGCCCGACTGGCGGGAATGAGCGTTTCGGTATTCCATCAGAAGTTCAGGCGGGTTACCGACACCTCGCCGATTCAGTACATCAAGCAGGTACGCCTGCACCGGGCGCGGGCGCTGATGGCCTACGACGACTACAACGCGGGTACCGCGGCGACCGCGGTCGGCTACGAGAGCCAGTCGCAGTTCGGACGGGAGTTCAAACGCCTGTTCGGCGTGACGCCGACGCAGGACGCAGCCAATCTCCGTGCTCAATCGCCTGTGCCAGTAGTGCAGGCGTAGTTTCGCCGTCAAGATCGGGCCGCTCGATGCTCGGCTTGTGCTGTCGTCTGCGCCGGCGCGGACGCGTTCGCTTGCCGATGCAGCGATCAGCGGGCCTTGGACTCGAGCTCCTCCCACCGTGCATACAGCGCTTCGACGTCGCGGCGGGCGGCTTCCAATTCGGCCCAGCGCTTCTGCGTCTCGACGTGGTCGGCGGCGATCGCCGGGTCATCCAGCGCCAGGCGGCGCTCCTCGACGGTCTGCTCGGCGGCGAGGATGGTCTCCTCCATGTCCTTGAGTTCCTTCTGCTCCGACGCGGAGAGTTTCTTGCGCGGGGCGGCGGACGCGGGCGATTTCGCTTTCGACCGCTCGGGGGATTCCGACGGCGCGTCCGGCGTGCTGCGCTGCGCCGCCTGCCACTGCGCGAAATCCGCGTAGCGGTTGACCGTACCGTCGCGCAGTTCGAGCAGCTCGGTGCAAAGGCGATCGAGCAGGAAGCGGTCGTGTGTGACCAGCACGATCGCGCCGGGAAACTCGCTGAGGCTGTCCTCGAGCACTTCGAGCGAACCGATGTCGAGATCGTTGGTTGGTTCGTCGAGCACGAGCACGTCCGCGGGCTTCAGCATGAGCCGTGCGATCAGCACCCGCGCCTGCTCGCCGCCGGAGAGTTCGCGCAGCGGCAGCTCGAGCTGGTCGGTGCGGAAGAGGAAGCGCTTGGCCCACGCGGTGATGTGCACGGGCTTGCCGCGGAACTCCACCTGGTCGCTCTCCGCCGCGAGCATCTTCCGCAGCGGCACGCCCTGGGGCAGTTGCTCGCGCTTCTGGTCGAACACCACGACGCGCAGGTCGTCCGCCTGCCGGATGGTGCCCGCGTCGGCGGGCAGGTCGCCGGTGAGCACGCGGATGAGCGTGGTCTTGCCGCTGCCGTTGACGCCCAGCAGGCCGAGCCGCGTGCCCGGCGCGAGCAGCACGTCGGTGTCGTGAAAGAGGCGGCGCCCGCCGAGTGACTTGGCGAGCCCCTTGGCCTCGAGCAGCATGCGGCTCCTGCGGCCGGTCGCGTCGAAGTCGATACCGGCTGCATTGGTCTGGGTGTTGCGGCGCTGCAGGTCGCGCAGCTCGTCGTGGAGGCGGTAGGCCTCCTCGATGCGCGACTTGGATTTCTTGCGCTGGGCCTTCGAGTTGGATTTCAGGAAGGCGGCCTCGCGGCGGACGATGTTCGCGAGCGTCACCTGCTGGGCCTGCTGGGCGTCGAGGAAGTCCGCCCGCTTCTCCAGGAACAGGCTGTAGTTGCCGGCGACGCTGAAGTACCCGTCCGGGTAAACCGGGTTGAGCTCCACCACGCGGTTGGTCACGTTTTCGAGGAAATAGCGGTCGTGGCTGACCAGCAGGAAGGCGAACGGCGGGCGTGCGAGCAGTTCTTCGAGCCAGAGGATGCCGGCGAGGTCGAGGTGGTTGGTGGGCTCGTCCATGAGCAGCAGGTCGGGCTCCTGGATGATCTCGCGGGCGAGGGCGAGACGCTTGCGCCATCCGCCGGAGAGGGCGTCCGCCCGGTCGTGCTGCGGCTGGAAACCGAACTTGCTGAGCGTGATGCTCACCTGCGTTTCGCGGGCGTGCTCCTCGGGGTAGCGTTCCGCGATGGCTTCGGCGAGCACCGTGCGGACGGTAGCGCCCTCGGGGAAGCGGTCCTCCTGGGGCAGGTAGGCGATGCGCGCGGCGCGGCGGCGGCTCACCTCGCCGGTGTCCTCGGGCTCGAGTCCCGCGAGGATCTTGAGAAAAACAGATTTGCCTGCGCCGTTGGGTCCGATCAGCCCGACGCGCTCGTCGTCGGCGAAGCTGATCGACAGGCCGTCGAAGAGGACGCGCGTACCGAACGCCTTGGTGATTTTCTGGCAGGTGAGCAGGGTGGCCATGGTTCGCGCGGCGCTCCTGGGTGAATCGTCCGCAATCGCTGCGCTCAGGCGCTCCGCGGCGGGAGTTGGTGGGCGGGCAGCGGTCCGAGCACGCCGGCGCGGCAGTTGTCCTACACCTGCTGCGGCGTCTTCGCGCCGGGAATCACCGTGTGGCACGCCGGGTGCGAGATGCAGAAGCGCAGGCTCACCTGGGCCTTCGACTCGCCGGGGAAACGCGCGTACCAGTCGTCCAGCGCCTCCAGCTCCGCCAGGTGCTCGTCGAGCTTCTCGGGCGAAAGGTTCATGTGGCGATGATCGTCCTCGCCGAAACGGGAGTCGCGGGTGAATTTGCCAGCCAGCAGCCCGAAGAGCAGCGGGATCCGCACGATGACGCCGATGCCGTACTGCTGCGCCTTGGGCAGCAGGACATCCTCAGCCGCCCGCTCGAGCACGTTGTAGCGCACCTGGATGACGTCGAGAATCTCGTGGCGGGCGTCGAGCACGTCGGCCTGCGCGGTCTCCTGAAACGACTGCACGCTCCACCCGGCGTGGCGGATCTTGCCCTGCCGCTTGAGCTCGGCGAGCGCCTCCCACGGCTCGTCCCGCGCGATCTGCCCCGCGTCGCCGCTGTGCAGTTGGAGAATGTCGAGCGCTTCGACGCCGAGCCGTTTGAGGCTCTGCTCGGCGGCGAAGATGATGTAGTCCTTGTCGTACGTCTGGCGGATCGGCCCGAAGCCCTTGTCGTCCTCCGCGCACGCGTTGTAGAAGTCGTTGCCCGCCTTGGTGGCGACGACCAGGTTCTCAGGCTTGCGCTCGCGGATCAGCCGGGCGATCAGCTTCTCCGAGTGGCCGAAGCCGTAGACGTCGGCGGTGTCGAGGAAGGTCACGCCCGCGTCGAGGGCGGCGTTGAGGGCTGCCATGGAGACGTCGTCGTCGGTCGGTCCCCAGTTCATTCCGCCGATGGCCCAGGCTCCGAAGCCCACGCGCGAGACGGTGGGGCCGCGGCTGCCGAGCCGGATCGATTGCATGTTCTCGGTGTTGGTACTCATGTCCGCCATGGTAGGGCCGCCGGCGAAAATCGAAAGACCAGCCACCCCCCGCGCGTTATTCATTGCCGGTGCAAGGCAGGGCATGCTATTGCGTGCCGCGCCCCGGAAACGTCGCACCCGGGTAGGGCACGCTATAACGTGGCCGAGCTCGCGACAGGGGCAGCCGGCGCGAGGCTGGCGTAACTATCTATATCACAGGCATTTATGTTGAAGTGGGTACGGGTGTTGCGGGGCCGCCGCACTTTGACCGGTCGGCCCACGCTCGCAGATTGAACCGCCAGGCCCATGGCACCTGTGTCCGCGCGAAGCGTGCAAACCTCATTTTCCCAGCGCCGCGGCGCTGCTTCGCGTGGTATGCTTGAGGTGTCCGTTCGGCAAGCGCGCCGTGTACCCGTCGAAGTGCTTGTTGCGAGACCCAGTCATGACCCGTCTGAATCTGATCGAACCCGAGGCCGGGCGCCTGGCCATTGAAACCGACATGCCGATCGGCACCGCGCAGCGCGGCGTGCCGTCCGCGGGGATGCGGCTGTGGGACGCCGTTCGCGTCCCGCCGTTTCTCGACCTGCGCCCCGATCCGAAGACGATTTCGCTCCACGCCCACCGGGCGATCGACAGCGCCCTGCGCCTGATGCAGGCCATTCTCTACGAGGCGTTGAATGACGGCATGGGTGCGGTGGAGCTGCGCATCGATCCGCCGTCCGGCGACAGCTTCATGTGCTACTGGGGCCCCACGGACTACGCCCGCCGCTACTGGCGCGAGGACTGCCGCGACGCCTCGGTGGACGACGAGGCCAATGAATGGCCGAAGTGGTGGGAGATGCAGGCGCCCCCGGCGTTCATGTTCCTGCCGATGATGCGCGTGCTGCTGATGATGTCGCGGCCCGCGGACGAGAAACTGGCGCTCGCGCACATTCCCGCCCGGGCGAAGCAGCGGCGTTGGGATTTACACCTGACCTTCCCCGCGGCGTGGACCTTCCGCGTGTCGAACCTGGAGGCGTACTTTGACCCCGCGGAGCGGTGAAGCCCCTGCCGGCAGCACAAATACGCCAACGCTTGCACCGATGATCGTCGGAGTGGGCGGTCCAATCGTCGCGCAGCGAACCCCATGACCAGCGGTGAGATCACAGATCGCGATGCCCGTTCGAGCCCTCCCGCGCTGGAGGACATTGAGCGCCTTGATGCCGGGCTGCAGTTGATCCGGCTGCGCCGGTTCCGTTACCTGATCGTCGTGCCGCTGATGTTGCTGGGGCTGTTTGTCGTGGGATCAATCGCGCTATTTTACCCGGCTTTGGCCAATACGCTCATGGGTGTAACCGTCGGCGCAGGACTGGTTGCCTTCGTCGTGCTGGGTATCCACTGCGCGTGGTCGAAGTGTCCGCGCTGCAGCAGGCGCTTCTTCATCCGCGATGGATTCGGTAACGCATTCGCCTCCAAATGCCTCAATTGCGGTCTGAAGCTGAACGAATACAAGTGCGGTACGTGACCTGCGGGCCGGGTAGTGGAGCGCAACGATGTGGATGCACAGCCGACGATTCCGGTGGCGGATCGAGCGGCGGACTGCGTCAAGGGTTGTGCAGGGCGCGTTGGAAGCCGGCGAAATCCACGAGGTCGATATCTCCGTCGAAGTCGAAGTCGGCCATGGCGCAGTCAACCGGCGGCACGTCCACGGCAACCGATTGCGGCCCCCAGGAGCATGCGCTCAGCAGGACGAAATCAGCGAGGCTGACGACGCCATCGCTGTCCAGATCGCCGAAGACTTCGCACTCGTCGGGCACGGCATTCCCGTTCCGGTCCCAACTGCCGGGCACAGCGAACACGAATGCGGTGCCGCATGACGGGCACGCGCCAGTGGTCATCGGCGCCCCCACGACCAGTGTCGAGCCGTCCACGGCGAGCGCGCTGCCGAAGCGGCTTGCGGACGAATCCGGCGTGCGGAACTCGACGCTGGGAGTCCAATGGTCATGGTCTTGCCGAAAGGCATACACCGTGCCGACCGCGTCGGCAAAGCTACCGTCACCAGGGGCCCCGATGAGAACATCGGTGCCGTCGGTCGCCACACTTTGCCCGAAATAGTCATAGGCGACGGTGTCGTCAGGAATCAGCTTGGCATCCTGTACCCACCCATTAGCAGTTTCACGATATATGTACGCTGATCCGCTGTTGAAGCCACTGTCCTTGTCGGAAGCGTTGCCCACGACCATCGTACCTGTCGCGATGGCGACGCTGATGCCGAATTGATCCGTAGTGTCAGGCACATCGGCAGTGAACCGGGCCACTTTGGTCCAAGTTCCGCCGTTCTCTCGGAAAACGGCCACCGAACCGGCGAGAAGCTCGTCGCCAATCTTGTCGTCCGGCGCACCAACCACGATGTACGGGTACGCAAGCGCCACGCTTTTGCCGACGCCCGCCCCCGCATAGTGTACGATCCCATCATCAATCAGCTTGGCGGTCTGTTGCCAGGTGCCGGCGATCTCGTGAAAGACGTATGCGGCTCCGTCTGCGCCGACGCCCGGTGCACCCACAACCGTAGTTTCGCCGCGAATTGCCACGCTATAGCCGAACTTGTCGCCCCACTCGTGGTCGTCCGCCATCAGTTTGGCCACGCGGGTCCAGGTCCCGGAGACCTCGCGAAAGATGTAGGCTGCGCCGCCGTTCTGGCCTGTCTCGTAGTCACCGAATGCACCCACGACGATCGTGCCGCCGTCGACCGCCACCCCGCAGCCGAACTGGCTGCTGCCAGCCGCGTCCGCGCCCGCCGTCAGTTTTGCGACCTGCTGCCATAGACCCCCGACTCTTCGGAAAACGTAGGCGGACCCGCCGTTGATCGCACCTGCGTCGTCCAGGTACGAGCCCACGACCGCCACATCGCCACTGACGGCAACGCTCTGCCCAAACCGATCACCCGCTGCCGGGTCGCCGTGAACGAGCTCCGCCACCTGCCACGGCCAACCGACATCACACTCGTCGGGAAGCGCGTTGGTGTTGCAGTCCGCACTGGTCCCCGCAGCAATGTCACACCCATCATAGATGCCGTTGCTGTTGCAATCGCCCGCCTCCGCAGCCACGGCGCAGCCGTTGCCCGCCGCCGTTGCGGCCGATAGGTCGACAGCTCCGAGCCACGCTACCAGCGCAAGTCCGGCTGCGGTGACAACAGGATTACTCGAGGACTTTGTCGTCATGGTCTCACTCCACGGCAAGGGACGGACGTGTCGGAGACGGTGAGCGCTCCGGCAGAATGTTGGATTCGCCATTTTCGGCGAGGTCTGGCAATTGCCAACCTATATCCTACCCTGACCGTATTGGGAATACAAGAAGCGATTGTCATGGAAACACCGAAGTGATGAATCGGACGGAATTGGTACGAATTCCGCAGTGAGCAGACCGGCTGAATCGGGAATCTGTGGAGGGTGCCGCTGCGTTCATGGCCTTCCGTGATCGCAAGTGCTGTCCGATCTCGATGAACCATGCAACGAGACTTCCCAAGGGCTGAATCGTGCGCTGCGGAGCGACCGGCCAGGATAAATAGGCACATCGCCACCGATGCAGCCACGCTGGAGTTATTGCGGATTGACGTTATGAAGGCTGGCGACGCCAGTACATGTAGTCCAGCTCGATCGGCGGGGCACCCAGGCGGCGGAGCATGTTGACGAGCTGGGCGCGGTGGTGCGTCGAGTGCAGGTGCATCTGCAGCAGCATGTCACCGAGGGCCGCCTGGAACAGCGTGCCGTATGAGTCCCGGTAGGTCTGCATACGCGCCAGGCTCCCGTCGGTCAGCGCGGCGAGGAACGCGTCGCGCTCGCGCCAGGTCGCCGCGAAGCGCTCGCGGATGGCGGCGACGGCGGCGGGCTCGTCCTCGTCGATCCACGGCGTCTCCGCGTGACCCTGGCAGCGCTGGAGCCAGACGTGCTCGCCGGCGTACGTGTGCAGCAGCGTGCGGCGCAGCGTCCCGCGGCTCATGTCGAACGGCTGATCGAGCTGGACGTCGGTGAGCGCACCGGCTGCCGCGAGAATCTGCGTATTGGCCCAGTCGCTGTACGTGCTGATCTGTCGTGAAGTCGCGAGGTTCATGGGGTGTCTCCGTGGCTGCGTTATAGCCCGGCGCAGGACGAGCCGCCAGCCGGGCGCGGGCTGCGCCGGCGGGCATGGCGGCGCGTGCCGCCCGCGGATAGGATCGCCGGCCTATGCGTGGCAACGGCTTCACGGCAGCGGCATGCGGAGTCATGGCGGTGATGGCAGCAGGCGGATCAGCCGGCGCGGACGACCCGTTCGTCACGGTGCGCGACGGCCACTTCGAACTGGCGGGCCAGCCGTACGCGTTCGTCGGCGCGAACTTCTGGCAGGGCATGAACCTCGCGGTCGACGGGCCCGGCGGCGATCGCCAGCGGCTCGGCGCGGAACTCGACCGGCTGCGAGCACTCGGCGTGACCAACCTGCGGGTGATGGCGGCGTCCGAGGGATCGAACGATGTGCCCCAGCGCATGACGCCGGCGCTGATGACCGCGCCGGGCGTGTACGACCCGCGGGTCTTCGACGGGCTCGACTACCTCGTCGCCCAGGCGGGGGCGCGGAACATGCGCCTGGTGATGGTGCTCAACAACTTCTGGCAGTGGTCGGGCGGCATGGCCCAGTACGTGTCCTGGCAGGAGGGTACGCCGATTCCCTATCCCACGCCGGACGACTGGGAGTCGTTCATGCGCTACGCCGCGCGCTTCTATGACAATCCCCAATGCCAAGAATGGTACTGCAACCACCTGGCCGCGGTCATCGAGCGCGTCAATCCCTACACCGGGCGCAAGTATCGCGACGACCCGGCGATCTTCGCCTGGGAACTCGCCAACGAGCCGCGGAGCTACCCCGCTACGTGGATCGACGACACGGCCGAGTTCATCAAGACGCTCGATCCGCATCACCTGGTCACGACCGGCTCGGAGGGACGCGTGGGCGGGATCTTCGACGTCACGCACGACGGGCCGAACGTCGACTACGCGACGGTGCACATCTGGCCGCAGAACTGGGGCTGGTACCGTCCCGAGGAACCGGCAACGTTCGACGGAGCGGTGGCGCAGGCCCGGGCGTATCTTCGCGAGCATCTCACAGCCGCCGCCGCTTTGCGCAAACCGCTGGTGCTCGAGGAGTTCGGCCTGGCCCGCGACTGGGAACCGCTGCACGACATCTACGCACCGGCTGCCGCCACGACGCATCGCGATCGGTTCTACGCCGCCATGTTCGACGAACTCGAACGCTCGCGCGCCGCAGGCGGACCCGCCGGGGGGAGCAACTTCTGGGCTTGGGCGGGGAGGGCGCGGCCCGGCGATCCCTGGGTGGGGGATCCGCCGCACGAAACCCCCGGGTGGTACTCGGTTTACGACACGGACGCGACGACGCTGGCGGTCATCGCCCGGCACGCCGCCAAGGTGGCCAGCCACGTCGGCTTCGACGCCGACCACGACGGCGACATCGACGGCGACATCGACGGCGACATCGATCTCGTCGACTTTATGAACGTGACACGCGCGCGGCGCTAGCCGCCCGTCGCCTTTGCCGGATACCCCATCTCGCGGAGGATGCCCAGCACCCGCTCGCGATGGTCGCCCTGGATCTCGACGCGGCCGTCCGCGACCGTGCCGCCGGTGGCGCACGCGGACTTCAGACGGCGCAGCAGGGCGGGCAGATCGGACGCGTCCGGGTCCAGGCCAAAGACGACGGTCACGGTCTTGCCGTGGCGGCGCTTCTCGCGGCCGACCCGGGCCGGCTGATGCTTGGGCAATACCACGTCGCCGGCGGCACTGCGCGGACACGTGCACTCCGCGAGCGGTTTTTCGCAAACCGCGCAGGTCACGGGGCGCTCGAGCGCGGTGCCGTCAAAGAGGCCGCACATTGGGCTGTCGCGTACGGGTTGCCGTGCGTCCGGCCGGGCCTACAGGCCCGCCGCCTTGCGCAGGTCGTCCGCCTTCTTGGTGGATTCCCAAACGAACTGGGGCAGCTCGCGGCCGAAGTGGCCGTGCCGCGCCGACTCGAAGTAGATCGGGCGCAGCAGGTCGAGGTACTCGATGATCCCGCGCGGCGTCAGCGAGAACGTGTCGCGAACCGCCGCGGCGATCTTCGCGTTCGATACCTTGCCCGTGCCGAAGGTGTCGAGGCAGACGCTTACCGGCTCCGCCACGCCGATCGCGTAGGCGAGCTGCACCTCCGCCTGGTCGGCGAGGCCGGCAGCCACGACGCACTTGGCCACGTGACGGGCCATGTACGCCGCCGAACGGTCCACCTTGCTCGGGTCCTTGCCGCTGAACGCGCCGCCGCCGTGCCGGCCGCGACCGCCGTACGTGTCCACGATGATCTTGCGCCCGGTCAGACCGCTGTCGCCGTGCGGACCGCCGATGATGAAGCGGCCGGTGGGGTTGATGTGGAACTTGATGTCGTTCGACCACATGTCCTTCACTTCGCGGTCGATCACCGGCTTGACGCACTTCTCGACGATGAGCTTGCGCGCGTCGTCGCTCATGTTGCCGTCGCCGCCGCAGGCCTCCTCGGTGTGCTGCGTCGAAATGACCACGGTGGTGACCCGCTTGGGCTGATTGTCCGTGTCGTACTCGACTGTCACCTGCGACTTGGAGTCCGGCCGCAGCCACTTGATCTCGCCCGACTCGCGCAGCTCTGCCAGGCGCTCCACCAGCCGGTGCGACAGGTGAATGGGCAGCGGCATCAGCGACTTGGTCTCGCGGCAGGCAAAACCGAACATCAGGCCCTGGTCGCCCGCGCCCTGCTCTTGGTGCATGCCCGCACCTTCCGTCACGCCCTGGCTGATGTCCGCCGACTGGCTGTGGATCGAGCGCAGCACGGCGCACCCACGGTAGTCGAAGCCGATGGCGGGGTCGGTGTAGCCGATCTTGCGGATCGTCTCGCGGACGGTCTCCTCGGCGCGGCCGAGGGCGAGCTCAGCCGCCTCGTTGTGAACGGTGACCTCGCCGGCGCAGACGACGGTGCCGGTGGTGACCAGCGTCTCGATGGCGGCGCGGGCGCGGGGGTCATGTTCGAGCAGGCTGTCGAGCAGCGCGTCGGAGATCTGGTCGCAGACCTTGTCGGGATGGCCCATTGAGACCGATTCGGAGGTAAACAGGTACCGATCCGCGGATACATTTGCCGCCACAGTAGACTCCTTTCATGGGGATACGAGGCAGGTACGGCATCGCCGCTCTGGCCTGCCCGAAGCGTCGGTGAGTTCAAAGATCGGCCATACTAGGTGTATCGGCTGGGTTTGGCAAATAGACGCACCAAGGCACCCGCAGGGGTGCATACCGAGTCGGCAGACCGGTTATCAGGACCAGCGGCGCGTATTGGGTGGGTCGCGCCAGCTTAGCAGAGCGCGGCGTACGTGAGGACCGTCAGGACGATGATGCGCGTCTTGCGTCGGAAGAACCAATAGCAATCGAACCAAGTGATGGTCACGGCAGCTTCTCCCCTCGGACCTCCTCATTTGGAGGCCTTGCCAGCTTTGTCCACGCGAGGGAATGGCACGTGGCGGGCCAGACCCACTCAGGACGAGCCCAGCATAACCGAAGCGGTAACCCGATGTAAACAAGGAAGTTGCGAGCGCCCGGGTGTAACCGGGGCGCTTCCCCGCGGGTCCGGTTGTGACGGCGCGCGGCGTTGCGGCAACACTGTTGCGGCGGGTGCTGCCGGCACGCAACGCAGCGCTCCGCGCGGACGTGGCTGGGCGGGGTGTCTTTATCAGACGGGCCGACCGTTTTTGTGGGAAGGGGCGGGTTGTGGTAGAGAACGCGATCCGCGCGGCGCAGCGCCGGTCGCGGATGGGTTCACGGGTTCACTGAGCAGGCAGCGAGGCAGCGATGGCGGCAAAAAGCGACACCATGGAGAAGATCGTCGCGCTCTGCAAACGGCGGGGCTTCATCTTCCAGTCGAGCGAGATCTACGGCGGCATCGGCGGCTTCTGGGATTACGGGCCGCTCGGCACCGAGCTCAAGCGCAACATCAAGGCCGCCTGGTGGCAAGACATGATCCGCAACCCACCACCCGGTCCCGACGGCCAGGACATCCAGATGGTGGGCGTCGACTGCTCGATCATCATGAACCCCAAAGTCTGGGAAGCCAGCGGCCACGTCGGCGGCTTCAGCGATCCGATGGTGGACTGCAAGGCCTGCAAGGGCCGCTTCCGCGCCGATCAGCTTGAAGAAACACAATGCCCCAAGAAGCCCAGCAAGCTGGTGGGGCAGCACAGCGAATGCCAGCTCACCGAGCCGCGGGCCTTCAACCTGATGTTCCAGACGTACGTCGGGGCGCTGCAGGATGCGGCGAACATCGCGTACCTGCGCCCCGAGACCGCGCAGGGCATCTTCGCGAACTTCAAGAACGTGATGGACTCCACGCGCGTGAAGATCCCCTTCGGCATCGGGCAGATTGGCAAGGCCTTCCGCAACGAGATCAACCCGCGTAACTACACCTTCCGCTCACGCGAGTTCGAGCAGATGGAGATCGAGTTCTTCTGCAATCCGAACGAGTCGATGCAGTGGTACGAGTACTGGCGCGACGTGCGGCTCAAGTGGTACGAGTCGCTGGGCATCAAGAGCGACAAGCTCCGCCCGCGCGAGCAGACCCCCGACGAGCGGGCGCACTACAGCTCGGCCTGCATCGATATCGAATACCTCTTCCCGTTCAGCGACGAGCCGCAGGAACTGGAGGGCGTGGCGCACCGCGGGTGCTTCGACCTCTCCGCTCATGGAAAGCACGCCAAGGGCAAGGAAGACGCGTTTGCAGTCGTGGACGACGAATCGAAGGAACGCTTTGTGCCCCACGTGATCGAGCCGTCAGCCGGGGTGGATCGCTTCGCCCTCGCGACGATCACCGAGGCCTACACCGTCGATGAGAACCGCGCCAGCCCGGAATTTATGCGCTTTCATCCGCGACTCGCCCCCATCAAGGCCGCCGTGTTTCCGCTGGTCGCCAAGGACGGTATGCCCGAAATCGCCGAGCCGATCTTCCGCGCCATCAAGAAGCACTATCCGGCGCAGTTTGACGCCAAGCAGTCGATCGGCAAGCGTTACGCACGCATGGATGAGGCTGGCACGCCGTTCTGCTTCACGATCGACGGCCAGACCAAGGACGATGGAACAGTAACAGTCCGTTTCAGGGACGACGCATCCCAGCAACGTATTGCGAAGGAAGGCTGCCTGGATTACCTCCGCGACCAACTTGGCCTGTAGGGGAATATCCGGATGCGCACGCGGAGATGTTCGCCGCGAGGAATCGTGTTAAATCGTTGTTTACAGCCTGCCCGCCCGGTATAATCCACTGTCCACGGTCGAGCCACCGTGGACCAGGGTGCAGTTTCGGGAAAAGCGTTGTCGGGCGCTTGGGCCGAGCGCGTCGCTGAGAAAGTGACCATGGCAGTGACCGTAAATTCTTCGTTGGCTGGCTATCTTCCATCCGAAGTACGTGCGTTGATGGAACACAAGTACTTCCTCGGAATCGAGCGGGGCTACGATCCGCCGATCGAGGAGGTCATCGCGAGCTGGGAGGCGCGTTTCGCGTCCGACTGGCGGGCCCGCAAGATGCGGCGCGACGCCGAGGCCCAGGTTCGCGAAATCGAGGCCTACCGCGCCCAACTCACCGCGGACCGTGGTTCCGGCGTCACCTTCCGCGAGGCCGCCCGCCAGTGGGTGGATCGCTGCGAGTGCGAGTGGCGACGCTGCTGGGAAGCCAACGCAACCACCGGCTAGCAAACCTACCTAAGATCATGAGGGCAAACACCATACGCCAGGGCAACGGTGTGGGGGTGACGTCCAAGGTGCAGTACCTGCCGAAAATGCCCGCCTGGACTGTCTCAAGCCTGTCTGCGGACCCTACAGTGAAGCCGTGCACGAGAATTCAGGCGAATGATCTGACACAATTGCGCCGATAACGGAGGCTGAGGTATCCGTTTGGGGCGAATCCCCCTCCGGCTGGTGGGCCACGTCGTGCGGAGAGACGGCCGGTCGGAGGTCGAGAGAAGCGTGATGCAAACATACGAGGAACTCCTCGGCTGCTATGGAGTGGTCGAGTCACACGCCATTGAAGAGCATAAGTACTTCCTGGGCATGGAGCTGCATCGTGACCCGGGGCTGGACTTCGCGGTGGCGAGCTGGGAGCGGCACTACGCGATCCGCTGGCGGCAGGAGCAAATGCGGCGGGACGCCGAGGCCCAGATCCGGGCCATCCAGGCGTTCCAGGCCACGTTGAGCCACCGCTACGGACGCCCGGTCGACTTCAACGAGGCTGCCCGCGAATGGGTGCACCGCTACGGCGCGGAATGGCGCCGCCGGCGGGAACTCGAACCGGACCGCTTGCCGGTCTTCGCCGAGTCGGCCTGACCGTCCGTTGGCCTGACCGTCCGTTGGCCTGACCGTCGCCGGTTACAGGCGTCAGTTGGCCATCGCCAGGCGTTTCGACTCCAGGCTGGCGAGAAGCTGGTCGTACGAGTCGGCGAACGCCTTCACCCCCGCAGTACGCAGATCCTCCGTCACCTGTTCCAGCGAAATCCCGGCAGCCTTCAGGCGCTCGAGTTCCTTGCGGGCCGCGTCCACGTCGGCGGTGAGCGTCGGCTTGACGGTGATCCCCTCGCGAATGGCGTCGAGCGTGACCGGCGGGACGGTGTTGACCGTGTCCGGACCGATGAGCGTGTCGACGTAGAGGGTCTTGGGGTAGTCGGGGTTCTTGGTGCTGGTGCTGGCCCAGAGCGGGCGCTGCACGCGCGCCCCGCGCTGGCGGAGGGCGCCGAACGCCGGGCCGTCGAACACCTCGAGGTAGGCCTGGTAGGCCAGCTTGCTGTTGGCGATTGCGGCTTTACCCAACAGGTCCTTCGCCGCGCCGCTCTGGGCGAGCTGCTTGTCCACGACGGTGTCCACGCGGCTCACGAAGAATGACGCGACCGAGGCGACCTTGTTCAGCTTGCCGCCGGCATCGCCGAGACGCTGCAACCCGGTGAGGTACGCCTGCATGATGTCGCGGTAGGCGTCCACGCTGAAGATCAGCGTGACGTTGACGTTGATCCCCTCGCCGATCGCGGTCGCGATCGCGGGGATGCCCTCCGGCGTGCCGGGGATCTTGACCATGATGTTCGGCCGGTCGAGCGTGCGGAAGAGCCGGCGGGCCTCGGCGATGGTCGCGTCGGTGTCGTGGGCCAGGTGGGGATTCACCTCAATGCTCACGTAGCCGTCATGGCCGTCGGTGCGGTCGTACACCGGGCGGAAGAGGTCGGCGGCTGCACCGATGTCCGCGAGAGCGAGCGAGTCGAAGATCTCCGCGGTGCCGTGGCCGGCATCGATCAGCGCGCGGATCTGCTCGTCGTAGTCGTTCGAGTGGGCGATGGCCTTCTCGAAGATACTGGGGTTGCTGGTCACGCCGACGACGCCGTCGTCGATAAGGGCCTGCATTTCCCCCGAGGCGAGCATGCCGCGGCGGATGTTGTCGTACCAGATCGATTGCCCGCAGTCGGCGAGCTTCTTGAGCATCGGGTGCATCGTTGACTCCGATCGATGAGCGGTAACTTACCGCCGGGGCCCATGCGGCGTTCACAGCCGCTGGGCGAGCAACTCCCGCGCGGCGAGCAAAACGGCATCCGCCGTGATGCCGAAGTGCTTCATGACTTCATTATAAGGCCCGGACGCACCGAAGTCCCGCAGACCGAGCATGACGCCGCGCGAACCGATGTAGCGTTCCCAGCCGAGCGCCACGCCGGCCTCGATGGCGACGCGCGCCGTCACCGCCGCGGGCAGCACTTCCTCGCGGTACGCCGCGTCCTGGCGCTCGAACAATTCCCAACAGGGCAGCGAGACCACGCGGGCGCGCAGTCCCTCGCTGCTGAGCGTGGCGTAAGCCGTCATGCAGTGCTGCAGCTCCGAGCCGGTGCCGATCAGGATCACCTCGGGCTCTCCGTCGCTGTCGGCGACCACGTATCCGCCGCGCAACACGCCCTCCGCCGGCGCGAAGCGCTGGCGGTCGATGGTCGGCAGGTTCTGGCGGGTGAGGGCGAGCAGCACGGGGCGGTCGGAGCAGCTCAGCGCGTGCCGCCAGGCCATCGCCGCCTCGTTGGCGTCGCCGGGGCGGAAGACGTCGAGGTTGGGAATTGCCCGCAGGGCGGCGACGTGCTCGATGGGCTGATGCGTGGGCCCGTCCTCGCCGACCCCGATGCTGTCGTGGGTGAAGACGAAGATCACCGGCTGATGCATCATGGCCGCCAGGCGGATCGACGGCCGGGCGTAGTCGGTGAAGACCAGGAAGCTGGCTCCGTAAGGGCGCAAACCGGACAGGGCCATGCCGTTGCAGGCGGCGGCCATCGCGTGCTCGCGGATGCCGAAGTGCAGGTTGCGGCCGTGCGGCGTGTCCGCGGCGAACGCGGTCGTGTCCTCGAGCAGCGACTTGGTTGACGGGGCCAGGTCGGCGGCCCCGCCCATCAGCCAGGGGATCCGCTTGCCCAGGGCCACGAGCGTCTTGCCGCCGGACGCTCGCGTGGCCAGCCCCTTGGCGTCCGCCGGAAACTCGGGTACAGCTTTTTCCCAACCGTCGGGCAACGCCCGCCGCTGGATGAGCTGCCACTCCGCCGCGAGGTCCGGGTAGGCGGCGGCGTAGGCTGCGTACCGGTCGTTCCAGGCGCTGGCCAGTTCCGCGCCGCGCCGGCGGGCGGGTTCGGTCCAGTGGGTGTGCACCTCCGCCGGGACGAAGAACGGCTCCTTGCCCGGCCAGTTGTAGAACTTCTTGGCGCCGGCGATCTCGTCGGCGCCGAGCGGTTCGCCGTGGGCCTTGGCGGTATCCTGACGCGTGGGCGCGCCGCGGCCGATGATGCTGCGCACGACGACGAGGCTCGGTCGGTGCTGCATCGCGATCGCGGCATCGATCGCCGCGCACAGCGCGGTACGATCCTCGATGTCATCCACCTGCTGCACAAACCAACCGTAACCCTCGAAGCGTTTCAGGGGGTCATCGGAGTACGCCAGGTCGGTGTGCCCCTCGATGGTCACGCGATTGCTGTCGTAGAACCAGACGAGGTTGTCGAGCTTGAGGTGCCCCGCGAGCGAGGCGGCCTCGCCGGTGATGCCCTCCATCATGCAGCCGTCACCGAGCAGCGCGAAGATGCGGTAGTCCACGAGCGGGTGGCCGTCGCGGTTGAAGTGAGCCGCGAGCCACTTCTGGGCGATGGCCATGCCGACCGAGTTGCCCGCCCCCTGGCCCAGCGGACCGGTGGTCGTCTCCACGCCCGGCGTGTGCCCGTACTCGGGGTGGCCCGGGGTGGCGCTGCCGAGCTGGCGGAACGCCTTGATATCGTCGAGCGTGACGTCGAAGCCGCTTAGATGCAGGCTCGCGTAGAGCAGCATCGAGGCGTGCCCCGCGGAGAGCACGAAGCGGTCCCGGTTGGGAAAGTGGGGATCCGCGGGGTTGACCCGCAGGTAGCGGGTGTAGAGCGTGTACGCCAGCGGCGCCAGGGCCATCGGCGCCCCCGGGTGGCCAGAGTTGGCCTGCTGGACCGCATCCATGGCCAGCGTACGGATCGTGTCGATGCTCAGTTTTTCGATTGCTTCGGGGGAGGCTGCCATCGTGTGCTCGCCTTGGCTCCGCGCGCGGGGGCGGGAGTCGTTGCCAGGGTCAAAAACCGCGCGTCAGCGCGCGCCGGAGCATGCCGCGCTGGGTGGCGGGGTGTCCGGGAGTACTGATAGCAGCTTGCCGCGGAAAAGCAAAATGAACGTCAGTCGTTGCCGTCGATCAGGTCGGAATCGTCGAGAAACTGCGTGTCGTCGAGGAATTGCGTGTCGTCCAGCAGCGACGTGTCGCCCAGGCGCGACGCGTCCGCGGCATCGACGCCCTGGTGGACCCGCGATTCGTGCTTCTTGGCGACGATCAACTGCGCCATACGGCAGCGATCGATCATCTCGCGCATGTTTCGCGGGCGCTTCGCGGGGTCGGTCGCGCAGGAGTCGTTGATCAGCGTGGTGACGACGAGCGGCAGCCCGTCGAGCGACGGGGGCAGGTTGTCCTCGACGCGCACGCCCACCCGGCCCAGCGAATGGATGTCCACCCGCTGGTTCATCTCGGTCGCGACCGGCTTGCCGGTGAGGACACGGTGCAGCGTGGCGCCCAGGCCGAAGACGTCCGTGCGGGCGTCGAGCACCTGCCGGGCGGCCTGTTCCGGGGCCATGTAGTCGATGGTGCCCTGGACCCGCTTCTTGGCCTGGTTGATCGGCGATGACTGGCCGAAATCGATCAGCTTCACCTCACGGTTAGGCAGCACCATGATGTTGCCCGGCTTGAGGTCCGCGTGGACGAACCCGCCGCGGTGCATCGCGTCCAGGCCTTCGCCGACCTTCTCGATGATCCGCAGGAGCTGCGAGAGGGCCATCTTCGGGCCGCACTCGGACAGGGTTACGCCGTCCACGAACTCCATGAAGAGCATCGCGGCCTTGACCCGTAGCCGCTGCTTCACGTAGCGAAGCTCGAACGTCTTGCGCAGGGCGGGGTGGTCGAGCGCGGAGCCGCAGGCGTGCTCGTCGCGCATCTGATCCACGAGGCGCATGGCCTCCGGCGTCAGCACCTTGACGTACTTGATGGCATAAAGCTTGCCCGTGGCCACCTGCATGGCCTTGTACAGCGTGCTGCCCTGGCCGGTCCCCAGGCTGTCGAGGATGCGGTAATTGGGTACGTCAATGCTCATGATTCAACGTGCCTCTGCCGTTCCTTCGGCGCATCGACCGATAGGCGCATGACGCGACTCCGCAATGACCTGCGACGGTGGCAAACCGGTGGCGCCAACGACAACATCATCACTGGGCACGCCGGCATGGCCTCGCCAGCGTGCTGTGGGTCCCGATTTGCTCAAGTGCGCAGGCGCTGACGACAACGATCCCTCGTTGACGCGGTGCGGCTACGTAGTGAGATGACTCAGCGCATGCATCCTGTCTGGTCGACTGTCCGCATCCGGGCGCGGACGATGCCCCCCGTAGTATCACCAGACGTGGAAATGCAGGGCGACGGGGGCAGAGGGTTATGAAGGTATAATTGCGCCATTGAATACAAGGCGACCCCGGGTCACACCTTCCCACATCCTCAGGCCCATGCTACGCATCCACCACTGTCCGGTCAATCGACATATTTGCGGTGTTATTTCAATCTCACACCCCTTAAGACCCTCGTTCGTTCCTCCTAGGCGGCGGTCGAAACCGCGGCCCGCGAGGTGATCCGCGGCTCCTGGCGGATCCGGGCAGCGCGGCGCAACCGCAGGACCGTCAGCTCCGGCGGACACAACCAACGCACCGGCAGGGGGCCGGAAACCCCGGTGCCGGGGGAGACGTGCAGCCAGTTGCCGTGGGCTGCGTGCAGGCCCCGGGCCATGGAACGCGGCAGCTCATCGTTCGTCCAGAGGCAACCCAGGCCCGGCAGGCGGATCTGCCCGCCATGCGTGTGGCCGGCGAGCATGAGCGCGCCGGCACCCACGGGAAGTTCAAACACCGTCGAAGGATAATGGGCCATCACGACCACCGGCGCATCGTCCGGCAGTTCACCAATCGCCTCGCTGACCGTCGAGCGGTGGCCCTCGGTCTGTTCGATCCCGCCAAGGTAGTATTCGAAGGCGCCGACATTGATCAGGCGCAACTCGTTGCGCAGCAGGGTCAACGGCAGTTCCTGGTCCGCGAGCACCGCTCGGTCATGATTCCCGAGCACGCCGTAGATTCCGAGCGGCGGGCGCACAGGTGCCAGCAGCCGGCGCATCAGTTCGGCGGTGCGTTCGAACCCCTCGGGGTCGTGTCCAAAGTCGCCGGTGATCAGCAGCGTGTCGCAGGGCAGATGCGCGAGCAGATCCTGCAGGTGCTGCTCGTCGCGGCCCCAGCGGCGCAGGTGGAGATCGGACAACTGCGCGATGCAGAAGCCTTCGGCGCACGGCGGAAGACCATGCAGGGGTACGTTGACCTGGCGAACCACGATCGCCGTCATACGCGTCGCTCCTTTCCCTTCGGACCTGCCCGCCTGCGGTAGGTTCCGGTCCCGGGAGAGTACGATTCGGGGTTGGAAGGCGGCAAGCTGCAGGAATTGCCGCCTGTGGCACGTTCCGCCTGATCGTGCTACAATGCAACGGCGCTGAACGCGTGGTGGTTTGTGACCAGGAGCGGATTGCCGTGCACCTGCCGGATGGAGTCGTGTCTGCGCCGATCTGTGTCGGCGGTTTTCTCGGAGCGGCAGCCGCTACGGGTTTCGCCCTGCGCCGCGTTCCCGAGCGACAGATTCCACAATTCGCGGTCCTTGCCGCGTTCTATTTTGCGCTGGGGGCTGTCCACCTTCCCATAGGAGTGCTCAGCGTTCACCTCCAGTTGACCGGGTTGCTCGCGGTGCTGCTCGGCTGGCGCGCGATCGTCCCGGTCGCGGTGGGGGTGGCGCTCCAGGCGGTGCTGTTGCATCACGGCGGCGTGACGACGCTCGGGGTCAATATTCTCGTCTTGGGATTACCGGCAATGGCGGTGGGGGCGGTGGCGGCGCCGCGTCTGGCACGCTGGACGCCGCCGGTGGCTGGTCTGGCGGCGGGTGGCGCGACGGTGCTTTGCGGACTGGCTTCGCTGGCCATGGCGGCGGGGCTGGTGATGGGGTCGCAGGCGGCGCTGGGG
>Ga0116151_10001439_pt1 | contig 22244 bp, 16 predicted proteins | sample AD_UKC117_MetaG_FD_89893 | JGI IMG/M metagenome (GOLD analysis project Ga0116151, IMG submission 89893) | Active sludge microbial communities of municipal wastewater-treating anaerobic digesters from Hong Kong - AD_UKC117_MetaG | ecosystem: Engineered > Bioreactor > Anaerobic > Digestate... | reverse complement strand
TCACCTGCGGCTTGCCCTCGGTTACCGTACCCGTCTTGTCCAGTATTACCGCTTTGACCTTGTGCGCAAGCTCCAACGCCTCGCCGCTTCGTATCAGTATGCCATGAGACGCGCCAAGCCCCGTGCCGACCGCCACCGCCGTCGGCGTCGCAAGCCCCATGGCGCATGGGCAGGCAATAACAAGCACCGATGTGAACACACGCAAAGCGAATGAAAGCTCCTTGCCCGCGATGAGCCACGCCGCGCCTGCGACGAAAGCGATGACCAATACTATCGGAACGAACACTCCCGCGACCCTGTCCGCCGCCTTTGATATGGGCGCCTTCTTGCCCTGCGCTTCCTCAACTATTTTAACTATCTTAGAAAGCGTGGTGTCTAAACCCGTTTGCGTCACCCTTGCGGTAAGCGTTCCGTTGATGTTCATGCTTCCGCCTATGAGTGTGCTGCCGACAAATTTGCTCACGGGCATACTCTCCCCTGTCAGCATGGATTCATCGGTCTCGCCCGTGCCGCTCACGACCTCGCAGTCCGTGGGTATGCGCTCGCCCGCCTTGATGATAATGGTATCGCCGATGTTCAGTCTGTCCGCCTTGATCTGCTCATATGAACCGTCGGGCTTGACCACCGTGGCAACGTCGGGAGCAAGCTCTATGAGCTTCCTAATCGCCGCCGTGGTCTTGCGGGTACTGCGCGCCTCCAAGTGTTTGCCAAGCATAACCAATGTTATAACCATCGCGGCCGATTCAAAATAGAGATGATGCTCATGTTCGGGATTCATGGTCATAGCATACAGAATAACAACGCTGTATATAAACGAACAGCCGCTCCCCAACGCCACAAGGCTGTCCATGTTGGGACTTCTGTGCCAAAGCGCCTTAGTACCTGAAACGAAAAAGCGTCTGCCTATAAACATCACGGGTATGCACAGCAGCAGCTGCGTTAAGGCATAGCCCACGGGATTGCCGTCCATGGACATAAACTTCGGCAGCGGCAGCCCGCTTATCAGCATAGGCCCCATCGCGACATACAGCAAAAGAAACGAGAACACCGCAGCCGCGATTATGCCGACAAGCTCGCGCCTGTCAACATCGTTCGCCTCGGGCTTTCGCCTCTCGCTTTTATTGCTCTTAGGTGCAAACGGGGCGGCTTCAAAGCCCGCCTTGTCCACCTTGGCTATTATCATTTCGGGCGTGACCAGCTTCTCGTCATAGCTAATGATCAGCTTGCCCGTGGTGAGATTGACGCTGCTTTCGCTTACGCCGTTGAGCTTACGGGTTACGCGCTCCACGGCCGCGCTGCATGAGGCGCAGCTCATGCCCTTGACTTCGTATACTTCCGTCTTCACTTTTTCCTATTCTTGAACGCAAAACAACCGCAGGAAGCTGCCCTTCAGCTCCACCCTGCGCAAAAGTCTGTCGTGTTTGTCGTCGGACAGCACCGCCTCGCTTAAACAAACAACGTTCCGCGCTCCAAGCTCCTTGCCTGAGTTAAGCAGTCTCTGAAAGCCCGGCAGATTCTCGAAAGGCTCAGGGCTGCCTACGTCCTCATAAACTGTTATTACGTCAAGGCCTTCGCGCTCGGCGTACTCGCGGCAAATTCTGCGTTGCTCGGCAAGTGATGGTAAACCATCGTCATGCCTCAGGTACAGTACAGCGGTTCGATTCATTTCCATACACGTTGCCTCCTGTTTTAGTAATATATATTATAGCCTATTTATGTAGTCCCGTGGTGTTTGTTCATGAATTGTTTGCAATTTATTGTGCCTTGAGTTATAATGCGCTTATGAGCAAAGCCCAAATGGAAAATATCAGGAGCAACACACAGCTGTTTTGCTGTCCGCTCTGCCGCAAGGAGCTGTCCTGTGAAGGCTCCGCATTGGTATGCCCGAATCGTCACTCCTTTGACCTGTCGCGGCGCGGCTACGTCAACTTCGCCCCCAACGCCAAGGCGGGTATGTACGACGCCTCGCTCTTTGAAAATCGCGCCAAGGTGATGGAAGCGGGTTACTATGACGGTGCTGTATTGGCAATCACGGAGCTTATCAAAAAGCACGTTAAGGCGGCGGCGCCTCTCCTCTTGGACGCGGGCTGCGGCGAAGGCTTCTTCACGCAGGGTCTTGACAGGCTTGGGGTTGTCCTTGGCATAGACCTCTCCAAGGATGCGGTGACTTTGGCATGCCGCCGCCCCACAAACGCGTTGTGGGCGGTGGGCGACCTTACGCGGCTGCCGCTTCCCGACAGCTCTGTGGACGTAATAGTCAATCTGCTCTCCCCCGCTAACTATCCGGAGTTTCGGCGCGTCCTAAGGCACGACGGCATACTCATCAAAATGGTGCCGGACAGCGACTACCTTAAGGAGCTGCGCACAGCCTCGGGGCAGGGCGATTACTCCAATGAAAGCGTTGAGGAGCTGTTCTCGAAGCGTTTTCATCTTGTGGAGCGCGTCAAGGTTCACGAGTGCCTTCCCGTGCCGCCCAAGCTGTCGTCCTCGTTTTGGCGCATGACCCCGCTCACGGCGCATAAAAAAGCGGATTCCGAAGAACCCGTGATTGAAAGCATTACCATCGCGCTTGAGCTGCTTGTGGGCAGGGCTTAGCCGCCCGCCGCCCTTATGCACACCTGCTCGTGTTCCACATCCGTAAGCCCCAAGACATGCGAGCCGCTGCCTGTAAAGTACACGCAGGCCTTCTCCCCGTTCCACTCCAGTGAGGCCGCAACGGGCGAGCCGCTTATTGTGACCGTGACGGCAAGCTTGTAAAAGTCGGATTCGCCCAGCCATGAATTGAGTATCGCGCTTATCCTGCGCTGTTCGGTTATCCTCTCGGGCAAGCCCATCTCGGCATGGTTTTCGCCGCCCAAGAAGATGAGCTCAAAGCTCTCTTTACTTTCACAGTTGGTTATGGTATAACTGTCCCCGATGATGAGCAGGCCTGAAATGTCCTCCCACTTGGCGGCCTGCCCCGTGACCGTAAGGCGGCTCTGCGCACCGTATGCTATGGGTATCGTCGAAGCGAATTCGCTTCGCAGCGCTCCCCTTGCAAAGAGGGCGTTCGCGGTCTCGGCTCCGATCGAACCGTCAGCCATTATCCCCGAAGCCGCTTGAAACTCGCGCACAGCCCTTGCCGTGACCGCGCCAAAGCTGCCCGATGGCTTGTAGAGGTAATACCCTAAGTCCATCAGTCGAAGCTGCACACGAACAACGTCGCTTCCCTTGTCTCCCTGAGCTAAAATCTCGCTTGTGTCCGCTGCCCGTACCGCGGTGGGCAGCAGGACAAGGCATAGGATAAGGCTCAGGATAATCAGCTTTTTCATCACCGATGATTATAACATCCCGATTTCGGGATGTAAAGGAGTTATTATGCGCTGTAGTTGTCAGATATGCGGAACCTACATGGTTCAGGACGAGAAAGGCACGCAAAGCCGCTGCGTCTGTCCCGAGTGCTTCAACACCTGTTCCCTTTGTATGGGGACGGGCAATCAGCCCCTTGACCCCGACAAGCTGAAGCTTGCCGCACAGCGCCGCGAGCTTGAACGCGAGCGCGAGGAGTCCGTGGAAAGCTACGAGGATTAGCGGACTTTGCTTGACTTGCGTTTTGTTAGGGGGGAGCGGGGGTATCGCCGCAAGCTTGTTTCAAGATCCTTCGGAGCTTCGCTCCTTAGGGTGACAGCATGGGTTTGTTGCCAAAAGTACAGGTGTTATTATGCACTTGCCTCGGCGACGGTAATATGAACACTTTATGCCTCTTTGCGCTATAATATATCATCTTATCGGCTTGACGCGGTTCTGTCGCTGTGGTATATTTACCCCGTAAATGCTGTGATCGGGAAAAGCCTTTATCCTCGGCAAAGAGAGCCTCGGGCGGTGAAATCGAGGTGCGCGGGATGCGGGCATAAAGTTCGCCCGTGAGCGGCGTCGGTGAAACCAAGTAGTCGACGACGGGTAAGCCCGTTACAGCGAAAAGGTCGTCCCGCGCATAGCGCGGCGCGATGAATTAGGGTGGTACCACGGCTGTTCGTCCCTTCTTTTATGGGGGCGGACTTTTATTTTATCTACGGGAGGATAATGTATGGAAACTTTGGATGAAATCAGACGATACGCCATGCGGCGGCTTGAGGCCGTCTATGACGAGAAGGAGCTTGCCGACCTTCAGGCGGAGGTGTTCGGCAAGAGCGGCAAGCTGACCTCCATTCTGCGAACCATGGGCAAGCTGTCCAAGGAAGAACGCGCCAAGACGGGCGCGGAGGTCAACCTGACCAAGCAGGAGCTTGAAGCGGCGCTTTCAGATCGCCGCGAGGCTTTGCGCCTCAAGGCTCAGGCGGCGCGATTTATAGCGGAAGCGGTAGACGTTACCGAGCCGGGAGTTCAGACCGTCCCTATGGGGCATCTGCACCCCATGACTCAAACCTACCGCACCATCCGCGATGCTCTTATAGGCATGGGCTTTACCATGTTCGACGGTCCGGAGATAGAGCTTGACGAGAATAACTTCACCCTTTTGAATCTCCCGCCCGATCACCCCGCAAGGGATATGCAGGACACCTTCTATATCGATGACAACGTACTGCTGCGCACCCACACCTCGCCCTGCGAGATACGCGCCCTAAAGACGCTCAAGCCCCCGTTCAGGCTCATCATGCCCGGCAGGGTGTTCAGGGTTGACGAGGTTGACGCCTCTCACTCGCCTGTTTTCATGCAGATTGAAGGCTTTGTCGTTGACAGGAATATCAATATCGCGAACCTCAAGGGTACGCTTGACACCTTCATCCACGCGGTGTTCGGAGACGATGTTAACACGCGCCTTCGTCCCTCCTACTTCCCCTTCACGGAGCCTTCCGCCGAGCTTGACATGAGCTGCACCATCTGCGGCGGCAAGGGCTGCAGGGTCTGCAAGGGAACCGGCTGGATAGAGCTGTTGGGCTGCGGCATCACGAACCCGCACGAGCTTGAGAACTGCGGGCTTGACCCCATGGAGTGGTCGGCCTTCGCCTTCGGCGTGGGAGTGGACAGGGTAACAAACCTCAAGTACGGCATCACCGACATACGTCACAACTACGAGAACGACGCTCGTTTCTTGGGGCAGTTCTAAAGGAGGCAATCTGATATGAAGCTACCGAAAAAATGGCTGTGCGACTACGTTGATTTTAACGTAAGCGATGATGAATTCATACGCCGTATGATGTGGCGCGGCTTCGAGCTTGCGTCCGCGGATCCCCTGCTGCCCGACATAAGCGGCGTCATCACGGGCAGGATAGAGAGGATTGAAAGACACCCCAACGCCACGAAGCTGCAGGTCTGCACCGTGAACCTCGGTGACAGGGAGACCTGCATACTCACCAACGCCACTAACGTGTTTGAAGGCGCTGTCGTTCCCGTCGCGGTCGTAGGTGCCGTCATTCGCGGCACGGAATACAAGGTCGCGAACCTTCGCGGGGTTGACAGCTACGGCATGTTCTGCTCCGGCGAGGAGCTTGCCATCAGCGACGCGGACTACCCCGGAGCGGAGGTTGACGGTATACTCATACTAAACCCGAATACCCCCATCGGCATCGATATCGCCGTCGCCTTGGACATGGACGACGTTGTGTTCGACTTCGACCTTACCCCCAACCGCCCCGACTGCAACAGCATAATAGGGCTTGCGCGGGAGGCCGCGGCAGCACTGGGTCAAGCCATGAAAACCCCCGAAATACCGCACTTTTCGGATGACGGCGACGCCTCAAGCTACGCGGGTGTGCGTATCGACGCGCCCGACCTCTGCTCCCGTTACTGCGGCAGGGTCATGACCGACATCAAGATTGAGCCGTCTCCGCGCTGGATGCAGAAGCGTCTTTTGAGCGTCGGAATGCGTCCCATCAACAACATTGTGGATATCACCAACTATGTACTCGTCGAGTACGGTCACCCCATGCACGCCTTCGACCTGGCCTGCCTCAAGGACGGACAGATAATTGTCCGCAGAGCGGCGCAGGGCGAAAAGGTCTCCACCCTTGACGGCAAGACCTTCACTATGGATGAGGATATGCTTCTTATCGCGGACCCCGAAAAGGGCGTTGGCATCGCGGGCGTAATGGGCGGGCTGAACTCCGAGATAGCCCCTTCCACCCGCGCCGTGCTGTTTGAGTCCGCTGTATTCGTTGGCAGCAATATCCGAAAGACCGCCCGCAGGCTGCATCAGGTTACGGACGCCGCCGCAAGGTTCATCAAGGGCGTCGAGCCTGTCAACGCCTATCTTGCGCTCGAACGCGCCATACAGCTTGTGACGGAGCTGAAGGCGGGCAAGGTAGTGGGCGAAACCATTGACGTATGCACGGCCGACCTTAACCCCCGCTGCGCCAACGTGGACGTTTCCCACATCAACCGCATTCTGAACACCAAGCTGTCCGCTTCCAAGATGAGCGAGCTGCTAAAGCCTCTTGCAATCGAGGCCGTCCCCTGCGGCGACAAGCTTGCGCTTACCATACCGCATTTTCGCACCGATATCGAGAGCGGAATAGAGGCGGATTGGGACATTGCCGAGGAGGTCGGCAGGTGCTACGGTTTCGACAACATCCCCGCCGAGCCTATCACCGGCCCCGCGTTCTTAGGCAGTATACCCAAGGTTTTCCGCCTTGAGGACAGGGCTTTGGATACTCTCGTCTCCTGCGGCTGCATGGAGATGTACAACTTCAACTTCATAGGCCCTGCGGAGCTGAAGGCTCTTAGGCTTGATGAGGGTGATGAAAAGCTGCTTGCGGTCAAGATACTCAACCCCTTTGGCGAGGATCAGAGCCTCATGCGCACCACTCTCTACCCGGGCATGTTGGAAAGCTGCCGCCGCAACCTCAACTTCAAAACGGGGCATGGCCGCTTCATGGAGCTTGGCAACGTTCACCTTGACAACAACGCCGTTCTGCCCGAGGAACGCAGGATGGTTGGCATAGCCGTGTTCGGCGATAACGAGAGCTTCTTCACCCTCAAGGGGATAGTGGAGCGGCTGCTGCTTGCCTTCGGCGTCGATAACGCGAGCTTCACCGCCGGCGGCGGAAGATACTTCCACCCCGGAAGGCGCGCCGTAATCCGCGTTGGCGATACCTACATAGGCGAGATGGGTCAGGCTCATCCCGATACCCTGAAGGACTTCGATATCTCCGTACCCGTTTACATGGCCGAGCTGTCGTTTAAGGCGCTTTGCAAGGTCGAGCATGTCGTTCGTGGCTTCGTACCCATGCCTCGCTTCCCCGTGGTTCAGCGCGATATCGCCGTAACTTGCAGAGAAAGCGTAACCTCAGCCGAGCTTGCGGAGGTGATTCGCAATGTCAAGATCGGCCTTATCATCGAGAACGTCGAGCTTTTCGACGTCTACCGCGGGGTTGGCATACTCCCCGGGTTCAAGAGTATGGCGTACAGCTTCACCTTGAGAGCCGAGGATCACACCCTTTCCGACGATGAGATTAAGCACGCTATGGACGCCGTCATATTGAGCCTGTCTCAAAGCGGCGCCGCCCTTAGAATTTAGGAGGAATATATGATTTTTGACCTTACTCATGTGATTAGCGAGGGAATGCCCGCCTACCCCGGAACCGAACCGCCCAAGCTTGAAAAGGCGAATACCGTCGAGAAGGACGGCTTCAAGGAGACCCTCATCTCGATGTACTCCCACACCGGCACGCACATGGACGCGCCCGCGCATATGCTGTCGGGCGGCAGGCGTCTGGACGAATACCCCGCTTCGCAGTTCTATGGCCGCGCACTTGTGGTGGATTGCAGGGATGTCCCGAAGGGCGGCGAAATTGATGTTGAGCATATAAAGCGCAGCGGAGCCGAGGAAAAGGCTGTTGACTTCCTGTTGTTCATGACGGGACAGGACAGGCTTTGGGGCGAGGACAGCTATTACTATAACTTCCCCTGTCTGAGCTTTGAGGCCGCCGACTGCCTAAAGACCCTGAACCTCAAGGGCGTAGGCACGGACGCCATAAGCGTGGATCCCGTGGACACCGTTGACTTCCCCGTGCATAAACGCCTGATGGTCAGCGGGATGGTGTTCATCGAGAACCTCAAGGGGCTTGACCGCCTGCCCAAAGAGGTGTTCACCTTCTGTTCCCTGCCCCTAAAGTACATCGACGCCGACGGCGCTCCCGCAAGAGCCATCGCCATAGTCGAATAAACACTAAAGCGTCATAAGCCCCGCGCAATATAGCGCGGGGCTTACATGCTTCCTGAGCTGCTTTTTGAACCTAACGAAAAAATTGCTATGGCTAACACATATAAGATGTCGCTTTCGTAAATATGTGTTAATTTCATCTGCTAATTCTGTAAAAACGTGTAATTCACCCATTGAATTTGATGAAAAAATGTGTTAAGCTGTTAACACCTTATCCGAAGGATGGTAATCGAAATGAAGCGAACAGCCATTGCCAACTTGATTGAATGGAAATCCGGCGATTGCAGAAAACCGCTTGTGCTTCGCGGCGCGAGACAAGTCGGGAAAACTTGGTTGATGAAGGAGTTTGGGCGAAGCTGCTATTCCGATTATGTGTACTTCAACTTCGATGAAGAGGATGAACTGAAGTCCATATTCGAGACGAACAAGAATCCGCAGCGTATCATTGAGCTGCTCTCACTCATCTCAAGCAGAAAGATACTCCCTCATGATACTTTGATAATTTTCGATGAGATTCAGGAGTGTCCCGAAGCGCTGAATTCATTGAAATACTTCAAAGAGAAGGCGAATGAGTACCATGTGATATCCGCGGGAAGTCTTTTGGGTACATTGCTTGCGCAGCCCAAGTCCTACCCTGTCGGAATGGTCAATCTCATAGATATTGCTCCGCTCACGTTCGATGAGTTCCTTGAGGCAACGTCACAGTCGCTGTATGCTTACTATCGCGGGATAGAAAAGGAACAGCACATCGAGACTATCTTCCACAGTCGTTTGATCGATGCTTACAATAATTACCTAATAATCGGCGGTATGCCGGAATGCGTTGCTTCATGGGCAGAATATGGCGATCCTAATATGGTAAAACAAATACAACATGAGTTGGTCGAAATCTACGAAAATGACTTTTCCAAGCACAACGGTCAAGTCAACAGCGGTCGAATACTCATGGTGTTCCGCAGCATCATATCTCAGCTTGCCAAGCCTAACGAGAAATTCATGTATGGAGCCGTAAGAGAAGGCGGACGGGCAAGGGAATTTGAGGAAGCCATTGAATGGTTGGTCTCGGCCGGTATGCTCCGTCGTGTATACAACGTTTCCAAACCTGAGCACCCGCTTTCCGCGTTCGACCGCCTTGATTGTTTCAAGCTGTTTCTTTTTGACACGGGGCTGCTGAAGTTTATGGCAGGGTTGGATAACAGCGCCATTCTTCTAAAGGGAGACTATCAGTTTAAGGGGGCGCTTACCGAAAACTATGTCCTGCAACAGCTGCGCGGGCAATTCGATGCGGACCCGCGATACTGCGCAACCAGAAACGGAGAAATCGACTTCCTTTTGCAATACGGTACAGAGATTGTTCCCGTGGAAGCAAAGGGCGGCACTGATAAATCCGCTCCATCGTTCAAGCACTACATCGCGGAAAAGCAACCTAAGCACGCTATACGTTTTTCCAAGATGGAGTATATGAAAAACGGACAGATTACGAATATGCCGCTCTACCTTGCCGCAAGAGCGCGTGAATTGCTGTAAGCCCGTCCTTCCCAAGCCCTGCGTGCGTCTTTCTTATATGAATCTCCCGCGCAACCTGTATGCCTTAGCAGTTATATTAGACCGATAAGCCAATACAGCACGCCGTAGACCACGCTTGCGCCTATGCCCCAAACGAGTACGGGACCGGCTACCGTGAACATCTTGGCGCCAACGCCCAAGACAAGACCCTCCGAGCGGTACTCCACGGCGGGCGCGGCAATCGAGTTGGCAAAGCCGGTTATCGGCACGACCGTACCGGCTCCCGCATAGGCGGCGATTCGGTCGAACACGCCTATGCCTGTGAGCAGGGCGGTGAGGAACACAAGCACTATCGCGGTGAGCGCGGAGCAGTCGTCCTTGTCAAGGTTCAGCCATAGCCTTCCCGCGTCGGAAATGAGCTGCCCTATGCAGCAGATAAGCCCGCCCACCCAAAATGCCTTTAGGCAGGAACCCAAGGATTTGGAGCGCGGGGCAAGCTCCTCGACCTTTTGCTGATAGGCTTTTGACTCGTTGTTCATTGCCTTATCCCCTTCTCCTGTATTACAGGCGTCCTCGTCTCTCTATCCGCGGGAAGCTGTTCTCCGCCCCCGCCATGCATCGCTACCTTGTAAAACCTCGTGTGTTCGGGCATGATATTTCCTTTCACAAAACTTATGGAATCCGACCTTGGAGTATCGTCTTTGAGCGCAGGCGGCAGCAGTATCGCAAGCGCGACTGTCAGCAGTATCAAGCCCAACGCCAACATGAAATAGGTCGTGCGCAAAAAGCTAGCCTCCTTTCGATACATAAAATAAGTCTGTCCGCATTTCGCGCCAAAAATACAAATCGACGCTTTGATAAAAAACAAAACGTCGTTGTTGTCAGGCTATGCTTTTGTCCGTGTCGGTAAAGTCGTTTCCTGTCCCTGTTGATTGTACTCTACACCAACCTTGAAAAGAGTATCACCGCCGCGACCTGAATCACGAGTACTGCGGGTATGCCTATCGTGAACTGCTGCTCGCCGTTCTTGTTGCCAAAGAACGCCATGCCGAGCAGCGCGCCAATGCTGCCGCCGACAGCCGCCAAAGCAAACAATATCTGATCGGATACCCTGGGCGCCCACCTGGTCATCGCACGCTTATCGACTCCAAATATAATGAAAGAAAATACGTTTGCAATAAATAAATATATGTAGAGATAAGCCAAGACTTCCTCCGTTCTCCCCATTGTTCTGTCACTGCCCACATTCAAACAAATAGAATTATAACACATTCTTTACGAATTGCAAGCTTAATATGATACACATCCGAAATAGTTAAGCGTTTTTTTGTTGAGAGCAGCAACGCCGTTTGCGGCTGTGTTTAGTTGAAAAGGGGGGTAATGAGGAGGGCGGGGTTGCGCGGGGGGAGCAACTCTTGACTGTTATGTTTTTGGCAAGATCCTTCGGCAGGCTCAGGATGACACCAAGAGGAGTTATTCCCGCCGTGAGCGCTTCTTGACTGTTATGTTTTTGGCAAGATCCTTCGACAGGCTCAGGATGACACCAAGAGGAGTTATTCCCGCCGTGAGCGCTTCTTGACTGTTATGTCTTTAGCAAGATCCTTCGACAGGCTCAGGATGACACGGAGGGTTGAGGAAGGGTGAGCGTTGGCGATTCAAGAACGTCATAGGGTGAATGTTTTTGGTGGCAAACCCTCTCTGTCATCCTGAGGAACGACAGTGACGAAGGATCTTGAAAGAAGCTTGCGATAATTGGGGCGCTCCCGCGTGTAACAAGGGGGCGAATGAAAGTGGGGGGTGCGTGGGGGAGCAACTCTTGACTGTTATGTTTTTGGCAAGATCCTTCGACAGGCTCAGGATGACACGGAGAGAGTTATTCCCGCCGTGAGCGCTTCTTGACTGTTATGTCTTTAGCAAGATCCTTCGACAGGCTCGGGATGACACCAAGAGGAGTTATTCCCGCCGTGAGCGCTTCTTGACTGTTATGTCTTTAGCAAGATCCTTCGACAGGCTCAGGATGACACGGAGAGTTGCGTGGGGGATACGGGAAATGAAGAAGGCGGGGGTGCGTGGGGGAGCGGGTGGGTTAAGGAAGGGGTTTGCAGGGTGAACGGGGGTTGACTATATGGTGCGGACGAACGCGGTTCGCCACTATTTTTGAGCTGTTCTGTTATTTGCCCGGCGTCGTCCTCAAGCCCTTTGGATAATGATTTTTCACGGCGTCCGCACCGCATTTGACAAGCCCGCAGGCCTTACTCCGACAGCAGGCGGCCGCCCAGCCGCGAAGCTCCCGTGAAGGCAGGCTCTCGCCCGCAAAATACCTTACAAGCTCATCATCGCCAAGCTCCAAACGGCGTACAAGCGCGGCGTCGGGCGCGGCCATAGCCAGGGCATGGGCGGGCATGAACAGCTTGCCGCGCAGCTTACCCAAAAGAAGGCCGCTCCTCAGCACCCGCAGTCCTCCAAGCTCGTCCGCTCTCAAGGGGCTTATCATGCTTCTGCCGTCCTGCAAACCTATAAGCGTCCCATGCGGAAGCTTCCCCATGTCAAGGTATTCGTTTGCGAAGCTGTAAAGCTCGGGGTAAAGCCGCCGGTTAATTACGGCGGGCGCAGGCGCAAAAGGCTCGATTTCATGGGCTGTTTCGCCCTTCATAAGCAGTGCCGCTGTCTGTCCCTCGCCCATGCAGCTATGCGGGTAAAGCCGACTGAAGCTCAACAGCCTAAAGTCTCTGTTCCTCGACAGAAACTCGTCAATGACGTTCTCGTTCTCCTCCTTTGAAAAGGTGCAGGTCGAATACATCAGCCTGCCGCCCTCCTTAAGCATCGCTGCGGCCGATTCAAGTATGTTGCTCTGCCGCCTTGCGCAGGTCTCGACCTGTGAAACAGACCACTCCCCTGCGGCGTTTGGCTCCTTTCGAAACATACCCTCGCCCGAACACGGAGCATCCGCCAACACCGCGTCAAAATAGTTTTGAAAGCGTTTCGAAAGCGCGTCCGGGCGTTCGCAGCACACGACGGCGCAGGTAACGCCGAGGCGCTCCAAGTTGCCTGTAAGCACCTTGGCTCTCGAATATACCGGCTCGTTGGCGACCAAAATCCCGCGATTGCACATGCCGGCCGCAAGCTGTGTCGTCTTTCCGCCCGGCGCCGCGCAAAGGTCAAGCACGCGCATACCCGGTTTGACGTCAAGCAGCTTCGCGGGCAGCTGCGCCGACGCGTCCTGCATATAATAAAGCCCCATCGCGTGGGCTGCGCTGCGCTTGACGTCGAAATCGTTCGGAACCAAAAAGCCTTCATCGCATACGCCGTTGGGGACAGGATTGAAACCCAGGTATTGGTACAGCTCCCCCGCGTCAGCCTTCAACGTATTCACGCGAAGCGAACGCATTGGCGGCAGCTCCATCGCGGCCATGTAGCTTGGGAACTCCGCCCCAAGCTCATCCTTCATCCTGCATAAAAATTCTTCGGGCAGCTTCACCATTGCTCGTCAGCTCCCATCCTCACCGCAGCCTTCGCCCTCAGCAGCACCAAATAGCTTTCGCGCACCCGCCTCTTTGACAGCTTCTCAAGCGCTTTGGCGTACAGCTCAAGCTGCTTTGTATGCCTTTGGGCGTACTCTTTTGGGGGAATACCCATGGTGTTGTCGGTCTTGTAATCTATCAAAACCCACTCTCCGTCCTCGATAAAGCAAGCGTCTATCACTCCTTGCAGCAGCACTCTGTCCGACGACGGCGTATTAAACAGCTCCTCGCTGTCCACGGCATACGAGAATGGAAGCTCACGCTGCAAGTCCGTGCCCTTGGACATCCTGCCATACAGCTCCGTACCCAGAAACCATATCACTCCCTCTATGCCGCGTCGGTCGATGATTCCAAGCTTGGCCGCAAGCTCACGCACGACCCTTTCATCGTACTCGCCCTTGGGAATGGATTCAAGCAGCTTATGAACGCTCGTACCCAACGCCGCCGCGCTCTCGCCCTTTGCAGCGAAGCTCGGAACGTCGTACTCGGTCTGACTGCGTTCGGTCAGCTCCGTTACGGAGGTCTTGTTGGGCAGGGTTGTTTCACTTGCGAACGGATAGCTCCACGAGAGCCGCAGCCTCAGCGGTTCGACAAGCGATTTCTCACTCACAAACGCGGCTTCAGGTTCGGCTTCGGGAACGGCAAGAAGTTCTTCCTTCCTATGTGCATATACGGGAACCTGTCCGTTCAGCGCGAACAGCAGCCACTTTAGGGCGTTCGCCTCCCCGCGTATCTCGGAATTCGTCAGCTCGGTCACGCTTCCAAGCTTCTCGTCCGCCTTTCTCGCGCTGCCCACAAGCCAAAGCCGCGATCTCGCCCTTGTCATCGCGACATACAGTACCCTAAGCTCCTCGGCGGTCATGTCGCGCCTCAGCTCCCTGCATATCGCCTTGCGCGTGGCGGACTCATGCTTCACTCCGCAGCTGTCCATACAGCGCAGCCCCAATCCAAGCGTCGAATAGGGGATTAGGTCCTCCGACAGGTCGCGACGGTTAAAGTTCGTACCTAAGCCGCCCAAAAATATCACGGGATACTCAAGCCCCTTGGACTTGTGTATTGACATGAGCTGAACCACATCCGCCGTGGCGGTCTGCGACTCGCCCATCCTTGCGTTCTTGTTGACCTGCGACATATAATTGAGAAAGCCATGTACCGAGTACCCGCCGCCCTTGTCAAAGTCCCTCGCCTTCTCGACAAGTGCGTCAAGGTTGGACTTGCGCTGCGCCCCGCCCGCAAGCGCTCCCATCACCGGATAGATGTCCGTGTTGTCCAGTATGTGCGCCACAAGCTCCGACACGGGCCGCGTCGTCTTTGCGTCGCGGTAGTAATCCAAGAACCCCATGAACCTCCTCACATGCTCGCCCAAAGCCCCCTCGCTGTCCGCCGCCGCAAGCAGACAGTCCAAATAATCGCCCTTGGGTACGCGGGTGCGAAGCTCTATCAGCTCCTTATCGTCAAAGCCGCCGAAGCATGAGCGCATGACCGACAGCAGCGGTATGTCCTGCCTGCGATTGTCAATTACTGACAGCAGGTTCATCAGCAGCATGACCTCTATTGTGTCGAAGTAGCCGCCGCTCAGCTGCGCGAAGCAGGGTATGCCCATGCGCGAAAGCGTCTGCGCCCACAGCCTCGCGTTGGTAGTGCTTCTGAGCAGTACGGCAAAATCGCTGTAACGGTACCTGCGCTGCTCGCCGCCCTTGACGTCGGTATAGAGTTCCTCGTTCATGAGCCTAATAAGCTCGTTGCCGCAGAGTGTGGCTTCGGCCTGCGCGTCCAGCATGTCCTCGCCCTCGCGCTCCACTATATGCAGCTGTGCGCAGCCTTGGGGCTGCTCGATTCCGCGCACAAGCCTCTGAGTTCCGTAATCCATGCCGCAGGTGTCCATGTTCATCAATCGCATGAACGCGGCGTTTACGGCGTTGATTACCGCATCGCCGCTCCTGAAGTTGTCGTTCAGATAGATTGCCGTGCCGCGCTTGCCGCTGTACTCCGAAAGCTTTTCTAAGAACAAGCTCGGATCCGCCATCCTAAAGCCATATATGCTCTGCTTGACGTCGCCCACAAGGAACAGGTTGTCCTCGCGCTTTACTCGTGTCAGTATTGCTTCCTGAACTCGGTTGGAATCCTGATACTCGTCCACCACTATGTGTCGATAGCGCTTGCGGTACTCGTCCGCAACGCTCGAATCGGCAAGTATTGTAAGGCAATGATGCTCAAGGTCGTCAAAGTCCATCACGGCCTTTTCCCGCTTCTCCATGGAGTACAGCTCCATAAAGCGAAGCATAGCGGCTGTCAGCGCCTTGGTCGCGGGCGAAAGCTCAAGCTGCTCCTGCCAGAGCTGCCCGCCGTCCTTGACGAACAGCGAAGCCTGGGCCAAGATAAGCCGCTTCAGCTCGTCCCTTGCGTCCTTGACCGGAACCTTTATGAAGTCCTCCGTCCCCCTGGGATAGGTCAGCCTTGGGAACGCCACGGCGTTGATGCTCTGCGCGTAGTACTCCGCGTCAGTTTGCAGCAAGGCTCCGCGTACCGCAAGCAGCGTCGTATCTATGCCTGATATTACCTTGCCATACTCCGGCTCAAGCTCGTCCCTGACACGCTCAAGCTGATGACAGGCCTCCGAAACGTCCTCCTTCGCGCCCGCCAAAAGTACATCCCGAATATGTAAAAACCGCTCATATTTATCACAATTTTCCCCTGCGTCCCGTATCCATCCCTCGGGGTCAGGCTGCGCCTGAAGAAACGCGAACAGCTTATTCAGGCTCTGTATAAGGCTCGACTCGCTGCCGAAGCTCTCCAGCAGCAGCCGATAGCTCTCCTTGCTGTCGGTGGCAAGCTCCGTCATGAGCGTGTCCATGACCTCCGCCTTGAGCGCCGCCGCCTCGGTCTCATCCATCGTCCGAACCTGCGGGGACAGCTCCGCTATGTGATAGTGCCTTGTGACCACCCTCTGACAGAAGCTGTGAATGGTGGATATGGAAGCGTTGCCGACGCTGTCCGCCTGCTCCAAGAGATACACGCGCCTCTGCTCATCCTCACAATTCGCCGCCTCGGTCTTGAGCCTTTTGGCTATGCGGTGCTTCATCTCGGCCGCCGCCGTGCGCGTGAAGGTCAATATGAGCATCTTGTCTATGGGAATGCCCGATGCCACCTGCGTTACCACGCGTTCGGTCAAAACCGCCGTCTTGCCCGCGCCCGCCGCCGCCGATACCACAACGTTGCCCTCAGTCGTTATCGCCGCCCGCTGCTCCTTGGTAAAGTTCATCATTTTTCACCTCCCGCAAGCGCGATAAGCTCATCAAGCTTCAGCTTTTCAAAATGCCGTACTTTGCATCCCTCAAGCTGCTCGTCAAAGCGGCAAACAGCGCTGTAAGGGCAGTACTCGCAGGCCTTCTCCGTCGGCGATATGGCGGCCTCTCCCCTGAATATTTCCGACGCGGCTGTCTCCGCCGTATGAATCGCGGCGTCTACCACGTCGTTCAACTCCTTGCGCCTTAAGGTGCTGCCGCTGATTGAGCCGTCCTTTTTGCGCTTCAGCCCCGCGATGACAAGGGAGCTTCCGTCAAGCCGACTCTGCGCCGCGTTGACGCTCTCATCGTCGGAAGCCGTAAGCCCCGAAAGCGGGAGTATGTCGGGATCCTCCGCGTCGCGGTTCGCCTTGGGCGTAAGGCTCATATAGTACATACCCGTACCCTCGCCGAAACGCCTTGCCGCGGCAAGATACAGCGGAAGCTGTAAGGTCTGCCCGTACCAAAGTCCCGTGGGGTCGAAGCTTCTGCCGCCCATCTTATAGTCCACTATGCGGAATACCCCGCCGGGCGCCATGTCGATACGGTCAATTCTGCCGTAAAGATCCACTCGCCTGCCGTTGTCAAGCTTTAATGTCAGCGGCTTTTCACCACCCCTGCCAAAGCTGTATTCGCCCGCCATCGGCGTAAAGCTGCCCGCGTTGGTCTGCTCGACTATGGACAGACAGGCCCGCTTTAGCTGACGCAGCCTTAGAAACAGCGCTTCATGCTGTCTGACGTCGTTTATCAGTATACCGTTGTTATGCTCCGCTATCACGGGCGGAAGCACGGTGTCCAATATGCTCTCTACCTCCGACTCGCCTATGTCGCACCAATGTGTGTTGCTGCGGAGAACCTCCTTCACGAAGGCATCAAGAGCGTCATGCAGGAAGGTTCCCGCGTCGGCGGGGTTCTCCGTAAACTCCCGCCGCTCCCTTGCGGAAAGACCGTATGCTAAATACTGCGAAAACGGACAGCCGCCGAACTGTTCCAAGCGGCTTGCGCTCATGGAAGGGCGCGTGCCGTACATCGCGGTCGCAAGCTCGCTTCCGAAGGGCTCAGGCGATAGCCTTTCCTCCCGCCTTTGAAGTATCCTGTCAAGGGTTTCGGCGTACGTTTCATCCCCCCCAAAGTACTCCTTCAGCGCGTCAAGCTCAGGGCTTTGCACATTCTCCGTTCTCTGTGCGCGCAGTAAATCCACCATGCGTTCAAAGCCCGCCGCCTTGCAGGACGGCAGCCCGCTCACGCTCTCCCGACGCATATTCACGAAATGCTCAAACAGCGTCCCTATCACGGACGAGGGCGAAAGCGCCGCGCCTCCGTCCGAATAGGCATAGCTGAAAATCACCCTGTGCCGCGCCTTGGACAGCGTACTGTACAGCTCAAGCCTGTCGTTCGCGCTGCAAAGCTCGGTGTTCTCCCACACCGAAATCCCCTGCCGCTTCATCAGCTCCAGCTCGGCGTCGCAAATTAGCTCATCGTCGTTGTGGGTGCGGGGCAAAAGTCCCTCGTTGCAGCCGAGTATGAAAAGGGTATCGACGCTGCCGCTGCGGGTTCGATACAGGTCGCCCAAAATCACCTGATCCGCCGTACCCGGCAGTACGCCCATGCTGTAACCCGCTATGCCCTCCTCAAGCACGCCCAAGAAGGCGCGAACCCCAAGCTTGTTCTCGCCCAGTATGTCATGAAGCTGCGTTAACAGCTCCATTATGATGTTCCAAAGCTGTGCGTACTGCTCCGCTTCGGAGACCCTGCCTATGGCAAGCTGCTTTTGTGCCTGCGCCTTGAGCTGCCCCGAAAGGTCCAATTCGCATAAATATTCGTATAACGCCCGCACCTTCAGGGCGGCGGATTCCTGCGACATACCCTCCTTGAGACGCATCAGCGGGCCCATAACGCCGCAGCGCACCCGCTCCGCTTCCTTGGGAACCTCGCCGCGCTCAAAGGGCTTTGCCATGTCGCTTCCGAACAGCCCCATGCGCAGTATATAGTTCTCGAATATCTCCAGCTCGCCCGCGTCGCAGCCCGTGTAGCCGCTCTTGGCAAGGCGCAAAACCTCCTTGGGGGAGAAGCCCGAGGCGCAGCAGCCTACGGCGCGGGTCATCAGCTCGGCGGCGGCGTGGTTCTTCACGGGGCGAACGAAATCGCTGAACAAGGGAATGCTTCGCTTTTCGAAGGCGCGCTTTAAGCCAAAGCCATAGGCGTCCAAATCCGTCGCAAGCACCGCTATATCTCGGTAGCGCACACCCCTGCGGGCAAGCTCAAGTATTTGATCTCCCACGGCGGCTATCTCGGCGTTTCTGTCGGGATAGTCCTCAATGACAACGTTGCTCTGCACGGGCAGGAAGCGGCTGTCAGGGGGTAAATACAGGTGGCTTTCAAGGTAGGCAAGCGCTTCGGGCATCTTGGGCTTGCCCTGCATGAATTGTGTGTAAAACGGTATTCCAAGCAGGCTTGCCGTCTCCATAAGGCGTTCCTTGACCTCGGCGTCGGGTCTGAACATACGCCCGTCCGCCGCTCCCTCGCCCCCGCTTCGCAGGGCGACTGTGAGGCTTTCGGCGGACGACGCAAGCCTTGTTATGAACTCCAGCTTCTGCTTTCCGCCATACTCAATGCCGTCGATATAAACATGACAGCTCTTGACAAAGGAGTCCGCAATCCTCGGCATGGCGGCCTCGTAGAGGTCGGCGGCGAAGCTCTGTTCGTCCATATACCTGTCGCCCTCGCGGTACAAAAGGGCGATATCCCTGAGCTTCCGGGCAAGCATACTCCCCTCGTCCAACGCGTTCGCGCAGGCTTCAAGCTCGTCGCAGCTCACGCTTTGGCGGCGAAATCTGCCGATAAGCTCGTCCATGCTCTCGGCAAAGCCGCGGCTCTCCGCTATCCTGCCGAACAGGACAAGCTTGCTTTTACACTTCAGTATGACGCGCTTTAGCACCATGCGCCGCCCCTGCGCCGACATCACGGGCTTGCCGTAATCGGTGTCGATTAGGACGCGCTCAAGCAGTCGTTCGGGGTAGTAGACCTGCGCGCCGAGTACGCCCCCGTGCATCTCGCACAGGCGCAGCTCGGCTTCGTAGCTGTATTGAGCGGGGACAAGCAGCAGACAGCGTTCGCCCGCGTCCATGCGGCGACAAATCCCGCGATACAGCTCCCGACTCTTGCCCGAACCCGCTCTACCCTCAATTACGCTTATGCTTGCCATGTGTCCTCCGCCAAACTCGTCAATAACTCTCCAAAACAGCTTTACCAGACGCCGCCGACAGGCTTTTTCTTAAAACCTCTCGGTATGCAGCGGCGCATAGACCACGCCGCCTCGCTCTGAGCGGCTCTCAAAAAGTACGATGGAATCGGCTCTGAACGCTTCGTTGGGTATGTGCAGCTTCAGCTCGTCGGGGTGCTGCACGCCCCTGCCCAAGGTGATATGCGGCTCAAGCTTGCCGCGCCCACGCACGAACCCGCGCTCGGTAAGAGCGGCCTCCAAGGTGGTATACACGCGCACAAGCTCCTCAAGCTCGCCCCCAACGGAGATGAACGAGGTGCGGCCGCCGCTCGTCCTAAAGCAGCCGTAGCCGCCCAAGCGCACAAGAAAGGGCTTGGCGTCCCTCACCGCGTCGTGCATGGCCTCCGCTATATCGACAAGCTCGTTGCTCTCGCCGAAGAAATGCAGGGTTATGTGATGGTTGCCCTGCGGAACGAATCGACCCGCGCTGCTGTTGACCCGCAGCTCCTCCTCGGCCTCGAACACCTGCCGCTTGATATATGTCGGCAAGGGTATGGCTATAAAGAGACGCATGATTGTTTCCCCCAACTGATTGATATTTAATGTTACCACAAATTCCGTGTATTTACAACACGGCAAAAAAAGTGTATTATCACAATATGGAAACGCGGTTCAACAAAAGGATTCCAAGGCGGCGCAGCCATAGGGCGCGTCCCGCCTTCTTTGAGAAGCTCCCGATAAAGTACATACTTGTCGGGCTTGCCCTTGTTGTTGTGGTGCTGCTTATGATACTGATAAACAACCCCACCGAATCGCTTCTCAGCACAGCCGACATAGACGTTGTGCGCTCCAAGGGTATGCTTCGCATCGGCGTTGACGAGAATGTCTACGCGCTCAACGTCAACGGGGCGGGGCTTGAGGTCGATATCGCCGCCGCCCTCGGCAGGGTCATCTTTGAGAACGACGAATCCGTAATCCTTGTGCCGTGCAGCCGCAACACCGTATACAGGCTGTTTGAGGACAACGAAATAGACCTTGCCATGTTCTCACAGAGCGGGCTTTCAGGCAGCGATTATATCAATTCCGAGTTGGCTTTTTTCACCGATGAATGTGTGCTTATGGGCTATGCACCCGACGCTTCCACGACGGGTATGGAGATAGGCGTACTGTACAACAGCGACTGCGAAGCCGTGCTTGAGCAATATATCAGCGCCACCGACAACAGCATGGTTCTAAAGCCCTATGCCGCGTACTATGACATGCTTGTGGCGTTGAGAGCGGGGACGATAGACGCGGTTTGCATGAGCTACACCGCCGCGATGAGCCATCTTGAGACGGGGCTTGTGATTTACCCCGTGTCCGTGGGCGTCGTCGCCTACCGCGTCACCTCCGAAAAGGGCAGCGAAACCCTGATTTCATTGGTTGACGAGCTTATCTATGACTGGACGAGCGACGGCAGCATGGAAGCGTGGATAGCGGCAAGCAATATCCGCCGAGGTACATAGAACCGATAATCTTTGTCTTTTCATGTTGAGCAGCGGTCGGGGGACGATGTGCTTAGTTTTTCAAGCTATCCTCAAACGACCGAGCTTGGAAAACGGCGGCAAAACCATAAAAGCTAATTAGCATCGGGGCACAGCGTCCCGGTTTTTTTTGCAGCTTATTATTATGCGGAGGGCTTTAGCAGACGTTCATACATCCACTCCGCGTACACGCAAAATCCCCGTTCCGGCTCGTTCACAAACACATGCGTCACCACGGCGATAAGCCTGCCGTCCTGCAGCACGGGGCTTCCGGACATACCCTGAACTATACCGCCTGTCAGCTCAAGCAGGGTTTCATCCGTAACCCTTATCATCAGACCCTGCGTGGTGGGTGAGTTCTGTACGTCGGCGCGTATGACCTCACAGGAATAGGCCGCAGGCGTGGTTCCTTCAATTGTGGCGATAAGCACGGCGTCGCCCAAACGAACCTGCGACGCCTTCGCAAGCTCCACCACCATGACCGCGCCCGTCGGAAGCTCGTTCAGCCTTCCCGCTAAGCCGAACTCGGTGTTTAGGTCGATGGCGGCAACGGCGTCAGCGCGGCTCTTGGAGAATTGGCCGTACAGCTCGCCCGGTGTTCCCGACGCTCCCTTCTGCACCCCCGTCACGGTGGCAAACGAAATGTAGCCGTCCCCAAGGCGCAGGGTCAGCCCCGTGTCAACATCGCTCACGGAATGACCTAAGGCGGCATATGCGCGGGTGTCGGGGTCGTAGAAGGAGAGCGTACCCATGCCCGAGGTGCTGTCACGCACCCAAAGCCCTATGCGATACTCACCGCTCGTCAGCTCCTGCACGGGGCGCATCGTGACGTTGAACCCCTCGCCCGCCCTAAGACAGCTCATGGACAGCTCGGCGTCTTTGGCGCACAGCGCGGAAAACTGCGCGGCGTCACTGACCGCAGAACCGTTGACGCTGAGTATCACATCACCCGCCGCAAGCCCCGCCTGCGACGCGGGGCTGTAACGGCCGTCCTCCGTCAAAACCGTTCCGGTTCCCACGACCTGAACGCCCTCTGTGAAAAGCATC
>Ga0116151_10001438_pt1 | contig 22272 bp, 17 predicted proteins | sample AD_UKC117_MetaG_FD_89893 | JGI IMG/M metagenome (GOLD analysis project Ga0116151, IMG submission 89893) | Active sludge microbial communities of municipal wastewater-treating anaerobic digesters from Hong Kong - AD_UKC117_MetaG | ecosystem: Engineered > Bioreactor > Anaerobic > Digestate... | reverse complement strand
TACTTCATCCGCATGTTCCAGGCGGCCTCGCCGTCGCCCAGCGTGAGTATCGCTGTCGCTCCGGCCAGCGTGACTGAGGACGGTGCCGGCAATCTCGTATACACCGTGACGCGAAGCCTCAATCTGGCGTCGTCCACGGTGGTCAACATCACCACGGGCGGCACCGCGACGGCTGGCGGCGACTACACCGGCAATGTGGCCACGGTCACCATTCCCGCAGGCGCCACGACAGCAACGGTGACCATCAATCCAACCGTCGATGGCACGGTCGAACCCGACGAGACCGTGACGCTGACGGTGGCGGCCGGATCCGGATACACCGTGGGCTCGCCGAGCAGCGCCACCGGCACCATCCTCAACGACGACGTGCCTACGGCGACGATTGCCGTGTCGCCGACGTCGGTTGCCGAAGACGGCGCCGCCAATCTGATCTACACCGTGACGCTGAACCAGGCGGCGTTCTCCGCGATTTCGGTCAACTACACCGTTAGCGGCACAGCCACCAACGGCACCGACTACGCGAGCATCGCCTCGCCGCTGGTCATCAACGCCGGCTTCACCACCGGCACGATCACCGTCAATCCGACCGCTGATGTCACCATCGAGCCGGACGAGACGGTGACGCTGACCCTCAGCGCAGGCACGGGCTACACCGTCGGCGCACCGAACAACGCCACCGGCACCATCCTCAACGACGACCTGCCCAACCTGACGATCAACGACGTCACCGCCAGCGAGGGCAACGCCGGCATCACCAACTTCACCTTCTCGGTGAACCTGTCGGCCCCGGCCGGCCCGGGCGGCGTCACCTTCAACATCGCTACCGCCAACGGCACCGCCACGGCGGTCGTGGACTACGTCGCGCAGTCGCTGACCAGCCAGACCATCCCGGCCGGCAGCTCCAGCTACCTGTTCACCGTTCAGGTCAACGGCGACACGCTCAACGAGCCGACCGAGACCTTCTTCACCAACGTCACCAGCGTGGTCAACGCCGTCGTCGTGGACGGCCAGGGCGTGGGCACGATCGTCAACGACGACCCGCTGCCGTCGATCAGCATCAACGACGTCACCGTGCTCGAAGGCAACGCGGGCAGCGCCAACGCCGTGTTCACCGTCAGCCTCAGCGCCGCCAGCGGCCAGACGGTGACCGTGAACTACGCCACGGCCGATGGCACCGCCACCGCCCCGGCCGACTACACCAGCAGCAGCGGCACCGTGAACTTCGCGCCGGGCCAGACCGTCCGGACGATCGGCGTGCCGGTGATCGGCGAGACCGTGCCGGAGGCCAACGAAACCTACTTCGTCAACCTCAGCGGCGCGACCAACGCCACCATCGCCGACAACCAGGGCGTCGGCACGATCACCAACGACGACGTGCCGGTGACCGTGTCGCCGGGCGCGCTGCCCAATGGCACCGTGGCTGCGGCCTACAGCCAGACCATCACGGCCAGCGGCGGCGTCAGCCCCTACAGCTTCGCGGTCACCGCCGGCGCCCTGCCGGCCGGCCTGTCGCTCTCGCCGGCCGGCATCCTGTCGGGCACGCCGACCGCCGGCGGCACCTTCAGCTTCACGGTGACGGCGAGCGACAGCAGCCCGTCCCCTGGACCCTTCTCGGGAACCCAGGCGTATCTGCTCACCATCGACCCGGCCACCATCCTGCTGCCGGCCACGACGCTGGCGGACGGCACGCTGGGTTCGCCTTACTCGGCTTCGATCACGGCGGCATCGGGTGGCACCGCCCCTTATGCCTATGCGGTCACCGCCGGCGCGCTGCCGGGAGGTCTCGCGCCCAACGCCTCTACCGGCGCCATCACCGGCACGCCGAACGCACTGGGTACGTTCAACTTCAGCATCACGGCAACCGACAGCAGCACCGGTACTGGTCCGTACACGGCGACGCAGGGCTACAGCATCGTGGTGGTTGATGTCCCACCGGTAGCCAGCAACTCGTCGCTGACGGTAGCGTTCAATGCGGCGGCGACTAACGTGCCGCTGAATCTCAGCGGTGGCACCCCGACTTCGTTGTCGATTACCAGCCCGGCGGTCAACGGCACGGCACTGGTGACGGGGCCCACGACCATCACCTACCAGCCGATCGCGGGCTATGCCGGCTCCGACAGCTTCACCTACACGGCGACCAATTCCGGCGGCACCTCCGCACCGGCCACGGTCAGCGTGACGGTGCAGGATGCCGTCATCACGATCACCAACAGCGGCAGCCTGGCCGCGACTGTGGGTATCGCCTACAACGAGACCTTCACCTTCAACGGCGGCACGCAGCCTTGGAGCAGCTATCAGGTGACCAGTCTGCCGGCAGGCCTGTCGATCGCCGGCAACACGGCCAACACGGTGACGATCTCGGGTACACCAACCCAGGCGGGCAGCTTCAACCTCAACGTCTCCGGCACCGACAGCAGCACCGGCAACGGGCCGTACTCGGTCGGCCAGGGGTTCGTGCTGACGGTGGCGGCACCGACATTGACCCTCGCACCGGCGCCGACCACGTTCAATCCGGTCTACGCCACGCCGTTCTCGCAGAGCTTCACGGCGGGCGGCGGCATCGGTCCTTATACCTACGCGGTGACCGGCACGCTGCCGACCGGGTTGAGTCTGAGCGGCGACACGGTGTCCGGCACACCAACAGTGCCGGGCAACTACGTGGTTCTGATCACTGCGACCGACACCGGCAGCAGCGGTGCAGGATCGCCGTTCAGCATCGGCCAGAGCTACACGTTCGATGTGGCGGCACCGACGATCGCGGTCGCTCCAGCGACCCTGCCCGACACCACGGCCGGCCTGACCTACAGTCAGACGCTCAGCGCCAGCGGCGGTGTTGCGCCCTACACGTTCGCGGTGACGGCCGGCGTGTTGCCGGATGGCCTGAACCTGACCGCAGGCGGTGCGCTGTCGGGGACGAGCACGACGGCCGCCACCTCCAACTTCACGGTGACCGCGACTGACGCGAACGGACAGCCCGGCGCCCAGGCCTATACCGTCGTGGTGGCCGTGCCGACGCTGACCCTAACCCCGGCGACGCTGCCGGCGGGCGCGGTGGGCGCGGCGTACAGCCAGACGTTGGCCAGTGTCGGCGGTATCGCGCCGTACTCGGTCGTCCTCACCGGGACGTTGCCAGCAGGCCTGACCTTCGATACGGCGACCGCGACCTTCAGCGGCACGCCGACTGAGGCCGGCACGTTCAACCTCAGCGTGACCGCCACCGACAGCACCGGCGGAACCGCGGCAACGGTGACCAACAACTACACCCTGACAATCGATCCGCCGGGTCTGGTGCTATCACCGGCGGCGGGCCCGCTGGGCGCCACGTACAACACGGCTTTCACGCAGACGTTCAGCGTGACCGGCGGCGTCGGGCCGTACACCTACGCGATCACCACCGGGACCCTGCCGACCGGCCTCGGCCTGAGCGGCGACACGCTGTCGGGAACGCCGACGCAGACCGGCAGCTTCCCGATCACCGTGACCGCCACCGACACCGGCACCACCGGCGGCGCGCTGCGGCCGGCGGGCCTGCCGTTCACCGTGAGCGCGGACTACACGATCAACGTGGCCCCACCGGTCATCACTCTGAGTCCGGCAACGCTGGCTGGCGGCACGGTAGGCGTCGCCTATGCCCAAAACCTCAGCGCCAGCGGCGGCATCGGCCCTTACACCTTCACCGTCGCTACCGGCAGCCTGCCGCCGGGTCTGAGCCTGTCGCCAGCCGGGGCGATTAGCGGTAGCCCCACGGCCAACGGCAGCTATGCGTTCAGCGCGGAGGCAGCCGACGCCAACGGCCTTACCGGCACGGCGGCCTACAACATCGTGATTGCCGCGCTACCGCTGACGCTGGGCCCGGGCTCGCTGCCGGGAGGATCGGTGGGTGCGGCCTACCTGCAAAACCTGCAACCCGGCGGCGGCGTGCCGCCCTACCAGTTTGTCGTCAGTGGCGGCGCACTACCGCCGGGTTTGAGCCTGGGGGCTGACGGCACCTTGAGTGGAACGCCAACGCAGAACGGCAGCTTCAGCTTCACTGTCGAATTGACTGACAGCGCAGTTCCCGCATCAAGCGTGAGCCGAGCCTACACCCTGCTGGTCGGGGTGCCCGCCATCGCCGGTCCTGAGCTTGTCCCGGCGACGAATCAGTGGGCGTTGTTGCTGATGGGTCTGCTGGTGGTGCTGGTCGGCACCTTGGCGATGACAAGGTGCCGAGAGTGAACTGAGTCGACCGCAGCGCTCCGTCGGTGGAGCGCTGCCGGTCATCGGCACTACCTTGGTATGCCCTTCGCAGCAGGCTTTCGTCAAATGGTCGATCCCATTGCCTAGCCCAAAGCGCGGCTCAGGCTGTGATCGTGTAGGCGGCCAGCTGATCACGATTGACTGTGTCCACAACAATCAAAGCTGGATGCTTCGAAAGGCCCGAGGGACTCAGCGCCAATATGTTGAGTGCGTGAGGTTCAGTCGTGACCTTATCGCTATTGGTCTCGAAACCACCGGCCGTTTTGGGTCGAAATGACCCCGTCCCCTGAAAGCGAAACGGGCCCTAGGGACCCGCTCGCAAGTCAGTACGTCGCATATGTCCAATGGCGCAGCTTTGTTGTCGGTGCTTGGGGGACAACTCCCCTGACGCCACAGTGTCCGGATATGACGCCAGCCGGCTTCCGCTGGACAAGGATAGTGTCCAGATCGGGAGGATCACTCGCCATCAGACGACGCCGCGATCCGGCGTAGGATTTGTCGGATACCGTCTAATTAACTTTTGCCAATCGTTCGTCCGTCGGCGTCATTTCGGTGGAGGGCGACGTCTAGCTGGCAACCTGAGCAGGCCCGTTTTCTTGGAGGCGTTCCATGGATGAAGTCATTGGTGTCTGTCGCAAGTGCCGCTATGCGGCCAAGGGCTGGGTGGGCTGCGGCATGCTCGAGCTTGACCACCTATGGTTCCCCTGTCGGTGCACGAAATGCGAAGAGATGATCAACGGGGATTTGAAGCAAGGTGCGAAGTGCCCCACCTGCGGTGGCGAGACAACGCCCTACGATGACCCAAGCCTCATCGCCACAGTCGGTGAGAACACGGAGTCGCAGGCCTGGGACCTGATTCTTACTGACGGTAACTACGTCTGTCCCAAATGCGGCGCGCCAAACTTCACATTTGGAGTCGTGGCCACCCTCGACTAACGTTTGGCCAGGCCCCTTTCTTCATGCTGTAGCGAATCGAGCAGTGAGACCATCATTGCGTCTCTGGGACTCGTGATCTGCGCTAATTGATGCATGGCTCAACCATTGGCTTCGGGGCGACGCCGGGCATCTCGCGACGTGAGACTCCCCGGTCCCAGAATGCGATTGTCGGGAGCGTTTCTCGTGGATTCGAGAATGCCCTGCCCGATTGGGGCAGCAAGACTCCGGAGTTGAGGAGAAGGCGCATGAAGCAAGCAACGTCGACCAAACAATTGACCATGAACGAGCAGCGGTACCAAAAGAGCTGGCTCGCCCGATTGCTTCGCCTCGACTACGGCGTGAGCCCCACGTCGGTGCACCGGGCCAAGGGCCACGTACCCCGACTACCGGAACGGGTGAGGATTCCCCGGGTGGCCCTTATGGCCGCGAAATCGGCTTCTGCCAGCCCGGTTTCTCGGCCGGGGCTGTACACGCCTCGGCGTGCTGAAAATCCGATTACAAGGAAGCCTGCCGCGAGGGAGCGAGACGCCTGTCTCGACGTTCCGCTGGCATTGGGCGACATTTCCTTCCAGCTTTGCACCCATCTTGATGCCGGGACCTTGCCCTCTCGGGCGGAGCTGGCTGAGTGGCTGGAATGGATCAACGATGCCAAGTTCTCCCATCTGGCATTACAGGAAGCTTGCGAGGACATTGTCGAGTGTGGAGCAACGACCGAACGCGTCGCGAAAGTCGAGAAGGCGCTCGCATGCTGTCAGGGGCAAGACGAGTACTGGCGGAGAGAAGACCGCTGGTAGGAATGGATGACGCGTCCGCCCCTCGGGAGCGCTCACCTTAGACACCCTCGACGCACGCCCCGGCCCCACCACCCAGCAAACTGCGGTGATGGACAATGTGCCGACGCGGCGGGCCCGGATCACTGGCGAGGATGACAATGCTTGCCGGTGCCCAGCGGATGGGTGGCAGCGTCGGCTTGGACTGCCAGCCCAGTGGGCAGTAGTCGCGCGATCGCATCAAGGTGACGTGGGGAATGACGTGGCGACGTCGCGTCCGGAAGCCGGCCGACCGCAAGCGCTTGCGCAATTCGACCACGAAGTTGACCCAAGCCCGCCCGAACCCATGGCGCACAACGAGGAATCGCGCGTGCAACCGGTCGGGTTTCAGGTTCCAGCGCTCGAAGCCGACGACCCAGCAGGGTGGCAGCGGCCAAAGCTCTGCCAAATCGTCGAGCAGCTGAGCGACGACGGAAAGACCGCCGTCTTCCGGCACACGGAACTGATCCAGGCTCAAATGGTATTCGTCTGACGGCATCACCACGAACCCCTCGTGGTCAACGCCTGTCAGGGCCTCGGCAAAGTACGCCCGCACCGGCGATGGCACCTCCACGGCGATGGTCAGCGATAGGTAGCGACCGGTCGCCGACTCGCCAGCCGGTATCGGCCATCGTGCCGGGCGATCCTGTGGCTGAACTGGCCTGACTGCCGCCAACGGGCCCCGCATCAGGTGCCATCCACGGGCTGCACCCGCACGGCGCGGGCACGGCTATCGCGATCTGCCGGCGCTTCATCGTCTACTGGGATCCAATATTGCGCAGATGCCGGTCGCCCCACTTTGGGAGCGACCCCGTCGCCAAGCAGCGCCACACATTTCCCAAGCGCCGCCATCCGTTCAAGCTCAGGCTGCGAGGTCACGCGATGAACGGCGAGCTGACAGGCGTGACAAAACCGAAGCTCATCGTTGATGGCTTCGAGTTGCTCCCATTGTCGGTCACACAGGCGCTGCCATCCCGCACAGTGCACGTCGGTCACGATGCGGCCTCCTCTACCGATGATGGGTGGCCTGTCGAATCCACGGGCGCCGCATCCGCCGGCAACAGATCGACCGGCTCCAGGGCCTCGGTGGTCCAGTAGCCGTCTCGCCCGTCCAGCGTCAGGATGGCCAGCGCGCCCCACTGGCGCGCCAGGCTGCCGGTCCGCGATACGAACGTCGTCCCGTCCACCAGCGCGACGCGCACTGGTGTTCCCACCGGATGGCGTCCGTTCCATTGTTCGGCCGAAGGTGTGTGCATGCGAGTAGCCTGCCCGGCCCGCATCTCAGTGGACGAGACACCACCGATCGATCATCGTGGCAAGCAGTCTGAGGTTGACGATCAAGGAGGGCACGGCAATGTGGCAATGGGTCGCGGCCTGGTGGCAACTGGGCAAACTCTCGAAGACGCTCAATGCCACCGCCGATGCCATCGAAGCTCGACAGCGCGAGGCCGCCAACGCTGTGACCATTGATGTCGAGGTCGTGGTCGAGGACGACAGCAGGCCGGCCGATGTGCCAGATCTGGTGACTGTGCAGGCCGAGACGATCATGCTGACCGCCGAGCTTCTTTGGCTTCTGGAGCACGGCGACCTTGATCCCGCACGTCGTCAAGCCTTCGAGCACGAACTGTCACTGCTCAATCCGGCGGCCTGGCGCGAGTACCTCGCGTCGCGCCCCGGCTGACTGCCCTTCAGTCCGCCACGACCGGATACAGGATTTCCCCGTAGTCACGCTCCGGGTGTTCCATCATCAGCTCGATCATGATGGGCAGCAGCGTTCCGAGGATGCGCGAGCCGTCCGTCAGTTGCTGGCGATTCACGCGGCTGTTCCAGGTCGCTCCGCCGTGCATGAGCTGGTTGCGCAGCACGTAGAGGCGATCAAATACGATCGACAGCACCGTCACCGTGTTGTTGTGCATCAACGCATTCATCGCCGCACGCTTCGCCGCCTCGAAGCTGATCGCCCAGCCATCGCTGGCGTCACCTTCTCGCATCGCCCGCCAGAACGGCTCGAACACGTAGCGGTTGTCGATCAGAACCCGCACCGGCCCCGGGAACGTGGTGGTCAGCTCCCGTTGCAGGCGCCCTTCCCGGTCAACGGCCACCAGCGCGGCAAAGAAGGCCCCGAACCGCGCCCGCTCGCTGCCCACCGGTTCGTCCGCTGACTGGTCGCGGGCGTAGGCGGCATTGAAGGCGATCCAGCGAAACAGGTACTGCGCATCGAGGTCCTCTTCCAGCGCCGCCGAGCGTCGCAGCCAACTGAGGGCGCGGTGCAGCCGCACACGCAGGGATTCTTCGAAACCCTCCCGGGCACCGCGATAGCGTTCGTGCAGTTCGTCGAGTGATGTCATTCCTGGTAGCGTCCCGTCCGGTGCGTGGGAGCACTCTATCGCTACCTCTTCTCGTCAGAACAGTAGTCAGCGGTAATTACGGATGAATGCGTGCCCTCGAAGCGCGGGTGCGACCCGATGTCCAATACCTTGGCAGTCTGCTGATCCGCTCCAACCGGTTTGCACGCCGACTCACCGACCCACCAGGGCTCGTCGTTGAGCAGGACGTGATGCGGGTCATCGGTCATGATGTTCAGGCGCGAGGCCAGCTCATGCGCAGACCAGAGTGTGCAAGAGACGGCGGTGGTTGCCTCGGTCACCACCAGGAAGTCGCCGGGAAGCGCCGCCTCGAAGGTCTCGAACGGACCCTCGAAGCCCTCGCAACTGCTACGCACCCAGAACTGGTCGGCGAAGCGATACACGCATTCGCAACCTGAACCGGCACCAGGACTACCGCTGTCCCAGTCGAGTCGGTAAACAGGCTCTCCCTGCTCGTCGATCAGGGTTTCGAGGACCTCGAGGGCCGCTTCCTCATCCAGCATGGCTGTCGCTCCCGACGTCAGTGTTCCCGTCATGGTGGCCGTGACCGACCCTCGGCTCATCGCAGCAGGACAAGTTCTGGCACGCCATCGTTGCCGGCCCAGAGGATCGCGTTCTGCCGGACCTGCTCACCGAGGGTAATGGCCGTCTCCAACGACAGGCCGTGGATCAGGAAACTGGCCTCGCCCGGCCACTGCCCCGAGGGGTGTTCACCGATGCCCGTCTCAAAGGCGAGGCCTTGCTCCTGCAGCCACGCCGCCAGCTCCTCGTTGGCGCCGGCGTTCTCCACTGCATCCGTTTTCGCGCCCAGTGGGTTCCACGCGGTCACGTACGCGCTGCCCGCCGCGGCGTGGCAGGCCTGACGCTCACGCAGTGCCGGACTCGCCTCCCCGACCCGGAGCGTGAACGGCGCATCGCCACTTACTTTGTAGTCGGTCTCGAGGTAGGCGCCAATGAGGTCAGCGGACAACTCGGTCACCAGAGATCGGCGCGTGGTGGCGCCGGCCAACACGTGCATCCGCCCGATCACGCTATCGAAGGTCCGTGCCATCGGCGCGGCGCGGGTCGAGAGGATCTCGGCGATCGCCTGGTAGTAGCGCAGCGTGCCCTCCCGGCCCGCCGTGAAACGGCCGAATACGGCGACGCCCACCGCCGGGTCTTCGAGGTCGTGCAGGATGGCCCGCGCGTTGTGCAGCTTGTCGCAGCCGCCGACCAGCAGCGAGGCATCGGGCTCCGTGCGCAGGTGGTCGAGGTAAGCCAGCTTTCGCGCCCACCAGTCGGCGATGCGCGCCTGCGGCGTTGCCGGCACGCCCTTGCTCTCCGCCGTGCCGTCGGTGCAGTCCATGACGATGGCCGCGACATCCTCGCCGAACTGGCCGCGAATGGCGTCCTCGTGGTGCGCACCGCCATCCTCGACCGCGTCGTGCAGGAGCCCGGCGATCGCCTGATCCTCCGACCCGCCGTATTCCAGCACCAGGCTGCTGACCGCGAGCAGGTGGTACAGATAGGGTATCCGCGATCCCGTGCGGATCTGGTCGCCATGGGCCACGCGGGCGTAATCCACCGCCGCCGCAAACCGTGTCGTCAACAGGGTCATGTCGGTTCTCCTTGGGTTGTTGGCATCATTTTGGGACCGGCCAGAGGCCGGGGTCCGGCATCAGTCGCCGGCGAGCAGCTGGTCCAGGGTGACGGCGGCGTTGAGCTGCTCGCCGACCTGGCTGATTGCACGTGACTGGGTGGCGAAGGCGGCCTGCAACGCTGCGCCTTGTGCCCGCTGCCAGCGCACGAACACCTCGCGCTGGGCACGGGACAGGGACGTCACGAACGCTCGCAGCTCGGTCATCGAAACGGTTTCAGGGGAGGTCATCGTCAACTCCGGGGATGTGGGGCGGAATGGGACATCGCCTGCCGGACACCGGAGGACGAACGCTTTACCAGAATTTGTAGGCCGCCCTGGAAGTTGTCCCTTAAACCGGCGGCGTGTCCCTTACGGAACGCAGACTCATCTTACCATGCGCATGAAGCGATATCTATGCTCAATCGTCCACTTCCCGCGGCATTCAGGTGACCTCTCCGCGACGCCGGAACTGCAGTTGGTCGACAAACTCCGGCTCCCATGCGCGGCGCTCCAGGTGAACCGTGCGTGGGTGCGGATCGGATGGGCGCCAATCCCGAACGTGGCGACACAGGAAGGCGATGATGTCGGGCTGGTCGGCCTCGTATAGGGTCACGGAGCCGCCCTCGCTGTCGTACGCCCGGCAATGCTTGCCGAGCCATGCCAGCGACAGGCCACCGAACTCAATGGCTGCCGGGTGATCGAGGGGCTTGCCGCAGCGCGGGCACTCGGCGAACTCGGCATGGTGCCCGCTCAGCGCCCAGTGGCAGGCGTCGCACTGCTGGATCAGGGATCCCAACAAGTAGCTGCGGTCGCAGGTAGGATCGAGGATGGGCATGACGGTTCCCCTCCGGGAGAGACGTCCAGCCTGCCCGCCCCGGGTCTCAGGCGCTGAGACGTCCCGTCGCGACACTCGCACGACGGCACGGGAGGAGACGCGATGCGGGTGGTGTTCTTTGGCAAGGGCGGCTGCCACAAGGCGCTGCGGGTGGAGAACGTGTACGCGCGGCTGGGGCCGCCGCGCGAGCCTGGGCGCCGCATTCATTGCCTGACGCCGTGGCTGGACTTCTGGCAGCAGCTGAACGCAGCGGCGAACGACGCGCGGGGCCCGGGCCGGGGCGATTGGGGCTACCGCCGATAACAGTCGGGCATCGTGGTTCTGAGATTTTGACATCAGCTTGGGGGCGAACATCAACCAGGAAAAGGTTGCTTGCTAGATCTTCAACAGGCGGTTGCTTCCTTTCATGAACTGCCCATTTTTTGTTAATAGAGGTGCTGTCGACAGACAAAAGAAGAGAGCGTTTTCAATTTTCCTCCAAGATCCTTCTACACGTTGAGGCCCAATGAGCACCATCGAGTCCTGCTGATCGGTGCTGTACAAGCGTAGGCAAAGCCCCCTTCAAAGCCGGCAGAATGCTTGTTCCAATGGACCAATGTGAAACGGGCGCAAATTGGGTGCTCGATCTTGGGGGTTAACTGAATTGCCCGCGCCAACGGAGTAGAACACAAGGCAGTTCAAACGTAGGGAGCAAATCAACTCCGCTCTCCGCACGCTGCGGGTCGAGCTAGATATGTTGGGGATGCAAGTCGATGAGCAAAGAGAACGAGGTTGGACTTGACCAGATCGTGAAAGCCGAAAGTCTTTCGGCACTCAACGAGCTGCTGACACAGTCCATGAAGGAAATGAAGATTCAACAACTGATCAAGGGCGACAATCTGCTGATCGTTGTTGAAGCCATCGCGGATTTGACCGCCGATGCTCCAGAAGAAGATGAGTTATTCGCTGCGGCTATTGTGGGTCGTCTTGCCGCCGTGGCGCGAGGTCGCGAACGCGAGGTTTTTGGGGCCGCGTCAGAGATTTTTACGTGTGAACCTACATCGATTGAAACGTTGGCAGATGGTGATGCTAAAGAGTACGCGGCTCGAGTAATCGCCCAAACCGATGCGCCATGGGTCATTGCGTACTGCGCCCGTGAAGCATTGCTAATCGATACTGCAAACAATGCCAGAAAGGAGTTGCTGAGAACCGTTCTCCAAAGAAGTGGAAACGTATCCGACGGGCTTCGCCAGCTCGCCCTTGTGCAAGCGGAAGCCAAATCGACAGAGCAGCCTGATAGCCGTGCTCGGCGTGTTCGACGCGTCTGCGAATCGCTTGCCGAAGTTGTTCGAGAGGGTGATGCCGAGGTCGGCAGCGAGCCTGGCGGAGCACTTTTCGAAATGTTCGAAGGCTTCTTCGGAAGGAGTATCAACGCTGTCGACAGCGAGGTGTTGCATGCGTGCCTTGACGCTGTGGTGAGCATTTTGGCCCGCTTTATCGAGCTGAGATTCTCCTATGCGCTGCAGGCTGACACCTATCAACTGATTGCCGAAGGGAAAAAGCGACTGTCCCCGGGACCCTGGGCTAGATTTATTGAAGGGTCGACGGCCATCCCAAAGGTACAGGTAAATCTGCTCGAAACCGCGTTGGTTTTGGCGCGACAGAACCGCACGGACAAAGAAATTCTTCGTGTGATGCTAGCGTGCTGGGCGTCTGTATCCCAAGTTTCAACTGCACTCAAGCGGCATTTCAAAGGAGCCGCAGATATCGATCCTGATGTTGCAGATTACTGGCTGAAGGCCGGTCGAGTTACTCAGAGCGATAGGGCTGCGGAGCACAAGCTAGGGAACTCCGAAGACCAGCAAATCGGCGAGCTGCTGATTCAGATTGATGCCAATCGCGACATCATGGGCAAGTTGAACAGCGCGGTGGTACCTGTTTTGAAGACCTTCGATCCGTGTCAGGCTGCAACCGTTCAGAGAGCAGCTACCGGCTACGAGAGCATCGCCCAAGTCGCGGAAAGGCTAGCCCGCATGCGTAAGCTGAGCAAGACCGACTGGCTCGGGGCTTTGGTCGAATACAACCCGCTAGAGCACGACATGGAAGGAGGTCATCGGTCCGGTGTGCGCTCTGTACGCATTGTCCGAGACGGAATTCGAAAAGAATTTGGAGGCAAGACTAAGATGCTCGTAAAGCCACGCGTAGAGCCAGAGGGATAGGTTATGGATACGACTACCGCAAGAGCAATTCTCTCCAACCTGCGCGAACGAATCGAGACGGATGAGAATAACCGGCATCGCCTCGTGGGTGTCATTACCGAGAGAGAGATTGAAGCTCTTGACCTGCTCATTGCTGTTTCGCAGGAAGAGTCTGCGGGCACCGACCCTCGGGTTGAGAATCTAGGGCTTGTAGAGCACGTCGAAACGAACAACGAAAAGCCTACTCTTGCGGACAACCCCAACGCTGAGGTCGACGCAACAGACGAAGTCTCGCTTGACTTGACCGCACTTGAATTGACTGAAGGGGACGGGTCGTTCCGTGTCTGCCTAGATTTCGGTACCGCCATGTCCAAGGCGACATTCATACGCAACGACGTCGACAACGACTTTGAGGAGATCCATGTTCTCAGGCTCGGCGTTCCAGGCGACCAAGAGGAGGTGGATGAGGTCATGCTGATCTCATCTCTCTACGTCGACGCCGATGGGGTCATCTGGTTCGGCAAGAAGGCTATCGATCGAGCGAGAGCAGGGGAGGAAAGCGGCACAAGGCGTTTGGACAACATCAAACGATGGCTCTCAGAAGGGAATTTGGATACTCCAGTTGACGCAAACCACAACCCTACCGGTCACGAAATCAGTTACGAAGATCTGGTGTTGGCCTATCTTGCATTCTTCACGTGGGCGGTAAACGAGGCGTTGGTACAAGACGTCAGCGAGATAGATGTGCCAAAGAACTTCCAACGTCGCTTCGCCATGCCGTGCTTCCCTCGGCCGAACGCAGAGCAGGTCAAGGTGAGGCTGACGAAATTGCTGGGTGAAGCACAGGTCATCGCAGACACATTCGGCCACCAAATCCACGAAGGCCTTCCATTGCGGAGCTTCCTGTCCGCAGTGAATCAGCTGCGGGCCGGAAAGCATGTCTACCCCTTCATTGAGCAAAGCATCACAGAGCCACTTGGTGTGGCAGGATCACTCCTGAGTTGGCGAGCCCCTTATGACGCACTTGCCTTGGTAATAGACGTTGGAGCAGGCACCAGCGACTTCAGCCTGTACCGCTTGCTGGTAGCAGTGGATGAAAATGGTGAGATTGACGACTCCAAAACCACTGCGCTCGAAGTGGAGGGATCCGCGCGCGGCATCACTGAAGCAGGCAATCACCTCGACAATATCCTCAAGGGCTTCATCCTGAACCAAGCTGGGATCACATCGGAGCATCCTCAGTTCATCAACATTGCCTACGATCTCGAACGACAGATCAGAGACTCCAAAGAGACTCTTTTCAATACCGGCTCAGTCTTCGTTGTGCTCTATAGCGGTGAAAGTGTCGATGTGTCGCTCGGCGACTTTCTTGCCGATGATGCGGTCAAGGCATTCCAGGCGTCCCTAAAAAGCACGCTCATTGATGTGCTGGAATCGGTGAATCAAGAGTTCATCACTTGGGTGCGCATGAATCCTTCTCGGAATCTCATCATCGTGCTCACAGGCGGTGGTGCCAGCCTCCCGATGGTGAAGGGATTGGCTTCTGCCAACCTAACGGTAAATGGTTCCCCGCTATCGGTTGCGGCATCCTTGCCTTTCCCTGCCTGGCTGCAGCAGGACTATCCAGACCTGGAGGATCACTATTCGCGAATTGCGGTATCGCTAGGTGGAGCCAGAATGCACCTGATCCAGTCAAAAGGGGTTGCGACAACTACCGGCAGTGGACAGGGCGGTTATGTGTTGGAACGTTTTCAAACTCGTGGGAGTTGACCTCAACACATTCTCGCCACCACTTGATCGTGTCAAGAAGCATCGGCGGAAAAGCTGAAGATGCATTCGCCTGACCTGATCCTTGCCAGAATGGCCCGTGCACGCGAGCGGTCTCCGGACTGCGTAATGGAGACAAGAAGCGGTGATGGCAGCCTGGAGCTGGCAGTGGAGTTCGGTCGATTGCGGCAGCAATTAGCAACTGTCCGAAGCCCTTGTAAGAGGACCGCAGGAATGCCGCGGCGCGAGTCGGGGCGACGCATTCATTGCCTGACGCCTTGGCTTGACCTCTGGCAGCAGCTGAACGCAGCGGCGAACGACGCGCGGGGCCCGGGCCGGGGCGGTGAGGGCTACCGCCGATAACGGTAAATTGTCACGGTCACGGAGCAACGAGATCCAGTAGCTGGCTGAAGTTCGTCACTACGTCGTACTTCACCTTGTCCTCGCCTTCCACCTGAATTGTGGGGTCAAATCGCTTACGCGCGCACTCGATCTTGGCGAGCTCCACTGCACGAAGCTTCATTGTTGACATGGACCCTTTTGTCTCGGCGACGAAGTAAATGTGTCTGACGTTGTCGGCCTTGAAAGAAATAGCCCAATCAGGGTTGTAGTCACCAACCGGGGTCGGAATTAGGAATCCTCGAGGGAGCTTCGCGTAAACAACTACCTCGCTGCTCGTATCCAGCTCCGTCGCGAATTGTTTCTCGACATCTGAATCGACGATCGCGTAATCGTAAACGTGATTCTTCAGTTTTGCCGTTGCGCGGGAGAAATCCTGCCCGCCTTGATTCGCAGTAAAGATATCGACCTCATAGCGCTCATCAACTTCATCGTAGGTGAGGCACTCGATAACCATTGCTGCCTTCTGTTCGGCGACGATCCGAGAAGCCTCCGAAACGAAATGCTCTGGATTTTTGTTGAACTGCTGAAATACGGCAGATTGAACCTTGCTTAGGATGTTTGCCGCCGTATCTCGCGTCAGCTGAGCGTTCTCCGCCACCTTCCCTACGAGGTCATACTTCACGAGGGAATGGATCGACTCGCCGTGTTCGGTTGCCGTGCCTGTGACCGTGAAGCCATCGCCAGTTCGAAGCTGGCCATCAGTCAAGCCATCGTTCTGAACGCCTACTTGAACGGTGTACTGCAAGGGAGTTACCCGCAGCTGGCTATCCAGCGCACTGACACACTTGCGGATCAGTTCCGCCGAGTCGAATTCAACCCGGTAGACCGCCTTGCGGTTGATGCGCGTCCAAAGCTCCTGGAATTCCTTCTTCTCGAAATTGGCATTTAGGGGGTTTGTCTTGGGCTTGCGACCATCATCGACCTTGGGCAGTTGCGCGTCGCTGAAGACACTATCGATGAGCTGAAACACCTGTGCCGCGTATGGTTTCAAGTCGTCGGGCAAGTCGGCCAGCCTCCCCTCGCCCTTGGCCTCGTGGTAGGCGTCTGCGATCTGATCCGCATCGTCGGTGTAGTCATTCTTCACCAGATAGCGGTAGATCTGCTTTGCCATGGCGGCAGTGACCTCAATCGTGCCATCCCCGGTCTCGAGTGTTTTTCCGGTGAAGTACTTCTCGTTTGCCTCCCGCGGACGAGACGATAGGGTTTCCGCGATCTCCTGCTGGAGCCCGGCCACGAAATCCTTGTAGCTCTCGCTCGCCACCACAGTCAGCACGTTGATGTCATGAACCACGGCTGGGTGGTCCATCCTGTCACCGTGCTGGTCGACGCTCAGCCGCAGGCCACGCCCCACTTCTTGGCGCCTGGAGATAGTGTTGTCGCTGTGCTTCAGCATGCACATGACAAAAACGTTTGGGTTGTCCCAGCCTTCGCGCAGCGCCGAGTGCGAAAAGATGAACCTGACCTGACGTTTGGCTTGATCCTCCAGTGAATCCTTGGCGCTCGGGAACGCTAACAAGCTTTCCTTGTCTTTCAAAATCAAATCGTAGGCGTCCACGTCGTCAGAATCGACCGAGCGGGCACCAACAGCAGGATCTTTGAGACGGTTCGTCTTCTTGTCGATCGAGAAATAGCCGTTGTGGGTTTTGGCCGGGTCGATGCCGGCGAGATATTTCCGGTACGCCTCGTTGTCGATTGCGAGCTCGGACAGATACTCGGCCTTCAGCAGCTCGTACTCTTCCTCAAAGACCCGGGCATATTCGCCTTTCTCGTCGGCCTGGTCGTAGTCCCGGTACTTCACCACCTCGTCGATGAAGAAGAGCGACAAGACCTTGATGCCCTGTGCGAACAGCTGCTTTTCCTTGTCCAGATGCGCCTTGATCGTCTCACGGATCTGGATGCGGCGAATGTCGCGCTCTGAGACGTCACCGTTCGCCTCTCCAGCCCTCAGCACTTCCCCGTTGGTGAATTCGACCGTGTCGTTGACGGCGTCGATCTGGCTGATCGTGAAGCCGCGATACTGGTCCAGCTCGCCCGACTCCACGAACAGGTCGTCGCGGAACTCGAGCCGCCGAAGCTGGCGCTTGATCTCGCCCGACTTCAGCTTCACCTCCATCTCGATCCGCGCCACGGGGGCCTTCTTCGAGATGTCGATACCTTCCAGGTAGAGGTAGGCGTTGGTGCCGGCCAGCCCGCGGGTCTGGATGCCGCGCACCGCGATCTTCTTGACCAGCTTCTGGTTGTAGGCGTCCAGCGCGTCCAGCCGGTGAACGCGGTTGTGCTGGGTCCGGTGGGTCGCCGAATAGCGCAGGATGAACAGCGGCTTGAACTTCGGCAGCGCCTCCATCGTCGCCGCGCCCTCCATCTTCTGCGGTTCGTCCAGAATCAGGATCGGCCGGTTCGAGGCGATCACGTCGATGGGCTTGCGCGACTGGAAGTCGTCCAGCTCTTCATAGATCCGCCGGTTGTCGGCCCCGCGCGCATTGAACGCCTGGATGTTGATCACCATCACGTTGATCCCGGCGTCGGACGAAAAGCTCTCCAGCTCGTGCAGGCGCTTGGAATTGTAGATGAAGAACCGCGCCTTCTTACTGTAGCTTTCGGTGAAGTGGTCTGCCGTGATCTGAAGCGACTTGTAGACCCCTTCGCGAATGGCGATCGACGGCACCATGATGATGAACTTCGACCAGCCATACCGCTTGTTCATCTCGAAGATGGTCTTGATGTAGCAGTAGGTCTTTCCCGTGCCGGTCTCCATCTCGACATCGAGGTGAACGCGGGTCGCGGCCAGCGCGTCGCGCTTGTAGGTGGCCGCGACGGGCACGCGCTCGCCCCGGGCGTTGAAGGTCGTGAAGTCCGTCAAGGACTGCGAGACGGGCAGGTTCTGCCGCCGTTGGACCTTCTGGATGTTCTCCAGAATCTGCACGTCTGTCAGCGCGAGGTCGGCGTTCTTGAAGCCTTCCTCGAAGGCGCTGGCCTGTGCCTTGCGGCCGGGGTCGATGCGGTAGGTCAGGCCAGAGGTCATGGGCTGGCCAGCGAAGCAGTCGACCACGTCGTTGACGGCATTGGTCTGATAGGGCTGGACCTTGAACTTGAGTTTCATGGTCGGCCTCAGATCGCTTTGACTTCGGTGCTGGGCGAAAGCTGGCGGAAGATCTGCGTCACGTTGATCTTTACCGCGTCCGAGACGAAGCCGTTGTCGCGGAAGACGACGCGCAGGGGCTCGTGGCCCGCCAGCTCTTTCACCAGATCCTCGGTGATGCCGCGGTCGAAACAGGCGACAAGGGCATTGTCGTCGACGTAGAACACGGTCTTGCCCTGCACCGTCTCGCGGCGGATGGGCAGCGTGAGGTCCACGCCCCAATCGACCAGCACCTGGAACAGCAGATCCTCGGCCGTGCGGCCTTCCTTCACGTTGTCGACCATGTCGAGCAGGTCGGACTGCTTCAACTCGTCGGGGCGGTAGTAGACGTCCTTCATGTTCGACGTGTCCACCTTGAGCACTCGGAAGCCTACATCGCGGTTCCAACCCGGATCGCAAGTTTCAGCAATGACAGCGGCCCCGGCCTGCCTCACTCGTTCTTTTGCGACCTCGGAAAGCACCTGCGGCCGCCCGTTCTTCTTCATGAGCTTGATCGCGGCCTGCACCGTCTTCTTCGCAGTTCCCGTGGTCGAAGCTTCCGCCTCCTGCAAATCCTCGGGAAGTTGAACCATGATGAAACGGTGATTGGTCCCATAGGTGGCATTCGCCCGGAAGACAGCTTCAGCGGTACTGGCTGACCCGGCAAAGAAGTCCATCACTAGTGCGGAACGATCGTTCGGTGTCACATACTCGATCAGCTTCGCCAGCTCATCATGGTCCTTAGGGTTCGTGAAGACCTTCGCCCCCATCAGCTTCCGCAGATACTTAACGGAAACCTGGGACTGCTTGTAGAAATAAGACCCTCGGACCTGGGTCGCAAAATCCGTTTCGTCATCACCGTCGTCGTCGATGTCGTTCGAGTCGACCTGATCGCCATCGGCTTCCTCGGGGATCGGCCGAATATGGGCCTTCCTGAACGGTGGTTGGGTATGGTCCTCGCGGAACTCGACCAGACCAAGTTTGATCTGCCTTTGCATTTCATCCGGACTTGCGTAAATCCAGCCCCGTTCAGGCACCTCGCAGGGCAGTCCAGTGTTGGGGTGGATTACGTCGTATCGCGGACCGTCGCCGCCTGGCCATGAAATATCACGATCGCGCCATGGGCCGTTCTGGTCGACGCGCTTGTATCGCGCCCACTTCTTTGCAGGATGCCCTTTCGGCAAGTCGGAATACCACTGAGAAAGGTCAGCCTCCATTGCCTTGAAATCATCGCCATGGAGTCCCCGCAATCTGACGAATTCCGTCCAGATATCGCGCGCACCGGGCTTCTCCTCCCTCCAGACTTCCTGCTTTTCCCGCAACCGCGTCACGTTCCTTGCGAAGACCAGCATGTACTCATGGCCGACCGAAAAGAATTTAGCATCGTTCTTTCGGCCCTTTTCCCAAACCAGTTGCGCCACGAAATTCGCTTCGCCGAAAACCTGATCCATGAGCTTGCGCAGCGCGGCCTGCTCATAGTCATCGATGCTGACAAGGATTACCCCTTCGTCTTTCAATAGACGCTTGGCGACTGTCAGCCGGGCATACATCATCGACATCCAGTCAGAGTGGTATCGTCCGCGTGTGTCCGGGTTTGCTACCAGACGACCACCCTCGGCGGATTTTTCGCCAGCGTCGATTTGAAACTGCTCTTTTTCGACCGTGAAGTTGTCTCGGTAAATGAAGTCCTTCCCTGTATTGTACGGGGGGTCGATGTAGATCACCTTGACTTGCCCGAGGTAAGTTTCCTGCAGCAATTTCAGCGTTTCAAGATTGTCGCCTTCAATAAAAAGGTTCTTGGTGGCGTCGAAATCTACGCTCTCCTCGCGAGCAGGGCGCAACGTGCTCGAGACCGGGGTGTTCGCAGTCGCCAAAGCCTGGCGCTTCCCCGGCCAATCGAGCCGATACCGCTCTTGTGGGCCTTCCACGATGTGGTCACTCAATTCCTGACGCAGCTGATCGAAGTCCACTGCCAGACGCACCGCCCCCGTCGTCTCGTCGCGGGCCTCGGTTACGCACCCGGGGAACAGCTCGCGGACCTTCGCGATGTTGTCCTGGCTCAGGTCAGGGCTGTGCATCTTCAGCTTGTCCATTCTGGTCCTCTTACTCGTTCGTCATGGCGGCACTGCGGTTTCTCGCCGTCAGCCGCTCCAGTTCCTGCTTTGCCGCGCGCAGCTCAGCATTGATCGTCACGCGCTTGTTGAATTGCTTCTCGCGCCCCAGCCGCACCTTGATCCGTTCGACCTCCCGCGCCTGCACCTTGATCGCTTCGGCCTGCGCGATCCGCGCTTCCAGCGACACGGGACGCTCCGCCTCGGCAGGGCTGAGGGGCGTCTGTGGTGCTTCACCCATGCCGGGGATAAGCTGGGCCGTTAGCGCCGCCACCAGCGGCTCGAGCAGGCGCTCGTACAACGCGCCCATGTTCAGCGCCACCGGAAGGGGCGCGCGGGCTGCGTCCTCGGGCAGCCAGTCCCCCCAGAAATAGTCGCCCACCACCCAGCGGGCGCCGTCGGCCTCACTCGGCCGCTTGTAGGCCGCGGCCAGTCTGACGCGGCCGCCGTGGGCGACTTCGAAGAGCAGCGGAAAGGGGATGGCCTTGTCGATGGCGCGCACCACAGCCGGGTCCAGCGTCGCGGTCCGCGCGGTGATGCGGAAGACCTGGATCTCGGCCGCCTGCTTCGTCGCCGCCAGATTGACCGTTTCGGGCGCCAGCTTGTGCGACCACACGATCTGATCCACCTCACGCACGAAGAGGTCCTTGAGGCCTGTATTCGCCCGGGCATGTTCGTAGATCTTGTTTTTGGGGATCACCCGCCCGAAGGCGCTTGCGCGCGGCCAGTCGTAGAGGGTCATGAGCCGCCCCCTTCGATGACCAGGAAGGCGATCAGCTCGAAGTCGTCCAGCCCCTTGATGGTGTGGGTCAGCGCCGTGGTCCGCCCGCCGCTGAACAGGCTGTCGATGTCCTTCTCTTCCTTCACCTCGATCATCGAGCGGATCGCGCTGGAGAGCAGGTCGGAGTAGCGGCCCATCTTGCGCCCGTCCTCGGTCCGCTCGTTGAAGATGCGGCAGACGTCGTAGATGGGCTCGATCCGCCCCTTGCAGCTGGATCGGATCAGGTCGAGCAGGCGCTTGACCTCAGTGTGGTCGGCGACGATCTGGCCGTCGTCGTCGATGTAGACCAGGTAGAAGGGGTGCAGCCGGTTCTGCTGGTTCACGTTCACGCTGTCGTGGATGTTCTTCAGCGCGAAGATGACGCCGGGTTGCAGGCCAAGATCGGGCTGTGCGGGGACGACGGCATGCATGCCGAAGGGCACGTTGTCGAGCTCGCCATGCTCCTTGACGTAGTTGAGCAGGTCCATCCGGAAGTCGTTCAGCCCGAGATCGGTGATCGAGATGCCGGCCTTCACGTCCTCGAGCTCGATAACCTCGTCCTGGAGCCGCTTGAGCTGTTCCTTGCGGTAGGCGATATCGCTCGACTTGGCCGTGAGGACGTTATCGTCACCGGTGGCGGTGATGTCCGTGATCACCATCCGGTTCTCTACGCGCTCTTTCAAGTTGATGTATTCGTCTAGCGTGATATCGGGCCAGTAGTTGACCAGTTGGATCTGGCTGTTGGGCGAACCGATCCGGTCGATCCGGCCGAACCGCTGGATGATGCGCACCGGATTCCAGTGGATGTCGTAGTTGATCAGGAAGTCGCAGTCCTGAAGGTTCTGGCCCTCGGAGATGCAGTCGGTGCCGATGAGGATGTCCAGCTCAGCCGGATCGTTTGGCAGGACGATGGCTTTCTCTTTCGAGCGCGGAGAGAACAAGGTCAGGACGCTCTGGAAGTCGTATGACTTCTTGAGTGTGGTTTTGGGGGCGTCGGACCCGGTGACCTTACCGACATGCAGTCCGAGCTGGTGTGCGAAGGGCGCCAGGTTGTCGTAAAGATAATTTGCGGTGTCAGCGAACGCGGTGAAGATCAGCACTTTCCTGTTTCCAGGATTCAGCGGCTCATCGACCTTC
>Ga0116151_10001435_pt1 | contig 22294 bp, 13 predicted proteins | sample AD_UKC117_MetaG_FD_89893 | JGI IMG/M metagenome (GOLD analysis project Ga0116151, IMG submission 89893) | Active sludge microbial communities of municipal wastewater-treating anaerobic digesters from Hong Kong - AD_UKC117_MetaG | ecosystem: Engineered > Bioreactor > Anaerobic > Digestate... | reverse complement strand
GCATAGATGTCGAGGATCTCCCCCGACTCGGTCGACTCGGCGACGAGGTTGGTCAGCAGCCGCCGCACCTCCTCGGGCACCGGCTCGCCGCGTGCGATCCGCTCCTCGGCGTCGAACTTCGCGATGTAGACCCGCACCTCCTCGAAGAAGCGCGCCTCCATCCGCTGCACCTCGCTCAGCGTGCTCGCCCCCGACGCGAGCGCCCAGGCCCGCCCGAGCGATCCACTGAGTCGCCGGTATGCCGCCAGCAGGCCCTCCTCCTCCTCGCCGACACTGTTGCCGGGCGTCAGCGGGTTGCGGAGGTATGCCGTGAGCCCCAGGACCGCGTTGATCCATCCCTTCTTGGGGTCACCTTTCAGGCGAGACCGCCAGTCGAAGCCGGCGGTCAGCGTCTCCAACTGAGCCAGCAGCTCGACGGCCAGGGCCACCGCCTCGTCGATATTGCGCCCCATCGGCCGGGTGGCTTGGTCGGTCGGTGAGTACTCCTTGAGTGCCTCCCCCAGGTTGTCGACCAGCGGCGCATAGGAGACGAGCAGCCCGTCCTCCTTGCCCCGGAAGGTGCGGTTGACCCGGGCCAGGGTCTGCATGAGCAGGGCACCTTTGAGCGGGCGGTCGAGATACAGCGTGTGCAGTGGCTGGCTGTCGTAGCCGGTCAGCATCATGTCCTTGACGATGACGATCTCGAGCTCGTCGTCGACCTCGCGCAGCCGCTGCTTGATCGCCGCGTTCGCCGAGTCCCGGCGGACGTGCCTGACGATCGACTCCGGGTCCGAGGGCACGCCGCTGTAGACGACCTTGATCCGCCCGCGGTCCAGCTCGTCGGAGTGCCAATCGGGCCTGATCGCAACGATTGCGGCATACAGGTCGGCACAGATCTGCCGCGTAGCGCCGACGATCATCGCCTTGCCCGGCGCCTCGATGAACTTCGCCATTTCGGTCCGCCGCCGCTCCCAGTGCTCGACGATGTCGGCCGCCAACGCCCGCAAACGATCGGGCGCGCCATAGACAGCGTTGATGACGGCGACCGACTTCTCGATCCGCTCCCGCTCGGCGACGTCGAGCCCGACGACCGCCTCGTCGGCGGCACGGTCGATGTCTTCCTCCGACATGTCGGAGGCAAGGGCGACCTTGATCAGGCGCGGCTCGAAGGTCACGGGCACGGTCGCCCCGTCACGGACGGCGCGGCTCAGGTCGTAGACGTCGATGTCCGGCCCGAAGACCTCTCGCGTGTCGTGGTCGGCGCGGCTGATCGGCGTGCCGGTGAAGGCGATCAGCGTCGCGTGGGGCAGGGCGTCGCGCAGATGGCGGGCGTAGCCGTCGAGGTTGTCGTAGTGGCTGCGGTGCGCCTCGTCGACGATGACGATGATGTTCGTGCGGTCCGAGAGCAGCGGGTGATCGGCACCGGCCTCCCGCTCGGTCACCGTCCGGCCGAACTTCTGCAGGGTCGTGAAGTAGATCCCGCCGGTCACCCGCTGGGTGAGCGACTCGCGCAGCTCAGAGCGTGTCCTGACCTGCTTGGGCTCCTCGGGCAGCAGCTCGCTGACCTTGAAGCCCTGGAAGAGCTGCCCGTCGAGCTCGGTGCGGTCGGTGATGACGACGATCGTCGGGTTGAGCAGCGCCGGGCTGCGCATCACCTTGGCCGCGTAGAGCTCCATCTCCATCGACTTGCCCGAGCCCTGGGTGTGCCAGACGACGCCGGCCTTGCCGTTGCTGCGGACGGCGTCGATGGTCGAGCCGACGGCCTTGGTCACCGCGAAGTACTGGTGCGGCTTGGCGATCCGCTTGACCAGCCCGGCGTCGGTCGCGTCGAAGGCGACGTACTCCCGCACGATCTGCAGGAAGCGCTCGACGTTGAAGAGGCCGTCGATGAGGAGGTCGAGCCCGGTGAGGTGGTTGCCGTCATCGTCGACCGGGTATGCCGGGTGCGGGCTTCCGTTGTCGTCGACGTTCCACGGGGCGAAGTGGTTGAGCGGGGTGAAGGGCGTGCCGTACTTCGCGACGATCCCGTCGCTGGCGATGGTGAGCACGCAGAAGCGGAAGGCCATCGGCAGCTCGCGCACGTAGGTCGCGAGCTGCGCGTGGGCGGCGGCGACATCGGAGGCCCCGGAGCCGGCCTTCTTGAGCTCAATGATGACCAGGGGCAGGCCGTTGACGTAGAGGACGATGTCGAAGCGGCGCTGGTGGTCGCCGCTGCGGACGATGACCTGGTTGACGGCGGTGTAGACGTTCTCGTCGGGGTGTGCGCTGAGCAGCCAAATCGTCGGGTGCACCTCGCGCCCGTCGGCATCGATATAGGACAGGCCGCGGTAGCCGTTGACGAGCAGGTCGTGCATCCGGTGGTTCTCGGTGAGCGCGTCCTGGCTGTTCGTCGCGAGCATGTCGGCGAGCGCCTGCTGCAGGTGCTGGGTGGGGACGTCCTTGTTGAGCCGGACGAGGGCGTCCATGACCCACGGCTGGACGACCGGGTCGGCCCATGACTGACGCAGGCCCGATCCAGGGGCGATCTCGTGCCCGGTCTTGGGCTCCCAGAAGTCGGTCTCGCCGAGCCGGTCGAGAGCCGCGAGCTCCCACGCCTCCTCGCTCATGCCGTGCATCAGAGCACCTCTCCCACAACCGATTTCGCGTCCTTGATCGTGACCTTGCCGGACATCAAGAGCGGCAACAACGCATCCCGCATGGCTACCAGAGCCGCAGACTCGGCCAAGGCGGCACCGGCGCGCATCCGCAAGGGGCCGGCCGCTGCCTCGAACTCGATGATTCGACTCTCGACCGGGAGGGGCACAGGGGCCTGCGCAAATCGGTCTCCACGAACAGCCGGGTAGGCACTCCCCTCGGCAACTGCCTCCAGGTAAGCGGTGAAGGCCTCCGTTCGAGTGGCCTCGTAGACGTAGGCGAATCTGCCACGCTTGGGCGTCAGGACCGCCAATCCGGTCGAGCCGACGAGGAGTTGGTCGTCCTCGAGAATGAGGGCATGCGAGCGCCTGTTGGGTCGCACGGTTGACCACACGGTGTCGCCCGTGCTGATCTTGCGCCGAGCCCTGCCAGGTGCCGACGACCACGGCGAGGCCGCAGGAGACGCGTACGTCCCGACTGACACCGAGGCGATGTCCAGATAGCGCAGCTCGCCGGCCGTCGGTTTGACCGATGCGAGATTCACGTCTGCCACAGCGCCCAAGGTCGCGGCTTCAGCCCCGGCAGTGGCGTCGATGAAAAGGGCCTGAACCAATTGATCGATGGTGGCTTGAAGGCGGGAGTTGGCGGAGATCTTGTCGTCGAGCGCCCCCAACACCTCCGCAATCCCCCTTTGCTCGCCAATCGATGGCACCGAGATCGGAACTCCTCCCAAGATGGCGGTGTTGAGGTTGAGCATCGTCGCACCAACGGCATGCTGGACGATCCACTTGCGCGATTCCTTGAGGCCGAGTGCATAGGAGACGAATGCCGGGTCGTGGATTTGGCGGTCGCCGATCCGGACACGAAGGCACCCCGTGCCGCAGAGCCAGCCATCGTTTTCGGGCCGCACGAGCGCTCGCCGTTCGACATCACCACGTCGCGAATAGACGATGTCGCCCTCGGCTAGCCAGTAGTTGGTGAGACGCTGCATGTCGTTGCGAGAGACACGAGCGATGTCAGAATCATTGATGCGGTTGTCGCCGATGTTCTGTGGCATCACGCTCGGAGTGCCGACGGACACATAATCCGCTGCGTGCAACTGAGAGCCGAATGGGCCGGTCTGGATGCTCCCCCCACCCTCGGCAACCAGCTCGCCGAGCGTCATGGCGCGCCAACTCACGGCAGCCTCGCGAGTTGAGTGCGGACGACCTGTTCGAGGCGACTGGACTCGTCGAAGGCGGCGAACAACTCCCGGGTCAGCCGCTCGATCTTCTCCTCGATCGGCTCGCCGTCGTCCTCGGCCTCGGGGGCGCCGACGTACCTTCCCGGCGTCAGCGCATAGTCAGCGGCCTTGATGTCCGCCAAGGTGACGGACGCGCAGAAACCCGGCACATCGGCATACGCAGCCCTCTCCTCACCCTCAACGGCAGGTGAGCCGCGCCACGCGTGGTACGTGTCCGCGATCCTCGCGATGTCCTCGGGTGCCAGCGACCTCTCGGCGCGGTCGACCATGAAGCCGAGTTCGCGGGCGTCGATGAAGAGCACCTGCCCGGTCCGGTCGACCGACCCCTGGCCGCCAATTCCCTTGTCCTTGGCGAAGAACCAGACGCACACGGGGATGCCGGTGCTGCGGAAGAGCTGCGTCGGCAGGGCCACCATGCACGAGACCAGGTCGGCCTCGACGATGCGGGCGCGGATGTCGCCCTCGCCGCCGGAGTTCGTCGACATGGAGCCGTTCGCCATGACGACACCGGCCCGCCCGTCGGCGGTCAGCTTGGAGAGGATGTGCTGGATCCACGCATAGTTCGCGTTGCCGGCGGGCGGCACGCCGTAGCGCCAGCGCGGGTCGGACTCGACCCGGTTCCAGTCTTTGATGTTGAAGGGCGGGTTCGCCATGACGAAGTCCATCTGCTTGTCCGCGTGGTAGTCCAGGACGAAGGTGTCCCCCCAACGCGTGTGCAGGCCCTCGTTGCCGATGCCGTGGATGGCGAGGTTCATCTTCGCCATCCGCCAGGTGCGCTCGTTGTTCTCCTGGCCGAACACCGACACCGCGGTCGGGTCGCCGTCGTGGCGCCGGATGAAGGCCTCGGTCTGCACGAACATGCCACCTGACCCGCAGCAGGGGTCATAGACGCGCCCGCTCGTCGGCTGGAGGACCTCGACGAGCACCTTGACCACACTCGCCGGCGTGTAGAACTCGCCGCCCCGCTTGCCCTCGGCCCGCGCGAACTTCTCCAGGAAGTACTCGTAGACCTCCCCGAGCAGGTCCCGCGCCCGTCCCTGTCCCTGCCGCGTGAAGCTCAGGTTGCGGGAGTTGAAGAGATCGATGAGCTCGCCCAGGCGCTTCTGGTCGACGTTGTCCCGGTTGAAGATGCGCGGCAGCGTGCCGGCCAACGTCGGGTTCGCGAGCATCACCGCGTCCATCGCGTCGTCGACGAGAGCCCCCACCGACTTGGCGGCCTGCCCCATCGCCGCGGGCAGCCCCTTGGCGTGCCGCGCGAGGTAGTCCCAGTGAGCCTGGGCCGGCACGACGAAGACCTGGTAGCCGTGGTACTCCTCCGGGTCGTCGATGAGCATCGCGACCTGGTCGTCATCCATGCCCTCGGCGCGCAGCCCTGCCTCGACCTGCGCCCGCCGCTCGTCATAGGCGTCGGAGACGTACTTGAGGAAGACCAACCCGAGGATCACGTCCTTGTACTGAGCGGCATCCATCGAGCCGCGCAGCTTGTCGGCGGCCTTCCAGAGCGTGTCCTTGAGCTCCTTCATCGTCGACGGGGCGCTCTCCGCAGTCGTCTTGGCGCGAGGGGGCATCAGTGGTCTCCTTCGGTGGTGCTGGTGGTCAGGGTCAAGGTGCCGCGGGCGGGCCCTCCGGTGAGGAGGTGGGCAAGTTGATCGAGCTGGGTATGCCGGGTGGCCAGGTCCGCGCGCTCGTCCTCGATCGCTCGGAGCAGCGTCGTCAGGTGGTCGTATGCCGTGTGGTCGGCCCTCGGGAACGCCCAGCCACGCCACCGTTTGTCGGTCTCCGGCAGGGCATTGATGAGGGCGGCCACCATCTCGGGAACCAGTTCGCTGCCCAGGACCCGCAGGACGCGGGCGGGGAAGCCGACGACGGCACCCGGCTCACGGCATACGACTGCCGCAGGCCGCGGGGAGGTGACGAAGACGATGTCGCCCTCCTCCACCCGGCGAGCGCGGGGATAGAGGCGGGTGAGGTCGATCGGGTCGACGCTCACCGTTGCTCGCGCCGCGGTGCCGATCCGAGCCGTGACGTCGTCGCTGGTGATGACCGGAAGGCTGCCGTCTCCGAGCCGGTCGAGATCGACGCGGGTGCCGGGGATGACCTTGACCGTGCCCGTGTGCAGCAGCGTCTCGATGGTGACCGGTTCGCCGGGGATCCGGCGCCTGGACTCGGCCGCGCGCGGCAGGCCGACGTGGATGTCGGTGAAGCGCGACGGGCGCTCCTCCGTGAGCTGGGCCAGGACGGTTCGCGCCTTGAGCACCTGCTCGGCGCGACCGCCGCCGGGGGCGATGTCGGCGAGGCGTTGCGGACGGGTGCCGGGAGCCACCAACGGGCCGCGACCCGCGATCAGACTCGGGAGGCTGACGACCTGCGCCGCGGCGAAGGCATGGGTCGCCGTCTCACGGGGTGAGCCGAGGCCCGCGACGATATCGCCCACGAGGTGGGAAATGACCGCATCGTCAAGCGTCCCGCCGCTGAGGTCGGAGGTGAGCAGCCAGCGCTGCCCAGGTGGGATGGGCTGGGTGTTTGGTGCGAGGACCCAGACGGCCAGGGCTTGCCGAGGTGCCTTGGTGTTCAGACCCGCGGGGAGTCGGACGGCGTGACGCAGGGCGCCCAGGCGGAGCAGTCCGTCGCGATGGGTGGCCAAGGTTGCGCTGGGGAGCCTGTCGATGAGCGTCGCGGCCGCGCCGATGACGACGCCGAAGTCCCCCGGACGGAGTTCGAGCTGGAGCTCGTCGACGCGGTCCAGCAGCTCGACATGCGACAGGCCGTCGGTCGCGAGGACTCGGATGACGCGGTCGAGCCCCTTCGTCGAGTGCGGGATCTGTCTTGTCAACAGGTTGCGAGTCAGCCAACGGGCACTCGGGTCACTGTGCAGGGCGAGGACCTCAGACCCCTCAGGAACTGAAGCGAGCAGATCGGCTGCCATCTGTGGCGACGACTCGAGGCCGGCCAGTACGAGTGGCCCACCGCCCTGGCCGGACAACCCCCACACGAGAGCCCTGATGAGGTCGACGCCTTGGGCGGTGAGCTCGAGGGCAGAGTGATGACGCAGTCGGTCGAGCGCCTCAGCCGCCCCGAAGGCGGCCTCGCACAGGTCGTCGGCTTCCGCGACGGCGTCCATGAGGTCGGCACCCGCCCCCGAGATCTCCGAGAAGAGCGCCACGTCGTCAGGGTCGTGCTCATCGGCGAGATCGACCACGTCGTCCCGGCTGAGGTCCCCCAAGGGACCGCCCGCGAGCCCTCGCAGGGTGACGAGCGCCTCGAGCACGATCTGCCGACCCTGGACGACCGGACCACGCGAGCCAGCGATCGTGACCAGGGCCAGCTCCACGGCGGCCTCGGCGGTGTTGCCACGACCGGTGCGTTCGAGCCAGTCGACGACCTCCAGCGCGCGGAAGCGCTCGGCCGGTTCGGTCACCGCCGGTTCGGGGAAGGGGACGACGCCGGCGCGGGAGCGCGGGCGCCGCCGCCAGGTCGACACCACGGGACGCGCCACCTTGGCCAGTCGCGCGATGTCTCCCAGCGACAACAGAGCTTCACTCACCGCATACCTCCTTTCGGTCTGAAGTCGACCCTAGAGGCCCAGCCGGAACAGATGGTCGCACGTCACTGATAACTCCTCTTATCAGTCTTTTCAGGAACGGCCTACCGGCGGGCAGATCAGTCTTCTGAAGCGCGGCACCGAGACAGCAGCGAAACGCGGTCTCCGGGCCACTTGGGGCCAGTCGTTCGAGGCCTCGGCGGCCCTGACGCACCCCTCGGGAACGACAAAGCCGCAGCGCGGCATACGCGACTGCGGCTGTGAAGAGTGGCCAGGGGCGGGGTCGAACCGCCGACCTTCCGATTTTCAGTCGGACGCTCGTACCAACTGAGCTACCTGGCCAGGTGGGCTCCCTTGTGAGGAGCCGGCGACCCCGACGGGACTCGAACCCGCGACCTCCGCCGTGACAGGGCGGCGCGCTAACCAACTGCGCTACGGGGCCTTGACAGTGCAAGGCACAGCGTATCCCCAACGGGATTCGAACCCGTGCTGCCGCCGTGAAAGGGCGGAGTCCTAGGCCGCTAGACGATGGGGACCTAAGTTCCTGCTTCGGCCCCTCGCCGACTGCGAGCCAGGCTCGGATCCGTTGAGGACCCGGCAAGCATAGGGGAGCGGGCGGGGGGCCGACAAATCGCTATCGTCAGCCCATGACCCGCCGCCAGCTGCCCCGATGGGACGAGCTGCGCGACCTCGTCCGGCTGCAGCGCCCCGAGCCCAACCCGACCCGCCGCCGGCTCGCGGCCGCGCACACCATCGAGGACCTGCGCCGCGCCGCCCGCCGACGGGTGCCCCGCGCGGTCTTCGACTACGTCGATGGCTCGGCCGAGACCGAGGCGAGCTATCGACGGGCGCGGGCGGCATACGAGACGCTCGAGCTGGTGCCCCAGGCGCTGCGCGACGTCAGCGCCCTGACCACGTCGACCGAGATCCTCGGCGCGCCGAGCGCGCTGCCGGTCGCCTTCGCGCCCACCGGCTTCACCCGGCTCATGCATCACGCGGGCGAGGCGGCGGTGGCGCGGGTCGCGCAGCGCCGCGGCATCCCGTATGCCGTCTCCACCCTCGGCACGCAGACCCCCGAGGCGCTGCGCGCCGCCGCACCCGACGCGCGACTGTGGTGGCAGCTCTACGTGTGGCGCGACCGCGCCGCCGGCGAGGAGCTCATGCTGCGCGCCGAGCAGGCCGGGTATGCCGCGCTCGTCCTCACCGTCGACGTGCCGGTCGCGGGGCGGCGGCTGCGCGACGTGCGCAACGGGCTCTCGATCCCACCCGCGCTCACCCCACGCACCGTCGCCGACATGGCGCGCCACCCGGCGTGGTGGGGCAACCTGCTCACCACCGAGCCGATCGACTTTGCGGCGCTCGCCGGGTGGGACGGCACGATCGGCGACAAGCTCAACGCCCTCTTCGACCCGACGATGACCCTCGCCGACCTCGAATGGATCCGGTCGGTGTGGCGAGGACCGTTGGTGGTCAAGGGAATCCAGACCGTCACCGACGCGCGAGCGGTGATCGACGCCGGCGCCGACGCGATCGTGCTGTCGAGCCACGGCGGGCGGCAGCTCGACCGCGCGCCCGTGCCGCTGCGGATCGTCAGCGAGGTGCGCGAGGCGCTCGGCCCGGACGCCGAGATCATCCTCGACACCGGCGTCATGTCCGGCACCGACGTCGTCGCGGCTCTCGCTCTCGGCGCGAGCAGCACCCTCGTCGGGCGGGCCTACCTCTACGGCCTGATGGCCGGGGGTGAGGCCGGCGTCGAGCGGGTCGTCGACATCCTCGACGGCGAGATCCGCCGGACCATGGCGCTCCTCGGTGCCGCCTCGGTCGCCGAGCTCGGCCCGCACCACGTGCGCCTCGCCTGATCGCACGGCCAGCCTGCAAAACCAGCGGGCAGCGGGCCTCAGTCGGCGCGGCGCCCGGCCCACTCGAGCACCCGCTCGACCGGCCAGGTCGTGACGATCCGGTCCAGCGGCACCCCGAGCCGGGCAGCTCGCTCGCACCCGTAGGCCTTCATGTCGAGCTGCCCGGGGGCGTGCGCGTCGGAGTCGATGGCGAAGAGGCACCCCGCCTCGAGCGCCAACCTGATCAGCTCATCCGGGGGATCGCACCGCTCCGGCCGCGAGTTGATCTCCACCGCAACGTCATTCGCCGCGCACTCGGCAAACACGACCTCGGCATCGAACTCCGACTGCGGCCGCGTTCCCCGCCCGCCCTCGACGAGCCGCCCCGTGCAGTGCCCCAGCACGTCGACCCGCGGGTCGCGGATCGCCGCCACCATCCGCCGGGTCATCGCCTCGCGCGGCATCCGCAGCTTCGAGTGCACCGACGCGGTGACCACGTCGAGGCGATCGAGCAGGGCCCGCTCCTGGTCGAGTGAGCCGTCTTCGAGGATGTCGACCTCGATCCCCCGCAACAACCGAAACCGCTCTCCCAGAGTTGAGTTGATCGCATCGACCACGCCGAGCTGCTGACGCAGTCGCTCCGCCGACAGCCCGCGCGCGACCTTGAGCCGCGGCGAGTGGTCGGTCAGCGCCAGCCACTCCTGGCCCAGCTCGACCGCAGTGAGCACCATCTCCTGGATCGGCGAGCCGCCGTCGCTCCAGTCCGAGTGGCTGTGCAGATCGCCCACCACCTGCTCGTAGTACTTCTCGCCACCCGGCGCCAGGAAGCCAGACTCCTTGTCCTGCAACGACATCAGGTATGCCGGTGGCTCACCGCTCGCAGCCTCGGCCACGACGCTCGCGGTCGCCGGACCCAGCCCCGGCACCGACTCGAGCGTCCCGGCGGTGACATGCCCCGTGAGCTCCGCGGGCGGCAAACCAGCGACCACGTCGGCAGCGCGGCGGAAGGCCTGCACGCGGTAGGTGCCGGCGCGGGATCGCTCGAGCAGCGTGGCGATCCGGCGCAGCGCCTCGACCGGCGTGCAGCCCGCGTCGAGCGGGGTCAGTCCGAGCATCGCGCCACCCTACCCACCGCAGGCCACCCGTCAGCGGGCGAGGCGACTCAGCGCGCCGGGATGGGACCGACTGCCTGCCCGTTGACGTCCGCCCGGCACACGGCCTGCTGCTTGCCGTCGACCTGGGCGGACACTCCGATCGCCTGGCTGCCGACGACGACCTTGGTCTCGGTCTTGTCGGCCGCCGTCACCGACACCGGCACCGGCTGGCTTGCGGTGAGGCTGAGCACCGCCCGCACACCGCGCTTGCCCGCGAGCTGGCAGTCGAGCTTGACGTTCGAGACAACCGGGGCCGGTGGCGGCGGGGGAGGCGGAGGCGGCGCGGCCGTCGTCGGAGGCGCGGCCGTCGGCTCGGTGAGGATCGCGCTCGACTCCGGCAGCGGCGGCTCGAGCGTGCCGAGCGGCGCCGTGAGCGCCGGCGTGACATAGCTCGGCGTCGGGGCCGTGTAGGTCGTAGGGGAGGGGGCGGGGATGGTCTCGCCCGCGGCGTCGGTGAGGGGGGCGGTGGCCATCGTCGTGGCCGCCTTGCTCGGGCTGCCGGCCGACGTCAGGGTCCACCACGCGAGCACGACGAGGGCCATCGTGAAGGCCCCGATGCCGAGGATGACGAAGAGGGCCTTGCGTCCGTCTTCGCGCTGTAGGACTCTGCGGGCACGGCGTGTCATGGTGTCGGCTCCCAGCTCCCGTCTGGTCCCCCGTGGTGTCGGCACGACACCTTAGTGGGTCCCGAGGGGCTCGAACCCTCAACCTACGGATTAAAAGTCCGCAGCTCTGCCGATTGAGCTAGAGACCCCAGTCGCCCAGCCTAGACGTCCCGACCCACGATGGCGTATGCCGCCCGCTCACGGCAGCGCGTAGATCGGCCCTCCAGTGGTGAGCGTGCGCAGGAAGTAGGGCCCGCCGGTCTTCGGGTAGGCGACGACGAAGGTCCAGCTCGCGCCCATGAGACCCTCGATCTCGGTGCGCGGCGGGTAGGGAACCCCGGGCTCGACGACGAGGCCGGAGTTCGGCACCAGTGCCCCGTCACCGGTGGTGACCTGGTTGAACGAGCCCCCGGGCGTCATCGACCGGTTCGCCGAGGCGATGTAGACGGCGCTCAGCCGGCGATAGGTGAGCTCACCCGTCGGGTATGCCGCGCTGCCGGCCTGGTGAGCGCCCTCGTCGCACAGGGTCCACGAGCCGTACAGCTCGTGGACGACCGTCGCACCCATCTGAACGTGCGGTGAGGACGTCTCCAGCGCCGGGATGGTGACCGGTGGCACGCTCTTGCCCTGGCAGGCAGGGGTGAACAGCTCCGCAGGACCGGTGTACGAGCCGCCCGGGCCTCGGGTCGCCTGCGCCGGGCCGCTGAAGGTGATCGTCGGAGTCGTCGTCATGGGGGTTGCCGGCGGCAGCGTGATCGCCGGCGCGGCCCCGGTGATCAGCCCGTCGCGGGCCGCGAAGGTGACCGTCGGCGTGATCAGGCTGGTGAAGACGTCGAAGGACCCCTGCTTCGGGATGAGGTGGGTGACCTCCCAGGTCGCGGTCTCGCCGGAGAGCACGTCGGCGTTGGTCAGCTTCTTGGCCGGCCGCGAGAGCGACACTGTCCCGGTGGGCACGTACTCGGCACCGAGCGAGATCGAGTTGATGCTGCGGCCCATGTTGTTCTCGAGCCAGATCCGGTAGCGGATCGCATCCTCGGTCGCCGTGCCTCCGGCCGGGTCGAGCACCCCGGGGCAGATCGTGATCGCCAGGTTGATCGGCGACCCGACGGCGACCCTCGTGCCGGGCTTGGCGGCGACGCGCTCGCCGAACTTGGCCGGTTGGTCGACGACCGGGGTGGGCCCGCACGTCGGTGTGACCCCGGCGCCACGCGTGATGAGCACCCGGTCGACGATCTCGACGAAGCCCCGCTGGGCCGGTGCGCTCGAGCTCGGGCCCGCGCTGGCTCCCGTCGGCCCGCCGGAGCTGCCGGCCGAGGTCGACGTCGCCCCACCGCCCCCGGTTGTCGTGCAGGCCACCAGGGCGGCGAGCACCAGGCCGGCCCCGAGGGCGCGGGTGCGAAGCGAGCGGAGCATGGGAGAACCCCCTGGGTCGGTGCGTCTGCTGATCCGACCCTAGACGAGCAGCCGGTATGCCGCGCGCGGAGCCCGCCCGCGGCGGCGACGCGCAGCTCCGAGCTCGGCCGGGGCGGACGCGAGCTAGCCGATACACGCGAGCTCGGCCGGGTGCACGACGGCTGCCCGCCCGCAACAACGTGCTGGGCCAGCCGGAAATCGACGATTCAGCAGGGTGCAACCTGCTGGCCGTGCAACAGCGTGCTGGGCCAGCGGGATATCGACGATTCAGCAGCTTGTCGCAGCCGGTATGCCGCGCACCTCGGCGTCGGCCGCGAAGCGCCCGCCCGCCGGACCCGCGCGCGCGGAGCCCGCGCGCGGCATACCGGGCGCTCTGGTCAGCCGTGCCGGGACGGCGCGAAGGCGAGCTGGACCACGTCGTAGCCCTCGCGGGTGAGCAGCTGCGCGCGGCCGGGCGCAGCCGGACGCGGCCGCAGATTGCCGATGAGCGCCCCCTCGGCGGGGTCCCCGGACAGCAGCACGCCCGGCACGGCGAGGTCGCGCAGGGTGGTGACGAGGGTGTCGTAGGAGCGCCCCGCGCCACCGCTGCGCCGGGCCAGCGCAAGGTGCAGGCCGATGTCACCGGCCTGGGCCAGCAGCGGCACGAGGGCCGCGAGCGGGTTGCCCTGGCTGGTGGCGACCAGGTCGTAGTCGTCGACGACGAAGAAGGCCTCCCGCCCCTCCCACCAGGTGCGGGTGCGCAGCTGCCCTGGGGTGACGTCGGGGCCGGGCAGCCGGCTGGCGAGGAACTCGGCCACGCTCTCGGCGACGTCGCGGGTCTGGTCGGCCGTCGTGCAGTACTCCGAGACCCAGTCGTCGGGGAACTCGCCGAGGTTGGCCCGCCGGTAGTCGACGATGAACAGCTGCGCCTTGGTCGGGCCGTAGACCCGCATCACCTCGTGCATGTAGGTCCGCAGCAGCGTCGACTTGCCGCTCTGGGAGTCGCCGTAGACGAGCAGGTGCGGATCCTGGGCGAGGTTGAGGCCCACCGGCCGCAGCGCCTGCTCGTTGACGCCGAGCAGCGCCCGCGGCGCGGAGGGGGCGAGCGCGCGGACCTCCTCGAGGGTGATCCGCGTGGGCAGCAGCCGCAGCTTGGGCCCGGACGGCCCGGTCCAGCCGGCCTTGACCTTGGCGACCAGGTCGGCGACCCCGGAGCCGAGGGTGAGCGGCCGCCCGTCGCCGTCGATGCGGGGCAGCGCCCCGAGGAAGTGCAGCTTGGCCTGCATGACGCCGCGGCCGGGGCGCTCGTTGGGGATGTTCTGCACGACCTTGCGGTCGATCTCGGAGTCCATCGCGTCGCCGAGCTTGAGCTCGTAGCGCGTGCCGAGGATGTCCCTGATGCCGGTGCGGAAGTCCATCCAGCGGGTCGCGCTCGCGATGATGTGCACGCCGAAGGTGAGCGAGCGCTGGGCCAGGGTCTGCAGCTCCATCTCGAGGCCGTCGAAGTCGCTGCGGACCGTGCCCCACCCGTCGACGACGAGGAACACGTCGCCGTAGCCGTCGTCGACGCCGTCGCCTGCGGCCCGGCGCAGCCGGTAGGTCTCGATGGTGTCGATGCCGTTGGCCCGGAAGTACTCCTCACGGGCGTCGGTGATGCCCATGACCTCGGCGACCACTCGGCGCACGACGTCCGGCTCGGACCGGCTGGCCACCCCGGCGAGGTGCGGCAGCTCGCGCATGCCGGTGAAGGTGCCGCCGCCGAAGTCGAGGACGTAGAACTGCACCTCGGTGGGCGTGTGGGTGAGCGCGAGACCGGTGACGATCGTGCGCAGCAGCGTCGACTTGCCGCTGCGCGGGGCGCCGACGACGGCCACGTGGCCTGCCGCGCCGGACAGGTCGCAGCGCAGCAGCTCGCGCTTCTGCTCGCGCGGCATGTCGACCGTGCCGATCGGGAAGCGCAGGGACCCCATCGACCGCCAGCGCGCGGAGACCAGCCCGAGCGTCGGTTCGACAGCGAGGTCGGGCAGCAGCTGGTCGAAGGTGTCGGGCACGTCGAGCGGCGGCAGCCACACCTGGTGCGCAGCCGGGCCGCGCCCCTCCATCGCATCGACCGCGATGTCGAAGACGGCCCGCTTCTCCTGCGGCGCCGCAGCGGCCGCCGCCTCGGCAGCCGCCTCCGCAGCGGCCTCCTCGAGCTCGAGCCGGGAGGTGACGATCCCGGGCACGAAGGGCAGCGCCTCGCGCCGCGCCGCCGCCGTGGACGTCGCGCCGCCGAGGCGCAGCTTGGGCGGTCCCGAGACGTATGCCGCCTTCACCCGGATCAGCGTGGACGGGTCCGGCTTGAGGAACCCCAGGCCGGGCACCGGCGGCAGGTGGTAGGCGTCGCCGACCCCGATGACCGAGCGCGACTCGGACTCGGAGAAGGTCTTCAGGCCGATCCGGTAGGACAGGTGGCTGTCCAGCCCGCGCAGCCGGCCCTCCTCGAGCCGCTGCGACGCCAGCAGCAGGTGGATGCCGAGCGACCGGCCCAGCCGCCCGATGGCGACGAAGAGGTCGACGAACTCCGGTTTGGCCGACAGCAGCTCGGAGAACTCGTCGCAGACGATGAGCAGGCTCGGCAGCGGCTCGAGGTGCGGGGCGTCGCCGGAGGTCCGCGCCTTCTCGTAGTCCCGCAGCGACGCGTAGTTGCCCGACGCCCGCAGCAGCTCCTGGCGCCGGGTCATCTCGCCGGCGAGCGCGTCCTGCATCCGGTCGACGAGGGTGAGCTCCTCGGACAGGTTGGTGATGATCGCGGACACGTGCGGCATACCCGCCATGCCGGCGAAGGTCGCCCCACCCTTGAAGTCGACGAGCACGAAGTTGAGCACCTCGGGCGAGTGGGTGAGCGCTAGGCCGAGGACGAGCGTGCGGAGCAGCTCGGACTTGCCCGAGCCGGTGGCCCCGATGACCAGCCCGTGCGGCCCCATCCCCTGCTGGGCCGACTCCTTGATGTCGAGGTTGACCGACGACCCGTCGACCCCCACGCCGATCGGCACCCGCAGCCGGTCACGCGGCGGCCGCGGCCGCCAGGTCTGGTCGTAGTTGACGCTGCGGATGTCGCCGATGCCGAGCAGGTCGGTGAGCTCGGTGCTGCGGGTGAGCGCGTCCTCGCGCGCAGGCCCTTCAGCGGCATACATCGGAGTGAGCCGGCGGGCCATCGCCTCGGCCGCGGCCACGCTCATCTGGTCGGCGAAGCCGCGGATCGGCTCCTGCCGGGCGAGGACCGCAGCCACCCGGACCCGGCCCTGGGCGTCGACGTCCTCGAGGTGCAGCCGCAGCCGGTGGTCGTCGGACAGCTCGTCCCAGCGGTCCGGCAGGTCGAGGACGGTGAGCCCCTGGACCCCGTCCTCGGTGACGATGGAGTTTCCCGGCGGCACCGTGATGTTGTCGAGCACGACGAGGACGTGCGGCGAGACCCGAGAGCCGTTGGGGCTGAAGCGACCTCGCTCGGTGAGGTCGGCCGGCAGCAGGTCGGCCAGCTCGTCGATGTCGGTGCAGATGAGTCGACGCGGACCGGCGGCGTCGACCTCACGCCGGCTCTGGGCGTGCGGCAGCCACTTGACCCAGTCCCACTGCGGCAGGGCGGTCGGCTGGGCCAGCACGGCGATGACGAGCTGGTCGGGGGAGTGCATGAGGGCGGCCGCCGCCACCATCGCGCGGGCCTGCGCCCGCACCTGGTGCTCGGGGCCGGTCACCTCGATCCGGCTGAAGCTCGACAGGGCGATGGCCGAGGGCAGGTCGGGCAGCACCCGGTGGGTGGCGAGGAAGCGGTGCAGCGCCGAGGCAGCCACCGGGTCGAGCTTGTCGATGGTGTCCGACTCCGGCGGCACGAGCTCGAGGCCGAGCTGTTGCGGCCCCACGGCATACCGAACCAGCAGGTGGTCGGGATCCTGCGGGCTGCGCTCCCAGACCCGGGTGCCCTCCTCGGCGATCGCCGCGAGCGCGCTCGGCGCCGGATGCACCCAGGTGAGGTGCTGGCGCTGCTGGGCGGCGGCCTTGCGGGCCGCCTCGCGCACGGTGCGCAGGTAGCCGAGGTATTCGCGCCGGTTGCTCGTCACCTGGGCGGTCTTGCCGGTGCGGGTCTTCCAGATCGACACCCCGACGAAGCCGAGCGTGGCCACGAGGAAGCCGCCGGCCATGAGGTAGCCCCGCGGCCCGGAGCTGCTCGTCGCGACGAAGACGACCGACGCGAGCGAGCCGACCATGGGGATCGCGGTCGTCACGAGGTTGCTCGCGACGCTCTCGCCGGCGAACAGCGGGGGCGGGGGCTGCAGGGCGACCTGGCCGCGGGGCATCGGCGGCGGTTCGATGCGCCCCTCGTGATAGGTCTGACCGGCGGTGGACATTGCCTCCCCTTCGGCGATGATGGTCCAGCGGCATGATAGGCGGCGCACCGAGGGCGACCAGGGGGTGAGATGACCGAGACGACGGCGACTGCGCCAGTGGGCGCCGACGGCCAGGCCCCGAGCCGGCCCCTCACCCTCGTGTGCGGCGACGGCCGCACCGACGTCGTCGTCGACGAGAACCTCACGGTCGGTGACGTCCTCGAGCTCACCGGCGTCGCCGCCCGCCCACAGCTCACTGCGGCACCGGTTGTCCTGTCCTTGGCCGGGCAGACCGTCTCCCTCACCAGCACGGTGGCCCAGGCCCGCCTCGATGCCGGGTCGGTGCTGCTCGTCACCGACACCGCGAGCCTCGACGGTCTCCAGCGGCCCCGCCCGGCCGCCGAGCTGCCCCCTGTCGTCGCCGCGCGGCCGTCGGCGTCCTCCCGGCCGACGCTCGCCCCGACCGCCGTGACCGTGACCGATCCGGCCGCGGGCAGCAGCCGCAGCGAGCTCGCGGCGCTCGGCAGTGGGTATGCCGCGCCGACCCCGTCCGACGTCCAGGCCGGACGATCCGCCGGCGCCGACTCGGTCGGCACCGCGCGATCGGTGCTCGGGGTCGGGCTGGCGCTCGTCGCTGCGGTCGCGATCCTCGGCTGGACCAGTGGCCCGCTCTCCGGGCCGCAGGCACCTGCGGGCGTGGCGCTCGTCGCGGCCGGTGTGCTGCTCCTCGGTGGCCTCGCCCTGGCCCAACCGGCGACCCTGCCCCGCCCTGCCCGCAGCCTCGCGCCGGCGCTCGGCACCGCCGCCGGCGCGATCGGCGGGGGGGTCCTGGGTGGCGGCCAGCCGACCCTCGAGCTGCTCGGCGCCGCGGCCGGCACCGCGCTCGTCGCTCTCGGCGCGCGTGGGGACCTCGGGCCGGATCGTCGCGTCCCGCAGGTGTGGGCCGGGTATGCCGCGCTCGTCGGCGTCGTGGGGCTGTGGGCTCTCGGCATGGGCGCCTCCTTGTCGGCTGCTGCTGCCCTGCTGCTCGCCGCCGTGTGCGTCCTGCCGCGGGTGCTGCCGCAGGCCGTCGTCGACGTCGAGGACGTCGTGCTGCTCGACATCGACCGACTGTCCGTCACAAGCTGGTCGCCGCGGGAGCGTCGGCGACGGCTGCGGACGACCTGGCGGATCGACCAGGACGGCGTCGAGGCGCTGGTGCGCGAGAGCCTGGTGACCCAGACCGCAGCGCTGGTCGGCGGCGTGGCGGTGAGTGTCGCGGGCAGCGTGCGGCTCGGCCTGGACCAGCTGCAGGAGCCTGCGTGGCCGACCGCCGCCTTGCTGGCAGTGGCCGCCCTGGCGCTCGCGCTCGGTGCGCGCGCTTACCGCCGCCGGGCCGAGCGGGTGCTGCTGCGGCTGGCGGCCATCGCGCCGGCGGCAGCGCTCGTCGGGCCCGTGGCGGCTCGCCTGTCACCGAGTGCCGCGGTTGTCGCCGCCCTGCTCGCCGTCGTGGCCGCGCTGGTGCTCGTGCGGGTCGCGCGGTCGGTCGCGCAGGGCTATGTCTCGCTCGCTGCCGGCCGGCTCGCCGATGCGCTGGAGTCGCTGTCCCTCGTCGCCGTCTGGCCGCTGGCCCTGTGGGTGGCCGGGCTGGTCGACTGGGCGCTCGGCGCGCTGCGCTGACGTCGCGCTGAGTACGCGAACTCATTTCGCTGCGCCCGGCTGTGGCTCGGCGATGAAGGCAGGTAGCCTGCTGCGGTCGGCACGGCGCGAGCCGCGTCGGCAGGCTCGGAACCTGGGGGGCCGCCCCCGCGTCACAAGGGCCACAACGGCGACCGCCCCGACAGGGGGACCACACAAGGAGGGGTCCATGTCAGACCGCGACACCCAGATCCACATTGGCGCACAGACCCGCGCCGCCGGCATCATCCGCGACCGTCAGGCCGAGTTCAACACGCTCATCGACTCGGTCTCCAAGCACCACTCCGACCTGCAGAGCGGCTACCAGGGTGAGGGCGCCGCGCGACTGTCGAACCTCGTCGGCGACTGGGTTGACAGCGCGACGACGCTGATCAAGGAGTTCGACGCCTTCGCGCAGCGGATGGAGACCACCGACAAGAACACCAGCTCCAGCCAGAGCGACCAGTCGGGCACCTTCGCCCGCGCCCGCCGCGACGTCCGCACCAGCATCTGACCGCAGCTACCGAACGAGGAGACCACACCCATGTATGCATCCGACGGCGGCGGTACCACGGTCGTCAGCGTCGCCCGCCTCAACGGCTTCGGCGGCGAGGTGTCCAACGCCAGCCAGAAGATCTCGGCGCAGACCGACCAGCTCACCCAGGAGCTGCTCCGCACCCTCGCCGAGTGGGGCGAGGGCACCGAGTCCCGCAACGCCTACAACGACTTCAAGAAGCGCGTCGACACCTGCCTCGCGTCGATGCACGAGGCGCTCTCGCAGATGCCGGGCGCGATCGCCGAGGCGGCCGCGTCGGCGGCCCACGCCGAGAAGCAGAACACCGCGCTGTTCACCTGAGCCGCGGCGCAGTTGACCACCGATCCCGTCGAGACGTCGACGGAGGTCCGGCGCGGTCCTGGATCTCTCCGGGGCCGCGCCGCTGCCGTGCGGAGGGCCGGCAGCCCAACCAGGGGAGGACAAGCATGAGCCTTGAGGTCGATCGCGCCGCGCTGAGCAATCAGGTCGCGCAGATCTCCACGGAGGTGAACACCATCAGCGCCGAGATCAAGAAGGTGATGACCCGGCTGGAGGACAACGACGGGAGCATCTTCGGCACGTCCCCGGCCGGGGTCGAGGCACTGGGGATCTTCCGCAAGGCGGTGACCACGGTGCGCGACATCATGGACGGCAGCAGCACCGGCACCACCTACCTCGTCACCGCGACGAGCACCGTCGTCCACAACACGGACCAGGCCGAGGAGCAGGCCACCCAGGCGATCCAGCTGGCTCAGCGCGCCGGTGAGCAGGCCACCATGGCGAACTCCTCGTTCATCAACGCGCCGGCCGTCAAACCCGGCTCGAGCGCGACTACCCCGCCCGTCGAAGGGATGTGACGATCGTGGTAGCCGTGGACGACGGTGGCCGGGTCACTCGTGGGCCGTGGGAGAACAAGCTCATCAGCGCGGCATACACCGCGCAGGACTGGAAGGTGGGCGAGGCGGCCACAGCGATCTCCGACGCGCAGCAGAAGCTTGACGCGCTCGGCGCGCAGCTCGCCAAGCTCAGCAAGAGCATCGAGAGCTCGTGGCAGGACCAGGGCGGCGACCTGGCCCGCGAGACGGTGAAGTCGCTCAGCACAGCCGTCGAGGTCAAGGGCGCAGCGCTCAAGGAGGCCAGTCAGGCCCTACAGGCGTCCAGCTCGGTCATCCAGCAGGCGCAGACGCAGTGGAGCCAATGCCCGGTCGACGTGCCGCCGTCGGCGCCGATCGCGCCGGCCACGCCGACGACGATCTCCCAGGACTACCTCACCCAGCAGACGCAGTACACGAAGGACAAGCAGGCCTACGACGCTGCAGTCGCGGCCCGGGAAGCCCTGATGAAGGGCTACTACGACGACCTGCAGACGGGTCTGCGGACCTCGACCGACCAGCTCGCCTCCAGCCTCGGGCTGCCGCCGCCGGTCTTCACCGGCGGCAGCGGCGGTGGCGGTGGCGGCGGCGGGGTGCCGCCGAGCGTGCCGCCGCCGATCTCGGTGCCGCCGCCCACGCCGAGCGTGCCGGGTGTCGTCCCTCCGGTGATCGTGCACCCGCCGACGGTCCAGCCGCCGACGGTCCAGCCGCCGATCGTCCAGCCGCCGACGGTGGTGCCGCCCACGGTGGTGCCGCCGCCGGTCCTCCCGCCCCCGAACATCCACCCTCCGGTCGTGCTGCCGCCGGACATCGACGGCACGACGATTCAGCCCCCTGAGCCACTGCTGCCCGTGCCGCCGGTTCCCACGAGCCTGCCGGTGCCCGAGCCCGTGCTCACCTCCGGTGGCGGCATCGTCGCCGGTGGGGTGGTCGGGGTCGTCGGCGGCGGCATCGGGGCAGTCGCCGGGGCGATGGGCCTCGGCGGCCGGCCGGTGCTCATGCCCGGCCAGGCCGGCGCACCTGGGCTCGCCGGGGTCGCCGGGGTGGCTGGCCGCACTCCGCCCCCCGTGATGGGTGGTGGCTCGGCCGCCGGTGCCAGTCGCGCCGGTGGGGCCGTCGGTCGGGCCGGAACCGCCGGGATGCCAGGTCAGTCGGCCACCGGCCGTGCGACGACATCGGGTGGCGCCTCAGCGCGCACCACCCAGTCCGGCGCAGCCGGTCGTGCCTCCGGTATGCCGGGTGGCGCCGGCACGGCCGGTGGCCGTGCCGGAGGTGCCGCGGCCAGCGGGCGTGCCGGTGGTGGGGCGGCCGGTGGCCGATCCGGCAGTGGCGCCCCGGTGGGCAGCCAGTCCGGGGCACGTGGCGCGACGACTCAGTCCGGAGCGCGCGGCGGATCCGCTGGCCGCCAGAGCGCCGGGACGCCGGGCTCGGGCGGCGCGAGTGGCCGGGCGGGCAGCGCCGGCGGGCCTGGTCGCGCGGGCCGCGGCCGCGGAGCCGCTGGGATCGGCGCGAGCGGTCGCTCCGGTGAGCGGCGGGCCGCCGACGATCGGGACGAGGTGGAGAGCCTCGACCTGGTCACCGAGCAGGACTGGATCGACGACGGCGAGGCCGGCAAGGGCGTCGTCGGCTAGCCACCTCACCCGAGGAGCCAGCGAGTCGGCCGTTTCCCTCAGCGACGCGGCCGACTCGGCCCCGGGACGGCGGTCGCGTCGGGACGTCGGGGCGGCCGGATAGTCTCGGAGCGCCGGGTCAGCGAGCGGTGAGCAGGAGGAGCAGTGTCGACAGCAGCCATGACGTCATCGACGCCGGACCTGGTCCGGGTCGGTGTCGCCAACGGCGAGCGGATCAGCGACCTGGTCCTGCCCTCACGTCTGCCGCTCGCCGAGATCCTCCCCGAGGTGGCCGCGGCCACCGGGGCGCTCGACCCCTACGAGGTCCACGGCGGCTATCGGATCGTCACGGCGAGTGGTCGCGCGCTCGACCCCGAGGTGAGCCTGCTCGCCCAGGGGGTCCACGACGGTGCCGTGCTCAGCCTGGTGGCCGGCGTCGACCTGGTCGAGCACAAGGTCTACGACGACGTGGTCGAGGCGGTTGCCGACGCCGTCGAGGACACCGGGTCGGGCTGGACGCCGCAAGCGTCCCGGCGCACCGTGCTCGCCGTCGCCGGGCTGCTCCTCGCCCTTGGTGCGCTCGTGCTGCTGCTCCAGCCGCCCACGGTGACCGTGGGTGTCGTCGCCGGCGCCGCAGTGCTGCTGCTCCTGCTCGGCTGTGCGGTCTTCGCCCGCCGCCTCGATGACCAGGCTGCCGCCGTCATCACCGGTGTCGGGGCGTCCGTGTTCGCCGTGATCGGCGCGCTGGCCGCGGCGCGGGCAGTCAGCTTCGCGGTGCCGCTGCTCGCCTCGGGAGTGGCGCTGCTGTTCACGGGCATCGTCGCGACCGCACTGCTGCCGCGGCGCGGGTGGACCTTCATGCCGGCCGTCG
>Ga0116151_10001429_pt1 | contig 22310 bp, 18 predicted proteins | sample AD_UKC117_MetaG_FD_89893 | JGI IMG/M metagenome (GOLD analysis project Ga0116151, IMG submission 89893) | Active sludge microbial communities of municipal wastewater-treating anaerobic digesters from Hong Kong - AD_UKC117_MetaG | ecosystem: Engineered > Bioreactor > Anaerobic > Digestate... | reverse complement strand
GCCCGAAAACGATCCAGCGCCAGCGTAGAATCCGAAAGTACAAAGGCCACAGCGCCTATCGCCGCCAGCAGAGCACTGGGCGTTGGTTGGGCCGACCAGCGAGCCAGGGCTTGCCAGGCCATCGTCAGAATCGTGATCATGTAGACGATAACAGGCAGGCGCATTTTGCCCAGATGAGGGTGCAGCAAGCCATAAACCACGCCTCCATAAACGACCAGCGGCAGCAGCCACCCCGGAGCAAAGTGAAAGCCCGCATCGGTGACGAAAGCGGTGATGTACAGCAAGTGACCGATGAGAAAACTGACCAGCCCGGCGATAAAGTAGCGGGCAGGCAGCATGAGAAACACATCGCCCCCCAGGCAAAAGACAAGCCCGGCGATAACCAGACCTTTGTACAGCGAAGTGCTTCCGCCGCCTAATAAGGCGATACCAAGAATCAGGACCGTTGTCAGCGGTTTGAAGATGTAGACCTGTGTGCGAGTGGGTTGGTATTCGCCGTGAGTGGCGAACACGGCCGTTACCACCGCCGCTACCGTTAACAGAATGATTGCCATCTTGTTTGCTCCCTTGTGGATAGATTGTCAGGTTAACTTTTGTCCTGGGCCGCTTTGAACAGGGCGCTCATCGCCTGTACAAAGGCTTCGCGCGTGGCCAGTTCCTCGGCCGTAAAGTGCGTGCTCAGCAAATGGTTTTTGAACTCTTGCGGCTCCTGATCATCCGGCACAACCCAGGTTTGCAGCGGCGTGCAGGCGATTTTCTGGTCTTCGCCCAGGGTAAATGTCTCGTTGACGATCAGGTCCGTGTCTTTGGCGCTAAGAGGCCAGGTGGCGTCTACAGTCATCTCGCCGTCGGGTAGATCAAGGACGAGGTAGTTGTGGACATCGACGAAACGGCCGTTTCCCTTCTCCATGATGGGCTGCAGTGAGGGATGCAGGCTGGCCACGTCCATTTCCGTTACGGCCGTGCAGGCGATCAGGCGCGCCGGAATACCCAGCTCGGCAAACAAACCCTTCAGCAGATAGTGCTTGCCGGAACACGTGCCCCGCCATTCCCGCAAAATCGTCTCCGGCTCCCGCGAACTGGCGCGGATATACGGCATATCCCGCACCAGCCGAAAAGCCGTCGCCGCATCAACCGCCGCTCCGGCAGGCAGCAAGCCCCGCTTTTCGGCTTCTTCTTGCAACAAACGAATCAAGGCCATGATCTTACCCTTTTGGCAGCCTTCTGCCCTCGGACGCTTAAGAACCCGCCAGCAGGAAACCCTTCTGGCTCCGCGATGCCCAAAATTATACCAGATAAGGGGCAGCTCTTCGCTGCCGCCGCTTCTCCAGCTCTTTTTCTCACGAGAGCTGGCTGGATGAAAGATTATCTCTACTGGGTTTCATCACGCAGCCTGGCTACCAGCGTTTCCATGTCCGAGGGGAGCGGTGCGGTGATTTGCACGGCCGTTTCCTTCTTCGGATGCACGAACGCCGTGTGCGCGCAGTGCAGCGCCTGCCGCCTCATTAAATCCATCTCTCCTTGATGGTTTCCTTCGCGCCGCCAGGCCAGATACGCTGCATCGTCCATCGTATACAGGGCATCGCCGACGATGGGGTGGCCGACGGCCGTGCAGTGGACGCGCAGTTGGTGCGTACGGCCGTGCGTAGGGCGCAGTTCCAGCAAGGCATAGGCGCTGCCGAACGTTTCTAACACCCGGTAATGGGTAACGGCCGTTTTTCCCCCCGCCGCCACGCCATGCCGCGGCACTTCCCCGCCCGCCACCTTGCCAATCGGCAAATCAATCACTCCCTGGGCGGCGGCGGGCACGCCATGCACCAGCGCAAGATACGTTTTGCCCACTTCGCCGCGCTCAAACTGGCGTGCCAGTGCTGCTAGCGTCTCTTTATCGCGCGCCAACACGACGACGCCAGACGTATCTGCATCCAGCCGGTGGGCGAGATGGGCTTCGGGGTAGGGGGGCTGGTGCTGGTGGCGCAGATGGTAAATCAGGTTAGCGGTGACAAAGCGCCCCTGGCTGTGTACACGCAGACCGGCTGGTTTGTTCACCGCCAGCAGCCAGTCGTCTTCATAAAGCACGGTGATGTCTAGATTCACTTCCGGCGGAGCGAAGTCTGGCAGATCGCAGGTTACTACGTCGCCGGGTGCGATCAGAGTAGCGGGTGTGGCCGGAACGCCGTTGGCGGTGATACGGCCGTCGTTCACCAACGCCTCCCACTCCTGCCCTGGCAAATAGGTAAACCGGGCCGCCAGATAACCGGCGACCGTCGTCAGGGCTGTGCCCGTCGGAACTTTAGATGAGACCAGCATAGCGGCAGATTTGTACCGTTATTTAACGGTTCGGGCAAAGTCCAGTAAAATATCAGCATGTCCCAACGATTGGCGCTTCTAATCAGCCACACGCAGTACCAGGATGATCGTCTGGCGGTTCCGCACGGCAGCGGTGATGTAGCTGCTCTGGCCGAAGCGCTGCGCGGCGGGCGGCACGGCCGTTTCGACAACGTCCACATACTGCTGGATAAAACGGCCGTCGATCTCCAACTCGCCATCGCCGCCTTTCTGGAACAGCCCCTCACCCCCGACGATCTGATTTTGCTTTATTTTGCCGGTCACTGCCTGTTCGACAGCAGCGATGCTTTTCTGGCCGCTGCCGATGCCTTCACCGAACCCTATCTGGATGCTACTACCATTCAGGCGGATTTTGTCCGGCGGCGGCTGAACCAGTGCGCGGCCCGGCAGCTGCTGATTTTGGACTGTATGCACAGCCGGCTAGACGGCGCGCCGGAGGTGGACGCACCGCGCCGGTTGGGTCACGCGTTTGGCGGGCCAAACCGGGTGGTGTTTCTGGCGGCGCAGCCAGCCATATCTTCCCAGCCTTCTGTCTTCACGCAAATGCTGACGCAGGGCTTGCAGGGGTTGGCCGCAGACAGCGACCGGGACGGCCGTTTAACCGTCGCCGAATGGTTTGCTTATGCCCAGGCGCGCTCCACCGCCCCAGATAACATCGCGCCGCTCTGGGAAAAATGGGGCGATTCGCTGCACGATGGCTGGGTAGTAACGGCCGTTTCCCCCGATAAACTTATCCCGCCGGGCGCACTGCTGCCGCCAACTGAGGAAATCCCGGAAGTTCCGCCCGCAGGCGCGGCGCTTCCTGCTCCGGCTACCCGCCGTTACGGCCTCATCGCGGCGCTGGTGGTGTTGCTGCTTCTGCTGGGCGGCTGGTTGGTGCTGCGCGATGGCTTTGCGTCTTCGCCCCCGGCAACAGCGACGACAGCGGTGCTGGTGGCTGCTATGCCGACCAACACGCCCACGGCCACGGCCGTTCCCGCCAGCCCTACGCCAGAAACGGCCGTGCCAGAACCCACTGCCGAGTCCACATCCACCGCGACGGCTTCGCCTGCGCCTTCGCGCACGCCCGCGCCATCGGCCACACCCACAGCGTCGGCTACCTTGTCACCTTCAGCAACGGCCACGATAACGCCCAGCCCCACGGCCACCACGACGCCCATTCCCATGCAAATTACTGCCGAAGCTGCCTTTTTGCGCGCCGGACCCGGCGTTAATTACAAAATTATCGCCTTCCCGCTGCAAGGAACGGGGGTAACGGCCGTTGCCCGCAACAGTGAGGCCACCTGGTACAACGTCATTTTGGCAGACGGCCAGACCGGGTGGATTTATACCGACGTGGTGCGCCCGGACGATACGGCCGTGGGGCCGACCCTGCCCATCGCCGCCACAATTCCTGCCCCTGTCAATGAGTTTTACAATTTTTCCGCGCAGGATACCGGGCGCACGCTCATCGTCCAGATATATCATGCCTACGTGGGCACGCGCGGCGAAGAAGCGCTCCTTCGCGCCCGCCTGCTGCCGGAAACCAACGAGGTACAGCCTGCTTACCTCAACGGCGATGACTTAGGACTGGGGCTGCGTATTGTGGAGTTTACCCGCACCGGCAGCGGCAGCGCCCCTTACACCAGCACCGGCGTCGAGTTTTGTATGGTGGATACGGCTGGTGAATCTTTCTATTGCCAGACTTTTCCCGTGCGGAAAGAGTGGTAAGTGATCTATCGGCTGTCTGGGAAAGATGCGGGGAAACAGAAGAAATCTGGCCACGTTGCGTTATACTTGGCAGATGATTGAGACACTCGAATTTCCCCGTCTGACCTGGGAAGCCATCACTTTACAGTTGCGTAATCCTTTCCGTATTTCGTATGGCGTTAGCGAGACGCGGCAGGCGTTCTGGCTGCGGCTGGCGCATGATGCGGGCTGGGGTGAAGGCACCATTCCGTCTTATTACGGCATTAGCGATGAGGCGATGACGGCCGTTTGGCAAGCTGCCGCTCATTCTTCCCTGCCTTTCCCCGATGACCCGGCTGATATTCCCGCCTGGGTAGGGGAGGATGGCCCTGCTCCGGCGCGGGCTGCTCTAGACCTGGCCTTGCATGACCGTATTGGTAAGCTGCGTGAACGGCCGTTGTACCAGCTTCTCGATCTGCCGCGTCCGCAGCCCATGCCCACCTCGTTTACCATCAGCCTGGACGAGCCAGAGAAAATGGCCGCTATGGCCCGGCAGATGGCCCACTGTCCCATCATCAAAGTGAAGCTGGGCGGCCCCGACGACGAAGCCTGCATTGCCGCTGTGCGTGCCGCCCGGCCTGATGCGCGTTTGCGTATCGACGCCAACGCCGGTTGGACGGCCGAAGAAGCCGTGCGCCACATCGCTGCTCTTGCCCGCTACAATCTGGAATTGATCGAGCAGCCGACAGCCAAAGAGGATATCGAAGGCATGGGATATGTGCAGGCGCATACCGCCATCCCGGTGGTGGCCGACGAATCTGTGCAGACATTGGCAAATGTGGAATCTCTGGCGGCGGCCGGTGTGCAGGCCATCAACCTGAAACTGATGAAAGTGGGCGGTCTGGGGCCGGGTTTGCGGCTGCTGCGTCGGGCCAAAGAACTGGGCTTGCAGGTGATGTTGGGCTGCATGGTGGAAACGTCGCTGGGCACTACGGCTATGGCTCATCTGGCCGGGCTGGCGGAGTGGTTGGACCTGGATGCCCCGCTGCTGATCGCCAATGACCCGTTTGACGGCGTAGGGTATAATGGAAACATGAACCTTCACGTGCCTTCCCGGTCCGGTATTGGTGTGGTGGGCCGAGGGCGTTAGTTAGGAGAGTAGTAGTTTGATCGACGAAATTCAGGCCGCTTTAACAGATTTCTCACAGCGTGACAGCCGTATTCATTACTGCCAGCTAGACGTTGATGCCCTGGAGCGCAATCACTGTATGTTATCTGGCACGGTGTTAGACGCGGAAAGCCTGGCGGAAGTGCAGTCGGACCTGGCGGCGCGTTTTCCCACTGTGACTTTTGACACGCAGAACGTGACGCTCCTCAGCCAAACGCCGCCGCGTCTGTTCACCGTGGGCACGAACGTGACCAGCGTGCACAGCGAGCCGTCCTGGCGCGCCGAGCAGATGACGCAGGCGCTGCATGGCTGGACGGTGGAGGTTTTGCTGGAGCAGGAGTTGTGGGCGTTTGTGCGGCAAACGAGTGGCTATTTGGGCTGGATGTACCGGCCTTATCTGACGAATGTAGGGCCGCCTCCTTCTACCCACATGGTTTATAAGCCGGTGGCAGAGCTGCTGGCCGAACCGCAGCGGGCCGCACCTTTGGTGGGGCGAGTGGTAGCGGGCACGGCCGTTGCAGTAACGGCCGTGCAAAAGGATTGGGCGCAGCTTTCTCTGGCGAATGAGCAGAGGGGATGGGTGCCGCAAGTTTTTTTACGGCCGTTAGACGAGATGCCCAGAGATGAAAACGGCCGTCGCCAGACCATCGTGCAAACAGCCCGCACCTTTATGGGCGTGCCCTATCTATGGGGCGGCGGTACAGCACTGGGCATCGACTGCTCTGCTTTTGCTCAGCTGACCCACAGGCTGGCCGGCCTCGAAATCCCCCGCGACGCCGACATGCAGTTCGGCGCAGGCAAACCCATTGAACCGCCTTTCCAACCGGGAGATCTCTTCTTTTTTGGCAGCGAACGGGGGCACCGGGCTATCTCGCATGTAGGCATCAGCCTGGGCGGCTGGCGTACCATCCACTCATCCCGTTCCCGCAACGGCGTCTACATAGACGATGTGCAACAGGCTTCTTATCTGCGCGACATTTACATTGGGGCGCGCACATTCTTGTAGCCACTACTAACGCGTACGCGGGTTCAGCAGGTCGTTCAGGCCGTCGCCCAGCAAATTCCAGCCCACGCCAAACAAAACCAGCGCCAGCGAAATGGGGATAAACGTCCACCAGTAGGCGAAGGGATTGCCGCCCAGCCCAATAACGTAATCGCGGGCGGCCACCAACATAAACCCCCACGTTACACTTCCGGCAAATCCAATAAAGATAAAGGCCGTCGCCAAAATCACCGTGCTGCCCACGTCTCGCGCCCCAAAAACCACGGCAGGGGAGATAGCATTCGGCAGCAGGTGCTGCCAGATAATCCGCCAACTGCGCGCACCCATCGCCCGTGCGGCGATGACGTAATCGGCGCGTTTTTGCTGGATGACCATACCGTTCACCAGCCGGGCGTAGGGCATCCAGGAAAAGACGATCAGGGCCAACATAATGGGATCGATATCCACTCTCATCAGGAAACGCTCCCAATAAACAAACTCTTCGGGCAGAGTAAACGGGTTATAAATGCGCGTGTAAAGAACGCGTTGAAAGAGCCAGACGGCCGCGATCACTGGAAACGTGAGAAAAGCATCGGTGACAAGCATCAGCACCTGGTTGACCATGCCCCCGGCGTAGCCGGAGATTGTGCCCACGAGGATGCCCAAAGCGGCCGAAATGATCGTCACCGTCAACCCAAATTTCAGCGCCGACCGGGTTCCCCAGACGAGGGTATAAAGCACATCCCACTGCTCGAACCGGTCTTGCCCTGGTGTAAAGCCATAACGCGCCAGATCGGCCAACTGCCCGACGGTGCCCAGAGGACTTTCGTCGCTTGGCGCTTGCGGCAGGCGATCAAAAGTGCGCCCTACGCCTTTGAAGGCGGTGGGGTTTGCCGGATCGTCTGGCGGGGCCAGCCAGGGGGCGGCCAGAGCGATTATGAAAAAAGAGCCCACGAGAAGGAGCGCTAACCAGTTTTGTCGTCGTGTAAAGAATTTGCGCCAGTCGAGCATGGCTGTGTTGTCCTTAATAGTCTGTTTCTTCGGTGGCTAGCCGATCACGGGGATCGACGATGGCTTTGATGATGTCCAGCGTGACCATGATGGGGATGACCAGGAGGACGCTGTAGACGGCAAAAGCCAGAGCCAAAGGCGCATCCGGCGCGCCGCTCATGCCCCCGACGATGAGTTCTGATAGACCCTTGAGGCCGAAAATGACTTCGATGACGTAGACGCCAGTAACAATCGAAGCAGCCGATAGGGCGGTGCTGGTGAGGGCCGGGGAGACTGTGTTGCGGAAGGTGTGCCGCCAAACGATGGAACGCTGCTTTAGTCCGCGCGAGCGGGCGAGGAGGACGTAGTCTTTGTCTTTTTCTTCGACGGTGAGGGTGCGGGTGATGCGGCCCAGCGTGGCCCAGTGGAAGAGGCTGAGCGTGAATACGGGCAAGACGAGGTGGCGAAGGGCGTTGAGGGTGACATCGAAACGGCCGTTTAACACCCCATCCACCGTTAGAAAGCCCGTATACGCCTTAAACGTAGACGTGCTAAATGTGAGACCGGAAATGCTGGAACGTCCTGGCGGGAACCAGCGCAGACCCACATAAAATATCGACAGCAAAAACAGGCCCAGGATAAACGGCGGGATGGACGTGCCCACAAAGGCGCTGAAGCGGAATAAGACATCGGTGCGGCTTGAAGGCCGCCAGCCGGCCACCACGCCGCTAAGAAGCCCCAGGGGGATAAACGCGAGCAGAGAATAAAAGGTGAGCTCCAGGGTAACGGCCGTGCGCGACAACAAAACCGGCAGCACCTCGCTCCGCAGCGTAGGACTCCACCCCCAGTAACCACCCAGCCACTCGCGCAGCCAGTTGCCATACTGCACCAGATACGGATCATTCATGCCGTGTTCAGCGGCTATCTGCTCCAGTTCAAAGGCAATTTGGGTAGCGGTTAGGTGGCTGGGTAAGCGCGGTGGCAAATACAGAGCGGCTCGTTCATCCGGCGGAGCCAGCATGATGATGCCGTACAGCACCATCGTGATAATCAGCAGCGTGATGGGGATGGCAATGAACCTCCCCAACAGGTATTTTAGAAATGGGGTCATGGCTTATAACTTTGTTCCTGCTGGCCAGCGCCTCAGGGTACCATCTGGCAGCGGGCCAACTTCACGTTGCTTACGCCTTGAAACAGGCATTCGGCTGTTTGCGTTTTATCTTCCGATACCACCGTCATGATGGCGTAGCTTCCGAACTGCGCCTGGCGAGTGATCTGTGGATTTTGGCCAAACTGTCCCACGTGGGCATCTAGCCAGGCCTGTGCCTCTGGCTCCGGGTTGGGGAAGCAGTCGAGACAGTCTTCCGGTTCAGTTTCCCCCGCCAACAGTCCTGCCAGTCCAGTGGTGTAGGGAGGTGAGGCATCGTAGCAGTAGGACAACTGCTCGTTGATGATGCGGCAGTTGAGCCAGCCGCCGTCGGCAAAGGTGACAGCTACGTTGGTGGTCAGGCTTACCGGATCAATTTCGCTCAGTGTGAGTGTATAGTCTGGGCCGAGCAAATCACGCACGCCTTTGAGGGCATTGTAGTTGATGCCTTCATGCCGCCCCAGATCGAAAAGGTCGCCTTCGTAGGCGCGGCTTACTTCAATCGCCTGATGCACCATGGGAATGGCCTGCCAGGAGCCAGCGCCCATGATCTGCGTGGTGAGAAACGCTGCTAAAATGACGAGCGGCATGGGCAGCAGCAGCGCCTTCCAGACAGGGCCGGTGGGCCAACGGCCGTTCCCCATTTCCGCCTGCAGGTTTGCCAGACGATACTCCTGGAAAATAGCCAGCAGGATGATAACGAGCAGCACAAAAAAGCCCGCCACTGCGATGCCAATAAACGACAATACCGAGAGATCGGCGAATGGGTAGAGGTTAAGACCCCAAAATTTGGGATGGGCCAGCCAGACGGCCAGGGTGCGTATCTGGTAAGGCTGAAAGCTGATGACGAAAGCGATGAGAACGGCCGTTATCAACCACAACAGCACCGTCACCACCGTGCGACCGATCCGCGCTGTCAGCCAGCCCACCAGACTGCACAGCCCGATGACCAGCAGCGCAGCCAGAAAAACGCTGCCATATTTCGGCGTTACCGGCAAGCTGCCCAGGACAAAAATCTCTCGTCCCCATACCCCAATGGAGATACACAGTCCTATCAAGGCGCCGTTAAGCGCAGCCAGTTTGTAATAAACGGGCCGGAACGATTCGTCCTCGTCATTAGGATAGGGCTGCATCCCCCGTTGTGCGTGATTGTTTACTGTTTGGACCGGCGCCATGCTCCCAGCCCTCCTATGATAACCACCGCACCGATCAGCAAACCTCCGCCTAGAAGCCAGTTGTTTACAGGCAAGGGAGAAAGGGGGAAGGTGGCAGAAACGGCCGTGGGCACCGGCGTAGAGGTAGCTGCTACCGCGGGCGGTACTTCATCTGGGCGCAGCCGCAGCTGTAAGACACTGCGTTCAGTCAGCGGCGTACCATCCCAAATGCCCCGCTTTTGTGCTAAAAAGGCCATCAGCGCCAGATACTCCTCATCGGTCAACCGCCCTGGCAATTCCAAGGGCATTGCACCCCGGGCATAGTAATAAACCTCGCCCATCGTTTCGAACCTCGTAAGACCATCGTCCCCAACCAGCGGGGGCACGACCGTCGGAATCAAAAATCCGTACGGCTCTGGGGGATTGCTGCCGTGACAGCCCGAGTTCCAGCAGTACTGCTCTTCTTCTGGGTACTGCGCGCGCCACTCGTCGGTCAATCCCTGTCCCTGATCCCCATGACAAGGCAGACAGTATAGCCAGTATAAGTAAGCGCCGTCATCAGCCTGCGTGGGGTTTTCTACCGTAGGCGGGGGTGCCAGACGATCCTCGGGGTTCATATTTGGTCTGGGGAGGCTGGTCGGCGTCGGCGTGCCTACCGGCGCGACGGCTGAAGGAGAAGGCGCCGTAGGCGGTTCCGGCGGAGAGGCCAGGTTAAAGGTGGCCCCGATCAACAAGAGAACCAGCCCGGGCAAGATAAGTAGTTTGTGCATTGCAGAAGTCAAGTCGAGGCAGAGGGCAGCGGGGGAAGGGGGGAGGATACGGCCGTTTTCCCCTGTCTCATCATCCATCCAAAAAGATCAGTTTAATCCCCAAAACAGAGGCGGGCTACCTGGAGCAGCCCGCCTGTTTGTAATGCGGCCCTAACGCCTCCAGTTACTCAGCGTTAGGGCCATGTCGCTTCAGGATAAAAAACGACTCGTAGTCTTATAGTCCCAGCGTTACTACCGCCCACGCATCTTAGGATCAAGAATGTCACGTAGTGCGTCGCCCACCAGATTCCAGCCCATGCCATACAGCAAAAGTGCAATACCAGGAAAAACAATGATGTACCAATGTTTATCCAGCGTCAGAATCCACGAACGGGCAAAGCTCACAATCTGACCCCAGTCTGCATAACCTTCTTGTACACCAATACCCAGGAAGCTCAGTGCCGCAAAACTCAACACAATCGCCCCCATATCAAGTGAAAGCACCACTAGCGTTGGGTAAATAGCATTCGGCAAAATATGGCGCAAAATCAGATGAATATCCCGTGCCCCGCTTGCCTGCGCGGCCTGCACATAGTCCCGTTCCTTGGTAGACAAAATATCGCCACGCAGCAAACGCGCATATCCTGTCCACCCAAACGCAATCAGCGCAATCGAAGCTGGCCAGATACTTCGGCCAAAGATTGGCACCAAAATGGAGGCCAAAATCAGCGCTGCCACAAGGAAAGGAAACGCAATAAATATTTCCACTAGGCGCATCAGCACCTCATCCACCCAACCGCCATAAAAGCCGGCCGTCGATCCGATGAGAATCCCTATGATCGCTGATGACGTTACCACCAGCGAGCCGACAAACAACGCCGTCCGGCTTCCCCAGATGACGCCATACCAGATATCATATTGACCACTGGTCGTGCCAAACAGATGAACCCAATCGTCATGACCCGTAATGCCATACCAAAAGGGAATCGTTTCCGGTCGGTTCTTTTCCCAGGGTGTACCCGGTGGCCGAGGTTCGGCGCTAAATCCGTCTCGCGGAATAATCCTGGTATTCCAGTTTTCGTTAATGGGTGGTGCCAAAACGGGCGCGAAGACGGCCATCAGCACAAACCCGGCCAATATGATCAGCCCTGCAACCGAAAGGGGATTCGTGACAATTCCCTTCAGAAGTCTGGCCCACTCTGGCCCTAACAGTCGCTCTATACGACCTTGTTCATCCAAATATTCGTCATCAAGCTGAACAGGAGAAGAAACAACATCAGCACTCATGATTTACCTCCAACAAGTTACTCCAGGCGGACTCGCGGATCTAAGACCCCATACATGATGTCCACGACAAGGTTCACTAGGATGAACAAAGCTGCTGTGAACAACGCAAAACCAAGCATCGTCAAAACATCCAGGCTCAGCGCTGCTGCTGCTGCTGCTGAGCCAATTCCGGGGAGATTAAAGATCGTTTCCGTAATAACCACACCGTTCAGTAACGCTGCTACCGTGGAACCAGCAATCGTAGCCACCGGAATCAACGCATTCTTACGCACATGACGGTTTACTACAACCTTTTCGCTCAACCCCTTGGCCCGCGCTGTAGTCACATAATCTTGCCGCAGTGCCTCTAGCATCGAAGAACGGGTCACTTTCAGCAGCAGAGCCCACGATAAATAAGAAAGCGTGATAACCGGTAAAACGAGATGCCGTAATGCATCCAGGAAGATGTCAAACCGCAAATTCAACAGCGAATCGATGCTGACCATCTGAGTATAGTTGACAAAGGCTGGCTTCAGAATTTCCTGGCTGAACTCAGTCGATAGACGGCCAGGAGGGAACCAGCCCAGCCTGGCGTAGAATATCAGCAGTGCCAGTAAGCCAAACACAAAGGTGGGGAAAGAATAACCCAGAATAGCTACAATACGTGCCAGCTGATCGGGCCACTTGTTGTGGTTTAGCGCTGCCTTAATCCCTAGCCAGATGCCAATAAACACGATCGGGAACATGCTCCATATAGCCAGTTCAACTGTCATAGGGATGCGGCGCTTTAGAGTATCCACCACAGGCTCGCGCCCAGTGCGTGAGTAACCTAGCTCGCCGCGCAACACACCACCAATCGTTTCGCCTGTTTCCGGATCAACCCGTCCAACCAGCCAGTACCAGTATTGTTTATAGAAGGGTTCATCCAGACCGTAGCGCCGGATAACGGCGTCGAGCGCTGCTTCTGAGTGGGGAATATCGCGCACATACAACGCTGACCGTTCTACGGGGCCTAATACTTGTAACATTGCAAAGATGAGAAGCGTTACCCCTACCAGGATAATGGGTAAGACCATCAACCGCCGAATAATATATGCTGTCATCTTGACCGACCTCCAACTTAATTGGAATTCTCAAACCTTTTGCCACGAATATCACCAATGGCTTATTCGTGCCATTCGTCGCAAAAGATTCAATAAAGAGTCTGATTTGAAAAGTTTGGTGGGAGCTTTGTCATAGTAATATGTCAAAGCCCCCACCAGATTTTTAGCTACAAAGATACTTAGTTAGGACGTAAACCAGGTAATACTTTGCAAACGGTCACTTAGGAAAGTGCCCCATTTACTCGGTAGCCAGGCTTATCGCATAGTAGTAAGAAGAGAACTGACCAACACGGTTGTACCAGCCTTGGACCCACCGTTGCTCGTAACGATTTGTCAATGCTTGAGCGAGCGGGATTTGGATCGCGGTGTCGTAGTACACTTGTTGCAGATCATAGTAGATAGCTTCGCGTTCGGCTGGATCAGCAGCCAACACACCAGCGGTTACCATTTCGTTGAATTGGTCGAGCAGATCTTGCGGCAGATTCTGACGTCCGGCATAGGTGCCAACCGTGAATGGTTGTACCCAGTTGTGCGGATCGTGAATGTCTTCGATCCAGCCGCTAACAGCCAGAGGCAGTTGGACGGCGCGGAAGGAGCGCAAGAAGGTCGGCCACGGCAAACCTACAGTTTCTACCTGGTAGTTGGGGCTAACCTGGGAAAGGTTGGACTGCAGAATTTCGCCTACGATCTGGCGGGTTGTGTTGCCGGTGTTGAAGGCGGACTGAACACGGAAGCCGACGTCGGGCAGTTGACCATCCCATGCCTGGGACATTTCATCCGCGCAAACGTCCAGATCATATTGGAAGTACGGACCATCGGGGTTGTAACCGAGCATGTCCTGAATGATCGGGCCGTTGTTGCGAATACCTTTGCCGTTCATGGCTTCGGCGATGAATGTGTCGTAGTCGAAGCAAGCAGCAAAGCCACGGCGTACGTGAATGTCGGAGAAGAAGTCGGCTGGGATACCATTGCCATCCAACTGACCACTACCGATGTAAGGATTGTTGCCTGATTCGTCAGTCGCCACGCCAAAGTTGAAGAAGACGTTGTCGCGGGACACGGAGGGCAGATCGTTCCAGACACGCAGCGGACCATCGGGGTTGTCGCTAGGCACACACTCATCGGTCTTGTAGTCGCAGATCTCGCCGACCAAGGGATCAACCTGGGTGTAGTTTTCCAGCGGTACGGTTACGTTTTCGGCATCGCCGGCTTGCAGCGCGGCAAAACGGGTACCCCATTCATTGACGTTCTTGACGATGACGGTTTTGACGCTGGGGACGCCGGCCGGGCCACCTTCCCACATGGGATCATCAGCGGCGCGCCAGTAGTTGTCGTTGGCTACCAGGACGTACTCTTCGTTGGGTGTCCAATGGTCGAGCATGTAGGGGCCGGTGCCGTTGATTTTGTCGGTGATCAGGCTATTTTCGGCGCCAGGGGAGTAGAAGTTTTGCCACGTGCCGCAGTCACCATCCCAGTCGCCTTGGGCGGTGGTCCATTCTTGATCAAGCGTGTAGCTGAAGCCAGCCATTGTCGCCAGGAAGGGACCCCAGGGTTGTGCCAGGTTGAAGGTTACGGTGCCCGCTTCGTCGTCGGGAACGACGGCCGCTTTTACCTGCTCGCAGACGGCCGTTAACGCAGCCGCATCGGCAGCCTGTACAGCAGCAGCATCACCAGCCAAATTACACTCAGGATCAATACCTTCGGTGATGTCATAGCAAGTGCTGTAGCCCATCAACGGTTCAAGCCACAGCCACTGCGGACCATTTACGTCCGACTGAAGCAGACCACGCCAGAACGTATAGGCAACGTCATGGGCTTCCAAAGTGCCGCCATCGTGGAACGTCACGCCCGGGCGGATGTTGAATGTATAGGTCAGGCCGTCCTCAGAAATCAGGCCGTTTTCCAGGCTCGGCACTTCCATAGCCAAAATCGGAATATAAGTGGTGGCATCCTTATGGTTGTACCAAATCAACGGTTCCATCACTTGGTTAATAAGGCCACTGCTCGCCGTATCATACGCCAGATTCGGGTCTAGCGTATCGGGATCGCCGAACGTGATGGTCGTGTAAGTATCCGGATTGGGAGCACCAAAGCTGGCCTCGGCAACAGGTTCAGGTGTAGCGGTTACCACTACCTGTTCCGTCACCACACGAGTTACTTCCATCGACTCACCAGCTTCGGTGACCGTCTCAGTAATAACCCGGGTCACTTCCACGGGTACTTCTTTCACCACTTCGACAGTCTCCGGCTGACAAGCAACCAATAAAACCGCGAAGATCATAATTACGGCCACAAACAGGCCCATCTTCTTGTTAAACATCTAAATAAACCTCCTCCAAGATTTGTGTGAAAGTAAAACTGTAACGCTTAAAAAATTCCCATCACTAATTCTCCTGTCTCAGGCATCACCTCCTTAGATACTCGTTGTTATCTTTTACGAACAAACGTAATCAATCGCCGAATACAGGCGTTTGCTTAAAGAAATTTCTCGGCGTGATGACAGGCCACCATATGAGGTTGAATTTCTGTCCCCAGGTTTCGGAACTCCGGATCTTCCTGTCGGCAAATATCGGTAGCATAGGAACACCGTGGGTTAAAACGGCATCCGGCAGGAGGATTAGCCGGGCTGGGTACATCGCCCTCTAAGATAATTCTTTTTCTTGTCGCTTCTCTGTCGGGGTCGGGGATGGGAATGGCTGAGAGTAGGGCCTGGGTGTAGGGATGCAGTGGGTGATCGTAAACCTCGTCGCGCACACCCATTTCTACAATTCGCCCCAGGTACATTACAGCTACGCGGTCGCTGATATAACGAACCATGGAGAGATCGTGAGCGATGAACAGATAAGTCAGACCGAGTTCGGCCTTCAGATCGTCCAATAAGTTGACAACCTGCGCCTGAATCGAGACGTCCAACGCGGAGATCGGCTCATCAGCAACAATAAAGGAGGGGTTGGTTGCCAACGCGCGTGCGATACCAATGCGCTGACGCTGACCACCAGAAAATTCGTGGGGATAGCGTTTAACAAAATAAGGATTTAAGCCGACGACACTCAACAATTCTTGAACGCGTTCCTTACGGCTTGCGCCGTTGCCGATTCCATGAATTTGAAGTGGCTCACCTATGATGCTGCCCACCTGCATGCGGGGATTGAGGGAAGCATAGGGATCCTGAAAAATCATTTGCATATGGCGACGCTTGCGGCGCAGCTCATTGCGGCTCAAATCTGTTAGATCTTCTTGACCAAAATAAACTTTCCCTTCGGTCGGTGTTAGCAGTTGCAGGATTGTGCGACCAGCGGTGGACTTGCCACAACCACTTTCGCCTACCAGACCCAGGGTTTCGCCTTTGTAAATGTCAAAGGAAATACCGTCAACCGCCTGGACTGCGCCAACCTGTCGCCGAAACACACCACGGCGAATGGGGAAGTGTTTTTTTAGATTCGAAACTCTTATGAGGACTTCTTTGTTGTTATTACTGGCCTGGCTCATGCTGCCCCTCCAACAGTTGCGGTTTTTTGCTGTACACTTTCGGCGCTGATACGCACGCCGTCACGAATGTCTTCCCAACGCCAACAAGCTGAATAATGATCAGGCGCTACAGCTTCTAGAGGGGGATTCTCTTCCCAGCACCGCTCTATGGCATAACGACAACGGGGGGCAAATGGACAGAACTTAGGTTCTTTTAGCAAATCAGGCGGTAAACCCTGGATGGGGATCAAGCGTTTCTTTTCTTTGGCGTCTACTTTAGGGAGGGACTCCAGCAGTCCGAGGGTATAAGGATGACTTGTGTGGCGGTAGAGTTGGCGGACAGGGGCGCTTTCGACGATGAAGCCGGAGTACATTACGGCTACTTTTTCCACAACGCTGGTGACGACGCCCAGGTCGTGAGTGATCCAGATGATGGCCATACCGAGTTGTTTACGCAACCGGGTTACTAAGTCTACAATTTGGGCCTGGATGGTGACGTCTAGGGCTGTTGTTGGTTCGTCGGCTATGAGAAGGGAGGGGTTGCAGGACAGGGCCATGGCGATGCCGATACGCTGACGTTGCCCACCTGAGAATTGGTGTGGGTAGTCGTTCAGGCGATCAAGGGCATTGGGGATGCCTACGAGGGTCATCATTTCGGCGGCGCGTTCATTGGCTTGTTCCCTGTTCATGCCAAGGTGGAGTTCTAGGGCTTCGGTCATTTGGCGACCGATGGTCAGAACAGGGTTAAGAGAAGTCATGGGATCCTGGAAAACCATGGCCATTTCCCGACCACGAATGTGACGTACTTCTTCTTTGGAAAGTTTGAGTAGATCACGGCCGTTGAATACCACTTTACCAGCTTCAACCTGACCCGGCGGGCTGGCAATTAAACCCATGATTGAAAGGACACCGACAGACTTGCCGGAACCGCTTTCGCCTACAATAGCCATTGCCTCACCCTCGTTCAGGGTGTAGGAAATGCCGTTTACTGCGTGAACAATTCCTTCTTCGGTATAAAACCGAGTCACTAGATTTTCTACTTCGAGTAAATGGGCCATGTTACCCCGTTTGATATGAGATAGTTTGTTAATTCTATTGCGGGATGCATTGAACGAGTGCAAACCGGGGGGGGTGTTTCGCCAAGCATCTCTCCTCTTACTGCGGCATAAAACTATACCCGAACAAACGGGACTTAACAAATGTTCGTGTGTTACGCTTCTGCATTTAGGATTTTAAAGATGCTATTAGTCTTAAAAGATTATAAAAATTCTATAACAATTGGTTCGGGCTGTCAATTGAGAGTCAAATCAGGGGTAATTTGGGGTCATATTTTGTGCTTTAGAGCAAGTTTTTCGGGTCGCTTAGGTGGGCGTTTTTTGAACGGCCGTTACCCTGCCGCTCTTTATCCCCGTTTTTCGGCTGTTTGCGAAGTATGGAAGTTAACCCGCGTGAGGCAGAAAAATGGTGAAAGTGCTGCCTTGGCCTACCGCACTTTCGACGGTGATACGGCCGTTTTGCCGTTCCACGACGAATCTGGCAATGGTTAGACCCACGCCCAAACCGGGGAATAAATGCTGTCCGCCTTCGCGTTCCAAACGCACAAAAGGCTCAAAGATCCGTCCGAAATCCTCAGGCGCAATGCCAATGCCCGCATCGGTGACACTGATCGCAACCTCGTGGGTTTGGTGGTAGTAGGCGTGGATGTGAACTGGGTTTTTAAGCGGATCAAACTTGAAGCTGTTTTCGATGAGTGCTCGCAGCGCCAAGACCAAAGAGCGCCGATCCGCAAAAACCGCCGAGATGTCTGCGGCAATGTCTAGCGTTACCCGCCCCGCCTGCCCGTTTAACGATTCGCGCGCCGCATTTAATGCTTCAATTAATATGTCCGGCAGGTTGACGTAAGTGGACTCAGTTACCGTAGGATGCATTTCATACAAAATCAGCAGGTCATTGGTCAATCCCACCATGGTTTCAACGTTGCGGGTGATGGACTTTAAGGCCACCGGCAGTGATTCGTTTTTAATGGCTCCCTGATTAATGAGGCTGAGATAGCCTTTTACGGCCGTTAACGGTGTCCGCAGCTCATGCGACAACGTGGCAATAAACTGCGTACGCAGCTCTTCCTGCGCTGCCAGATCCGCATACGCTTTCTCCAACGCTGCATTTTTTACGTTCAGTTCCTGGATCACGGCCACATCATTTCGGCGTAGATGGCCGATGATTTGCCGCAGCAGCGTGCGCAGCAGCCGTGGGTTTGTATGCGCGATGGGCAAAAAGTCGGTGTGATCAATGGCCAGCACGTGGCACTCGGTTCGCGCCTGAATGGTGGCCGTACGCGTGGTTTCTCCCAGAAACGCCATTTCACCAAAATAGGCGTTGGCTCCCACCGTATCAATCAAAATGTCAATTTGCGGGTTGGCATGAACGATAATGTCCGCTTCACCTTCTACCAGCACAAACAGCGATGTTCCCAGCTCGCCTTCCCGGCAGATGTAGTCGCCCGCGGTATAATGCTGCGGCACGGCTGCTTGCAGCAGCGACCTGATCTCGTTGTCGCCTAGTTCGGGAAATGTCGTTTGCAAAAAGGCTACGGAATCTATTTGCGCGATGTCTAGCATGCTGCCCTCGCTTTACCACCGTTACATTGTTGATGGGCAACCAAACCCACTGCGATGTGAAAGCATTCTAACAAGGCACAGGACACGCCGGGAAAGTTATTTACGCAAATTTCACTGCCGCCTCGTTTAAGCCGCTTTTTTTATGGCCCATTCACGAATTCGCCGCTTTTTGCTGCGCTTGCCTCTATTTTAAGAAGTGTGGCCTATGCTATAATGTGTAAGACACGCAGTTCAATACCCGCTGTTCGCTTCCTATTTCATCTCTTCATCGTCAAAACAGCATCGCAGCCTGCCGACCTTTGAACAACACCGATAAGGATGTGTGCATGGCCCTCTTGCGTATTCGAGCTTTTGGCAAGCTTCAGGTGCAGTACCAGGACAAAGTCATCACTTCGTTTCCCACTCGCCACACGGAAGAATTATTCGCTTATTTGCTTCTCCACCAGGAAACGGAACATCATCGGGAAAAACTGATCGAATTGCTCTGGCCGGATGGATCTCCGGACAATGCCAGGGGGCGGTTAAGCACCACCTTATGGCGCTTGCGCCTGGTGTTTGATGCCTTAGGACTGGATACGGCCGTTTACCTCCCTTCCTCCCGCGATTGGATAGCCTTCACCCCCGCACGGCCGTTTACCCTCGACGTAACCCAGTTTGAAGACGCCCTCACCCAGGCCGCCCTGGCCCCGGATGAGATGCGCGAACAATGTTTGCAAACGGCCGTCTCCCTCTACCAGAGCGATCTCTTCGCCGGCCTCTACGCCGACTGGATTCTCACCGCCCGCGAGCAGTTCGCCCGCCGCCACCTCCACGCCCTCGGCGAATTGATGGCCGCCTGCCTCGCCCGCCACGCTTACACCGCCGCCCTGGCCCACGGCCAAACCATCCTGGCCGCCGACCCCCTGCGCGAAGAAGTCCACCGCGCCCTCATGCTCTGCTACTGGCGCCTCGGACAGCCCGGCCAGGCCGTGCAGCAGTTCCACCACTGCGCCCGCCTCCTCCTCGAAGAACTCCACATCCTCCCCCTCCCCGAAACCCGCGCCCTCTACCAGCAGCTCCTCGAAGAACGCCTGCAGCACCCCCACACCGCCAACGACACGGCCGTCCACGCCGCCTACCGCGACTTCCTCCGCGCCGGCGACCGCCTGAATACCTTGTTGAATGGAGACTAGAGACTGGAGACTTTTCTCTAGTCTCTAGTCTCTAGTCCCCCCTTGTGAGACTTTTGTGAGACCCCCCTTCTACAATGCCCCCAACGGAAAAATATAAGATGGGTTTGTTAGTTGGATAGGTTTGTTAGTTTGTTAGCCCCTCTTTAACCATCAAACCAACCTAACCAACTCCCCAACCAACCTGACCAACCTTCTCCCCACCAGGAGACCCTATGGATAATGATTCCGGCGAAACGATGGTCGACTTCGAGAAAGAAGCCCACTCGTTCGTCATTCGCATCTGGAAAGAACCGACCGGCGAAACCGGCGAGTGGCGCGGCTGGATCAACCACGTCCAATCCGGGCAGCGCCACTACTTCCGCGACCCGTCCGCCATCAGTCCCATTGTCGCCGATTATTTGCACGACCAGCACGAGGCCATAGAAGGATTATGAGCGCTACGGCCGTTACCCTGACCCCCTACCCCGACAGCCAAAGCCACCTCCTTGCCGGGCTGGCCGTGCTCGATTTGCGCGTCCAGTGGGCCGCCGCCCGCGCCCGCGCCAACGGCCTCCAGCCCGACGACGACTTTCGCGGCCTCTACATCAGCGACGACCATGCCGACGCCCTGTTGCACCAGGGCATTGGCGGCCACATTTGGGCCAACGGCAGCAACAACGGCCATCACACCGCCCCCTCTACCTTCCCCACCGCTCTGGACCAGGCCCAACAAGAATGGGACGCGCGCACGCTAACCAGCCGCGCCGAAGGCATCCCCCTACGCCTCGACCACCTGACCAACGCTTTCCAGCTTACGGCAATGGAAACCAGCGCCCTGCTCATCGCCCTGGCCCCGGAAATCGACCCGCGCTACGAGCGCCTCTACGCCTACCTGCAAGACGACGTGACCCGCAAACGGCCGTCCATCGACCTCACCCTCAACCTGCTCACCACCAGCTTCCACGAGAAATTAGCCCAGCGCCATCTATTCGCCGCTAACGGCCGTCTCCTCGCCCACCGCCTGCTCTACCGCTACACCGACAACCCCAACAACGCCGCCACCCATCTGGCCCACTTCCTGCGCGCCGCCCCCGGCGTCGTTGAATTTTTGCTCGATGGCGATGCCCTCGACCCCCAACTCGCCCCCGCCGCCGCCCTAAACCAATCTCCACCCACCCAACCACCTCGGCGCGTCCCACCTACCCTGCTCGCCACTCTCCAAACCCTGGTCTCCAGTTCCCAGTCTCCCCTCTTCCTCTTCACCGGTCCGCCCGGAACCGGCAAACACGAAGCCGCCCACCATTTGGGCTGTCCGCTGCTCACCCTGGATTTAGCCGCTCTGGCCGCCGCCGACCTGACGCCCGGCGAAGGCTTGCGGCTGGTCCTGCGCGACGGCCGTCTGCATCAGGCCACGCTCTACCTCACCGGCTGGGAAGGGCTGCTCGGCGACGACGGCCGTTTTCCCCCAACCCTCTTCCGCCTGCTGCTGGCCTATCCCCACACCGTCATCCTGGCCGGGGAAACTGGTTTGCAGGTGGATGGGGAACGGGAACGGCCGTTTTTCCCCGTCACCTTCCCCCGCCCCGATTACCCCCGCCGCCGCGAATTGTGGCAAAGCCACCTGCCCGATGCCGTGGCGGCCGATGCCGTGGCGGCCGATGCCGTGGCGGCCGATGCCGTGGCCGCCCATTTCCGCTTCACGCCCGGCCAGATTGCCGCCGCCGCCGCCACCGCCCGCGACCTGGCCCGCTGGCGCGGCCAGCCGCTGCGCGAAGCCGACCTCTTCGCCGCCGCCCGCGCCCATTCCAGCCAAAAACTGGCCGCCCTGGCCGTCAAAATCCACCCGCGCTACACCTGGGACGACATTGTCTTGCCGCCCGACACCCTGGCCCAACTGCGCGAAATGGTCAACACCGTGCGCCAGCGCCCCACCGTCTACGGCACGTGGGGCTTTGATCGCAAGCTGGCCCTGGGCAAAGGGCTGAACGCCTTGTTCGCCGGCGAATCGGGCACGGGCAAAACGATGGCCGCCGACGTGATGGCCGGCGCGTTGGGGCTGGATCTGTACAAAATTGACCTTTCCGCGCTCGTCAGCAAATACATTGGCGAGACGGAGAAAAACATGGACCGCATTTTCACCGAAGCGGCCACCAGCAACGCCATTCTCTTTTTTGATGAGGCCGACGCCATTTTTGGCAAGCGCTCGGAGGTGAAGGACAGCCACGACCGCTACGCCAACATCGAGATCAGCTACCTCTTGCAGCGGATGGAGGCTTACGATGGCGTGGTCATCCTGGCGACCAATTTGCGCGCCAATCTGGATGAGGCGTTTACCCGCCGCCTGCACTTTGCCGTCGAATTTCCCTTCCCGCAGCCCGCCGACCGCGAGCGCATCTGGCGCGTCAATGTGCCGCCGGAAACCCCCCTGGCCGCCGACGCCGATTTTCACCTGCTGGCCGAACGCTTTGAATTGTCCGGCGGCTCCATCCGCAACATT
>Ga0116151_10001425_pt1 | contig 22331 bp, 18 predicted proteins | sample AD_UKC117_MetaG_FD_89893 | JGI IMG/M metagenome (GOLD analysis project Ga0116151, IMG submission 89893) | Active sludge microbial communities of municipal wastewater-treating anaerobic digesters from Hong Kong - AD_UKC117_MetaG | ecosystem: Engineered > Bioreactor > Anaerobic > Digestate... | reverse complement strand
TTCAGCGTTCACGGCGCACAAGGCGGGCGCTCGGCGAAAAAGCAAAAAAAAGTGAAATCTGGATCAGGGAGTTCGTCGAGCGATGCGTAAATGGGTGGCCCGCCCCTTCAGGGGTGGGGGCGCGACGATGCGAATCCACAAGGGACCTTTGGCTGGATCGCCGACGCAAGTCGCCGGGTGGCCCATCCTCTCCGACTGGGGGCGCGAGGATGCGAATGCGATCGGCGCCGTCTGAACAACTGATGACTCCCGTTGCAATCGTATCGTCGCGCCCCCAGCGCTGAAGTTGGCGGGCCACCCGGACGGGATCATACAGGTCGCATTGCGAATACGGGGAAACGTGAGAATCGTTTCACGATCGTGTACGATGCGCCATGATGAACGTCATCCCAGTCGCGCGATTCAGGTCATCCGGGAACCCCATGAAACCAACACGACTCACGCCACTCGTCGCGCTGTTGATTGCGACGCCGCTGAGCGCCGATCCACTTCCGAGATGGGCCCTCGGCCCCTTTCTTCGCCCCGCCGACGCGCAACCCGTGATTCGCCCCGACAAGGCGTCGGTCTTCTCATGCCCCATGAGCGATCGCGACATTCATTGGGAGGCGCTGCACACCTTCAATCCGGCGGCGGTCCTTCTCAACGAGCAAATCTGTGTGCTCTATCGCGCCGAGGATGACTCGGGCGAAATGCACATCGGCGGCCACACCTCGCGCCTGGGCCTGGCCACGAGCCGGGACGGCGTCACATTCGAACGCCGCCCCGCCCCCGTCTTCTTCCCGGCAAAGGACGATCAGCGCGACAACGAATGGGACGGCGGCTGCGAGGACCCGCGGATCGTGACGGCGCCCGACGGCTCATTTGTGATCACCTACACGCAGTACAACAAACGAAGCGTGCGACTCGGCGTGGCGACGTCGAAGAATCTCGTCCACTGGGAAAAGCGAGGCTCGGCCTTCCGCGGCACACGCTACGAGAACCTGGCGACGAAGTCGGCGGCCGTCGTTCACGAGGTCAAAGATGGCCAACTTGTGGCGGCAAAGATCGACGGCAAATACTGGATGTATTTCGGCGAGGCGCAGGTGAACGTGGCGACGTCCGACGATCTGACGCATTGGAAGCCACTTGAATCCGAGCCCGGAAAACTGCTGTCTTTGATCGAGCCGCGGATGGGCAGATTCGACAGCAAGCTGACGGAGGTCGGCCCGCAGGCGGTTCGGACGGACGCGGGGATCGTATTGATCTATAACGGCAAGAACGCCGAGAACGACGATCGCGACAAGCAGCTCAAGCCCGGCGTCTATTCATGCGGTCAGGTCCTCTTCGACGCAAAGGCGCCGACGCGCGTCGTCGATCGGCTGGACAAGCCCTTCTTCCAGCCCGAACTGACGTGGGAAGCCAGCGGTCAGTACGCCGCCGGCACGACATTCGCCGAGGGCCTCGTCTATCGCAACGGCGCGTGGTATCTCTACTACGGCTGCGCGGACAGCTTCGTCGGCGTCGCGATGTGCAAGCCGAATTAGCGCGTGCATCGGCGGGTGGCCCACCCCTTCAGGGGTGGGGGCGCGACGATACGACTGCAAACGAGATCACTCGACACGCATCAGGCGACATTCGCGTTCGTATTGTCGCACCCCCAGCCGCTAACCAAGAATCACTCGGTAGGCAGGTCACTTTCATCAGTTAATCCGTCCGTCGCCGCCTCGCCCGTCCGAGCGGCGAAAAACTCGACAACTGCGATCATCGCCACGATATAGACCATAACACAGCTCACGGCGACTCGGCGCAGCAACATGCCCACAATCAACGTTGCCAGGAGGATGAGGAGGAATGCCTCCGGATGCGCTCCGGCGTCCCAATTCCGTATCGCTAATCGGATGGCGCACATGACGCCCCAAACCGATAACGCGACGAGGCACTTGTGAATGCAGAATACGAACAAGGCCGCGTATCGTCTTGGCTCTGGACACGAGCCCGCAAAAACAACGCCACATACACCGAGAGCAAGGATCCAAAATAAGACGTTTGTCGTCTCGCCGCTCGCTGTCCCGAACAACCAAGAGCGATCGATCACGGCGCCAATTGCCAGGACAGTCGCGATAAACCAGGCGCCGTGTGCTCGGTGAATGGATTTGTCGAGCAACCTGGCGCGATACTCTGACTTGACAATCTCGAGGCCACACTCCGGGCAAATAACTCGATCTCCAACGAGCCCCGTCAAGAGATAGCCACACAAACATGTCATGTCGTCATCTGAGTCAGGTTGGGGGTTCATGAATGTAGTCGCCTCCCCACAAACATGGGGCGACTTCGCATTTTCGTCCCATCAGGGACGGATTGGCAATAGCCCGCCCTTTGAAGGGCGGGTTTGAAGCGTCGCCGTTGCATGTTTGGCGTCCCGGAGGGACGGCGCGCGTCGACATCGCCGTTCACCCCGTCCCGCCGGGACGGGTACCCCAATAAGCAACCCCATGAATCCCCCCGATGAATCGGGGGGCTATACTCACTCGATCCCTTCGGGATCGCCTGATCGGCGGGCTCTTCCTGTCCGAGGATGGAGCTCGATGACAGGTAATCGATGGCCTCATGATGAAGATCGAAACGATAGACCAACCCTGTCCGGAGTGTGGCGCCATCCAGGTCAGTTATCGCCTGATCGGCCATTTGGAGACGAAGTCGTGTCCACAATGCGGGTGGCGCCAACACGGAACTTTCATTCCCGGGAGTGAGATAGAATCCAATTTCAGCGAACCTGAGTGGGTCCGGGTACATATCGAATGGACTAGGGCGACGCCGACGACGGATGAGCTGCGGGTAGCTCGGCGCATGTTCGACAAATTCGCAACGACTTCATTGAGCGACCTTGTCAAATCTGCGGCGACATCTCCTCGACTCGAAGTTGGAGTCTTCGCAAAGGCCTACGCAGAACGACTCCGAGAGCAGGCGGGCGCACGCGGCCTGAAATTGGTTTCTTGCGATGTTGCCGGAGAATAACCTCCGCACCGATTCGCCGGGTGGCTCATCCTCTGCGAGGATGGGGGCTCGATGATCGAACGCCGGTAGCGCCGTGTGGACAACTCGTGGTTCCCCCTGCGAACTCATCGTCGCGCCCCCACCCCTGAAGGGGTGGGCCACCCGAACACCCGGCGCCCGGTCCAGCTCTATCGATTCACGACCTTGTATGCCAAACCGCCCCCAAACGTCCGGTCCATGTCGATGTCGAACGTCGTGACCGCGAAGAAGTCTCGATCGATGTACTCGTCCATGATACTGAAGCACTCCGGCGAGACCAGATACCCATGGCCCGCTGGAATGACTGCATTCTCAAGGAGCATCTGCTCCGAAAGATGCGCATATGCCAAAGTGTGGCGGAACTCGCGAGCTTCGGGATACCGACCTTCCAACCTGGATGGCGACATCGTGATCAGCTCAAAATAAGGCGGCGCATCCCAGTGCAACGATATGTCATCCACCTGCGTCAGGAGGAACCAATCGTCGTCATCCAGCGAGTGCCTTTCACTGTAGAGCACCCATTCCATATTCAGATTCTGGTCGAATTCGCCCTTGGCGTACGGCAACGAGAATAGCCGCATGTATGAGACCTGGTCGAATTCCAGCCCTGGGAGCCCACCGAGTTTGTCGCGCAGCGGTTCGGAAACGACCAGGCTTCTCCCCGGTTCATAGACAGGCGGTACGCCGTAGACATTTCGAACGACAACTAGCTTTGATTGCGGACCACTATCGATGAACCGTCCCTTGGCTATCTGCGATCGAACTCCGTCCCGCCATGCGGCGCCGTGAAACAACTGATAATGATACTCGTCGAATACGCCGTCGAGACGGCTCCGACGGCAGATTGCATGCACGATCATTTCATCGCCCTTGCATCGACTCCGTGATCACGAACGACCGATCTGGATACGCCCCTATGTTGTCATCGTAGCGAATTGACTGGCGCCGTGTCACGGGGCGCTGTTGTACACAACGATTCATGCGGTCATATCCGGCCGGGTGGCTCATCCTCTGCGAGGATGGGATCTCGATGATCGAACGCCGGTAGCGCCGTGTGGACAAACTCGTGGTTCCCCCTGCGAACTCATCGTCGCGCCCCCACCCCTGAAGGGGTGGGCCACCCGATCGACTTCACGCGCGAACGGATCGTCGCGCAAGTCCAACACATCCACGCAACACGACCACTTGCTGACGCGCGTGGCTCGGAATTCGGGCGCATGAAAAAGCCGCCCCACATTGGGAGCCGGGTGGCCCAGCCTCTCCGAGGGATGGGGCGCGATGATAGGACTGCAAACGAGATCACTCGATGTGCATCAGGCGCCATTCGCGTTCGTATCGTCGCATCGGCGCCAGTCAGAGCCGCCGTGTCCTCACGGCGAAGTACGGCTCGCACAAGTGGAAAGATTCGCCACGCTGAGGACAGCGAGGCTCAGTCGCATTGTCCAGTTCCTCCAGGGATCCGTACGCCCCCCCCGATCGACTTCACGCGCGAGAGGATCGTCGCGCGCTTCCAACGCACCCACGCAACGCGCCCACTTGCTGACGCGCGTGGCTCGAAACTCGGGCGCATGAAGAAAGCCGCCCCGTCACACGAGGCAGCTTTGAATTCTCTAACAACAGTCAGCTTCGATCAGAGCGCGTGATAGAGGAAGCCGCGGGCCGTCTTCTCGCCCAGGTTTCCTTCCTCCACATGCTTGTCGAGCAGCGGGTTCGGCTTGTAGCGCTCGTCCTGGCCGGACTGGCTGTAGAACTCCGCCAGCAGCTTCCGGACGATGTCGAGACCAACGTAGTCGGCGGTCGACAAAGGTCCTTCCGGATAGTTGAAGCCGAGCTCCATTGTGATGTTCACATCCCGCGGGATCGCGATCGAATCCGCCGCGAGGGCCGCCTCGTTCATGACGGCCAGCAGGATGCGGGCGTAAAGCCAGGTCGAGCGATCGGCCGGCTTGCCGAGTTCGGCGGCGAACGCCTTCAGGGCGTCGGAGGCCTGCCAGCCGCTCGTGTCCTTCAGCGTCGCCTGATAGGCGGGCCTGGCGTCGCCGTCGCCGTGCGTGTAGAAACCGCGGCCGGTCTTTCGGCCCAGATGGCCCTCGGCCACGAGGCCCTGCTGAATCTTGCTGGGCGTGAAGCGGGCGGGCCTGCCGAAGTCGTTGTACACAACTTCCGTGACGCTAAGGTTCACATCCATGCCGATCAGGTCGAGCAGCTCGAAAGGTCCCATCCGGAACCCACCGACGTTTCGCATCGCGCTGTCGATGGCCGGCACATCCGCCTCGCCCTGCTCGAGCAGCGTGAGCGCCTCGAGGTAGAACGGCCGGTTCACGCGATTGCCGATGAACCCGGGCGAATCCTTCACTTTCACGGCCGTCTTGTCGAGCTTCGCGCAGACGGCGCGGGCGTCGACCAGGGCCTGATCGCTCGTGCCCTCGGCGCTGACGAGCTCGACGAGCTTCATGATCGGCGCCGGGTTGAAAAAGTGCATGCCGAGGAATCGATCCTTGCGCTGCACGGCCGAGGAGAGCTTCGTCACGCTCAGGCTCGACGTGTTCGTCGCGAGCAGTGTGCGATCGGAGACGACCTTCTCCAGATCGGCGAAGATCTTCGTCTTGAGTTCAAAGTTCTCGGGGACCGCCTCGACGACGACTTCCGCCTTGGCGAAGTCGCTCATGGACTCGGCGATGTTCAGATTGGCCAGCGTCGCGTCGCGATCGTGCGCCGGCAGCTTGCCGCGCTGAACGCGACTGTCCAGCCGCTCCCTGATGCCGTCGTAGGCCTTCCGCACGAGCGCCGGATCGGTATCCAGCGTGCGCACCACGAACCCCGCTTCCGCGGCCGCGTGCGCGATGCCCGCGCCCATGGTTCCCGAACCGATTACGCCAAACAGTCTCTCACTCACCAGCAAACTCCGGTTGTCGCTTCTCGATAAACGCCTTCACGCCTTCGTCGTAGTCCTTCGTCCGTCCCGCGATGCTCTGGAGCATCGCCTCATAGTCCAGCTGGGCCGGCATGCTGTTGGTCATGCCCGCCATCATGGCCTGCCGCGTCAGCACGAGGCCCTTCGTCGGCCGCTTCGCCAGCCTCTCGGCGAGGGCCGTCGTTTCGGCGGCAAGATTGTCGTCTTCAACGATGCGATTGACCAGCCCCATTTGCTGCGCAGATTCCGCCGTTATCGGCTCGCTCATCCAGGCGATTTCGAGGGCTTTGGCGTAGCCCACGAGCCGCGGCAGCGTCCATGTCATGCCGCTGTCGGGGACGAGACCGATGTTGCTGAAGGCGGAAACGAACTTCACACGGCTGGCGCAGATGCGATAGTCACAGGCCAGGGCGAGGCTCCAGCCCGCCCCCGCGGCCGCCCCATTGATGCTGGCGATCGTGGGAACGCGGAGCGACGTCAGGGCCTCGACGACGGGGTTGTAGCCCGCGCGGAGCCGGGCGGCGAAGTCCATGGGCCGATCGCCGCCGATGGCCTCCTTCAGATCCTGGCCGACGCAGAAGGCCTTGCCCGCGCCGGTGATCACGAGGCAGCGGACGCTCGCGTCCCTGGCGATGCCCTTGAGCTCCTTGGCGAGCTCCTTCGTCATCGCGCCGTTGACGCTGTTCATGGCGTCGGGGCGATTGAGTGTGATCGTGCGAACGTGATTCGCGTCCGTGATTTGCAGGGTTTCGTATGACATGTCATTCACTCATTTGGCTCGATCGACTTCAGACCGGCGAGAGCGGGCGCCTCGCCCGCATGATTTCTTTTTTCGGGCGGGCAAGTCGCCCGCACTCCCCCACTCGGAACTCGCGACTCGTAACTCACGACTCAATACTCACGACTCACTACTTCCCCGTATACTTCGCCTTCCGCTTCTCAATGAACGCCGCCATGCCTTCCTTCTGGTCCTCGGTCCCGAACAGCATGTAGAACATCTTCCGTTCGTAGTCGAGGCCTTCCGATAGCGGCGACTCGAACGCCTTGAGGACGGCTTCTTTCGCAAAGCGCACGGCCATCGGCGACTTCTCGCCGATCTGCTTCGCGATGTTGATCGCCTCTTCACGATACAGCTCGTTCGGCACGACCTTCGTCACGAGCCCCGCGTCGTACGCCTCCTGCGCCGAAAAGAACCGGCCGGTCAGGATCAGCTCCATCGCCCGATACTTACCCACGGCCTTGCCGAGACGCTGCGTGCCGCCGGCGCCGGGGATCACGCCGATGTTGATCTCGGGCTGACCGAACTGGGCGCCTTCCGCCGCCACGATCATGTCGCAGTGCATCGCCAGCTCGCATCCGCCGCCCAGGCAGAAGCCGCTGACGGCCGCGATGATCGGCTTGCGCACGCGCTTGATGCGCTCCCAGCGCGCGAGGTTGTTCCGTTCGTACATGTCGACGATCGACGCCTCGGCCATCTCCTTGATGTCGGCGCCGGCCGCGAACGCGCGATCATTGCCTGTCAGCACCATCACACGCACGGCCGGATCGTTGTCGAGCCGCTCCATCGTCTCGATCAACTGATCCATCAGCGGGATGTTCAGGGCGTTCAGGACATCGGGCCGATTCAGCGTCAGGATCGCGATCGGTCCCTCCAACGTCGTCAATATGAAATCGTCCGCCATGGGAATGCTCGCAAAAAGTTGAATGCGTGGAGATCGTCAACACACGTCGAACGCCGTCGTCTACAGGCGTCCGAAGCCCGCATTCCTAGCACGCCCCGAGATTTGCGTCAACCGAATTGCGGCTCATCCGCTGCCGGGAAGCTGCAGCCAGTCCCATTTCGGCTTTTCGTCGGGCTCGTTCCAGCCCTCGGGCGTCTGGCCGGCGCTGGCGAAGGGATCGCTCGTTTTCGCGAGCCACGCGCGCCACGCCATCGGATCGTAGTGATGCGTCACGCCCGTCAGCGCCACGAGCGAGGACTCGGCGGCGCGCCGCACGGCGAAGTCCTCATCCTCCAGCGCGTCGACCAGGGCAGGCGGAACCTTGCGATCGCGATAGTAGGCGAGCGTGTCGATGGCCGTCAGCCGCACGCGCTGCTCGGGCTCCGATCGGACCGTCTCAATCAGCCCCGTCACGACGGCGGGTGGCGCGTCATTCGCCCCGCCCGACGCCGACGCGATGGCGTACAGCGTGCGAACCGCCCCCCAGCGAACCGACGCCGGCGCCGGGACAATCTCCTCCGACGGCTGGCGTCTGGACTCGAGCACGGCGATCGCCGTCGTCTGCGAACGCGGATCAGCGATCTGCTCCATCGCGCGAAACGCGGCGCAGCGCACGCTCGCGTCGATATCCGATTTCGCGACGGTCTCGTAGAGCTTCATCGCCCAGTCGGCCCTCGCGTCGCGCGATTCCGACAGACCGACAACACCGCGGCGACGATCGTTCGGCCGCTCCGACTCCAGCGCCATCTTCGTCCATTCGTCGCTGGATCGCATCGAATCCGGCCGCCAGTCCCGACGCCGCGACGACTTGCAGCCGGCGGGCGCCGTCAACAGCACGAGCATCAACACAAGGGTTGCATGCTTGCCCCAAAAGGCAAGCATGTGGACGACACCACGGGTGGCATGCTTGCCCCTAAAGGCAAGCATGTGGAAGTCGCGGTTGTGTCGAAACGAAGTGAGTAGCGTCATTCCATTGGCTCAATCTTCGACAAGTTTCTTCTTAGCGCCTCAACCGCCTGTTCTTCCGCGTCCGCTGGCGCCGCTCCCTTGCGGTCGCGGTTCGGTCCATCAGCGGCGCCATCAGGCTGAGTCACTTCGCCGCGTTCGCATGCCCAGCGGCGAAAAACTGCTCCGGCGAGATCCAGGTCACATCGACAATTGTCTTGTTCAGGAACCGCTGACCCAATTCGCGGAAACGCTGCGGGTTGTCACTGACGTAACACGTGAGCCGCCCCGCGTCGTTCGTGTCATTCAGGCCCGATCGATCCTTCAGTTCCGCGATGACCGCCCGGGCCGTCTGCTCGCCGGAGTCGATGAGTGTCACGCTGTCGCCCATCACGGCGCCGATCGCGTCGCGCAGCAGCGGATAGTGCGTGCAGCCCATCACGAGCACATTCGGATCAAGCCGGACAATTGGCTCCAGGTAATCCCGCGCCACAGCCAGTGTGATCGCGTCGTTGCTGGACCGCCCTTCCTCGGCGATCGGCACGAACAGCGGGCAGGGCTTCTGAACGACGCGGGCGTTCGCGTCGAAGCGCTTCATCGCCCGGCGATAGGCGTCGGAGTTGATCGTCGCCTCCGTCGCAATGACGCCGATCGTGCCGCCGCGCGCCTGGAGGACCGCCTCTCGAGCCCCGGGCTCAACGACGCCGATGCATGGCACCGGCAGCGAATCCTGCAACGTCGGCAGCGCCGCGGCGCTCGCCGTGTTGCAGGCGACGACCATGAACTTCGGGTCGAACTGAAGCAGAAAATCGCAGGTCTCGCGGGCGAATCGCGTGACTGTTTCGCTGCTCTTGATGCCGTAGGGAACGCGGGCCGTGTCGCCGAAATAGATGATGTCTTCGTTCGGCAGGCGATACATCAGCTCCCGCACGACGGTCAGCCCGCCGATACCGGAGTCAAACACAGCGATACAGCGATTGTCGGAAGACATGATTTCAGCATCCCTGCTTCATTCAATGGCGCCACGACCCACCCGCGTGGCCGGCGGCATCCTATCCGCTCGACGCCGCGTCTCAAAGCGCGCGTCATTTCACAGACTACTCTGACATCGGCGGCGTCTCTGTCTCTTCGTAGATGCCGATGGCGTCGATGGCCCAGGCGGCAACGCTTCGCACCTGATCGTCATCATCCTTCAGCGCCCGCCGGATGGCGGGGACCGCGGCGGCCGCCGATCGACCAATCCTGCCGAGGGCGTCAATCACGTACCAGCGCACATTCGGGCTCGGGTCCTCGATCAAGCTGAGCAGGGCCGGAACCGCATCCGTTCCGATGAGCTGAAGCGCCCCGATGGCCTTTCGCTGCGCAACCTCCGGTGAATTGCGAATCACGTCGACAAGGGCCGGGATCGCCGATTTCGCCTCGGCGCCGATCCGACCAATGGCGACGGCGGCGTATTCCCGTGTTTTCTCATTCTCGTCGTTCAGCGCCGCCACGAGCTGCGGCAACGCCGGCGCCGCGGCCCGGCCGATGTTCCCCAGCGACTTAACCGCCTGGAGCCGCACATCCGCGAACGTGTCCGTCGTCGCCCTGGCCAGTTCGTTGACCGCCGGCGCCGCCAACTCGTTCATGTTTCCCAGGAGGCGCGCCGCCGTCTCGCGGACATCGGGCCGTTCATCCGCCAACAGCGACACCAGCCGATCCCGCTCAACGTGCAGCTTCTTGCCACAGGCGTCCAGATTCGCGGCCATCAGGTTTCGAAACACCAGGTCCTCGGACTGAAGACCATCGATCATGGCGGGATAGGCGGCGTCGCCGATCGAACGGAGCGTTCGCCCGGCCCGGTCCGCCAGCGGCAGGTTCTCGTCACCCAACAGCGTGACCAGCAGGGGCGTCGCCGCCGCCGCGTCAACGCCGATCAGGCCGATCGCCCGAACCGCCTCCATCCGGGCGTCCTCCGACCCGTCGCGCGCGACGCCCATCAGCGGCTTGACCGAAGCCCGACCAATCATGCCCAGGGCGCTGGCCGCCCGACGGCGCATCCGGGAATCTTCGCTCTCGAGGCGTTCAATAAGCACGGGAATCGCCGACGCCGCGTCCGGACCAATCCGTCCGAGGGCCTGCGCCAGGTCGGGTCGCGAATCGGGATACTTGCGAAGCAGTTCCGCGAGCGCCGGGACCGCGTCGGCCCCCTTCTCACGCGTTCGCCCCAGGGCGTCCACCGCGAGATGGGCGACACGTTCGTTGGGATCATCCAACAGCTCGATCAGAAGCGGCACGATTGGCGCCGCCGACTCTTCCAGATCGCCGACGATTTCCACGCACGCTTCCTTGGTCGCCGCGTCGGTACTGCGGGCGCCTTTCGAGAGCGCAGGCGTGACAGCCGTTCCCATCGAACGCAGCGCGCTGGCGCACGCCGCGCGAACGCCTTCCGATTCATCGACCAGCCCCACGACCAGCGCGTCGCTCGCGCCGGCGGCGCCGGGACCGATGTCCATCAGCGCCTCCGCCGCCTGTTTCCGCACGCTGGCGAATTCGTCGCGCAGCGCAACGGCCAGCGCCTCCGCCGCGCCGACCGCCGGAGGTCCCACACCACCCAGCGCGCCAACGATCGCAAGGCGTTCCGCCTTGTCGCCGCTGTCGCCCAAGCGCCTGACCAGCGTCGGTACCGCCGCATCGGCCTCTGATCCGATTCGGGCAATGACGTTGGCGGCCTGTATCCGCACGCGCAGGCTGGTATCCCCCAGCAGTTCGATCAGTTCGCCAATCGCCTCCACGGCGTCGGAGTCCGTCATCTGCAGCGCGTCGAACGCGTATTGCCGAACGTAGTAATCGCGATCACCACAGGCGCGCACCAGTCGGACCACAGCGCCCGGAGACGCCGGTCCGATACGGCGGATCGCCAGCGCCGCCTCCCGGCGTACGTCGTCGGATTCATCGACGAGGCGCTGCGCGACGTCGTCGAGCGCCGACGTTGCGCGCGCGCCATAGAGCCCCAGGACATAGGCCGCCGTCGCCCGGATCTGGGCGTCATCGTCAAGCAACGCGTTCGCCACGTTCGGAATGACGCCGTTTCGATCAGCGCCGATCTTTCCGAGCGCCAACAGCGCCTGTCGCCGCACGCCCGTATCGCCTTCGACGAGGGCGCTGAGCAGTCCCTCGACGGCGCCGTCGGCGTCCGCGCCGAGACGCCCGAGCGCCACCGCCGCCTCTCGACGGACGGCCGGCTCCGGATCGGACAACAGCGCGACGAGGTCGGGGATTCGATCGTCCAGGAGCGACGTGGAGACGCGGCGGATCGCGGCGAAACGCCGCGCCGGATCGGCGTCGTGCAGCGCCTCGTGGATCTCGTCCGGCGGATCGCCCGCGAGGAGCGTCGATGTCACGACGAGCCCCGCAAGGCAGAGGCATCGCCATGCGAGCGGCGCGCGGACGATGCGCGCACATCCGGACCGGCCCCGGCGACTTGTGATCGAATCGGAGAATTCGCGCCGTCGCATCATGGAGGATTATAAACGACGCGATGGGCTCGACGTTTCGAATAATCCGCCGACGCGGCGTCGGGCGTCCCGCAGCGAATACGCCCCGCCGGCGCAGCCGCCGGGGCGCCGGACGTCAGACGGTTCTCGCCCGAACGTCCTGCCAGGCGGCGGGTCTCGGCGGTCTCACATCCGCCTTCGGCCGCACGACCTGCCGTCGCGGCGCGTGGTCGCGTTCTTCCAGCATGGCGTCCGCCATTTCATAGGCAATTCGCGCGTACCAGCGCACGGTGTTCTCGTTGAACATTTCCGCCTCACGAGCGCGGGAGAAGCCCGCCAGCGCCTGACCGGCAAGCCAGTCGCGAAGCGTCAGCCCGGCGGGCGAAACATCGACGCCCTCCAACACCGGATTTTCGGGAGTTGTCTCGTTCATAGAGCATCCTTCCTGGCCACCAAACGAAGGGTGTTATCCGCCAGACTAAACCTAGAATTCAGAGCGGCGCAGGGCAAATCCACAGTCGGGATCCACGGGATTCGCGGACGCAAAGGTTGCCATGGGACGCCCCTTCAGGGATATTGCACGCACTGTCAGCGACCTGGGGACGCATTCCGGGGGATTCGCGTCCAGGCGTCGCGGACGAAAAGGAGCACCAGCCATGGATGGCGGCGTCACTCTCACAGAGACCGATCCGACGAACGACACGCAAATGCCGGAAGACGCGAACCAGCCCGAAAGCGCCCCGGATACGGAAGCGACGACGGCCGCCGACGCGGATGCGACGCCGCAGACCGCCGCCGAGACGCCTGTCGAGGCGACAGGGCCAGACGCGGAACCAAAGCGCGTCGTCGAGGCCGTCCTGATGGCCGCCGAAAGCCCGCTCACCGCCGGCAAGATCGCTTCGATCATCGAGACCGGGAGCGGCAAAGACGTCAAGAAACACATCGAAACGCTCAACGCGGATTACGAGGCGATTGGCCTGTCGTTTCGCATTGAAGAGGTCGCCGGCGGCTTCCAGATCCTGACACAGCCGCTCTATAACCACTGGCTGACGAAGCTCCTGCGGGTCCGCCAGGAAACGAAGCTCTCTCCCGCCGCGATGGAGACTCTGGCGATCGTCGCCTACAAGCAACCCTGCACGCGCGCCGAAGTCGAAGCGATCCGAGGCGTCGCGGCCGGCGAAATGATCAATCGCCTGCGTGAGATGAACATCATCAAGATCGTGGGTCGCGCCGAAGACCTTGGCCGTCCGCTGCTCTACGGAACGACGAAGAAGTTCCTGGAAGTCTTCGGTCTGCCCTCGCTTGACGACCTGCCGCAGGTTGAAGCGCTGCGTCCGCCTCCGGCGAAGGCAAAGGAAACCGTCGAGGAATCGACGACGGAATCGGAACCCCCCGCCCCGATGCGCACGGACGACATCCCGGAGACGATCGACGACGATCAGCGCGATGTCGATGGATCGGAAGACGCGGACGCGACGCCGTCGCTGCACATCGTTCACGATGAAGAGGACGAAGCTGCGGCCCACGACGAAGCCGACGAGAAAGCGAAGGATTAGGCGTCAGGCGCCGCTGGCGATTCGCTCAACGGTCCAGTACAGGCCCACGGCGGCGATGGCGAGCGATTGCGGGATAATGATCGCCGCGCGATACCATTCTTTCCTGCGGAACCAGCCGACGGCCAGAAAGGCCAGGGCGACGACGCTCAGCTGACCGATTTCGACGCCGACGTTGAATCCGACCAGTGCCGAGGCGAATTGCCCGCGTGGGAGGCCGAGTTCCATCAGAACGCCGGCGAATCCCATTCCGTGCAGCAGCCCGAACGCAAATACAACGAACGGCCGCCACGGCTTCATTTTTGGCGTGGCGATGTTCTCGATGGCCACGTAGGCGATCGACAGCGCGATCAGCGGCTCAACAATGTGCGGTGGCAACGAGAAGACCCCCGTCATCGCGAGCGCGAGCGTGATCGTATGCGCGACAGTGAACGCCGAAATCTGCCACAGCAGCGGGCGCAGGTGCGTGCTGAGCAGGAACAGGCCGAGCACGAACAGAATGTGGTCGATACCTTTCGGAATGATGTGCTCGAAGCCCTGAATGATGAACCGACCGAAGACGGTCCGTCCATCCTCCGCGCCGGCGCCCGCCTTCGACGGATCGCCACCGAAGACGAACGGAGGGCTGTCGTCCCCCTGCCCAAGCAGGGGCTTCTCGACGATCCCCGTGCCCTCCTCGATGATCGTCATCTGCGTCATATTGCCGAACGCCCTGGAGAGCGAAATGGTGAAGGTCGCGGCGTTCTTCGGGACGCGACCTTCGAGACGGATCGTCGCGCCGAGAACACTCGGCTCGTCCGACGTTGCCGCCAGGGCGGTGCGGAACTCGGGAAACGTCGGCGCGGGCCGCCGCCTGATGTCATCGAATCGAATGTGGATTCGCCCGCTGAGCATGTCCTTGAGGTCTTCGACAGTCTTGTCGAGTTCCTCGGGGGACATCGCGCGAAAGATCTCATTCAACTCCGACTGCGGCGTATCCCCGGGCCTGCCCAGGGCCAGCGCGTCAAGGTGCGCCCGAATATCGATGAGATAGGTTCCGTCCGTTTTGAAGACGACGAACGCCTGCGTGACGTCGAGGTTGTGCGCCGAAACGCTGCGAACCGGAACCAGCAGGGCCAGCCCCAGGGCGCCCCATACCAGTGGCCGACTCATTCTGTTGGCGTACATCCGCATCACGTGTCGCATGAGCTATCCGGACAGTCTACGCGATCGCGTCAGATCGCGATAGCGGATCGCGTTTGCAGTTTCGTAACATCGCAGTGAAATGCGCATATTGCGAATCGGGGGCTTCATCGCTACGGTTTCGCCATGATTCCGGCCGAGGCGCCCAGCATCTCCACATCGAAGCCGCCATCGATGCCGAATCGCTGGCTTTTCCGGACGCTCATGGGAATCGCCGTCGCCGCGCTCCTGGCGCGTGACGGTCGCGGCGCCTCGGCGCTGCCGACAATCGCGCTCATCGCCTGCCAGATCCCGCTGGCCCTCTTCTGGATCCACCACCTCCGACGCGCGCGTTGCTTGGCATCAACGGACGGGATTCTGTTCGTCCTCGTCGCGCTCGTGGGCGCAGGGCTGTCCGTGGCCTGTCGAAGTGTCACGCCGGCGCTCGTCGCCACGACGGGTTACATCGTTGGCGCAGCCGGGCTCGGATGTCTGCACAACGCCTATCGAAAGATGGAGGCCGCCATCGACACGCCGGATCAGCTGATCCGCGTCATCGTTCCGTACTGGATCGGCGCGGTCCTCGTCGGCGCCGTCCTGCTCTCGATTCCCATCGCGACAAACTCCGGGGTCCCGGACTATCGGCACAACTTCGTCAGCCACGTCGTCGGCGGTCTGCACACGTCGACCAGCGCCGCCTGCCTCGTGGGTGTATTCACGCTCAGCTTCAGCGAGGATTACACGTCGTTTGGCCAGATTGTCATCATCGGCCTGACCCAACTGGCGGGATTCGGCTTCTGCGCGATGGGCCTGTCACTGGTTCGCCCCTTCCTTCAGCGTCCCGCCACGTTGAGGCGCGTGTTTCTCGTCGCGACGCTGATACAACTGACAGGCGTCGCCGTGCTCCTGAGCGTGTGGCGGTCCGAGGACACGCCGACGCTCGTCGATCGCATCTGGTGGAGTGTGGTGCACGCGGGCGACGCCCTCTGGAACACGGGCGTTGTCATGCGGGCGGACGGACTGGCCAGCTACTTCGCGGATCGGCGCGTCTTTCTCGCAATCACGTCGCTGGCCATCGCCGGATCGCTGGGAGTCCCCCTGCTCCTCGACCTGCTCGGCAAGCGACCGGCGACCGATGATCTGCAGCGACATCCGCTGAGTGGCCTCGCGACGTTCGACGCCTTTGCGGCCTTCCTGCTGCTGCTGCTCATGAGCGGCGCCCTCGTCTACCTTGAGCATCCGGCGTCCGTGGTCGGCGAGTGGCGGCCGGCGCTGCCATTCGAACCGAGCGTCCATCAACCCGCCATGCGCGACGACCGTTCGCGCCCCTGGCCGCTCGCCGTGCTGGTCGCATCGACCGTGCGATCGGCGGGACTTCAGACGATCCCCGTCTCCGTCGGTACGCTCAGCTGGCCGTCGTTCGGCCTGATCGTCGCGGCGATGTTCACGGGGGGAAGCGTCGCCGGAACGGCGGGCGGCATTCGTACGTCGCTCTTCGGCCTGCTGTTCCTGGCGCCGATCGGCGGCGCCAACGTGGCGGAGCGCGCCCGGCGCGGCGCCCTTCGCCGTCGATTGCTGACACGATTCGGCGTCGGTCTCTGCGCATGGCTCGCCATAAACGCGATCGCGGCGCTGTTGCTGGGCATGACGACGTCAGCCGATCGATACGATACGACGTTCGACGCCGTTGCCTCACTGAACAATGTGGGACTCACGACGGGACTTGCTGACCACCTCACGACGAACGGACGCCTTGTCGCAATTGCGCTGATGCTCGTCGGTCGTTTCTGGCCACTCTGGTTCTGGGCCGGCGTGATGCGGACGATTCGACAGCAGGCCGACACGGCGCCTCAATCAAGATCGCTGTAGGACGAGTCGCCTCTCGCCATCAATCGCTGTCGATAAAGCAGTTCCTCGAGATAGACACGATGGCGATTGAGCATGTCGCCGATCATGCCCGCGAAGAAGAAGAAGACGCTCAACAGCGCGCACCCGCCGCTGATGAAGCCGGCCCACTTGTGAGGCGAAAGCGTTCCCGTACCGAGATAGTGCCACAACAGGAATCCGCCGAAGATGGCGGCGAGTCCGAGCAGCGACAGGCCGATGGCGCCGAAGAACCGCATCGGGAAATAGTCGCGATAGCAGCGGAAGATGATGCGCGACGTCTTGCTGGCGTATTTGAAGATGCTGCCGGCGACGCGGCTCTTGCCGAACTCGCGGACGCCGCGCACGCGGATCGGCACTTCGACGATGCGCATGTGCTTGTAGGCCAGGTTGAGAAACACTTCCTGCGTGTACGTGAACCGACCGAGCAGGTTGAGACTCAGCGCCGCCCGCCGGTTGTAGCAGCGCATGCCGCAGGAGACGTCATGGAACTTCTGGCGCGTCATGCCGGAGATCAACCGGCTCATCTGCCGATTGCCCCATCGCTTGATCCATGGCATCTCGGGAATCAGCGTCGGATCCAGAAAGCGAGAGGCGGTCGCGAAATCAGCTTCGCCCGCCACGACAGGCGCCACGAGCCTGGGGATATCCGCCGGGTCAAACTGACCGTCGGCGTCGATGTTCACGATCAGATCGGCGCCGTGCTCGATCGCCTCGTTGAGGGCCGTCTGGAAGGCCGAGCCCACGCCCCGAGGCGTCGTGTGGTGAATCACCTCGGCGCCGGCGGCCACAGCGAGTTCGGCGGTCCGATCCGTGCTGCCGTCGTCGATGACGAGAACATCGACCTCGCGGATCCCCGTCATCGATCGGGGGACGGCGCGAACGACGCGCTCAATCGTCGCCTCCTCGTTCAGCGCCGGAATCACAACGATAAGGCGCAGGGCGGGGTCCATCCGCAGGCCGTCGCGATCCTCTCGCGTCCGCCAGCGCAACCCGCGATCGAAGCGTGTCTGGGCGCGGCTCGTCGTCATCACGACGAATTGTACGGCCTCGAAGGGCGATCGGAAACGGAATTGGCGGCTGCGGCGGCGCAAATACAGCGCCGCGGGGATCGCCCCGGATTGTGATTTCGATGGCGCTGAAGAATCGCGGGCGGCTACTGGCCGCGTTTTCGGAACCGCTCGTCGATCGGCTGACGGCAGCGATAGCCCGCGTCGGGTTCGTGCCAGTGACAGATGCGGCGTTCTCCGAGGCGCCAGCAGAGCTCGACGCGTCGCTCGTTATGGATCGCCGGAAAATCGACGATACCGCGCCGCCAGTCCCTGAGCTGACAGCCCACGTCGGAGAGTTCGTCGATCAGATCGCGGAGTCGCTCCAGCGCGAGCGTGTAGCGCTCCTGCGCGTCTTCCCACTCGCCGGAATGCGGCTCATGGAGCTGATCTTCGAGGTCGCAGACTTCCCGCTGCTGCTGCACGATGTCGCCGACAACGCGACTGACCAGCGGAAGCGCGCGATTGGCGTCGTCTATGGTAAAGACTCGCCCAGTCGAATGCGGCTGGAAGCGAGGGCGTTCTGTTGCAATTTCGTAGGCTTCCATGCGTGCCTCTCCAGAAAAAGACATTTGTCGTCTTAACCCCCCGCGTTCCTTTATGGAGTCGAAAGTACCGGGCGCGCAAAACAGTGTCAACGATTCGTTACGACGCGCAAACGGACTGTCCGATATGGCCCCCTGTTAAATGTGCGCCGTTAGCGGACGGTCCGCGAATAACAGTCGCAAGCGACGAATCGGCCGAAGATGCTGCGCTGCGCCACAGGGGTCTGCGCCCGCCCGAGCGCGACGAAATCGTGACGACTTACCGGACAACCTGCGCGCGAACGAAAACCATGACGCTCCGTCAGACAGCGATCCGGCGCGGGCGCGCCGCCGCCATGTCATGTTGGGTCGAACAATCGGCGAAACAGACACGACAACGGGTGTTGTCGTCAGCGTGCGGGAAGCGGCAGAGAGAGTCGCGTCATGACCATCTTCAGGTCGGACCAGGCTTTGTTTTTTTCGCCCGGGCTGCGCAACAGGTACGCCGGATGATACGTCGGCATGAGCGGAATCGGATCCCCGACGCCCGGGGTTCCGCTGAGATGAAAATCATGCCACTGCGAACGAAGGCGACCGATTCCCTCACGCGTGTTCAGAAGCGTCTGTGCCGCCGGAGCGCCCAGCGCGATGATGACTTCCGGCTGCACGATTTCGATCTGGCGCCACAGGAAATTTCGGCAGGCGATGACTTCGTCCGGCGCCGGGTTGCGATTGTTGGGAGGTCTGCACTTGAGCACGTTGCAGATATAGACATCGGATCGCTTCAGGCCCATGCCGGCCTCGATCATCTTCGTGAGTAGCTGACCGGCCTTGCCGACGAAGGGCTCGCCCTGAATGTCCTCGTCGTGCCCCGGGGCCTCGCCGACGAACATGATCCGCGCATTGGGCGCGCCGACGCCAAAGGCCGTCTTGGTGCGCGTCTCGGAGAGACAACACTGCGTACAGCCCTTCACTTCGTTGTCGTCGATGACCTGCAGCGCGACGCGCCGACGTTCGATCTCGTCGGCCGCGATTGGCGCGCGATGGACCGGGGTCGTCGGCGGCTTCGCGTTCGCCGTCGTCGCGCTCGACGATTGTGCCGCGGCCGGCGCCGCGATCGGCAGTGACGCCGCCCCCAGGAACGCATCCGATTCGAATCGGTCCTTCAACGCCTTAATGAGTTCCGCTCGCTCCATACGTCGCGATCATAAACCGATCGACGCCTCGTGTCCCGATGGCGCACGATTGCGGAACGACTCACAGGCCGCCGCCGTGAAACACGCCTCCACGCCGAGTCGGATGCGGTTTTGGTACGCGATCGGACATCTGAGTGGCGACACAACGCAATCCCGGCAATAATTTCACAGCAGGCGACAATACTCGACATGACTGACGCGCCGCCGTTTGGGCTGCGCGAGGGAGGTTTGCGATGAACTATCGCATCGGCGCCATCGCCATGATTGGAATCGGAATCCTGATCGCCAGCGGCTGCGACCCCCAGGACGTGGAGCGCGCCAAGGAGAAGGCCCGCGAAGCGAAGAACGCCGCGACGCGCGCGGCCGAGAAGGCCGAAACGAAGCTCGAGCCAATGATCGACAAGGGGGCGGCCACGGCGAACGAGCTCTATGAGGGGGGCAGGCAACTCGGCCGTGAGATGCGCGACAAGGCCCGGGAAGCCACGACGCAGGCGATCGACAAGGCGAAGGAAGTCGCCCGGGACGCCAAGCCCTACGTCGACAAGGCAAAGCGGGCCACGACGCAGGCCGTGGATCGCGCAAAGAAGGCGACGACTCAGGCCGTTGAAAAAGTCAAAGAGGCCGTGAACGACGAACCTTCCAGCTAGCGGACCGCATGGCCCGGAACGGCGGTGGCGCAGAGAGGTGGCGCCGCGCCCATACCTCATCCGTAGACACCAAAGGCGGCGCCACACGGATATGATCGGACCCTCCCCGTGTCTGTAATGGCGCGAACGACCTTTCGCATTTTTCGCGATCCCCAGGAATAATCCGACGCCCCGGCGCGTGTAAGCGAGGGGGCGATTCTTTTCCCGACCGAAAAGAGCGAGCGTCGACCGAGCCGCACGAATTCGTGCCCTGGTCGTCACTGCGCCATGACCGCGCAACACGGCGAATCAGGCCGTGCGCTGTCGTTGCGCGCACGCGACGACTCGTCACGAGAACCGCGTTCTCAGCGCGACGCATCCTTGGGGGGACGAACCCAACGCCGCCCTGCGGCGGCCGCCCGGCGACGATCGCGTCGCGGGGCGATCAGCGGCGAGCCCGACGGAAGGTATTTGAAAGAGGGATCGACGGGACGGGAATGAAGTGGAGGGACGACGCACATCGCGTCGCGCCCAACGAGTTCGTGCGCAGCATCTGTACACCCTGTTCTCGGGTGCGACGCCTGCGTATTGCATTTCCCGGAACAAACTCATCCTTCGAAAGCCAGCCGCAACCGAGCATCGCCGAATGGGTCGGCGTCTGATCGGCCGGCGCGAATGTCTCTTTTTGGGAGGAACATCGTGACAGGGATTTGCATTGACACCTGCGAGTGTAGAACCGCGCGGACGCGATCCGCGCGTTCGATCGCAACGGCGGCCATCGCGGTCGCCGCGCTGCTCGGACTGACTTCGGCGGCGAACGCCCAGTCGGACGACTGCGCGGGCGCGACACCTGTGGTCACCGGGACCAACGCCGGCGGAAACAACTGCGGCGCCAGCGCCGTGGACGACGCCGAAGCCGGCTGCCAGGCCAACAGCGGTCTGGACCTCTTCTATGTCTGGACAGCGGATTGCACCGGCGAAGCCACGATCGACACGGAAAACAGCGCCTTCACGGCGGTCAACGACACGGTTCTGTCCATCTATGACGCCTGTGGCGGCAATGAGATCGCCTGCGACGACGACGGCAGCACGGGACCGAACACGCTCCTGTCCGTTGTGACGTTCAACTGCGTTTCCGGCCAGGACTACATCATCCGTGTGGCGGGCTACGACGCCTCCGGCACGATCCGATGCGGCGACGTCACGCTGAACATCGCCTGCGTCGCGGGCGGCGTCGGCGCCTGCTGCCACGACGATACGTGCACAGACGTCACAGGTGGCGTCGGCGAGTGTGGACCGCTCGGCGGAATCTACCTGGGCGACGGCACGCAGTGCGGCGTGAACGCATGCCCGACGGGCGGCGACGTCTGCTCGTCGGCCATCGTCGTCGGCTCCGGCACAACGCTCCTTTCCAACGCCGGGAACGTCGTTGACGATCCCGATCCCAGCTGCACGACCTCCGGCGCCGCCGACGTCTGGGCGGTCTATACCGTCGAGCAGAACGGCTCGCTCCTCATCGACACGTGTGGCACCTTCCTCAATCCGAACAACGCAACAGCGATCGACACAGTCCTCGCGGCCTATGACAGCTTCTGTGGCGGCGCCGAACTCGACTGCGACGACGACTGCCGCTCTGATGGCACGATCCCCGATCCGGCGCAGGCCTCCTGCATCGACGCCCCGCAGACGGGCACATCGACGCGTGACAGCTGCATCTGCATCGACAGTGTCACGATCGGCCAGCAGATCTTCATCCAGATCCAGGACTTTGGCGGCACGGACCTCGGCGAGATCGTGCTGAACATCACGCCGAACGGCTGCCCCCCGCCAACGGGCTCCTGCTGTCTCTTTGACGGCTCCTGCACGATCGATTCGGCATCGGGCTGTGCGAACGCCGGCGGCGTCTACGGCGGAGACGGCTCGGACTGCAGTCTCACCTGTGATGGCGCGTGCTGCATCCTCGGATCCGGCTGCTCCATCAACAATGAGGCGGCCTGCGTGGCGGCCGGCGGCTCCTTCGGCGGCCGAGGCACTGTGTGCTTCGCCTACGACATCAACACGGGCGTGAGCAACGGCGGCTACATCTGCGAAGGCTCCTGCGCCGATCTCGTCACGCTGCGGAATTCCCCGGCACAGTCGGGCTCGATCGACATCATGTTCAACAACGATCTTGCCACGGCCGACGTTGTCGAAGGAAGCTGCACGGGCGGTGGCGGCGTCGTCGCCAACGATGCGATCTTCCGCTACCTCGCGATCTCCGACACGAACGG
>Ga0116151_10001422_pt1 | contig 22339 bp, 18 predicted proteins | sample AD_UKC117_MetaG_FD_89893 | JGI IMG/M metagenome (GOLD analysis project Ga0116151, IMG submission 89893) | Active sludge microbial communities of municipal wastewater-treating anaerobic digesters from Hong Kong - AD_UKC117_MetaG | ecosystem: Engineered > Bioreactor > Anaerobic > Digestate... | reverse complement strand
TAGCGAAGAATGGTTAAAAGATGTTGCACTTCCTTTGTACAAAACAGTTCCGCCATCAGGAATTGAGTTACCTACATTGTATGTACTTTGGTTTGTTGGATTTCCGAAAGTTCCATCTAAGCTATATGCAAGTAATACATCGTTATTATCTGAATTTTTGTTCCAAGTTAAATCAATCTGATTAGGATCGTTTGATACCGATGTAAAACTATTCGGAGAATTTCCGTCAATACCTGAAACAATTAACGAGTAATTCTGGCTAGAAGCCAAAGTGCCTTTATGAGATACAGTTATTTTATATATTACTCCGGGAGTTGGACTTGAAATAATTATTTTTTCAAACGGATCAACAATGTTGTCGCCATTAGAATTTGTTGTTAACGATGTAAGTTTGAACGGATAGTAAGTATTGGCTCCCTGATAAACTCTAACATCCAAATCATTCACAAGAACTGGAGTTGTTAAGTTTGGAGTTCCTTCGTTTGCTGGTCCCGGAGGATCAGTCCATGAAATTGATACAACCAAATCCTCAGTTCCGGTTGCATAAACATCCATGTTGTATGTTTGTCCTTGGCTAAGGTTTAGTTCACTTATTATTGAACCATTATGTCTGCTCGAAATCAGTTGAGCAGCTTTTTTTGCATTAAGCAATCCCCATCCAAAAACGGCATCGGGACCAGGTGTTCCTGCATCATCAGCGGTATGAAGAGCTAAACCTTTTAAAGTTGCCGCTCTCATAAAAGTTGAATTCAAATTATTATAATGCTGTTGTAGCAACAGAAGAGTTCCCGTAACGTTAGGTGTTGCCATTGATGTTCCGGTAAGGGAAATGTAAGCACTGTTTGATGACTCAGCGCTTGAGTAGAGATTTGTTCCTTTTCCGGCAATATCAGGTTTTATGCGATAATCATCGGTTGGCCCTTCGCTACTAGAAGAATTTATGTTGATAGAAACAAGATTTCCGTCTGCATCAATGCCAATATCCTGTGCGTTGGCAACAACTAAATTATTTTTTGATGTTGCATGACTAGATAGCTTGTCATAGTATGTGTCTCCATCAAGTGGTGCTCCGTTTGATGTATTGTCATCACCATCGTTCCCGGCAGCAACACACATCAAGTAGTAAGGAGCATTATACATTATTACGTCCCAATCTCTTGAGTCGCTTAGATAAGCTCCGAAATACCAATCAGGAATATCAGATGCTCGCCAACCGTACGAATGGTTTGATAAAAGCATTCCGTTTGCTGCTGCTTCAACAGCTTCTCCCATATCGTTATTCCAATCAAATCCAACTGCGTAAGCTTGAGGCGCCATTCCTTTTGCAGCTTCCTGAACCCCTGAAGCCATAATTGTTCCTGTAACATGCGCCGAATGGTAATGCAACGCGGTTGATTCATCGCCAATGCTAAACCTGTCGGTTCCTCCAGTTCCATCGTACTCTTGGTGGGTTGTTCGTGCTAATCCTCCATCCCATACATGTGCAGTCATTCCTTGTCCCTCAAGATTTAACCCAAGAAGTCCGCCGTTGTGCAAAGTATTTGCACGAGTGGATATTGCTGCATACATATTAAATGTTGTGAAGTAGATTGGATTCCCTTCTTTGCTAACTTTCATTAACTCAATGAGTTTTCCATCTTTCTCCTCTCTTACTACCCAACTTTTCTCTGCTGCAAGTTTCAAGGCTTTTTCTTTCTCCTCTTTAAATTTTTCTTTATATTTTTTATCAATTTTTTTTAGCTCTTCAATATTAGTTTTCTTAATAATTTCTTCTTTCTGTGCTTTTGTTTGAGAGAAAACTTTAATCGGATTTGTAATAAAAATTGTCAAGAGCAAAACAAGTAATAAGGGAACTGTTCTTTTCATAAGGCTGGTTTTAGGTTTATTTTAAATGGGTTTGTTTTTTGTGGTCGCAATAATAAATTAAATAATTTGGAATACACTCACTCAATTGAGTGAAATAGCTGCAAAATCATAATTTCACCCTACCGGGTGAACAATAAAATGAGAAAATATATTTCATTTTTTTGCAGAAATATAAGGTGTTTAATCAAAAATAATAATTCCAAAATATTTACTTTGTTATTAAAGTGTATATCTTTCGCACGCTCTTTTAAAATGTGCAAGATATAATAATGTGTACATATTAAAAACTTTTAGGTATTTAAAATCAAATTGAAGTAAATGAGGTTTTTACTAAGTGTTTTCCTTTTTTTACCACTTTTATCAGTATCACAAAAAAATGTTGATAGTTTAAGGACAGTTTGGAGTGATTTATCAAACCATGACAGCATTAGAATAAATGCTTTTACTGAACTTATCTGGGATGGATATTTGTTCAGCCAACCCGATAGCGCATTTTTTTTAGCAGAAAAGGGAATTGAACTTGCTAAAAGTAAAGATTTTATCAAGGAAATGGCAATCCTGATGAATGTTCAGGGTGTGTCGTTGATGCTTCAGGGAGATTATATTAGAGCATTACAATATCATAAAAAGGGCTTAAAGGTTAATGAAGATATAAACGACAAACAAGGAATTTCAAATTCGTTAAATAATATTGGAACAATTTTAACGAAGCTTGGCGATTATGCCGGTGCTATTGAAACTTATGGTAGAAGTTTAAAATTATCTGAAGAGTTAAACGATAGTAGTGGTATTGCCAGATGCTACCTAAATATTGGAATTATTTATCGAAACATCGAAAAATATGATAAAGCGCTTGAATATTACCAAAAATGTTTGACGATATGTGAGGATATTGGAAATTATGAAGGTGTTTCAAAATGTTATAATAATTTGGGGATTATATACTCACATTATAAAAATTACGACCAAGCGTTAGAATACTACTTTCGCACACTTTCACTAAATCAAAAGTTGAAAAATTATCTTGGAATTGGAAATGCACTCGGAAATATTGGTGTTGTATATATGTTAAAAGGTAATCTCGATAGTTCGATGGTTTACCAAAAACGTAGTTTGATTATTCATAAAAAAGTTGGAAGCAAGGAGGGTGAAATTGGTTGCTTAAATAACATTGGAGAAATTTTTAATAGCAAAGGAGTTTACGATAGTACAATTGTATATGGTAGCAAAGCACTTAAACTTGCTCAAGAAATTGGATCGTTAAAACAAATTTCAGCCACAGCAAATGTTTTGTATAAAGCCTATAAAACTTCAAATCAAAATAGCAAAGCGTTATCAATGTTTGAGCTGTATGTTGTTGCCAAAGATAGTTTGCAACGCGTAGAGAATCATAATGAAATTATTAATCAAGAGTATAAATATAAATATGAAAAACAACATATTCTAGATAGTCTGAAAAACGCACAGACACTCGCACTTGAAAAATTTGAAAGACAAAAAGAGGTTGAAAGAGCAAGACTCCAAAAGTATATTTTGTTCTTTATATTCATTTTCTCACTTGTTATTGTTGCAGTTATAATACGATTTAGATCATTGAAAATAAAAACAGAAAAAGATATTTTACTTAGTGAAATTCAAATGCTAAAATCCGTTGCAGTTGTAAACTTGACTTCTGGCAACGAGATTCCTTATAATAAACACCTAAACAGAGAGAAAATAAGTGAAGCTATAAATGGAGTTTTAAATGATTCCGATTGGAATATTTTAAGCATTCTTTGCGAATCACCTACTATTAGTAACCGTGAAATTTCAGAGAAAATTTTGTTGAGTTTTGAGGGTGTACGATCATCGCTTAAGAAGATGTATCGAGTTTTTGATATTCAGAATTCGGTTGAAAACCAGCGAATAGCCTTAGTTATAAAAGCGATTCGAATTTCAAATACATAATTATTTTAGAAGAATAAAAAAATAGCCACTTCAAAAAGTGGCTATTATAATTTCTGTGAGTATTGTTACTTATCGAAAAGTTTTGCCCACTCGTATTTTTTTCGGTTTTTCCAGGTTCCCTTATGGAAAATGAAACTCATAATTAGAGGAACAACGCTGGTTGCTTCGGCGTAAACCATCTGCTCGTAGGTTGTATCAACTTTTCCCCATGATGAAGCTTCCTTGAGAGTAGAACTTGAGCAAGCACCGTCGCGTGGATCGGCAACTGTAATCTGAATTGCATACTTATGCATTGGCACTTCGTGACCAAGAATCTCAGCGCAAACAACAGTATCCTGAGCAAAGTTCTTAGGAACTCCACCGCCAATCATGAAAAGTCCGGTTGTTTTTCCGGCAATTTTTATCATGGTTAGCTCGCGGAAATCTTTTACTGAGTCGATGGAAACGTGAGCATCCGGATTCTCAACCTGATGTTTTACAAGGCCAAAACCTGCGCTGCTATCGCTGAAAGCAGGACAGAAAATAGGAACATTATTCTCAAAACAAGCCTGAATTAAGCTGTCCTTTTTTACAGAATGTTTGGTTAAGTAACGTCCCATCTCCTTAATAAATTCACGTGAACTGTAGGCACCGGGTTTCATTCCGTCGGCAATAATTTTTACAGTTCCATCGCAAACTTGCAATTCTTCCTCGTTGATAAATGTATCGTAAATCCTGTCAACGTAGTTATCGCGCAGCATGTTATCATCAATAAACTGTGTTCCTTTATAGTGCTTGAAACCAAGAGCTTCAAAGAAATCCATATCCACAATGGATGCTCCGGTGGCAACAACTACGTCAATCATGTTATTCTTAACCATGTCAACGTAAACCTGCATACAGCCACCTGCGCTGGTGCTACCGGCAAGAATAAGCCAGTTGCTACATTCTTTATCGCCTACCATCATTTCAAAAATGTCGGCTGCAGCAGCCGTATCGCGCGATGTAAACGACATGTCGCGCATTGCATTGATGATAGGAGTAGAATCGAACGATTTAATGTCGATGTGCTTAACCACATCCTTTAGCAGGTTATTTTTTCCCATTTGTTTAGTGTGTTAATTAGGTTATGGACTGATTACTTATTTGCAAATTTATACGAAAGGATTTTGTAAATCAACTTTGCAGCCAAAAAGTCTGATGATCTTTCGTTCTCGTTAGGGCAAAGCTCCACTACATCAAATCCAACAAGATTTTTACGTTCAATAAGTTTTTTCAAAAACTTGAGCGTTGGGTACCACTGTAAGCCGCCAGGCTCAGGAGTTCCGGTTGATGGAAGGATTGACGGATCGAACCCATCGAGATCGATGGTAAGATAAACATTGTCGGTTAGCAAGCTAATTGCCTGATCCATCCATTCCTCGCAGTGAACAATTTTATGCGCCCAGAAAACTCTTTCTGGATCGAGCCTATCCTTTTCGCCCGAATCCATACTGCGGATTCCAACCTGAACAATGGGGCACAAATCCTGCGCGCGAGCCATTACGCAAGCGTGGTTGTTTTTCGATCCTTCGTAGCTGTCACGAAGATCAGTATGTGCATCAATCTGAATTACTGAAAGATTTTTAAAATGTTTGGCGTGAGCCTGAATAGGTCCAATGCTAATGGAGTGTTCGCCACCAACAGTAACTAAAAATTTTCCTTTTTTCAGATACTCAATCGACGCTTTTTCTGATGCTTCAACCATCGCTTCTGGCGATGAATCCTCGGTAACGGCAGGTGCAGTGTAAATTCCCTGAGTATAAACTTCACTGTCGGTTTCAATATCGTAAAGTTCCATGTTTGCCGACGCTTCAAGTAGCGCTTCCGGACCCTTATCGGAACCTTTTACCCATGTGCTGGTTCCATCGTAGGGAATGGGCAGAACAACAATTTTTGCAGTTAACTCTTCGCAGAATTCCTGAGGTAACCCTCCGTATTCAACCATTTTATTATAAATATTTAGTGTTGTTAACTTTTTTTCAACCTACAAAAATACTCAAAAATGATGAAATGAAGTTAAAAAAAATAACCCCGCCAAAATTGCTAGCGGGGTTAGTATTTCGTTGATTAGTAGCTATTACCAGTTACCACGTCCGTAACCTTGTCCATCACCTCTTCCGTATCCTTGTCCTGAACCGTCGCAATTTCCGTTTCCAAAACCACGGTTACCGTGACGCCCCATTCCTCTTTCACCTCGGTGACCACGATGGCTGTTGAAGAAAACTTTCTGCTCATCGGTTAGCTGCGATGCAACTGCTGCTCTGTGCGCAGCACCTTTCTTCATAATGGTAGCTTTTAACTGAGCAATTTCGTCAATAGTTTTGTTAATCTCATTCATGTCAGCTTTCTCAGCCGATTCAAGGGTTTGTAGGCGTGCTCTCTTCTCGTTTAGCTGGTTGCGTAGCGGAGTTACCTCTTTTAGGTGCGCTGTTCTTAGCTCGTTGATTTTTGTTTCCTGCTCGTCGGTTAGGTTTGGAATTCGATGCTGGCCGTAACGAGGAGCACTATCATCGTCGTTCATCATTCTTCCCATTCCTCTCTGTGCAAGTAGGTTTCCTGAGAATGCCATTAGAGTTGCAGTTAATGCGATGGCTAAGTTTTTGGTTGAAAAAAGTTTTGTTTTCATTGTTTTGATTTTTAAAACGTTATTAATTGTGATTACTTGTGTCTGAATTTATTCGATTCCTTGGTCCCCTGAATCGATGGGGTGCATGCATTCTTTGTGATCGTATGTTATGATTCTCGTCCATGGGCATCATCCTAAAAAACATTCTGCGGAGACATTCCTGCTGATCGCCGGAGCAAACATTTTTTACTCTTTTAAAGTGATCGATAGTGATTTGATGATTCTCCTTGTGCAGTCGTGCTATCTCGTTCGACAGACTGTCGAGAATATCTTCGTTAGGTTCATCGTTGGCAAGTTCCATCATCGTTTGCTGGTACGTACTGCGAATCTGTTCCCTAATATCACTTATAGATTCTACATACTCATCGCGAAGGCTATGGAATTCAGCATGTTGTTCAGGCGTTAGGTTAAGTTCCCGGGATAAGAACTTTGTCCGTTGAAGTTCGTCCCGGGTTTCTGGCCTAATATCAGGACGAACATCTCGTTTCACTCTTGCGTAGTTGAAACCTATTGTTAGCAGTATGGCTACGTTTATTGCGGCAAGCAGTACAACAATTCCAACTAGTATTCTATTTCTTGAATCGTTCATGGCTGGGAACTATTTTGAGGTTTCTGATAAATCATCGTAAGGTTCGTAAATATCTGAAGGGAAGTACTCGTCAGCCAGCTGAGTCCAGGTTTGCTCGGTGCTATCGGTTGAACTATCGAAAAGTACACTGCTGAAGAAAGTGCCCAGGGCAATTCCCAAAAATATTCCGGCGGCAGCAATATATGCAATTGACATTTTGCGAAGTGGAACTATTGGTACTCTTTCTGCCGAATTACTATCCTGAATTTTTTGCCAAACTTTATTTCCGAGGAATGGGTTTGGTGAAAATTCATTCTTTTCAACTTCAATTTCACCGTAAACCAGCTGCATTCTGCTAACCAATTCTTTACACTTACTGCAAACCGAGAGGTGCTCCGCGAATTGAGCCCTTTGGCTGTCATCGAGTTCCCTGTCGATGTAAGCGATTATTCTTGTATTTACCTCTTTGCAGTTCATTGTTTTGCTCTTTATTAGTTTAGACAACTTTATTTTGTAAAACTTGCGGTCGCTTTCAACTTTTTTTTATTTCTGCCGATAATTTCTTCTGCAGATTGGCTTTTGCCCTGAAAAGCAGCGACTCAACCGATGAGAGCGAGATATCCATAACCTCGGCTATCTCTTTGTACGACAAATCCTGATATTTACTTAATATGAAAGCAATCCGTTGATTTTGGGGAAGACTGTTGATTGCGCTTTTTAGGATCTTTCTCTTCTCCTTATTAATAACTGTTTCTTCGGGAGAAGCATTCGATTCATCTTCAACCTCAAGGTTACTGCTTGTGCTTCCCTTTACTCCGCTGAAGAAACCCTCGATGCTTTGCAGTAATCCGTTTCGCTTTTGCTTTTTTACAAAGTTCAGCGACTTGTTTACAGCAATTCGGTAGAGCCAGGTTGAAAGTTTCGATTCGCTTCTGAATCCCGACAACGACTGGAAAACCTCCATGAAAACTTCCTGAGCCAAATCTTCAGCATCGGCGTATGATGACACGAACCCGCGGCAAGTTTTTGCAACCAGCGGTTGGTACTTGTCAACCAGCTCAACGAAAGCTTTCTGGCTATTGTTTTGGAGGATATCTTCAACAAGCTGTTGATCGGTCATTACAGAAAAATCTTTTCAGTGTTTACCCATTTGACAGCTGCAATTTAAAAAACTTGCGGTTGGGATTTTCATTTTTACAAATATTTTCATTTTCTATTTCAGGTTGCGGGCTTTGCAAATTTTTTAAAGTGGCAAAAAGATTTAAATTTGTGAAAAGAAAATTAAGTGATGAGCATACGGTTTAAGATTCTAATAGGATTTCTGATTCTGGCCTCCATGCTTTTCATCTCCGGAGCTTTTTCAATTTTTGAATTAACCCGGCAGGGAAGGGCAGTGAAGCTAATGATTGCTGACAGCTACCAGAGTATCGATTACGCAAAGCAGATGCTCGATGCACTCGATCACCAGGAGAACAGTTTGCTTTACCATATTGGAACCAAAGATTCGTTGGTAATCGGTGAGTTTGAGTCCGCTTCAAATTTGTTTGATATTAATCTGCGTAATGCGGGCACAAATCTTACCCATGAGGAGGAGCGCGCCACAGTTGATTCAATCACACATTTCTACAAGATTTATATGAAAAGGGCAATGTTTGCATTGCAATGCGAAAAATACAACTTTAATGCTTACCTCGATTCAATTCAATCGTCAAGGATTAAAACAAAAAACTATGTAAAAAAGTTAATGATAATAAACCAGGAGGAGTTGTACCAGTCGGCAGCATTCCACGAAGCCAGCGCTCAAAGGGCACTCCTTCCCGGATTGATTGTGATTATCACAAGCCTCCTATTTACATTCATCTTCATATATTTGGTGAATCACTACTTTGTGTCGCCCATATTAAAAATTACGAAGGCAGTAAACGATTTTGTGAAATACCATAAAGCATTCGATGTACCTTTGGAAACCAAGGACGAGATTTTTAGCCTGAAGGAAGCGATTGGTCACCTGATATCCTATACAAAAACAATCAAAAAGGACGAATAATTTTTTCTCATGCGCCCATACGTTATATTAAGGTATATTGGATTGGTTTTGCTGCTGAATGCAGGATTGATGTTTTTCTCATTCCTGATTTCAGTTTACAACTCCGATTCGGCGCAAATTCCACTTTTATTAAGTTTTGTTCTTTCCGCATTGCTTGGAGTTTTTCCAATGGTTTTTGTGCCGCCAACACATCAAATTTCCAATAAAGAGGCATACGTAATTGTTGTTTTAGGATGGCTGGTAGTTTGCGCATTTGGAATGTTACCTTACATATTATGGGGCGGCGAATTTTCTATAATAAACGCATGGTTTGAAAGTGTGGCAGGTTACACAACAACCGGTTCAACAATTCTAAACGATATTGAAGTTTTACCAAACGGACTCCTTTTTTGGCGTTCGGCAACGCATTGGCTTGGGGGAATTGGAATTATTCTTTTCGTGCTGGTTATTGTTCCTTCGCTTGGAAAAACCCGGATGTCGCTCTCGCGGCTTGAGATGTCGCCTTTAGCAAAAACGAATTTTCATTACAAAACCAACAAAACTCTTCGGGTTGTTATTCTGGTGTACCTTGGGTTAACTCTAACGGAAACTTTGCTGCTTTACTTTTTGGGAATGAGCCTTTTCGATGCAGTTACTCATACTTTTGGGACGGTAGCAACCGGAGGATTTTCGCCCAAAAATGCAAGCATTGGTTACTATAATAATGTTTGGATTGAGATTGTAATTATTGTTTTCATGTTTCTGGCCGGAATGCACTTTGGAGTTCTTTATACAATTTTCACATTTAAAAATGTGAAATGGTACAAGTCGTCGGTTGTTAAGCTTTACACAATTTTAATGATTGTTGGTATTGTTTTGGTTACCATTAATACTAAGGGACAAAACTACGAAACCTGGGGTGAAGCACTTCGATACTCTGCTTTTAACGTAGTTTCTATTTGCACAACAACCGGATACGGAACCTGCGATACAACTCTCTGGCCACCATTTTCGATTATGATTCTGATTTACTTTATGTTCCAGTGTGCATGTGCCGGATCAACTGCAGGTGGAATAAAAGTTGACAGAGTTGTAATTTTTTACCAGAGTTTAAAACGTCAGGTTTTAAAGTTGCAGCATCCGCAAGCTGTAATTCCTGTTAGGATTGATGGCCAATCAATTGATGATGAAACTGTCGATTCAGTTTTACTTTTTATTGTTCTCTACATTCTGATTCTTTTTATAACTGGTTTGGCCTTAACTGCCATGGGGGTTGATCTAACCACTGCATTTTCGGCATCAGCAGCCACAATAAGCACTGTGGGTCCGGGTTTTGGCGATGTTGGCTCGGCAGCAAACTACTCCGTAATTCCCGATTTCGGGAAGTTTCTTCTTAGTATAAATATGCTACTTGGCCGTTTGGAAATTTTCGGATTGATGCTTCTTTTCTTTATGAAATCGTGGAGGTAATTCCGTATTAACCAATTTTCTTTACTGTTTTATAAAGTTCAACCTATTTTTTTAAAATGAATTTTACGGGTAATGAGTACTCAATCGTAATGAATTTTTCATCCTTTTGAGCAGGAAACCAATCGAAATTGATAGCTTCGAAAACTCTTATGGCTTCTTTATCCAAGTCCGGATCTACCTTCTTCATTATTCGAATATTGCCCATTCTCCCGGTGCTATCAACAATAAATGAAACGATTACTTCTCCCTCAATCCCACCTCTCCATGCTCTTGTAGGATACCTTATGTTTCTTGCAATTAAATCATGAGTATCGCTTCCTTCGAGAACCAGAGGAGGAGAATCAATTTCATCTTCAACCCATCCTTTATCGGTTAACACAAGAAATTTTCTCGATTCATTATTCCAATTATAGCAACTTATCCTTTGCGTTGTGTAGTTATAAACATACTTCAAAACACCAGTATTGTCGTTAAATACCCAATTATCAATTTGATTATCATGTAAATAGTTTCCGAAGGAAAGCGTGTCGACTCCATTTCTTGCGAAGTTAACCCAAAGGCTATCTTTGAGGTTGTTCTTATAGAAACCGCTTTGGATAAGTACCCCATTCTCTCGCATTTTTTTGTATAAACCATGTTTTACATCCTTCTCTTTCTTTAGTACGAAGTACTCCTCAATTTGGTTGGTATTATTATCCTTTTCAGTAACTTTCTTAAGTTCCTGAGTGTAACCTGATAGAATTCCACATGATATGAGCAAAGTTGAGAGTAGGATTTTCATCTTTTATAGGCTTTTTACAAATTTAAACTAATAAAGCATAAAAATTGAAAGAAAAAGATTTTTTATCTTTTCTTTTTATTAATTAATGGATTATTTTTATTCTTTAATTATTTGTATTGGAACATGTTGACAGCCTAAAGTCAATTATTTTGTTAAATTCTGATGGATTGATTTTTGGTTTTATTTTTTATTGCTCCCAACCCCCAGTAGCAGTATCTAAATCATCAACAAATTCTAGACCCACAGGTAAAAGTAAACTGTTGTTGTAGAAAGCAAGCCGGCAGTTTCTTACGTTATTTACAGGGGATCCAGACGTTGATACAAAAATAACTGTACTTGTGCGACTAGCAGGAATGCTTAAAGAGACACTTGCATTACTCGAAGAAATTGTATTCCATGTATCAGCACCATTTAGTGATAAGCTTGCTTTTTCTCCCCAGGCACCATAGGCTGAGCAATAGAACCAAGGAGTCCAGGTAATTGCATTTTCAGTTGTGTTCTTTATTCTAAACAGTGCCATCACAACTTTCCCATTTGTTGATGAATATGACATCCAATCATCATTCATTATCATTGCATTCTTTGATGCATAACCCTTTTGAGTAAATATTGTCCTAAGTACCTCCTTGTCTGATGACATGTTTGCGGCTAAATAGTTATTATCAGTCCAATTACTAGGATTAACACCTCCAAAAAGTGAAGCGGTATTTCCACAAGCCCAGCTTTGTTGATCGTAAGTTGTAAATGTAGCCCACCTATACGTTGCACCTTTGCTTGTGATTGTAATATTTGGGTATGTACCTGAAACAACAATTCCATCACCGGCAATAATATTTATGTTGCTTAGCTCATCAAGTTTATTCTTATCATCGATGCTTAGAAACCCTGAGTCAGTTGATGTAGCATTAAGATGTTTATGATTTTCTTCTGAATAATTGGGTGAAAACTTTACCCACTTGTTTCCATTAAAACGAAGAAGATCTCCTTCGCTTGCATTGTTAAAATCAAAGTTAGCGGTAACTGATGGGTCAATTTCAGCATAGCTGTCCAACTTATCGTTCCAGCTGGCCGTATCGGCCTCAGTAATTCCGCCTGCCACAGACAAGCCAAAAACAGGATCGGTTTCAACTTCAACATAGGTTCCAAAATCGCTAATCTGACTTTCGGTAACTGATATTCCCGTTGATTTATCCCAGGTACCAAATACGGGATCGCTCTCAGTATAGCTGTCCAACTTATCGTTCCAGTTGGCCGTATCGGCCTCGCTAATTCCGCTTGCCACTGATAAACCAAAAACAGGATCAGTTTCAGCTTCAACATAGGTTCCAAAATCGCTAATCTGACTTTCGGTAACTGAAATTCCCGTTGATTTATCCCAGGCACTAAATACGGGATCGCTCTCATTTATTGTTCCAGACAATGTTTCTGCTGTTTTTGCATGCAGAGCATATGGCACACTTAAGAGTTGGCTTGTGCCGGATATTGTATAATTTGTTCCCCCTGATGGATCGGTTTCAGTTTTTATAAAGTAGGGGCCATTTGCCCAGTTAATTGAGGAAAAATTACCACTTTGTACAGTTCCTTCTCCTATCACAAGGCTAATTAATCCGTTTGAATTAGAAGTTGGTGATTGAGTTTCAACGTATATACCCGCACCGTTAACTGATCCTTGAATAATGCTTATTTGCATTCCTATTAACTGGTTTGTTACTGGTTGGTTATTACTGTTTCGGACTACAGCCTGATAGCTCATTTTTTCAGGAAGTTGAGCCGTTACAACTACTGTCAAAGTGATTGCTGCACAAAGCAAGATTATTCTTTTCATTATTGTTACCTCCTTATTAATTTATGGTATTGTTTTATAATAGTTCAGTTTTACTTATATCCTTCTTCGTTCTTGTTTATTAACACAAATTTACTTTTGTATTTAGTTATATAAATCCCTGAAAAGGGGGATTTATGCATTGCATTATATGTTGGGTTTGTAGAATAAAATAAAATATGTTGGTGTCCTTTTCAGGTTAAATAGTTTTAAAATCAATTACTGAGAAAAAATTAAAAAAATTATTGTTAAATGAATATAAAATGGGGAGTAAAAAAAGTAAAATGCAACACAAAAAAAAAGCCCTTGATTACCAAGGGCTTTAGTGCTGTTTAAGCGGTCTGGACGAGACTCGAACTCGCGACCTCCGCCGTGACAGGGCGGCATTCTAACCAACTGAACTACCAGACCAAGGCTTAAAAGAGCTAAACAGTTTGTGTTTCCTGTTTTTGACGGTGCAAAGATATATCTTCTGTTATAATCTGCAATACTTTTTTGAAAAAAAATCTTCTATTTGTAAAAAAAACTGAAGTGAACACTCCCGTAATTTCTAACTTCACCAAAATTAGGCAGTTTTGAAAGGTCAGTATTTTTTGAGTGTTCAACAATTAACCACCCATTAGGGTTGAGTAGCTGTTTATTAAACACAATTTCGGGAATCTTTGCAAATCCTTTCATTTCGTATGGAGGATCAGCGAAGATTATATCGTAGGTTGCCTTGCTTATCTCTAGGAAATGGAATGCATTTTGTTTTAAAGCAAGTATTTGATTGAGTTTTAACTCTGCTATCACCTTTTTAATAAAAGCAAAATGTTGCGGGTTCATTTCCACCAAGTGGATATTTTGGCATCCCCGTGAGGCAAATTCGAAGCTGATGCTTCCAGTTCCTGAAAAAAGATCGAGAACTGAAACTTCTTCGAAATCGAAGTGATTGTTTATTATGTTAAAAAGGCTCTCCTTTGCGTAATCGGTTGTGGGGCGTGCTTTAAAATTTTTGGGTGGAGAGAAGTATCTCCCCTTAAAATCACCACTTACAATTCGCATAGCGACTGGTTGAACAGGTTGGCAAATTTCCCTTTATACCGGTTAAGCAGGTAGCTAAAATGGTTTTGATCGAGATTTGTTGCTAACGAATAATCTTTAAAGAATTGTGAAAGGAGCGATTCAAGCAATTCGGTTTCATTATGGTTTCCAGTAACACTAACAGTTGTTTCAGTAGATTCGATATCCAAACTATTACACATATTTAGTAAGTAATATGAGATGTCATTTGGGTTTAGCGAGTCGATGGTGGTACAGTGTTGAAATTGTATCCCTTTCGATATGACCACCACGGCAAATTTGCCGTTGAAAGCAAGCGTAATGGAGTTGGTTTTGGGATTAACATTTTTCGATTTATGAAACGCTATTACGGGTTCACAGAACCCAATAAAGTGAGTTTTTGGGTGAATAGCTTTCCATTCAGATACAAGCATCGATGGTAAAGCGTAGATGCAAGTTGCCGAGTCGTCAATATTATTAAATCTTAGTTCGTATAGTTCTGGAATTGGATGCACCAGCTCCAGAAGCATATTCGATTTTTCTGGTTCATGAAACCCTTTGGGAACCAAGGTGAAAATAGGTGATTCATAGCTGAATATCACCTTTTTAAAGGGGTTTTTTATCCATTCGTACGATTCAATGATATTTTGAACCGGGACAAACCAATCATCATCGCTAACTGGGTTGGAATAGGTGTTTGAAACAAGCGCAATGAAACAGTTTCGTACCAAATCGTTCACACAAAAAGAAAATCCATTCAGCGAGAGCTGAATGGATAGTTCATATGATTCAGTACGATTGGGGTCGAAGGTCTCGTCAAAAAGTTCAAGTTTTTGCATGATACCTCCTCAATACTATTCCCAGTTACCTGCGTTGTTAGTTGCTTCGGTAAGCGAACCAACCTGTAGCCCAGGGTACTTTTCCAACTTCTTCCTCAAATCGTTTTGGTTGAATATAAGTTGCTTGTCAAGTCCTTGTAGCACTATGTCATTATGAGCTTTTGCTTCAAAAACTTGTACTTTTACACCTGAGCCTGTTTCGAGTATCCCGGCTCCTAATTCAAACTCATGTTCTCCAACATACGGAACGTATCTGAGCGAATCAACAGGGTAGCCTTTTTTGAACAGGCTATCAAGAACGCTAATTCTTATAGTGTCTCTGAACACCTTACCAAGTGCTACTGCCACTGAGTCGTCCATGGAACCAATTTGCTTCACAACCCTGAAAGAATCGTACTTAACAAAATTGATTAGCGTATCAAAACTACCTGTAAACTTGCTGTTTTCAGTTCTATATGCAATCTGAGCAGTTCTGATATCGATTAAACGTTGTATGGTTTTTTCGTACCTTTTATCCATTTCTTTATTGAAACGAATGGGTTTCATAATGCTTTCTACAACAAAGTAGGTTAGCGCAATTATAGCAACAAATAGCAGAATTTGGTAAACGGTTTTCATTTTACTCAATTTAGTTTAAGTTTGCCTGCAAATTTAAAAACATATAATTAATTTTATAACAACCTTTCAATTTTATTACACCTTTTTAATGGAAAAAAATCAAATATACAAATCTCTCATTCAAAATCTGGGTTTTGAACTAACAAAAAGTCAAGAAATTGCTGCCGATTTGCTTGCAGACTTTGCAACCAATAGAAATAGCAACTTTTGTTTTTTGCTGAAGGGGTTTGCAGGAACCGGTAAAACAACTTTAATAGCATCGTTGGTTAAAACCTTAACTACATTTAAAGTGAAGGTTGTTTTGTTAGCTCCAACTGGCAGAGCCGCAAAGGTACTGAGCCATTACTCCGGGTTTCCTGCTTTCACAATTCATAAGTGGATATACAGGCAGAAATCGTTGAAGGATGCCGTGGGAAGGTTTGTTCTAGATAAGAATCTGGCAAAAAACTGCGTTTTTATTGTTGATGAGGCATCAATGATTAGCAATTCTTCCTTCGAAGATTCGGTTTTTGGAACCGGCAGGCTCCTCGACGATTTGGTTTCCTACGTATCCGATGGCGAGAACTGCAGGCTAATACTAGTGGGCGACGAGGCGCAGCTTCCTCCCGTTAAACTCGATATTAGTCCGGCGCTCAATAGGAAGGAAGTTATTGGTTACGGTATTGATGTGGAAGAGGTTACGCTGAGTAACGTGGTGCGTCAGGCCGAGGAATCGGGCATTCTGAGGAATGCAACAACCCTTAGAACCATGCTAGAGCACAATGACATAAGGGTTCCTAAGTTTGATACAATTGGTTACAACGATTTTATTCGAATCTCTGGTTCGGAGCTGCTCGAACTGCTTGAAACTTCCTACGACAGGGTAGGGATGGATGAAACCGTGGTGCTAAACTACTCCAACAAGCGTGCGAACAAATACAACGAGGGAATACGAAACAAAATTCTTTGGCGTGAGAGCGAAATTTCGCAGGGCGATTTTTTAATGGTTGTTCGTAATAACTACTTCTGGGTTGAGAACGATAATGACATTAACTTCATTGCAAACGGCGATATTGTTGAGGTAATGAAGATTAAAGGTGTAAAGGAGCTGCACGGTTTCAGGTTTGCTGATGCCACCTTGCGTTTGATTGATTACAACAGCAAGGAAATTGATGCGAAGATTATACTTGATACCCTTTGGGCTGATGCTCCTTCATTGAATAGCGAGCAGAATCGACAGCTTTTTGAAAGCGTTGCTGCTGATTACAGCGATATTTCAACCAAGCCCCAACGCATGAAGAAAATTAAGTCTGATCCGTATTTCAATGCTCTTCAGGTAAAATTCGCCTACGCTGTTACCTGTCACAAAGCCCAGGGGGGGCAGTGGAAGAACGTTTTTATTGATCAGGGATTCTTTAAGGAGGAGATGATTTCACGCGAGTACCTTCGCTGGTTATATACAGCCATAACCCGTGCAACTGAAAAGGTTTTTCTGGTAAACTTTGCTGCTGACTTTTTTGAGCAGGAGTAGACACCTCTTTTATCCCTAACTTCAATTTTTCCTGACGTAACTTAAATAATATTCAAAAATATACTATTTTAGCACAATAAACCCAACTAAAATGGCAGTTAAAAGAAGTATCCGACAAAAAATTCTTCTATACATCCTATCCGTTTTTATTGTATTTTTTGTAATTACGTTAGGTTACATTATTACCAATTCACGAAAAACTATTCTGAAGGAAACCAAGGAAAAAACAGAGCTTATTGCACAGAATTCTGCTAAGGAAATTGAAAGGTTTTTTGAAAATAATCTAATGATTACCCGAACGCTGACGCAAGCTTTTTCCATTTACCAAACCTTAACGCCCGAGGTATGGCAAAAACTTTACCTGCAGATGTATCTGCCGGTAGTAAAGGCTAATCCTCATATATACATTCTTTGGGATAGCTGGGAGTACTTCGGATTTATTCCAGGTTATGAAAAGGAACACGGAAGAATCCTGATGTATGTTCTTCGCAATGGCGAAAACTTTACCAGCAAGATTGAGGAGCGAAGCATGAATGGCGACCCGGAGCACTACGGTTTCTTCAAAAAGAATGAGGTCGATGCGGTTTGGGAACCCTACGCCGATGTTGTGCAGGATGGTTCTCGCGAATCACGATTAATGACAACCATTGCCTCTCCCATAAAAATCGACAATAAGTTTATGGGGCTTATTGGCGTTGATGTTGATTTGGATTTCATCCAGCAGCTGGTTTCCAATGTCGATCTGGTTGAGGGCGGTTTTGCCTTTCTGGTATCAAACTATGGAACAATAGCCGGGCATCCCGATAAATCGTTGGTGAATAAAAATATTCAAGATGTTTACCCTGCTGAGGTAGAGGAGAATGGGTTGATGGAGCGTATTCAGAATGCGGAAAGTTTCTCAATATCTCGATATGATGATGCTGGGATGTACCACACCATGATTTTTGCACCCGTTCAGCCTCCCGGAACACGTCAACCCTGGTCGTTGGTGGTATCAATTCCAAACAACGAAATAATGGCAGAGGCCAACCGAACGCTCTATATCTCAATAGGTGTAGGATTAACCGGTTTACTGATTGTGATTGTGCTTTTAATTCTCATTGCCAATAACTTAACTCGTCCTATAGTTCAAATTACCCACTCTTTAAAACGCATGGCGTTAGGTGAAATTTCAAGTAAATTGATGCTGAAAATCAACTCGGGCGATGAGATACAGGAAATGGCAAATGCGCTGAATACCTCAATCGAGGGGCTTAACCATAAAACCTCCTTTGCGCTTGATATTGGAAATGGAAGGCTAACCAGCGAGTTGGAGCTGCAAAGCGATAAGGATATACTCGGGAAATCGCTCATTGATATGAGGAATAGCCTAAAGGTTGCTCACGACGAGGAAGTGAAACGTAAAGAGGAGGATAAGAAGCGTGCCTGGGCCAACGAGGGTTTTGCTCTGTTTGCCGAAATACTTCGTCAGCATAGCAATAGCACGCAGGAACTGGCCGACCAAATTGTTAAGAATTTGGTTAAATACCTTGAAACCAATCAGGCTGGATTATTCCTTCTGAACGATGAGGATAAAAATGATGTCTACTTTCAAATGGTTGCAGCCTTTGCTTGGGACAGGAAGAAGTTTGTTAGCAAACGTGTGGAGATAGGTGAGGGGCTGGTAGGTGCTTGTGCCCTTGAAAAGGAGAGCATAGTTTTAACCGAAATTCCTAACGACTACGTACTTATTACATCGGGTTTGGGAAAGGCTACTCCACGATTTGTTGTGCTTGTTCCGCTAAAGCACGAAGATGAGGTGTTGGGTGTAATTGAAATGGCATCGTTCACGGTTATGGAGGAGTATCAAATTGATTTTCTTGAGAAGGTTGCGGAAAGCATTGCTTCGAGTATTCTTAGCGTAAAGATTAACGCTAAAACAAGATTCCTGCTTGAACAGTCGCAGCAACAGGCCGAGGAGATGTTGGCTCAGGAGGAGGAGATGCGTCAAAATATGGAGGAGCTACAGGCAACCCAGGAGGAGATGGGCCGAAAAGCCGATGAACAGCGTCAGCGCGAGGAGGCCATGAAGCACGACTATGAGCAAGAGATTGAGATGCTGAAGGAGCAAATTGTAGAATTAAAATCGAGGTTGAAAGAGTAACAAAAGAATATGATTTTGAAAGGGGAATTTTTCGATTCCCCTTTTTTTATGCCATTGCGGTAAACTTTTTTAAGAATGCACTGTTTTACGCAAAAGAATATGGAAATGAGAAAAGGGGTAAAAATAGTTGGGGTGGCAATTTTTTTTAGCTTAACAATTTTAGTAAATCAATCAATTGCTCAAAAAATGGAAGGTAGTAAGTACGAAGTTGCAACCCTCGGTGCAGGGTGTTTCTGGTGTGTTGAAGCTGTTTTTACCCGATTAAATGGGGTTGTGAAGGTTGAGTCGGGGTACTCGGGTGGGCAAATTGCGAACCCAACCTACCGCGAGGTTTGCTCGGGGTTAACCGGTCATGCTGAGGTTGTTCAGATAACATACGATTCAGAAAAGGTTGACTACGGAAAAATCCTTGAAGTTTTCTTCAGAACGCACAATCCAACAACCCTAAACCGGCAGGGAGCCGATGTGGGAACTCAGTACCGTTCGGTTATTTTTTATCATACCAACGAGCAGAAAAAAATAGCCGAGGAGGTGAAGAATTTACTCGATAAGTCGGGGATATGGAATGATCCGATAATTACTGAAGTAGCAAAATTTTCAGCCTTCTATAAGGCTGAGGATTACCATCAGGATTACTTTGAGAATAACAGGAACCAACCCTATTGTAGCATGGTAATTATTCCGAAAATTGAGAAGTTTGAGAAGCTTTTTAAGGATTACTTGAAGAACTAGCTATTGAAGAATGCTTCAACCCCGGGGTACCCTAGTTTCTCTCTCGCAATTTCTTTGGGGTAAACAAAGTACTGAACCGTTGCTTCGGCGCAAAGTTGAGAGTTCGAATCGAATAGCTGGCAGAGAACGTTTGCCAGCCGTTTCTCGTGGCTAATAATTCGTGCCTTGGCTGTAAGCTCCCCTGAGTTTACCATTACTGGTTTTTTGTACCTTATGCTTAACTTCGATGTAACGCCACCGGTTTCAAGAACAACGTTAACGACCCAACTTGCTATCTCGTCGAGAATTGTTGCCTGAATGCCACCATGTAGAACATTCACATAGCCTTGCAGATGGTTTTTCGGATTCCACTTTGTTATTACCTCCTTGTTTTGGTGGTCGAACCAAAAATCGAGCTGTAGGCCATGTGGGTTGTTTTTGCTGCAGCCAATGCAGCAGTAGCCTGGTAGCTTCTCGTATGGGTTTAGTAATTTAATCATCAGTAGTAAGCTTATAGTTACAAAAATAACAAAAGAGGGTGTCTCAAAAGTTAAAAAGGATTAGATTTACTACTCTGTGGAACTCTGTGATTTCCCTATGATACACTGTGATACAATAAATAATAAATTTCACAGAGTTTCTCAGTGTCCTTCACAGAGTCACACAATGAACTTTTGAGACACCCTCTTTGAATTAAATATTGGAAGAATCTACTCCTTTACAACCTTTCTTACTGCGCTCTCTCCGTTATTGAAATACATTACAATTAGGTAAACACCTTTTGGAAGAGTGTTGCTTTCCAATGTAATCGAGTGCGAGCCATGATAATCGTGTTCAAGTAATTTTTGGCCAATTAAATTGGATAACCTCAGGTGAACAATATTCTCTGCATTTTTAATTGTAACCGATTGGCTAAAAGGGTTTGGGTATATAACAATACTCTCTGAGTATGTTGGAATTACATCGGTGTACTCTTCGAAGGTTACGTTTACAACCTTATGGTTGTTCATGGTGAGAGTAATGGGTGTTTCTCGTCCGTTTAAATCGCCGTTCCACGAATCGAATTGCCAGCCTTCGGCTGCAATGGCGCTTAGGGTTAACTCGGAGCCTCTGTTGTAAACTGTAGGCTCTGTGTAGGTTGCGTTGTTAACTTCAACCACTCCGCTGCCAATTACGTTTATGGTAAGGGTAAACTCCTGATCGGTTATTTCGGTAAAAGTTGCAGTAATGGTTTTGTTACCATTCATTGAAACTTCAATATGAGCGTCTCTTCCACCCTGGTCGCCCGACCAGCTGTCGAAGTTCCAATATTCCTCAGGGAAAGCATCGAGTGAGAGGGATGTACCGTAATCAACCTCAATGGGCGAAACGTAACTTTCACCATTTACCTTTACTGAGCCTTCTCCAATAATTTCAAGGGTTAGAGTAACTCTTTGTATTTCGAATGTTGCTTCAATGGAGTGGTTTGTGGTAACATTCTCGAAAGTGTAACTTTCGATGGTTCCAACGCTAACGTCATCAACTAAAACTTCTGAGACCTTGTAACCATCATTAGGAATAATGCTGAAAGTAATGTCGTCGCCAGTACCAACAGCAACTTCTCCACTTGGGCTAATGGTTCCGTTTTCACCTGCCGAAGCAGAAATTACAAACGCATTTGTTGAGAAGTTGGCTACAATGGTTTGGTTTTCTGTAACATTCTCGAATGTGTAGGTGCTAACAGCACCAACGCTTACATCGTTAACGTGAACATCAACAATAAGGTAGCCTTCGTTGGGAGTTATTGTGAAAGTTTGACTTCCTCCGTGTTCAACTTCAACCTCACCGTTAGGTGTAATTGTACCAAATTCGTTGGCTGAAGCAGTAATTGTGTAGGTTTTTATTTCGAAACTTGCTTCAATGGTGTGGTTACTGCTAATGTTCTCGAAAGTGTAGGTTTCAACTGCTCCAACGCTAACCTCGTCAACCAGAACATCGCTAACGCTGTAACCTTCGTTTGGGGTAATTGTAAAAAGTTGGCTGCTGCCGTAGTTCACGTCAACTTCGCCACTGGGCGAGATGCTTCCATTCTCATTTGCTGTTGCTGTAATGGTGTAACTGTTTACGCTAAAAACAGCCTCAATTGTGTGGTTACCGGTAATGTTCTCGAAGGTATAAGTTGAAAGTTCACCAGCGTCAACTTCGTCAACCAAAACCTGACTAATTGTACAACCTTCATTTGGTGTGATAGTAAACGTTTGGTTACTACCATGCTCAACCTCAACTTCGCCTGAAGGCGAGATGGTTCCATACTCGTTTGCAGAAGCTGAAATTACATGTGTATTTATTGCAAACGTAGCATGTATTGTGT
>Ga0116151_10001418_pt1 | contig 22382 bp, 19 predicted proteins | sample AD_UKC117_MetaG_FD_89893 | JGI IMG/M metagenome (GOLD analysis project Ga0116151, IMG submission 89893) | Active sludge microbial communities of municipal wastewater-treating anaerobic digesters from Hong Kong - AD_UKC117_MetaG | ecosystem: Engineered > Bioreactor > Anaerobic > Digestate... | reverse complement strand
GTATTAGTATCCCTGCGGAAGGATTATATAGCATCAATTTGTTAGAATTCTTTAATTTTGACAATAGTATTGAGTTAACCATTGAAGATTTATTGGAAGGCACTACTTATAACCTTTCTCAAAATCCGGTTTACAATTTTACAGCAAGCCCGGCTGATGATCCTGAAAGATTTATATTGCATTTTGGTGCTTCCTCTGGTTTAACTGATCCTGAGTTTTCTGCAATTCAAATTCATTCATTTGAAAACAAAATTTATTTGAATATAAATGAAGGAAACGATCCTGTTGAACTAAGTGTATTTAATGCCTTAGGCCAGGAAGTATTAACACAAAAAGTGAATGCAGGTTCATCTATTATTGATACTGATTTAAATACTGGAATTTATACCGTCAGGGTACACGGAGCAGGTATTTATCAAAGTAAAAAACTTCTTATAAAATAAATCCTATCCCCCTTTAAACAAAAAAGGAAAGGGCAGTCATTAAACCAATGAGTGCCCTTTTTTACAACTACTAACTAGGGAATAAATGAAAAGTTTAACTCTTTGCTAATTCGTTATAATATACCTATAACAGGCGCGGAAAGAAAATACTCTCCGGGTGTCAAATTTTCAAAGTTTTAATGATCTCAATATTAAAATTGATCTCACATAAGTTAATTCGTAAATAAAGTACGGGTGTTTAATGTTTGAAAGGATCATTTCATAATTCGAGGGTTTTTCAGTAGAAATGTTCTTTCAGAACTTAAAAACGCTGTGTTGTACGTAACATGTTTTTGAAGGTTTTATTTTTTTGTGATTATTTCAAAAAATATTTGGTGGTTCCATGGATTACCTGACAATTGCAAACTTTTCGCTTATAATTTTAACTTTGCAATGAACGAAATAATTTTTTATGACTATTTCATTAATTGCGGCAATGGGTACCAACAGGGTAATTGGCAACGGCCCTAAAATGCCCTGGCGTCTTCCGGATGAACTCGCTTATTTTATGAATACCACCAGGGATCATTGGGTGCTTATGGGCCGGCTTACTTTTGAATCGTATAAAAGTGTTATGAAAAATCACAAAGTAATTGTTGTAACAAGAAAGCAGGGATATGATGCAGGTTATGCAAAAGTTGTGAATAGTATTTCTGAAGGAATAGATTTGGCGAGGGACAAAGGAGAACAGGAACTTTTTATTTCCGGAGGTGGTCAGATATTTGAAGAATCTCTACCGTTGGCCAAAAGAATTTATATCACCATAATTGATCAGGATTTTGAAGGTGATGTTTACTTTCCAAAATATGACCACCTTGCATGGAAATTGATTTCAGAGAAATTTCACAATACTGATAAAAGACACTTATTTTCTTTTACATATTATATTTATGAAAGTGTATAATTTACAAATGCCCTTACAATTCAATTTATCCAAATTATAAGGGCATTTGTAACAATTTAAAAAGTATACCCTATGTGTAGGGTTGCAAACATGGTGATGGGCGCAATGTCGTACTCCAGATCTCCCAGCGAATTCGTTCCCGAAATTTTTGATGTATATCCGGCGCCTGCCCACAGTTTAAAATAGAGCGGAAACTCAAAAGGTTGCAGGGTATAGCCGCCATACCCCATCAGCAGTGCGTTGCTGAACGTTTCGCTGCCCGGCGATTCATCGTTTTCGATCTTAAATTCCTGCATCCCGAGCTGTCCGCCAACAAACCACTTTTTATTCACCTCGGTGAAATGGTGCTCGGCAAACAATCCGTAGGCCTGGTTGATCCGCACATCCCAGCCTTTGTCTTTGTTGTTTTGGTTAAAATTGACAAACACTTCAGGCATGTCCATGGCATAGGTGCCAACACCGAACAGGAGGTGATCGCAGTTTTTAGGCTGTATCCTCAAATGGGCTGCATAGCCGTTGAATACGAAAGTTGCCGGATCGATCTCCACAGAAAAACGGGTTTTCTCATTGCCATCCTGTGCGTTAGTTGTAAAAATTGACATGCAAATCATAACGATTGCGATCATGGTTGTTTTAAAAGTTGTTTTCATTGTTTTAAGATTTAAATAGTTAAACATTATATTACGTATATTAATTAAAGCGAAAAAAAATCATTTGCTCATTATTTCGAGGGTTCCCAATCCGTCGAAGACTTCCTTTTTTTCATAGTTCAGATGATAGATTTGCGAGAGGTCGTAACACAGATTCTTTTGATTCCATGCTAGGCCTTTGCTCCGGGTAGCCTGAAACCACAAAAAAACGGAGGGATTTAAATCGGGTAAAAACTGCTTGTAAAGTTTTTTGAAATTTCCTGTGCCGGAAGGGGTCAGCACAACGACCTTACCTCCCGGTTTTAGCAATCGAACCGAATCATAAACGAGTTGATTGGCTTGTTTTGATTCCAGGTTGAACAATACATTGCATATCGTGATGCAATCGAATTGCTGAGCTGGAAATGGGAGAAAACCTCCGGGTTTTACAAGCTTAATTTTAATGTTGAACCCGTTCAGCTTTTTGCCGGCCTCCCTGATCATCCCGGGATTGGTATCCGTACCGAAACAAGTTGCCTGTTTTTGAACGGTAAGCATTTGCAACAATTTACCCGAACCTGTTCCGATGTCGAGAACACTGCTCAGCGGTTTCACTTCCGCTACCACAGGTTTCAGGTATTCGGCGTACCAGTGTGATTCCTGCACTTTTGAGAAAAACCCCGAAAAATTTAAACTGCTAAACATTATATTATATATATTTAGTTAAAATCAAAAAAAATTACAGACTCATTTCATCCAGGATCTGCCCGATGGTTTTCTGAGCCAGCACCAGCTTCATTTGGTTTTCCGATTGCGCAAATAGTCCGGTGATGATCACCTTGGCATTGTCGGGACGTTTGCCTTTTGCTGCAATATCGTAAGAAGTTTGGAACAACGGTTTACCTTTTTCTACGGCATTCAAAACATCCAGAACGGTGATCTGTGCCGGATCCTTCAACAGACGGATGCCGCCCTGTTTGCCTTCCTTTGTTTCGATGATACCATCTGCAGAAAGCCCCTGTAAAATCTTGATAAGTGTGGGTTTGGGGATGTTGAGCACCTCCGAAATACTGGCTGTGGATAAAAACTCAAACTGGCCCTGCCTGATCTTATCGGCAATAAAGATCACCACCAGGATGCTTTTTGAGAATGAAAGTGAATAACTCATACTATATATACGATATATTTAGAATGCAAATTAAAATCAAATTTTTCAACTGACAAAATATATTTTAGATTTTTTTGATAAAGTTATCTCCTTTCAAAAAGATAAACTTTCCTCAGCGTAATGTCGCGTGTGTTTTTATTTAGGAATTTAAGTTTCAGTGCTGATACCTTGTAATAGTCAAAAACGGCGATTTGTTTTAAAGGTAGCTGAAATTGATTGATCTCATCATGGCCTTGCTGGTTGGTGAATAGCCAACTACCAGTTTGCATGCCGGCCAATTGATCTCTTTCAAGGGTTTTGGTGTTTTTACGTGCATAAAAATCAATGGCATTTTCCCAAAAAAGCATTACGTAAAGTTCATCCTCCGGATTTTTTTGCTCCCGGAAAAGTTTGCCCGCCTTAGCGGTCCCCTGGTATTCCATAAGATTGGGATAAAAATGCATGGATATGATAAAATTAAAGCCAATGGCTGTTATTAATATCGGGACGATGATCCGGTCTTTGCCATGTTGTTTTAGAAATATCCACCAGGTAAGTCCCAATAGACAAATTCCAATTGATGGTATCAGGAAATTGTGAGCAGGGAAGACAAATACAAAAATTAAAGCCGCTGCTACCCATTCCAATTGAAGAATCCCAAATATAACTTTGCCAAATTTTATAAAAGTGTTTTCAGCCAAATTAATGATGTAACTGGCAGTGATGATGGCGGCAAAGGGGAAGATCGGGAAGATATAATGGGGCAGTTTAAATTTGGAAAGAGAGAGCGCCAACAATATCAAAATAAACCCGGAAAGGTTAATGATCTCATTGTTTTGATCAACTTTAAATCTGTTATTTATTAGGCGGTAAATTCCTACTCCGATGGCAGGTATGAAAAACAGCACCCACGGCTGGAAATCCCAGAGGATGGTATGAAAAAAGAAAAAGAAGGGTGCATCATTGTCCCAGTAGTTTTCGCCGGTGATACGGCCGAAACTTTGAGTCCAGTAATAAAACCGCAACCCGGATGGCCCCTGCAGGTTGTACACAAATTTTTCAGGGTGCAGATCAAACTGCATGTACAGCCCATACGACATGGGAATTAAAATCACGGCGACTATTCCGAGAAAAATCAACCATTGATATTTAAATATAGTTTTCCAATCACGCTTTAGTATTAAATCTGTTCCAATTGCAACGGTTGGGATAACTAACCCAATAGGCCCTTTGGCCAGCATGGCTCCACCCGTTCCGAAAGCAGCGAGGATGAGGTTAACCCATTTCCCTTCGCGGATATAAAGGCTGATTTGCCATACCGAAAAAATGACGAGTCCCACCAGAGCGGTATCGGTGCGTACGTCATTGGTGATGAGGAAAAAGGCCTGGGACGAGGCAAGGATCAATGCGGCAAGCATGCCGGTTTTTTTATCGTACCAGAGTTTTGCAAAACGGTAGGTGCTATAAATCCCCAGCAGCAAGATCAACACGGATGGCAATTTATAGGCAAAGTTACTGATACCGAAAAGCAAAAAAGATAATGACGACATCCAGAAAAGAAGTGGAGGTTTATCCAAATAATCCTCGCCACGGAAGAAAACCTGGAGGAAACTTTTGTTGTAGCTCATTTCCATGGAGATATTGGCATACTGAGCTGCATCCACCTCCATCACATCCAAAAACATGTTGATGAGGTAAATGATCAGTATCCCTGCAAAAAGTAATTCATACCTGTATTTGCCAATCAATTTCAGCATAACTATCCTGATCAAATGAGGGGATAAAAGTAACAAAGAAAGGGGAAAGAAATTGCTTAATCCAATTATTCGCTTTTCAGAACGGTAAGGCTGCCTTTGAGTACTTTGTGCAGGTTTGCATCACCATAGGTTACATCAAGAATCCAGAAGTATGTTCCGTCTGCTACGATTGTTCCGTCTTTTCTGCCATCCCAACCATTTTCAAACTGATCGGATTCCCATACCTTTTCGCCCCAGCGGTTAAACACCATCATGTGGCTTTTACGGATGCCTTCCCATTTGGAAAGATCGGGAGCAAAAACATCATTTAAACCATCATCATTGGGTGTGATCACAATGGGAACCCAAACTTCAAAAAATTCAACAATAACGGAATCACTGCTTTGGCAAGGACCCAGCGTAACTTCCACGTTGTAGATATTTCCGGGGGTTACTGTGCTTTCGGTGACTTCCAATTGCTGACCAGTGGCGCCGTTTTGCCATAGATAGGAATCATAACCTGAACCGGCGTCCAAAACCACGATATCACCTGGAAATGCCAGTTGGTCATCACCCAGATTTACCTCCGGAATGCTCACCTCCGAAATATAAATCTCATCGCTCACACTATCGCAGGGATTTACCAGCGACAGGGAATAGGTACCGGTTTGGTTAACCATCAATGTATTTCCTCCTTGCATACCATTCCAGTAATACGTATATGACCCGATGGGAGCCTGTAAAATAAGGCTGTCGCCAATGCAAAAAGTTTCGTCAGGACCCAGGTTAACAACCGGCGGCTCCACAAATTCCACCATCACCGATCCAGATGCGTTGCAGTTAAACTGATCCGTAACATTAACACTATAATTCCCGGATTGTGTTGCGGCATAAACCGATCCTCCATAACCATCCTGCCATTGATAAGCAAGGTAATTGTCGCCGGCATCCAGAAAAACGGTATCACCATTGCATTGCAGGATATCATCTCCCAGATCAACCTGAGCAGAAGATATAGCTACGTAAACTTCGGCTGTGTTGCTGCAACCAAAGGCATCGGTTACCTCTAAGGTATATAACCCAGCGGTGATCACATCCATGAAAGGAAGTGTGGAGCCATCCTGCCATAAATAGGAGGTATAGTTAGCCGTTGTTTCGAGGGTAAAGTTTACACCTTCACAAATGGTGGTATCTGGACCCAAATCGGGCTGAGGTTCTGGTTTAAAGGTTATGTAAACTGAATCGGTATCTTCATTACAATCATTGGCCACAGTTACCCAATACAAACCCGTTTGGGTGGCGGGGTAGGTTGTTCCGGTGCTGTTGTCCTGCCAGGTATAGCTGACATATCCCGGGCCAGCATTTAAAATAAACGGCTCCCCTTCGCAGGCAGTGGTATCGGGTCCGAGATTCACATTTGGCCAGGGAGCCTCATTAACAAGAATGGTATCGCTAACCGGGCAGAGCTCATCATTATAAACCGTTACCCAATATGTTCCCGGATCAGTTACTGTAAAGGTAGAAGCGGTGGAGTTATCCTGCCAAACATAAGAAAGAAATCCGGCCCCCGGATTTAATACCATAAACTGCCCTTCACAAATGGTAGTATCATTGCCGAGCTCAATGTCGGGAACCGGGATCACTTCAACATTGACCGAATCACCACCAAAACAACCATAACTGTTGGTTACGCTTACCCAGTACAACCCGGATTCCTTAATAACATAAAAGGGCTCCGTAGATCCATCCTGCCATTCGTAGGAATTAAAGTTGCCGGGGAAAATAAATAAACTGTCGCCATCGCAAAAGGTGGTGTCGTTGCCGAGGTTGGGGTGGGGGTTCGGGGCAAAACTTACATGTAATGAATCGGTGAGGATACAAACCTGGAAGAGGTTAATATCATCAATGGCAAAATCATTTCCGCTAAATGCGGTATTCTGATTAACAATTTGAAGTTCGATAAAGTTATTGGCCCCTGAATTCCAAACCGAATAAAAGTTTTGCCAGATACAGGTGGCGCTTTCGAGGTTGATCTCCTGAATGGGCATTCCGTTAATCGACAATTGCAACACTGCCGGATTGGAGGGATGGACAGAGGTAAACCAGCCGGAATAATGATAATCGGTATTGGGCTCCACCGGGATAGACTCAAACCAAACATTTTGATTGGCAATGGAGGCGCCATTCACCACCATCATATTGCCCGATCCGGAGGTGTGATCGGTGCAACCGGCAAAATCAGGATGAACGAAGGTGGGGCTGGTGGTTACCGCGTAAGTCCCTTCAATATAAACGCTGGATGGATTGTAATTATAATCGCTTTGAAAGCCATAATTCCCCAGGTTGAAATTACCATTGATCACCTGATTTGTTGAGTCGACCAGCTCAACGGTGCACCAGTAGGTTCCGGTGTCGCTTACGGTGATGTATTGTCCGGTACTGCCGGTATTCCATTGATATGAAAGGTAACCTTCGCCGGCATCGAGGATGATTGCCTGGCCTTTGCAAAGAAAAAGATCATTGCCCAAAAAGGTGGAGTCGCACTGGCTCTTAGCAAACAATGTGCTGAACAATATAATTATAATATACAGAAATTTAAAGAGACCCCTCATGCTCATGAGATTGTGCAGGTAAAGGTAAAGTAATTTGAGATTTAAGCGGAGGCTTAATAGCATATATCATGATCATTCTTTCCAGCCTGGTCCCCTGACGAATATGCCCGGTTCATTGCCGGTATGTTCGCCGTTCAGCAAAACAGGAATTCCATTAACAATTACATGAAACATGCCGGTAGCATACTGTTTGGGTTGATCGAAGGTGGCATGATCTTCAATTTTTTCAGGATCGAAAATGGCAATGTCGGCGAAGTAACCCACGCGGATAGCTCCCCGTTTTTTTAGTTTTAGGTTTGTTGCTGGCAAAAGGGTAAGCTTGAAAATGGCATCTTCAAGTGGGATGATCTTTTCTTCCCGAACGTATTTCCCAAGCAGCCTTGCAAAGTTCCCGAAAGCACGGGGATGGGGATGATACGATTCAAATTGTTGATCGGTGGAGATACATTCCGCGTCCGAACAAAAACTCATGTAGGGGAGGGCGATCTGTTTTTGAACATTCTCTTCCGACATGAGGAAATAGACCACCTTTACACGGCTGAAATCCTGAACAACCAGATCCATGGCGGTTTCTTCGGGGGTGGTGCCGCGCATTTGGGCGACTTCAGCCAGTGATTTACCGGTGAGATATTTTAATGAGTCGTTTCTAAAACCGATGAGCAAAATATTGTCGGGTGAACCGGCCGCAAAGTAGAAGTTTTCCCATTCCAGGCTTTTGTGTTTCATCTCTTCAGCAACCTGTTTGCGCATTTCCGGATCCTGAAGCCGGTTTACCCACTCTTTAATACCGCCTTTCTGCACCCAACTGGGCATGGCGGCATCCAGGCCGGTTGCCGCGGCGGTGTAGGTATACATGTTGGTGGAAACGTTTAACCCGGCTGCCCTTGCTGAATCAAGTTTCATGATCACCGTGTCGTATTTGTTCCAGTTGTGCCCGCCGGCCAGTTTGAGGTGGTGAATTTGCCCGTCGATGCCGGCCGTGTTGCATATCTCAAGGAATTCGTCCACCGATTTTAAAATATTGTCGCCCTCGCTGCGAAGGTGGGTGATGTACATGCCATCATATTCGGCGACGGCTTTGCTCAATGCGATCAGTTCATCGGTTTGGGCATATAATCCGGGTGTGTAAATGAGCGCTGAACTCACCCCAACGGCACCTTCTTCCATGGCGGTTCGGGCGAGGTCCTGCATGCGTTTAAGCTCATCGGGGTTGGGAGCCCTTGTTTCTCTTCCCAATTCATGAACACGGAGCGTGGCTGCGCCCACAAAGGAGGCAATATTCACTGAAATCCCTTTGTCCTCCATATACTGCATATATTCACCAAGGGTGGTCCAGTCAATTTTGTATTTAAAATCCTTTTGATAAGCCCGCTCGCCTTTTTTAATGCCATCGTTCCAGGGGCCCATTGACCAGCCTTCGCCCAGCACTTCCAGCGTAACGCCCTGCCGGATGTCGCTCTGGGCAAGGGGATCCATCATGAGGCTCTCGTGGGCCTGGCTCAGCATATTGATGAAGCCCGGAGCCACCACTAACCCGGAAGCATCAATGATTTCATCAGCCGTTTCACCCGAAAGGTCGCCTATAAAAGCAATGGTGTCTGCACTGATCCCGATATCGGCCCGGAAACCCTCGTTGCCACTGCCGTCGATCACGGTGCCGTTTTTAATGATAATATCATAAGTTGCCGGTTGGGAGCAGGCTGCCGCCAACAATAGGAAAAGGGAAATATAAACCGGGTATTTCATGTTGTTAAATGCAATTTGAATGGCAAATATCAGCAATTAATTGCTTAGTTGGTACAGCTCAAAATAATCGGAGGAATAAACCAAGCGGCTGTCGGGAGGAATGGGTGGTTCGGTGAAAGGGCTTGTTTTGCCGGGATAGTCGCGGTTGCGTCCTTTTTTCTGTTTGATGATATAAACGGGATCATAAATACTTCTGAACTCCGAATCCAAAACATTGTGATAAGCAACGGCGATCCTGGTTTCGAGTGTCCAGGCTACCCACCAGTCGAGGCCATGACGCGTAACGATGATCATGTTTTTATCTTTTTCAATCACAGTTTCGATCTTTTTGAGATCGGCCCAGGCGGCATCGATGATACCTGGCGGTTTGGGCCTTGTTACATGCATGAACAATGACCCCGAAATGAGTATGACGGCTATGGATGTGAGGGTAATACGCAGCTTGCCGGAAAGGCTGGGGAATAAAAACAGTAGCAGTAAAACCTGTGGCACGAATTGCATCATGCCGAGGCGGCGCCAAAATTCAAAGCGGAGGAAGGGATACAACATCATGAGTAAAAGTGCGAGCAGGAGAACGATGGTTTTTTTAGTGAAGCTGTCCATTTCTTTCATCCGGCGCCGGAGGATGAATAGGGAAAGACCCAAAATGAGCAGTGACAGCAGATAATTGACGACCGCGATGGGGTCCATAAGCAGCCGGGTGCTGATCCGGAAGTCTTTGTCGTTCCACCAGAAAACCAGCAGGCGTTCGGCGCGGCTGATATCGAACAGGGCCACCAGGGCCACACCCAGCACCCCGGTGATGATGACGGGAAGCAATGCCTTTTTGTGATAGAAAATGATGAGCCCAAGGATAAAAAAGCCGAAACTGACGCTGAATACGCCGAAGTGGGTGATGCCGGTGAGCACGAGGAAAAGTATGGTAAGCAAGAGCTGCTTTTTGTTTTTATTACGCAGGAATAGCAGGAAATAATAGATAAAGAACAGCATGATGGGCATGGCGAGGGCGTTCTTCTGGAGATCGGAGGTGAGCATTAAGGGCGAACCGGACAGTACCAAAAAGCCGATCATGGTGAGTTCGTAGGTACGCGATAGTTTGTCTTTGAGGAAATCGCGGATGATCAAATAGATGGGGATCAGCATAAGGGGGAGGCCGATGCTGTCGGTGAACTTGGCCACGAAGATGATGATTTGATCGGGTTGCAGCGCCGGCATTAACCAGGCAATGATCTTTACTAAAAGGCCTTGTAAATAAAAGAGCAGGGGCATGTCGGGAAAGGCCAGTGCGCCATTGTTTAAAAGCGACCGCACCTGCACGAGGTAATAACCGCCGTTGAGGCCGGGAACCAATTGGGTATGGAAGTTTAAATAAAACCGAAGCAACATGGCCAGCAGGCCGATGATGAGGTATGGTAGTTTTTTTTGCAAGGGCTTAGCCGATGATTTGTGGATTTATTTGGTGTAAAGATAGGGGAAAAAGGGATGGTGGGGAATTGATTGTTTGAATTGATAAGCTGTGAAAGGATTGAAGGTTTATTAAATGGGAGCGGTAAATGCGAAATGAAGTTGCATTAAATTCTGGAGAATTTGAGATGTTGGGTGTGATCCTTCCGGTTGTATGCTTGAAGCTGTATTTAATGTGCTGTTTTGTTTTGTTGCTGGGTTATTAATTCGAGGAGGAGTTTTTTTTCGATGGTAAGATTTGAGATTTGTTGTTTTAGTTCCTGGTTTTCGTTTTGGAGGGTAGTGTTTTGATCGGATTGGGAAGTGAGGCCGGGGTAAAGATCGGTGAGGAGGTTATGATTTAGCATGCAGCTGATCTGAGCAAAACGAGTAAATGGCATGTCTTTCCTGTTGAGTAAACGATAGAGGCCTGAAGTGGTCATTCCTAATTTGGAGGCAAACTGATTTACTGTTTGACCGGATTGATTGATCTTTTGCTTGATAATTTGGGCGAGTTCTGTCATAATACGGGTTTGTTATGTGTTAATAAGCTTCTTATACTTGATTGGATGTAGAATGTTATGGAAATGATCGCCTTTTTTGGTGATTGGATGAATATTTTTGGGGGCTTGAGGGCTAATTGCGGCAACCGGTTGACCATATCATTGTGACTAAATGGCAAATAGTTGTGATGGAATGAAAGCTTTTGGTGATTGGATGAATGATTGTTGTGATGGGATGGTCTTTCATGGCCGTTAGATGCTGTTTTGTGGTTGTTAAATGCTATTTTATAGTGGATGGAACGCGGATGACGCGGATTTAGCGGATAATTGCGGATTAAAAATTCTCCCTGGCCCCCTATTAGAGGAGGATGATATGTTGCAATTGGACATTGTGATGGGGTAATTGAGGTGTCAATGGGATGGTGCTACCACATGCGCTGGTTCGGGGATGGAACGCGGATGACGCGGATTTAGCGGATAATTGCGGATTAAAGATTCTCGCTGGCCCTCTCTTAGAGGGGGATGATATGGTGCAATTGGACATTGTGATGGGATAATAGAGGGGTCAATGGGATGACGCTACCACATGCGCTGGTTGGGGGATGGAACGCGGATGACGCGGGTTTTGCGGATAATCGCGGATTAAAGACTCCCCCTGACCCCCTCTGAGAGGGGGAATGTAGGGGTTGTTATGGGGCAGGATTGGATAAGTGAAATGGCATTTCAAGTGCTGGAATGATTTCATCCTCGTTGGCTTGCTCACTGGATTAGTTGAAACGAGGACGAGTTGAGGGATAATGTCCGTAGCTGGGACACTACGGACAACGCGGGTATGTATTTTGTTCTATTCAGGTATGGGTAATCGCAACCATAATGGCATATGATCGCTGACTTTGTGTTCGAATCGGGCGATGAAGTTTGCTTTTGGGGTTTTATTGAGTGATAATATTGTTTTGCCCAATATTGCTTTACTGAATAGGTTGGCGAAGTTGAATACTCCGAAATCGGGACCTGTTTCGTTTATTGGCATGTTTTCGTTGTCTTCGAATGTTGGTAGATCGACATGACGAAAGAAGAGGCCAATCTGATCAAATGTTTCATTTAGACGGGCATTTGATCTATATGGTGATTGCTGGCCTTTGTGTGGGTCGAGAAATGGGAAATTTACATGGACTTCTTTCCCATGTGCATCATTATATGTTTTGAGATGCTTTTCGATGTTGGTACGATCTTTTTCTGGATCGTTGTAATCGAGATTTAAATCACCCATTAGGATAAAATTGGGATAATAAGCTTTATCATTGTCTTTTACACGAGCATTGATCCATTCCATCAGGGCATCGAATTCCTGCCTACGGTCGGACAGGTAATCTCCAAAATGCAAGTGTGCATTTATGGCCATAAATTGTATTGGATTTGAACCAGGAACTCCATGGATGCTGAAACTAACGCAATAGGGCTGACGAATGAAAGATAAAAAAGCAGGCATTTTGAGACTGGGTGGTGATTTGCGTATTCCTGCTTCATATTCGGTTTGTTGAAGGGTATATTCATCATTGGCTTTAATAATTTCGGGTCCGTATTTTCTTAGAATTTCGAGCACTTTACTACGGTCGTAGGAGATGTCAGATACTACTTCGCCACGTTTTACAACTGTCCAGCGGAAAATAAATCCCAGGCGTTCGCCAAGACCTGTGTCGCCGGGGAAAACGCCGGTTTTGTCGGATATAATCATGCCAAAATCGGGGCCTAATAAACTCATTAATTTATTTATGCCACTTAAGTCGTCCATTATTTCCTGGACGGCGAGCAGGTCGAACTGTCGGCATATTTTAGCCAAGAAGTTCCAGGTTTGTGCATCCCGGTTTGAGGCATTGCCAAGTTTGCGGACATTGAATGATCCGAGCAATGCTGAACCAGCAATTCGTTTTGGGAAGCCATATTTTTGGGGATTGCTATCAAGCTCGGCATTGATTGCATCCCATTCAGGCTTTGTGAAGGGATTTGCCATGGGTTAATTGTTTAATTATTGGTTAATTATTGAATAGTACAAATATAATGAATATGAGTTGGAAATGCCAATTTTTTTTAATTGGGGCGGTAATACTTGCAGCCCAATCAATGTGGGTGTAACTCCCCATAATCCACTCATTGAGTAGGAGGATATGGTGCAATTGGACATTGTGATGGGATAATAGAGGGGTCAATGGGATGGCGCTAACACATGTGATGGTTGGGTGATGGAACGCGGATAACTCGGATTTAGCGGATAATTGCGGATTAAAGACTCCCCCTGACCCCCTCTGATAGGGGGAATGTAGGGGTTGTTATGGGGCAGGATTGGATAAGTGGAATGGCATTTCAAGTGCTGGAATGATTTCATCCTCGTTGGCTTGCTCACTGGATTAGTTGAAACGAGGACGAGTTGAGGGATAATGTCCGTAGCTGGGACACTAAGGACAACGCGGGAAAAGCTACGGAAAAACTCTAAGGCCATTTGGTAGATGCTTTGCATCTATTGGGTTGGCTGACGCTAACAAATTTAATGTCCGTAGCTGAGGACGCTAGGGACAACAAGATTATTTATATCTCTATTACTTTATCTTTCCGCCAAGGGGCGGACAGGGACACAAAGGATTCAAACCTACCAGAGGGCGGGCAGGAATCAAGGCTATCCGCCAACTGGCGGATTTTTCTAATCCTTGCACTGACCACAAAAACCAAGCCCTGTTAGATGTGGCTGTTTGATGGCTTTGTAACAGGAATTGTTTAAATCTTTATCTGGATTTTTAGTGGTTCAAGGGTTTCTTACACGAGGCCGACATTACAGTGCTTCGGGTTGAAAAAGCTACGGAAAAACTCTAAGGCCATTTGGTAGATGCTCCGCATCTATTGGGTTGGCTGGCGCGAACAAAGTACTCCCAGGCTAAATCTACAGTGAAGGAAACCCCAACGCTGAGCAAACTTGATTTGCATGCAGGGCTTTGGAGTGCGAAGGTAAAATAATACTGCTTGATATTTTAATTGAGCGGGCGGGTTTATACTAAAATCCTGGAGATTTTGAAACCAGGAAGCTTAGTCGTGAGACTACGGTTAGTTAGGGATAGTTAGGATTAAATTAAATCACAGGATTATCTTTCCATTCTTGCATTGATGCTGCAATTCTTGTGGAAAGGTCATCGGATTTAGACATAATTTGAGGTATTATTTCATCAAATAAAATAACATCACAGTCTTTAAAAATTAGTTTAGAGTTCTGTGGTTCGATCAAGACAATTGAAATTGCATACTTATTATCAATGGCAACAAATTTATTATTTTGCCAAGTTACCAATCCATAATTTTGTAAAGTTTGCAGCAGGAACAGATGTTTTGTTTTGAATTTGGAATATGATTTGACCGCCTCATTATAAACTTTAATAATACCTTCAATGATTTTATTGAGCCCCAATTCTTTAGCTTTTAGCATATTTTGCATTTGTATGGGACGAATTGAACTATTATCTGTCTTAAGCTCAACAAAAAATACTCTTTTATCCTTAGCGCTAATTGCCAAATAATCAATTTTAAATGATTTATTTGGGCGACGGTGATTAGATTTCAAGTATCCTACCCTAACAGGAAACTCAGGAATAATGGCAGTTATGGTAGTTTTATATTTTTTTGCAAGTATATCTTCAAGATATAATGAAAAGAATATATCGAACCTTCTTTCTAATTGATATGAAGGAAGTTTGCGCCAATCATCTAATCGGTTAAAAATTACATCTATCGGATTTAAATTACGATAAATGCTTATAATTTCATTGCGATAACAGCTCAGTTTGAAAATTAATGTTTCACCAGCCTTACCACGATTAAGCGGATTGGGCAGCAATATACATTCTACCAATCTTCCGTTTACAACAATTTCTTTAAAAACACCATAATTAATTTCTGTATCCAATACTGGATTTTGCAAAGGAATATCAGATACCAATGAATGTAAAAACCAAGCCGCTGCACTTCTATATAGGAATAATAATTTAACAACATGGGTATCATGAATACTTTTAATAATCGGACTATATTTCAAAGGGATAATATCGGAATCGGAAACTGAACTGTAGTCTTTCCTGTCATATTCCAAAATAATATCATTAATTCCGAGATTAAGTGATCGTAAAATATCTATTTTTTCATCTATTGATTTAGCATTGGCTTTGTTATGAATAATCTCAGAATCTTCTTTAATTGCTGTTAGTATATCCCATAACCTTGTGTTTGTGGAATTAGAAAAATAAAAATTGGCTGATTCAGGTGGGAGCGAGCCGATAATTAGGCATTTTGTTTCATTAAAAATAATAGGTTCAAATGGATGCGTTTTCATATTTATGCAAGATAGAGTTTATGGATAATAAATTGAAATTGTTGATTCAATTAAGAAAATTATATGCTATTCATTTTTTGTTCAATTTTCATATTCCAAAATAACATCATCGGGGCCGGTAAAATGCCCCTTTAGGTATAGAAAATTCTTTGGCCTTTTAGTTACACTATCCAAATTTGGAGTGTACTTATCATCGGGATGATAAAATGCAACGAAAACACTTAGGTGATCCTCTATTAGTGTAAATGATGAATTCCCTTTGTTTAGTTTTTGAACATTCCAATTGGGAGAGTTTGGTTTCACACTTAAATCAAGTTTCAAGTTTGTCGATGCTATTTCTTCAAAAAGACATAGCTTACGAATATCCGGAACATAATTATTGATGGATTCCCACGGTTTAAATTTTAATTCAATTATGGCGATTACCTGGCTGTTTTTTGTAATGATCAGATCAGGTTTTACCTTATTATAGTTTTCTATATTATTTATTTCAACAACAGGCTCAACCCAAATAACATATTCGCCGGGTAATAATGTGCGTAAATAAAAATAGAACATAGCCTGCAATTGGCGTTCATATATAATCCGACCGTTTACAAACTCATTCCGAATTTGATTTTGCCAAATGAATATCAATGAATTTTTTAATAATACCATAAGAAATTATTTAAGAGGTTATTAGTCAAAATTATAATTATTATGAATCAAAAGAGTGAATTTGAGATAATGTTATTGATTTTAAATACGCTAATCTACTAATTAATTAGATCTTAAATAATTTTGATTGCTTATAGAGTTACCAAAAAAATGTCAGTTAAATTAGTGACAAAATAACGGGGGTGATCCTGCTTAATATTTTCGATAAATTGGCACTAGTATACTGTGCATAGGGCCGAAGTTAATATATTTCAATTTTCTTCATTGATTTCATAAGGAACGAATTTAAACCTATTGTCATTCAACCAATTTTTATCATCATCATTTGCAAATTGGAAGAAAGTTTCAATCAGGACTTTTAATATTGCCAGATTATATGATGGGTAAAGTAAATGTTTGGTTAATCCTTCCTTATATCCATTAACTATATAACCTATTCTCGTCGAACCCATTTCATCGAATTTTTTTCCTATCTGAAGGAAAAGTGCATTTGATGTTGCAAAAGCAAAGAAAAACATCGGATCTTCTATTTGGCAATAATTCAGTTCATAATCCTGCATTATGTCATCAAGATTATTTGCGATAGTTAAAAAATCATCCGCAATGTAAGGCTGATTTGACATCGATCTATTAAGTGAATTGGTTGCTGATATATACCTTAACCAATGTTTATCACTTCGCCATAACCTGTTATTTAAATCCCATTTAATCATAATTTCAAAATTTAAAAAGTCCTTTAGACGCAAAAATTAAATAACTGTATTTTCCCGCAGGTTGAATTGCAATTTCACACCCTTCTTTTAGTTTTTCTTTTATATAGCTAATTAGCTTATCGTCTGTAAAATAAAATTCCTTAAATCCTTTTTCTATTACTTTATCAATATTCAAAGTATCTACATCATTTTCATTAGCTATAATTTTTAAGGAATTTGGATATCTTTTAAATAATACAGAAAGTTCTAATTTGGTTTGTTCATATGAAGCCATTGTAATATAATTTGGTTTACATTATTTTGATTTATTATAAATATGCCATTCGTGATAATTGCAATTGCTTGTAAAATGCCCCCCCACAAGTTCCAATAACCAAACTTATTGAAAATATGATACAATAGACCAATACCTTTTTGTAAAGAAACTCTAACAATAATCTATAGAGGTTGCTATCAATTACAATCATTGTTGAGAAAAACTCATTAATTGATTTTGATGATATTTGCCAGCCCCAATAACCAGCCCATGAAATATATCCCATTAACAGAATGGATAATAAATAATTTTCATGGACTTCAATATTAGCTCCAATAATAAATCCTATTAGTGCAAATATATAGCCGAAAATTAGCTGCTTTTTAGCTATTTGCTTTGTCATTTCACCTTGCTGCAAATACCTTACTTATTGTAAAGAAATGCTTCAGCTTTGTTCATTGCTTCTGATGCAGAACTTGCTTTTCCTACATTTGTGCGGCCTCCCCAGCCAACATAAGCGTTTCTGTCAGCAGGATTCCAAAATACTTCATAACTCTTTTTGGTTTTTCCAGATGTAACTCGTCCAATTTTTTGAAGTGACATACTTTTAGGCTTTTTAATTATTTATTTTTCTTAATTCGTTTTGCAATTTTAAGCACAGGGATAATGACGGTTTTCTTAGTCAAATTCTTTAAACTTTCGTTTCTTGATATTTTTCTGGCAATACCTGGTGAAACCGAATAATAAATTTTTACAAATATTTTTCCAAATGAATTTTTTAAAAGCCAATTATCTCTAAATTCTTTGAGTATTTCAACTTCAGTTGCATATGGTGAACCATAAACCGCAGTTGCAATGAAACAGCCCTTTTTATTACTAACTTTATTTTCATCTTTGCTAATTTGGTTAGTGCAATCTATTCCTAATTGACTATCTTCACCAACCAACTCAATGGCACGTTCAAAATTTTCTTTCGCCAAATTTTCACTACCACCGAAACCAACTTTAAGAAACATGCCATATTGATACCTAATAAATGCTTCATCTTCATCATTGCTGGCTAACTCTAATGCTTTCTCATAGCATTTTACTGCTTTTCCATGAGTACCCCTAACTCCTAATGGTTTTTCCCAACATCCGTATAGCCGTGCCTTTAAAATGTTGCTTGTAAATAATACTTCATTAGTTTGAGATTCTTTTTCTGCTAATTCACATTGCTTAATCATTTTTTCGCAAAAAATGTCGCGTTCAGGATCATATGAATCGGGTGGATTAAATCCAATGGCGATTATGTTTCCTAAATAACTGTCAATATTTTCATTTACGTTCTGTAATATTCCTAATGCAGAATCCTCCTTTGAATTTGAGTCCATAATTTTCTTTTTTTAAGATTATTATTAATGTTTAGCACTTTTCACCAGATGACGATCATATAATAAAAATCAGCAACTTATATCACAACCCGATATTGATAGGGATTCTGAATTTGATAATGCAGATAACTACCGAAAGTGATCCGTTATCATTTATTAGTTAAAATATTCGTGTTTTAGTTCACGGTTTTTATAATTTATTCCGATGCTAATTTAATTAAAAAATTATAATAGATGACATAAAAAAGAATTGTAAAACCGGGACTGGGGAAAAATAACCGTATTAATTAATGAGGAGGAGAGGGAACTTGTGTTCTGATCTTGAAGATGAGTTAGTAATTTTCTACGCCGAGCTTACCTAAGGGTATGCGGGGCTTTGGAAACAGAAGGCATGAAAATGTTGAGGAAGAGGGGTTCGTAGGTGAAGGGGATGCTTAGGGACTGGCTGCGGCTGAAGGCGGTGAAATACCATTGGGGATCGTCGGGGGTGGTGTTGTACATGGTGTGTTCCCAGGCATCCCAGAAGCCCCGGGGGGAGTTGATCTGAAATGAGTGTAGGGGTAGTTTGTGTCGGCTTGTGCGACGGAGCAGGATTTCGAAGTCGGTGGGGGAAAACTCGGGAGATGGGCCATGGGTGCCGTCATAACAGAGGGTGCCGAGGCCGGAATAGATGTTTTTTTCGAGGTAGTTATTAAACTTGTTGATGCGGGCCTGCTCGCGGGGTGAGATGAGACGAAGGGGGATCAAGGGTCTCCTTCGCTGAATCTGCCTTTCGGCAGACAAGGCTTCGGAGACCGAAGGATGGGTAATTGATTTTTTCGTTGCCATGGGTTTGTGTTTTATAATTAGGGTGGGTATTGTACGGTGGTGCTTGGGATGGGGTTGCAATTCTTCTACGCTTAGGCTACGGAGAACGAGGGAAATGGCATTTCAAATGCCGGAATAGATTCCATCCTCGTTGGCCTGCTCATGGGCATGGCTAAAACGAGGAGGAGTTGAGTTGAGGTATTTATATTTTTATTACTTTGTCTTGATACAAAGTAATCAAACCCGCCAGTGGGCGGGCAGGCATCAAGGCTGCAGATTTTTTCCTTGTTTTTCTAATCCTCGTCCCGATAGCTATCGGGAGCTGCGAAACTCAAGCCCTGTTATGGTGTGGCTGTTTGATGGCTTTGTAACAGGAATTATGTAATTTTTATTTGGAACTGTAGTGGTTCAAGGGTTTCTTACACAGGGCCATCCCTGTAGTGCTTCGGATTGAAAAAGCTACGGAAAAAATCTAAGGCCGGAAGGTAGATGCTCCGCATCTATTGGGTTGGCTGGCGCGAACAAAGTACTCCCAGGCTAAATCTACAGTTAAGGAAACCCCAACACTGAGCATATTTGATTGGCATGCAGGGCTACGGAGTGCGAAGGGAAAATGATACTGCTTGATATTTTGATTGAGCGGGCGGGTTTATACCAAAATCCTGGAGATTTTGACACCAGGAAGCGTAGTCGTGAGACTACGGCTTGCCGCTAAGGTGTCGTGCTGACGATAGGAGGCATGCACTTTAGCGGCTGTTGTGTACAGTTATTCTTTTAATTCTAAAGTTTCAGAATCAACTCTGTCTCTATCAAATGTAATTACATCACCGTTTTCATTATATACAACTCCATCTTTTTGCACGTTTCTATGCCCCTCCTCAATTAATAATTTAACGGCATCAAAGTATTCACTCTTTGTGCATTCCAACTTGTTAATTATCTCAAGATGCACGCCTGGTTTCCAAGGCTGTTCTGGAAGTAATTCATTAACCAAAAGAGCAAACTCAATTGTAATTTCTTTTCGTCTTACATTTTTTATAGGTTTTGATCTTATTACATTCTTAAGATTAGGCACTTTACCTTTTGTTATTCGTTCAATTCCTTTTATTTCCCATTCAGTTTCTGCTTGTGTACAAAGAGCAATAAAATAGCTCTTGTTTGTTTTTGATCTATAACTTGAAGCTGGTTCAATGTCTTTTACCAATGGCCATGTTTTATTTAGTTCTTCTTTATTGAAAAGTGATAGATCTATATTAATTAAATCATTAATACTAAAATTGAAAGAGCCTAATAATCGAGATATAGTTAAAAAGCTTAAAAATTGCCTCTTGGATTTAAGAAATCTTTCGCTACCACGGTTTCCGCTGGGCCTAACGGTTTCAAGAAACTCATCAGTTCTTTTAAGAATTTTAGCAATTACGGGCCATATATTTAGGTCTGTTTCCGATGAAAAAACACTATTATAAGCTACATCTGATCTCATAAATCGAGACTTTAATTTACTAGCTTGATCAGATGACTTCAAAATTAGATTGACAAAACCAGATGCTAAATATAAAGGTGTAAGAATCTTTTCAGATGAAATCCCTTGATTTTTATAATAATTTACACGTCTTTCATAGTATAAATCATTTTGTTTTAAGACATCTTCAATATCTCTTTGTATTTTATCTGTAGCATGCAATGAGGCTAGCTCCACAGTAGTTTGATTATTGGTCGCTCGAATTATTGTGTCACGAATTGTATCATCTTCTGAAACGATCACTTTAACAAGTACTGAACGATTATTCGGGTCATCTAGACCTTCGTTAAAATGCCTAAATATGGATTCGGATGTTTGCAAACCATTTACAATTTGAATATCTTCTATCTGGATTATTTTACCAATGACACTTGCTCGAGTTGAAAGAATAGTTACTCCATTGTTTAGTAACCAAAAATCAGGAGAATTGTAATTTGCTAATGTAGCTTTAATATCTTCGTTAACCCTATTTAATCCCATAAAATCTCTTACATTAGAGTCAAAAAGATAACGTCTAAGAGTCCCCTCATCTGAGATAAATTCATAGTAATCTTTTAAATGTACGAGAAAAACATAACGTTCACCACTCGATAAGTCCTCTTTAAATGGAAGATCTAATGAAAAATTGGGAGTCTTTCTATGTAATTCAATCAGTTCTGTTGCCCCATAAAAGAAGAATTTGGAGTTGCAATTTCCAAATGATTCTTCAGCAATTTTAGTTATTTGATTAGATCTGGAAATAATGGATTCACCTAATTCTTGAGTATTCCCTCTAGATGCATAACAAAAATTCAAAGTGAATTTTGTTAGTCTAGGAGACACCTTCCTATAAGCAAACCTTAGGTTTGTTCTGAATTGCAATATTTGTTCAGAATAGTCACCTTGTAAATAATCATTGTCAATTGTAAAGTCAAAGAGTTCTGAAATGCTTGCAACCAAATTATCTAAGGGAGCTTGCTTAAATGTATCGTGATGTTTACACGTGATTATCCATACTTCTAATTCAGAGCCTGACTTTGGCCATTTAAAAGATTGTGGGTCAGATAAAATATGTCCGTTAACAATTATATAAAAACCGTCTATTCCACCATCATTTCTACCATCTACACATCCTGATTGAATCTCATCATTGGATAGGTCAAACCTTTTTAATGTCTGTTCAAAAGCTAAAAACTCAAAAGCCTCATCTCTCTTATTAGAGGGTAATTTCTGATCTATTCGATCGTCAATGATTCCATCTAGTAGAATTTTGTCATTTTTTGCCATATTCCATTTATATTAATTGTACACAACTACCTGCTAGCGCTACCCCAATGGTCATTAGTTCCACTTTGTCCACAATCGTTTTGCCTGATTTTAATTCGTTTACGGCGGAATATATTCCTACATATGAATCAATCAGGCATGTGGCAGCCATATGTAAGTATGTGTAAAACGGGTTTAGCAATTTGGTGTCGTTGTTACGTTGCACAGGTTTATTTTT
>Ga0116151_10001416_pt1 | contig 22390 bp, 21 predicted proteins | sample AD_UKC117_MetaG_FD_89893 | JGI IMG/M metagenome (GOLD analysis project Ga0116151, IMG submission 89893) | Active sludge microbial communities of municipal wastewater-treating anaerobic digesters from Hong Kong - AD_UKC117_MetaG | ecosystem: Engineered > Bioreactor > Anaerobic > Digestate... | reverse complement strand
CGTTAAAACGGCATCACAAACGACGAAAAAGCAGCTGATTGCGGTCTAAATTCTATTGTTAATGTGCATTTTTTTGCTGGCCCTGAAGCCAGCGCAGTTTAGACTTTGTCTAAACTCGAGTTCCCAAAAAATGAATGTCAAATAAACAGTTCAGCAACAGGAGATAAACATGAATCGCAATGAATCCAAAGAAGCAATTGAGAACGGCGAAACCGTGCTCGGTATTGAGTTTGGCTCGACGCGCATCAAGGCAGTGCTGATCGGCACAGATCATACGCCAATCGCCTCTGGTAGTTATGACTGGGAAAACCGCTACGAAAACGGCGTCTGGACGTACAATCTCGAAGAAGTTTGGACGGGCTTGCAAGAAAGCTATCAAGAACTGAGCAAAGCGGTTTTCACCAGCTACGGCGTCCCGCTCCGGGTTGTTAGCGCGATTGGGTTCAGCGGGATGATGCATGGGTACATGGCCTTCGATAAGGGTGGCAATCTCCTGGTCCCGTTTCGTACCTGGCGCAACACGATAACCGGGCAGGCTGCGGAAGAGCTAATGGATTTGTTCCAGTTCAATATTCCCCAACGCTGGAGTATTGCCCACCTCCACCAGGCAACATTAAATGGGGAGTCTCATATCCAGGACATCGACTACCTGACCACCCTGGCCGGTTATGTCCATTGGCGGCTGACAGGACAAAAAGTGCTGGGCATTGGCGAAGCCTCCGGCGTGTTCCCCATCGACAGCACGATCAACGATTACGATGCGGACAAGATCGAATTGTTCGACCAACGAATGGCAGCGGAAAACCTCCCATGGAAACTTCAGGATATTTTGCCCAAAGTCCTTGTCGCGGGAGATGCGGCCGGCACGCTTACCGAGGAAGGGGCCAGGTTGATTGACCCGACGGGGCAGCTGCAAGCGGGTATCCCACTTTGCCCTCCGGAAGGCGACGCCGGTACGGGGATGGTGGCCACAAACAGCGTCGCCGAGCGCGCGGGCAACGTTTCCGCTGGCACGTCGGTTTTTGCCATGATCGTCTTGGAGAAAGCATTGTCGCGGGTGTACCCTGAAATTGACATGGTGACCACGCCCACCGGCAAGCCTGTAGCCATGGTCCACAGCAACAACTGCACCTCCGATCTGAACGCCTGGGTTGACCTTTTCCGGGAGTTCACCGACACGTTAGGCGTGGAGATTAGCCAATCCAGGCTGTTTGAGCTGTTGTATCAAAAAGCGCTCACGGGGGATGCAGATGGCGGCGGGCTGTTGGCCTACAATTATTTTTCGGGCGAGCATATCACTCACCTGGAAGAAGGGCGTCCCCTGTTTGTCCGCACGCCTGAAAGTCGTTTCACCCTGGCGAACTTTATGCGTGTGCATCTGTTCTCCGCGCTCGGAGCCTTAAGGCTGGGCCTGGACATCTTGTTTGATCAAGAGCAGGTGCAAATTGACCAGGTTTTAGGCCATGGCGGCTTTTTCAAAACCAGAGAAGTAGGGCAAAAGATCATGGCGGCGGCGATGAATGTCCCGGTTGCGGTGATGGAGACTGCCGGTGAAGGCGGCGCCTGGGGGATTGCCCTGCTGGCCGCCTATATGCGCCACAAGGGAGCAGACGAACCGCTGGAAGCGTATCTGGCGAACAAGGTCTTTGCCGGGGAAACAGGCATGATCGTAACTCCCGATCCGGTTGATGTGACCGGTTTCGCAGCGTTTATGGAGCGCTATAAGGAAGGGCTGGCTATTGAGGAAACGGCCGTTAACGTGCTGAACTAAAAATTCTTGTGCTTTCTGCATTGACGCAGTTTTATTTGGGTAGTACAATGCAATCGATTGCATAAGAGGATTTCGATGAGTAAGAAGACGGTTCAAACGCTTGACGATATAGCCCGCCTGGCCAACGTCTCTAAATCGACGGTTTCGCGCGCCTTAAATAACAGCCCGCTCATCAGCCAGGCCACCAAAGAACGCATTCAAGCCATCGCCCAGGAGCACAATTTCCGCCTCAACGCCTCAGCCCGCAATCTCCGCTTGCAGCAAAGCCACACAGTTGCCTTTGTGGTGCCTACTTACTACCCAGAATTTTTCTCGGTGGAAGATTTATTTGGGCTGGAGATTTTGGGCGGCATTAGCAAAGGGCTGCGTGCCCTGGGGTATGACCTGCTCATCATTCATGCCGATCGATATGATACATCCTGGGCGCAATCTTACCTGGACAGCGGCCGTGTAGACGGCTTCATCATTATGGCCACTAACCGCCGGCCTGAGCACGTAAAAGCTCTGATTGAGATGAAAACGCCCTTTATCGCCTGGGGCGTTCCTATCCCCAAACTCACGTATTGCTCCGTTACCAGCGACAATGTCACAGGAGGGGCGCTGGCTACCCAGCACTTAATGCAAATTGGCCGGCAGCGGATTGCTTTTCTGGGCGGTCCTGAAGATGAATTGACCGTGGCGCACCGTTACCAGGGCTACGAAAGTGCGTTAGAGGCGGCCGGCCGCTGCGTGCAGCCCCAACTGGTAGCCTATGGCGACTATTCGTTTGCTTCTGGCACCACCGCCATGCAGCGCCTGCTAGAAAAAACGCCTGACCTGGATGCTGTCTTTGTCAACAGCGACCTGATGGCCATTGGGGCCATCAAGGCCATCCAGACTAGTGGTAAACGTGTCCCGGAGGACATCGCCGTGGTCGGCTATGACGATTTGTCAATCGCCATGTATAACAACCTTCCGCTTACCACGATACGGCAGAATATCCCTTTGGTGGGCACCCTGCTGGCGCAGAACCTGATCCAATATATGCAAACCGGAGTCATTACCAACGTGACGACGCCGGTAGAACTGGTTGTTCGACAGTCAGCCTGAGCTGAAAAGATTTTTTGATAAAATTTGCAATCGATTGCAAGGATAAGAAGGAATTTATTGGTGAACCTATTAACAAAAGTAAAGCAACATCCGAGGCTAGGCCTCATCTTGCTGGCATTTATTGCCTTTGTTGCCCTTGGCCTGCCAGATGGCTTGCTGGGCGTTGGCTGGCCGTCCATTCGGGCTGACTTTTCCGTTCCGCTTGACGCCATTGGTATCTTTCTGATCGCGGCGGTCGCCGGTTACATGACCTCCAGCTTTCTCAGCGGGTTCTTGCTCTCGCGGGTGGGGGTGGGCCGTGTGCTGGCCGCCAGTTGCCTTCTCACCGGCACGGCGCTGATTGGCTACACGCTGGTCCCAACGTGGGGGATGATGGTCTTGCTGGGTGTGTTTGCCGGGCTGGGCGCGGGGGCTATTGATGCCGGTCTCAACACCTACGTAGCCGCCCATTTTGGAGAGGGGCTTATGCAGTGGCTCCACGCCAGTTGGGGCGTGGGCATTACCATGGGGCCAATCATCATGACTTTTGGGCTGGCGACGATGGACAGCTGGCGTTTTGGCTACCGGGTGGTAGCCGGGTTTCAAATTGTGCTGGCGATCGCTTTTGCCCTGACCCTGGCCATGTGGAGCCAGAAGGAGGCGCCAGAGGGCGGCGAACCGGAGAAGAAATTGACCGATTACAAAACGCCATTGGGCGATACGCTGCGACAGCCGCAGGTATGGTTGAGTATCCTGTTGTTTTTTCTCTACGTGGGCGCGGAATCCTCTTTAGGAACCTGGACCTATACGCTGCTGACTGAATCACGCGGGGTTGATATCACGCTGGCCGGATTCTTCGCGGGCAGTTATTGGTTTACTTTTACCATTGGCCGGATTGTGGCGGGGTTATTTGCCAGCCGCACGGGGGTCAATAAATTGGTGTTTGGCGGGCTGGTGGGGGCGCTGTTTGGCGCGGGGCTGCTGATCTGGAATCCTTCGGAAATAGCCAACGTGCTGGCGGTGGGCATCATTGGCCTGTCGATTGCACCCATCTTCCCGGCCATGATGTCGGGCACGCGGACTCGGGTGGGCGCGGACTATGCGGCCAACACGATTGGCATGCAGATGGCGGCGACGGGTTTTGGCACGGCCGTTATCCCCGGCCTCATGGGGGTGTTGGCGCGCCAAATCTCGCTGGAGATCATTCCCGTTTGCCTGCTGGTGGTGTATGTTGGCTTGTTGGGCTGTTACGTTTTAGCCGTAATGTTTCCAAAAACAAAGCCGGCAGCTGTGCCTGTGTCCAGCGGGCAGGCGGTTTAGCACGAAAATTAAGGACAAAAAAAGGAAATGAAGATGAACAAGACGATGAAAGCAGAAACGGCCGTTTCCGTGCCAACCAAAACCGATAATGCCCGCCGGGTGGAAACCCTCCTGGCGCACATGAGCCTCGAAGAAAAGGTCGCCCAGCTGGCCCAAATCAGCGGCGCGCCCTGGAACGAAGGCCCCGATCCCGAAGAGATCATCCGCGAGCGAGGCATTGGCTCGATCCTCTGGCTCAACGATACGAAACGATTTAACGAGTTACAAAAAATCGCCATAGAAGAAAGCCCGTCCGGCATTCCCATCCTCTTTGCCCTGGACGTCATCCACGGTTACCGGACCATCTTTCCCCTGCCGCTGGCCATGGCGGCTTCCTGGGACCCGGTGGTAGCTGAACAGGCCCAGGCCGTTGCCGCCAAAGAAGCCCGTGCCGCCGGGATTCATTGGACTTTTGGCCCGATGTTGGATATCGCCCGCGACGCCCGCTGGGGGCGCATCGTCGAGGGGGCGGGTGAAGACCCCTATCTGGGCGCAGCTATGGCCGCTGCGCAGGTGCGCGGTTTCCAGGGCGAAGACCTCGCAGACCCAGAACGAGTACTGGCTTGCGCCAAACACTTCGCCGGGTACGGCGCGGCCGATGGCGGACGCGATTATGACCCGGTTTATCTGCCCGAAACGGAACTGCGCAACGTCTACTTCCCCCCTTTCCAGGCCGCGGTGAAGGCTGGCGTTGGGACCTTTATGAGCGCCTACATGGATTTGAACAACGTCCCGGCCAACAGCAACCGCTGGCTGCTGCGCGATGTGCTGCGCGAGGAGTGGGGCTTTGCCGGTTTTGTGGTGAGCGATGCGTTTGGTGTCGGCAGCCTGGTTGTCCAGGGGCATGCCCGCGATCGTCAGGACGCCGCCCTGCGTTCCCTGAAGGCAGGGTTGAACATGGACATGGCTTCATCCGCCTACCTGGAAAATCTGGCCGGCCTGGTGGAAGATGGTTCCCTGACAATGGGCGAGATTGATGACATGGTGCGGCCGATTCTGGCGCTGAAAGCCGAGATGGGCTTGTTTGAACATCCTTACGTGGACGAAACTTTGTTGGACCGTGTGGTTGCCCGCCCAGAGCACCGGCAAGCGGCGCGACGGGCGGCGCAGCGCGCAATGGTCTTGTTACGCAACGAAGGCGGGCTCCTGCCGCTGGCAAAAGGGCAGCAGAATATCGCCGTGATCGGCCCGCTGGCCGACTCAATGGAGGCCACCGAAGGGTCGTGGATGGTTTTTGGGCACAAGTCCGCCGCCGTCACGGTCTTGCAGGGCATTCGCGCCAAACTGCCAGGGGCAACCATCGCATATGCGCCGGGGCCAGAGATTCACCGGGACATTCCCCATCCCTTTGGCGAATTTGACATGACGGAGAAGAAACCGATCCAGACCCCCGAAGACGCCGAAGCAGCTTTTCAGACGGCCGTGAAAACGGCGCAAAACGCCGACCTGGTCATCATGGTATTGGGCGAGAACGCGGACATGGCCGGGGAGTTTGCCTCCCGCGGCTCGCTCGACCTGCCCGGACGGCAGGAAGAACTGCTCAAGGCGGTCAGTGCGCTGGGTAAGCCGGTGGTGCTGGTGCTGTTAAACGGCCGTCCCCTCAGCATCAACTGGGCCGCCGATCACGTTCCCGCCATCCTCGAAGCGTGGGAACCGGGCACGGAAGGTGGGAACGCGGTCGCCGATATTCTCTTTGGCGACGTGAACCCGGGCGGCAAGCTGCCGGTTACTTTCCCGCGCAGCGGCGGCCATGCGCCGCTCTATTACGCCCGGACGCTCACCCATTTGCCGGAAGACAGCCCGCGATATTACTCGCGCTATTGGGACAGCCCCACGACGCCGCTCTACCCCTTTGGCTACGGCTTGAGCTATACGACCTTCGCCATTGATAATCTCAAGCTTTCCGCAGCAAAAATCAAAGTTGGGCAAGCAGTGACCGTGACGGCGGACGTTAGCAACACGGGGTCGGTTGCCGGTGACGAAGTCGTCCAACTGTACATCCACCAGAAATGGGGCAGCGACTCGCGCCCCAGGCGGGAGCTAAAAGGCTTCGAGCGCGTCACCCTTCAGCCGGGTGAGGTAAAAACGGTTTCCTTCTCTCTTGGACCTGACGAACTGGGTTATTGGAGCACAAATGCCGGGCGATGGATTCAAGAGGCAGCGCCCTTTGACATCTGGGTTGGCTCCGATTCGCTGGCGACATGTCATGCAGCGCTGGAAGTGGTGGAATAACTCAAGAGATATAATCGCTCTGGATAACAGCCAAAGGCCGGGAGAGAAATTTGCCGGCCTTTGGCCGTGGCCGGACTACGGCTCATCTGAGAAGTGCCTCCCAGGCGATGCTCTCGTCTTGCTAGGATTCGTAGAGCCTTTGGACAAACAGGTTGACAAAATCAACGGCCGTTTGGGATTCTTGCAGTAAAAATGGAAAACCGATGGACCGTTTCTCCAGCAGATCGAGAAGGGGAAAACTGACCGGGCGTAGCCAGCCGACCGGACGTGCGGCAGCCAGCATCTGTTGAACGAGCAGTTGGACGCGGGGGTCGGCCAGCAGATATTGGCCGCATTCCGCGCCGCCCGCTATGAGCAATCCGCCGAGCAACGGCCGTTCTCCATCCTCCCCCATGACGTGCGAAATCAGCACCTCTGCGGCTACCCGCCCTCCCGCTGCGCTGCGAATCCAGCCCGTCTTCAACCCGAGGGAAGCCGGAGCCAGCCCCTGGCCGGATAAAATCATCCTGGCCTCATCTACCGCTTTGGCTGCAAATCCATCAGCACATAAAATGGCGCATTGCAAATTCAAAGGCACCTCTCAATAAAGGCAATGGGGCGGGCGAGACTTATAGTCCACTCGCCCCATTGCGGTCCCAAATCCTGCCACAACTTCAGCATACATCAGGCTGGCACGCTGGTTAGGCAAACTCGGGCGAAAAACGGGCAATATGGGCAAAAAAGTGCGAAAATGGGCAATATCCGGCAAAATGAGGGGGTCGTTGGGCGATTGGCCGGCGGCAAATTAAAAACCACGACGACCCAATCCAATACCGCAGGCGGATTACCGATCCCGGGAAACAGAATTTATGACCCTTTCCAACAACCTGACGCTGTCACAGCTAAAAAAAGACGTTCACGCTGCCCTTAAGCATTGGCATGCCGCCGATGACCAGTCTGAGCATCTGCTGGCCTATCTGTTGTTGGTGCAACAGCGGCAGCGCCAACTCGGTTTACAAACACCAGCTGCCTGGCGGCTGGCAATTAACGAAGTGCTACTGGTGGGGCTGAAACATCTGGAGCAGCAGCAGTCCCAGGCAGCGCAAATCCTCAAGAAGCGTTTTCTCGATCGGGAAACGACTTTGCGGTTGAGTACGTTGCTGGAGCTGAGCCAGGACCAGGTCAAACACAAGCAGCGGGAGGCGCTGCAATGGCTGGCCGAAATATTGTTGGATATGGAGAACCGGGCGCGGGCGGATTTGATGGCCCAGCAAGGCGCTCAATTGGAAGCGCCCAGTTACACGCGGCTGTTTGGCGTGGATGGGTTATCTGATCAGCTGTTGGGGCTGCTGACCACGGCCGTTTCCCCCTGGGTCATCACTCTCGTCGGTATCGGCGGCATCGGCAAAACATCGCTGGCCAACCACACCGTGCGCCGGGTCATTCGCCGCCTCTATTACGATGAAGTCGTCTGGCTAAAAATCACGCATCGGGCCCAACTGCACCCCCTGAAACATGGGCCGGTGCAGACCTTTGAGCAACTGGTCGGCCAGTTGGGGCGGCAGCTGCTGCCCGCCCTGCCGCGCAATTCCACCCATGACGATTTGCTGCGCAGCTTACGGCCGTTACTCAAAAACCAGGCCCACCTCATCATCATCGACAACCTGGAACTGCCCGCCGACGCCTCTTACATGCTGGCCGAATTGCTGACACTGGCCCAGCCCAGCCGTTTTCTGCTCACCTCGCGCACGCCGCCTGCGGACCACGCCGGTTCGCTTTCCCTCACGCTGCCGGAACTGAGCGCCGCCGACAGCGTTGCCCTGATTCAACATTATGCGGGCGAGATTGGATTTGCCGAGGCGGCCAACGCGGCCTATGCTGATCTGCTGCCGATTTATGAGGTGGTCGGCGGGAATCCCTTTGCGCTGAAGCAGTTGGTGAATTTGGGCAAACGACGGCCGTTGCTTCCCCTGCTGGCTGCGCTGCGCGAACAACCGCTCGTCGAAGGCGAAGCCATCTACCAGCGCATCCTGCGCGAAACCTGGCCCACCCTGAGCGACGACGCCAAAGCGATTTTGGCGATCATGCCTCTGGCCGCCGAGGGCGGTTTGGATCCGGAGCAGATCGCTGCCCTCAGCGGCCTGGCGGAGCCGCAAATGTGGCTGGCCATCGACGAACTGATCGGCCGCTCGCTGTTGGAAGTGCGCCGCAGCCAGATTTGGGAACGCTTCTACGGCATCCACCGACTCACGGAGCTGTTTGTTCGCTCCCTTTTGGACGATGATGATGGCCACGTTTGACGTTAAGGCCCACTACGAAAGGGCGGTGCGCGCCAACTTGCGCCTCTGGCGAGAGCGCTTGTTGGCTGACACTGCGCAGGTCGAAGCCGCCTCGCCCGACCGTTGGGAGGTGCAAAAGGGCGCGATCTGGCAGGCGGTGGCCGACGGCCTGACGTTTGCAGCGGCGCAAGAGGAAGCCGCCCGGCTGGCCGCGGATACGGCCGTGATCATTGAACGCTGGGGGATATGGACAGAGTGGCTGCCTTTGCTGGAAACGGCCGTTGCCCTTAACCTGCCGCCCGACGTTACGGTCTGCTTGTTGCTGGTTCAGGGACGTAGTTACTTCCTCAACCGCAATTTCACCGATGCCATCCGGGTACAAGAAGCAGCCTTAGCACTGACTCAAAGCCACCGGCTCACTGCTCTCACCGCCCAGGCCCATTTTCATCTGACAAACACTTACCTGGGCAGCAAAGCATATGCCCAGGCCCGGCAGCATGGCGCGGACGCCTTGCGGCTGCTGCTCCCAAAGCCAACGTCCACGTTAGCTTCCCTGTTCACTGCGTTGGGCCTTATTGAACTGGAAACGGGCGATTACGCCGCGAGCGAAGCGCAGTTTCAGCAGTCGCTGGCGTTGTGGTCTGGCCTGAATCAGCCCACGCAGATGGCCCGTACCTGCTTAAATTTAGGTGTGGTCTACCATCGGCAAAATCGCCTGGAGAGAGCCAGGGCATGTTATGCGTTGGCTTACGCCGAGCTGGCGCCAACGGCCAGCGAGGTCGATAAGCTCAAAGTGTTGAATAGCCTGGGCTTGCTGCATTATGCCCTGAAAGAGCTGCCGCAGGCCGAAACCGTTTTCCGCCAGGGGGTGGCGGCGGCCCAGGAGATGAGCGGCCTCTTTCATCTGCGCGGCTCGCTGACGCATAATCTGGGGAATACACTGTTGGCGATGGCGCGTTGGGAAGAGTCCCGCTTTTACCTGGAAAAAAGTATCCGGTTATGGCAGCAGGCTAATGATGAGATTGAGCAGGCAAACAGCCTGGGAACGTTGGGGGAGTGGTATGAGTTACAGGCGGAGTGGGCAACGGCCGTAGCCTATTACGATCAGGCCCTGGAGCTGTTGGATGCTTACCCGGAGCATCATTGGGCGCAGCATCTGGCCAGATCGTTTCGCGACGCCCGCGCCCGCTGCGCCGCCCGGTTCACCACACAGGCAAATGGCCGGTAGCCTTGAGTAGTTTTCGCCCTCTGAAAAAGGCCGCTCGATTCACCAATTCTGTATGCTTTGGACTTGAAAATATATAGACCAGTCGTTATAATTGCTGCTAAGGAAATGGCAATGAATCCAAAACGAGAACAGATCATTCAAACGACTTGCCAACTGATTGAGATTCAAGGGTATCATGCCACCGGAATTAAGCAGATACTCGCGGAAAGCGATGCCCCAAAAGGCTCTCTGTATTACTATTTCCCGGAAGGCAAAGACGAACTGGTGGAAGAAGCAATTGATTACACGGGTACGCTTATCGCCAACCGGCTGCAGACAGGCATGGATGCTTATGAAAATGCAGCCATGGCAATTCCTGCATTTTTGCGGCAATTGTCGCAATATGTGCAGGCGTCTGGTTACCAGGCTGGGGGGCCGATAACGGCCGTTGCCATGGAAGCAGCTTCGACCAATGAGCGGCTCAACAGCGCCTGCCAACGAGCCTATCAGCAGTGGCAAACCATCATTGAAAATAAATTGCTTGCTAATGAATACCCGGCTGCGCGTGCCCGGCAGTTGGCTTCAATCACCATCGCCCTCATTGAAGGCGCAATTCTGCTAAGCCGCACAGAGCGCACCATCACCCCCTTGTTAAACGCTGCCGCCGAGCTGGAAATTTTGCTACAGGCTTAAATTTTTTTTGTAGAAATTATACAGACTGGTCTAGTAAAGTAAACCGCAATAGGTTCTGGGAATTAGACCCGAAGGGTTTTGCATCAATTTAGTCGAGTAACTAGGTTTCAAACCCTTCGGGTCTTCTGAAAATTTTCTACTGTTCACTAAAGTATGAGCACACAATCAATTTTAATAGTTGGCGCAACCGGCAACGTTGGTCGGGAAATTATCAAAATTCTGCACAAGGAGCAGCACCCGGTCCGGGCAGCGGTTGTTTCTGAAGAGGATGCCAGCAGGCTGCCTGCGCCAGTCCCCTGGCAAATTTTTGATTTTACCGATCCGGCAACCTATCCAACGGCGTTTGCGGGCGTGAAAAAGCTGTTCTTAATGCGTCCGCCCCATATCGCCAACATTGAGCGTGATATGAAGCCGGCGATTGATTACGCGGTGGAGGCAGGCGTAGAGCACATTGTCTTTCTATCGCTACTGGGTGCAGAAAAAAACAAGGTGGTCCCCCACGCCAAAGTAGAAAAGCTCCTTTTGGAAAGCCCTATAAGCGTCACCTTGCTGCGCTGCGGCTTCTTCATGCAAAATCTGAGCACAACCCATCTCCAGGATGTTCAGGAGCACAATGATATTTTTATCCCAGCGGGGAGGGGGAAAACAGCATTTATCGACGTGCGTGACATCGCCGCCGTCGCGGCTAAAACATTAACCGAGCCAGGTCATGAAAATCATGCATATCCTTTAACGGGGAGTGAGGCGCTCGATTACTATCAGGTGGCCGCCGTGATGACACAGCAGTTGGAGCGGCCCATAGGGTACAGCAATCCTTCCCTACCGCGCTTTGTTTGGCGTTTCTGGAGGCGCGGATACTCGCTGGGTTATATTGGGGTTGTGGCGGCGATCTATACGACAACCCGTTTGGGTCTGGCCCAAACGGTTACACCCCACACCCGACAACTTTTGGGAAGAGACCCAATTTCGTTGCAACAATTTGTCCAAGATTATGCCCAGGTGTGGGCAAAAACCGAACCAGATGGAGCAATGGCACAATGAAAATAACTATTTTTGGCAGCACCGGCGGAACCGGTAAAGAATTGGTCAGCCAGGCATTAGCGGCCGGTCATGATGTGACTGTGTATGTGCGTAATCCGGCAAAGCTTACCATCTCACATGATAAGCTTACCGTCGTTCAAGGCAACCTGGATGAACCGAACAAAATGGAGGCAGCAGTCACGGGGGCGGAAGCGGTATTGAGTGCCTTAGGACCAACCAGCAACAAGCCTGGCAACCCCTTGACGGAAGGCATGCGCCACATCGTAACCGCCATGGAGCGGCATCAAGCGCAGCGCTTAATTGTGGCGACAGGGGCCGGTGTGGCCGACCCAAATGACAAACCCCAGCTGATAGGCCGTTTATTCGGTCTGGCATTGCGGCTGTTTGCGAAACACGTTCTGGCCGACAGCCAGGGTATGGTCGCGGTGGTGCGTCATAGCAGCCTGAAGTGGACACTTGCCCGCGCCCCGCGGCTGAACGATAATCCGGGTACCGGTAAAATTAAGGTGGGTTATGCCGGGCAAGGTCCGGGCACCCAATTGTCTCGCGCTGATTTTGCCCGATTCATGCTGGAGCAGATTGAGGATGAAACCTGGGTTCGTAAAGCCCCGATGTTGAGCAATTAGTGCGTGCGCCTTCTGGCCTGGGGGAGAAAGATAAGTTCCTTTTTGTTCGGCCGTTGTGGTTCTTTCAGGCCCCTTGGCGTGAGACAATACGACGCCAGGCGTGAAGGGCGAAGCAGAGTACGGCTGCCAATTCTGCTCCTTTTCCAGCAAAAAGAACCCAGCGCGAGATGGAGAGGATTGTTCCAGCGACAACCAGCCAGATGCCCAGATTGAGCAGCAGGATCGCCGCTCGCGCGTAGTTTTCTTTGGGGCGCCGCGGTTTTTGCCAATAGCGTGGCAATATCCAAAAAGCCATACCCAATGTCAGTTGGACTACCCAACCGAACAACAAGAACTCAATGTGCACCGGCAGCCAACGCCACAAGCCGGGAAGCATCTGGACACCTTTATTGGCTAACAGCAGCGCGCCAATTGTAAATCCCAGCAGCAAGTACGTAAAAGCCGCGCGGATGTACCAACGAGTCAGACTGGGCATTTCATTCTCCGCGATACTTCTCTTTGATTCGCGGCCAGGCAAGATAGACAAAACAGACCGCGGCCAGCCATTGTAGCAGCGCTGAAGCAACCAGCAGCCAGCCAAATACCGCTTCCGGGCGGGTCGCATTGAGCGGCTCGCCGATGACACGCAGCAGCAAGCCCGCATTTAACAGGCTATAGCTGGCCCAGCCTAGCTGTTCGTTGCCGCGCGGTTTTGTCCGGGTGATGATGGGAAACATCCAGTAAATTACGCCAAATATCATTTGGGTTACCCAGCCTACGAGGAAGAGATGAAAGTAAGCCGGACTCAGATAGCGGATGAAAGGCGGCAGGCTGGTCGTCTGGGGCAAAGCTAACACCAATGCCAGCAGCAAAGCGGCAACCAGGTAAATGAGTGCAGATTTTAGATACCAGCGAGTCAGTGGTGGCATGCGTGTTATGTCCTTTTTTTACCCTGGACGACGGCAACGGCCGTTACCAACAAAAACATTACCACCGCAACCTCATTTAGCAAACCGCCCCAGCGCCTCAATGGAACCAAAACCATTAGATCGGCCAGGACGCGCAGCAGCAAGGAGACGTGTAAAAGCGCCAAATGCCCGTAAAATCGGGGTGAATAGGCCACCTGCACGCCCAGCAGGGCAGGCACAATCACCGGCGCGTGGCCGAAAATCATGGAAAAGACAAAACCCAGGAAGAGGGTATGCAGCATGGCATCATAAATCGGTCCGGCCAAAGCGTGCCCGCCAGAGAACAGCCATAAGGCTCCGCCAATCACCAGCCAGACGTATCCGGGCAGTAGACAGGCGGCAATGTAGCGGGTTAGGCCTTTTTGCCGGATGGTACGGCGGGCGAGGTCGTACCGCAGCAGCCAAAACCCCAGGGCGATCAGGGCCAGCCCAGCCAGGCGCACGCCGCCATCCAAAACGAACAACGACAGCAGCAGCCCGGCCAGGAAAAATCCAACGATGACCGGGAAGGAGCGGCGTGCGGCTGGTTTGAGCAGCAATACGCGCGCCAGCTCCAGCCGTTCGCCGGCAATAGTCAGTATAAGGAACCCGGCCCACCAGGGAACGATGCGGAAAAGCGGCCAACCGGCTAACCACAAGCTCTGGCCCACCAGCCACGCGACGGCGCCAATGCCCATCACGGCGTGGTCCATCGTGGGCTGCAGGCGATAGATGACGATAAAGATAAGCACCATCCCCAACGCGCCCAACGCGCTCAGGCTGCGCGGCACGGCCGTTGGTATCGTGAAGAATAGCAAAAGCGCCCCCAGTCCGGCCAGCAAGGGGGACAAGTAGAAAAGGGAACGGCCGTTTTGCCTTTGACTTAAAGCCGTCGCCCGCTCCAGGCTGATCAGTGTGCCCAAAAAGCCAGAAGCCATCAGCGGGCCATGTTGGGCAGGCAGGCGCAGCGAAAGCGGCGGCAGCGGCCAGCCCAGGCGCAGCAGCCCCGCCCATAATCCGGCCAACAGGGCGAGCGCCGCCAAAATCATCAGCGGCGCTCGCAGACGGTAGCTTCTGCGTGTTGGTGGCAGACTCACGCGGGACATGGCGGTTACGGTTTAGGCGCGTAAATACTTTCGTCGTGGTCCCCGGTCACATGCAGGATGCCCGCCGCGCCCTTGCTCACGCGATATAGGGCATGATCGACCAGTAGATAATCGCCAGGTACGTCTGGCGTCAATTCAAATGTGGCTACGGATCCCGGCGGAACGTACCAGGTTTCTTCGTTGAGCGTATACGTGTCCGGGGAACCGGTGTAGACCTTGTCGAAGATCTCACCGATGACGTGGAAATTAGAGCCAACGTTGGGACCACCCACGCCAAAGAAAATACGCACCTTATCGCCAACTTCAGCTTGCAGCGGATTGATTTTTGTCAGCGCGTCCACGTGCCCGTTCATGGTGAAATATTCCGGCTGTTCACTAGCTGCTTTGACACCGTTGAATTCCTGATGCCCTTTATCGCCAAATCTGCCCGAGGTGTACCATTCGCCCTGCATCACGTAAAACTCTTTGTCTACCGGCGGCAAACCGCCTACCGGCTCCACGATGATGCCGCCGTACATGCCCTGGGCAATATGATGCCAGGGTGGGGCAAACGCGCAATGATAGACAAACGCGCCGACGTTCAGAGCTTTGAAGGTGATGGTTTTGGTTTCGCCGGGAGCAACGGCCGTTACCGTCGCCCCGCCGCCCGGACCATTTACCGCGTGCAAATCAATATTGTGCACAACAGCATTGCTGGACGGGTTAATGAGCGTCAGTTCTACTGTGTCGCCGACCATCACCCGCAGCAAGGGACCGGGAACGGTGCCGTCAAAGGTCCAAAAAGAGTAAGTTGTGCCGTCAGCCAACTCGGAGACCACTTCTTGAACGGTCAGCTCGATTTGAACCGTCGTGGGTTCTGTGCGCGTGATGGGCGGCGGCACATCCTGCGGATCACGGACGACGTTGGGCACGTCAACCGGCTTTGCCGGCGCCAGCTCGGCCACGCCAATGCGGTTGTTGACAAGCTGCACGTCTTCCTGCAGGTTGGATAATTCAGTCTGCAAGGCAGCCGCCTTGTAAAAGCTCAGGCCGCCAATCGCTAAAGAAAGCAGCACGATAACGGCTGCAAGGATGAGAACAATTTTCTTAGGCATCTGGTTTCTCCGGTGTCTCTATTTCCAGCCCTGCCAGCATCAGCTCAGTGTCTGGGAATCAACTGGGTTAAGAGCCGGAAGGCATGGGTGATTGTTGATGCCAGTATGGAACAAAAACTGCCGGCGTGTTTTGCAGAATTGCAAACGTTGCGATCTGGGAAAGAGGGATGATATGATAGCCCAATGGCGATGACGGCGACGATGCAAGAAGTGGTGCAGCAGTGCGCTTTACTGACCGGGTTGACGATGGCTGAGCAGGAAGCAGTATTGGAAAACGGCCGTTTCTACCAGATACCGCAGGGCGCCTACTTCTTTCACCAGGGAGAAGAAGCCAAAACTCTCTACCTGATCACCGCCGGACAGGTGAAATTAACCCAGGTTAACGAAAGCGGATCTCAGATCATTCTCAACTACTTTGGGCCGGGCAATGGGCTGGGCATCATCGTCGCCCTGAGTAACATGACTTATCCGCTGTCCGCCGAGGCCGTAGAAGCGTGCGCCGCCATTGCCTGGCATCGTGACACGATGAAAACGCTGATGCTGCGCTATCCCCAGTTGGCGCTCAATGGTCTGGAAATGATAGCCGGACGGTTTGTGAGTTTGCAGGAGCGTTTCAACGATCTGGCGACGCGGCAGGTGGAGCAGCGTGTGGCGCGCGCGCTGCTGCGATTGGTGCGGCAGTTTGGCAAGCGTGTGGAGCAGGGCGTGATGATAGACATTGCCCTTTCCCGCCAAAACCTGGCCGAGATGACGGGCACAAATCTGTATCAGGTCAGCCGCATTTTGAGCAAGTGGGAAAAAGCGGGTGTGGTGGCACTGCAGCGCCAGACTGTCATTTTATGCAAAGCGCATGAACTGGTGGTAATTGGCGAGGATTTGTAGCCAGAAGGGGCACGAGCTTGCATTTTTGCAATGTGATAACCGGGGTCTACCCGTAAATTGATAACATCATGAATGATCCAGATGATAAAACAGACCGGCAGACATCCCTTCGGGCGGACCTCATGGAACTGACGATTGAGGACCTGTTGCTGCGCTGGCCGCAAACGGCCGTTGTCTTTCAGCAGCACAATATGGCCTGTGTCGGGTGCGCGGTTGCCAGTTTTTATACCATTACCGAGGCGGCCAGCGTGTATGGCTTATCGCCAGAACAGTTTGCGGACGAGTTAGCTACCAGCATCAGGCATGGCATATCTGCAGGGCATGCAGGGCAAGACGGCCGTTCGGAATAATCTACCTGCTAATACCAAACCGCGTGGTGGGTTAAGTCAGGATGCCGCTGTTGGGGTATTCCTCTGGGTGTAGCCTTTCACAGGGGATCGTCAATCAGGCGCGCCTTCTTTAATTGCTTTGTAAGGCTTGCCCTTCAATCGGTTGGGTTGGGCCTTCTACGGGTGACAGAGAATGCAGATAGGCATACATGGCTTTCAATTCCTCGTCGGTGGCTGCAGCCCGCACCGTTGGCCAGGGCATTTTGGGTTCTGAGAAACCGCTTTTCAAGGTGATGATCGGTACTGTGCCGCCGCCGGGCAGCGTGCCGGTATTGAAAAACGTCATAAATTCTTCTTCTGACCATTGTGGGATAATTTGGGTCAAATTCGGACCGGGCGGCGGGCCGGGCTGGCCGTTTTCCACTTTGCCCTGCAATTGGTCACCGTGGCAATCCCGGCAGCCGATGATGTCGACCATGTATTTGCCGTAGGCGACGCTTTCAGCCTGCGGGGCAGTTACATGGCCCACCGGCGACTGCGCGACGCGAAAATCGGACAGGTTCATAAAAATGGCGCCGAGCAGGTTGAAGCGATTTTCCGGCGTCGGTTTACCCTCAGCTGGTTGGGAACGGAGATACGCTACCAGGGCCTGCACGTCCTCGTCGCTCATGTTGCGGAAGTTGACCGAGGGCATGATCAGGAGGGAACGGCCGTTACGATCCACCCCCTCCCGAATCGCTCGAATCACCTCTCCATCCGTCCAGTCGGCGATATTGCCAGATGGGGTCAGGTTCGGGGCATAGAGTGTGCCGAGGGGAGGAAAATCAAACTTTGCCGCGAAATTGCTGCCGGAAAGCGGCAGCTGCTCGCCGGGCGTGTGGCAGCTTACGCAGATGTTGGCCAGTTGTTTGCCGCGAGCAATTTGGTCTGGAGTTCCAGCGACTTGAACTTCCTGAACCGGGTTGTCGAACTGTTCATTCAGTTTGTAAAAGCCAAGCAAGGACAGCAGCAGCAAAACGGCCGTAAAAAGTGTCAGCAAGCCCGAAAGGACCATGCCAACCCATTTCAGCCAACGGCTTTTAGCCTTCCAGGCGCGCAGGGTAAAAAAACCAAAAACAAGGATCAAGATAACAAGCGTCGTAACACCAACGAAATCAAACATCGAAAACCTCCCTTGTCGATGACGTTGATCGAAGCGCCATCATGTATTTCTTCGTGGGGGCGGCACAATTCCGAGCTGCTGGAGGATGCTCATTTGGTCGACCAGGAACCAGCTTTCTGTGATCCGCTTTTCTAGGAGATGAACGTAAATAATTCCCTGTGTCTCAATTCGCCTGCCAGTAGGCAGATTGCCAAAGAATAGACCTATGTTCGTACCGACCATCGTCCATAAAGCCGCCGACCTGTTGTTCTCTTTAATTTCATCATCTACGGTGCAGTAAAGGTCGGGAAAAGCCGCCCGGAGATTGATGATCATCTGCTTAAGTCCCAGCCGATTGGCCGGCATTCCCCAACCTGGGATGTGGGTAGGGGAGTTAACCGCAACCAGTTCATCGACAATGGCCAGATTCCCTTCATTGAAAGCCTGATCAACAAAGGCGCGCACAAGGGAAGAAATCGTTGGCATCGCCTATCCTTTTCTCAGAAGCGCCACGCCGATGATGAGCGGCGCGACGTAATGGAGCCAGGGATAGTACATATCTTGCGGTCTGGCGAGGGGCAAAATGACCAGCCAGGCCAGGCTCCAAACCACCGCTGCCCAGCCGATCCATGCAGGCAGAAACCCGGTGCGCAGGATGGCGGCGCCGAACAGCGCCTGACCGATGAAGGCCAGGACGACAAAAGCGACGGTCGGGGCATACATGTACTCGTCCAGTTTTAGCCCAAAAGATTCCGCCGCAAGCACGAGAACGGCCGCAATGAGAAAAATCGTCATCGCCACAGGCGCTAAAACCGTGTCGCCGGCACTTTCAAGCAGTCGCTCCAGCAGGACAAAACCGAGCGTGGCCACGAGAACGGCCGTCATCACCAGCCCTCTTTCCCAATAAAGATAGCTCTTGGATTGCGCCGCCGGCCATTTAAAAATGACTCTGCCGGTAAATAAAAGACCGCTGAGCACAAAGATAATAGCGCTGAGAATCAGCAGCCAGCCGGCCACAACTTGTTCGGAGATGATATTTTTTGCATCCATGCAAATTCCTCGTTCTATCGGGTGAGAGCAAGCGATGTGCGGATTACTTGAGAGGTTACCTGAGGCTCTGCCAGCTTAATACAATCAGAACGGTGCGAACGAGCGCCACGATGGGGGGAATGGGGAGGGCAAAGCCCCACCAGAAAAATGCTCCGACAGGGACCAGCGCCAAAGCGAGGACGGCGCCTGATTTATCACCATGCCACAACAACCAGCCTGCCAACCCTTCAAGGATACAGACCAGAAGAAAAGCGGCCAGGAGAGGAACCGTCGTGGGAATACCGACCCGTTCAAACGGCCCTTCGCCGTAGGCGGGAAATCCCAACACGTAGGGGATGCCGCGGCCGGCCAGCAGGTTGCCGATTGCGGGCAGACAAAATATGCCAAAACCCAGAGCGGTAAACCAGAGCAGGATCGCCGCCGCACGAAGCTGCGTGGGAACGGTCATTAGTGGGCCTCTCAGTCTTTATATTTCTGTTTCTAGTTTGCCAGACGGGGAGTGACCTGTCATGCGTGCAGGCACGTATTTGTTTGCACGTATTTCTAGGAGACGACATGAGCGTAGGCTCAACGCCATGAATGAAAATCCACAGATTTCGCCGATAACGCAGATTTTTCTCTGCGCCTCAGCGTCTCTGCGTTAAATTATTTTCGAAGGCGAGAAAATTAATAGATGTGTTTTGACACGGCCGTTTCCTGATTGGCCGTCAGGTCAACGTGGCGGCAGCCCGTTTTCCATTGCCCAACGCACAAGTTGGGCGCGGCTGGTCAGGGCCAGTTTGGACAAGATGTTGGCGATATGTTTCTCAACGGTGCGTTTGCTCACTACGAGCTCCGCCGCAATCTCCCCGTTGGATTTTCCTTCAGCGATCAGTGCCGTGACTTCGCGCTCGCGGCTGGTTAACGCGCCTGGCGGTTCCTTGTTTGGCGGCGGAGGCCCTGCGTCGACCTGGAGCTGCCGCGCGTATGCCACCGCCTGTTCCAGCGACAAGGCGCGCCCGGTCGCCTGCTCCGCGCGGAAGTCAGCGTCTGTTAGCTGGCTGCGCGCAAGGTCGAGATAATGTTCTAGCTCCGCCCGCGTGGCTTTCCAGATTGATACAGAAGGCTGCTCGCTGAGCGCGACGGCCGTGGCAAACAAACGCGCGCCAACAGCCGGCTGCCTGGCGGATACGGCCGTTGCCCCAAAACCGATCAGACATTCAAGCATACCAGGCTGGTTCTGCTGGGTCTGCTGAATAGCCATGCACTCCAGAAACAGGCTGTAGGCGCGTTCAACATCTCCCAGGTGCAAACAAGCAAAACCAAGATTGGACAAGAGCGAGGCCCGATCCCGTTGGGCATCCAACTCGCCCAACAACGCCAACCCCCGCGCATAAGTTTCAGCGGCCTCGGCATATTTCTGCTCCAGGCGGGCTAAATCCCCCAGCGTGTTCAGCGCGTGAGCAGTACGAAACGCATCGCCATCTTGATGAGCCAGCGCCAGGCTCTCGTTCAATTTTTCTCGGGCAACGTCATAATCCCCCAATTGGATGGCGTTTTCACCTTGCGCCAGCAAAGCCATCCCTAAATAAAATGGCGGCCCCGCCTGGCGATAAAATGAGATGGTTTGTTCTGTAATGTTGAATGACGTTTGATAATCACCAGCCGATCTGGCCGCAGAAGCCAGACCATCTCTGGCGAAAGCCAGAACAGGGCTGTGAGGATCGTCGGCAGCCTCGGCTAAATCCACCGCCTGGCGGGCAAACGTCATAGCCGCTTGAGCGTTGCCAAGCAACATACAATGAAACGTAGCAAAAACAAGCGCATCCACATGAACCTTCAGAGACACTGTCTTGTCTGCCTCAGCCAACAGGCGCTCAAGCCATCTCACGCCTTCCTGCACATAACCACGAATTTCCCAAAATAAGGTGAGAGCGCTCGCCAGGCGCAGCCCCGCTTCGATTTGTCCGCTGTCCAATGCCCAGGCCAGCGCGGCGCGCAGGTTATCGTGCTCACTTTCCAGCCAGTTTAACCAAAGCTGCTGATAAGCCTCAAACTGTTTCGGCATCGCCTCTTCGGCGCGGGCCAGGTACACTGCCAGGTGGCGGTCGCGTATTCGCCCGATTTCACCTGCTTCTTCCAGCTTTCTGAGGGCATATTCGCGGATCGTTTCCAGCAGGCGGTATCGTGCATGGCTGCGCCCGGTCGTTTCGGCCAGAACAAGCGACTTGGTCACGAGCGAAGCTAACAAATCGAGAATTTGCTCCGGCGCGATCTCCTCGCTCGCACAGATGAGTTCGGCCGTGTCGAGTGTGCAGCCTGCCGCGAACACCGCCAGGCGGTTTAGCAGCGTGCGCTCCGCCGCCGAAAGCAGCTCATAACTCCAATCAATCGTCGCGCGCAAGGTGTGGTGGCGCGGCTCAAAACCGGTTCGCCCTCCGGAGGTTAGGAAGGAAAACCGGTCATTCAGGCGGTCGGCAATTTCCTGAACCGTTAAAACGTTCGTGCGCGCACTGGCCAGTTCTAAAGCCAGAGGCAGGCCGTCCAGATGGCGGCAGATTGCGGCGATGGTCATCGCGTTTTCTGCGGTGAGCGTGAAATGTGGTGAGATGGTGTGGGCGCGGGCCACAAACAGGTGTACAGCGTCATACTCCATCAATTCTTCGAGGGTCAGGGGCGTTTGTCTGGTTTGCCCACCGTCTGAGTCGATTAAAGGCCAGTCCAGGCCAACAATTGGGTAAATCGTTTCGCCAACAAGTGCCAATGGTTCACGACTGGTTGCCAGAATTCGCAGGTCCGGGGCATGGGATAACAACTGCTGAACCAGTTCGGCACAGGCCAGGTTTAGATGCTCGCAATTATCCAAAACAAACAGCAGCTGCCTGGGTTGTAAATGGTTTTTTAATGCTTCCAATGGCGGTTGATTCGTTAGCAAATGTAAACCGAGGGCTTCCACGACCGCCTGTGGCACGAGGCTGGGATCGTGCACCGCGGCCAGACCTACGAACCAGGCGCCATCGGAAAAGGTTTGGCTGACTTGATTAGCTAACTGGATCGCCAGGCGTGTTTTGCCGCAGCCACCGACGCCGGTCAGTGTAACAAGCCGCGTGGTGGAGAGAATATGCTCCAAAGACGCCAACTCTTGCTCGCGTCCAATAAAGTTGGTCAATTGGATCGGCAAATTAGCGGCAGCCATTTCGTTTTGCCCAAATCCTCTTGTTAAGTTTGGCAGCTCTCATAGAGCTTGATTTTAACCTAATATGTGAGCTTTTGAATGTTTCTTTGGAGAGGCTCTTCTGCTTGGCGAACGCGGCCCTTCAGCTAAAGAGATGGCAACCCACCCGTATTAGAATAATCAATGATGTCTACGCAGCCGATCGTGGTTCCTACGGCCGTTTACTTCCATTTCTTAGTCGCTTATGCGGGTTCCTCCTTCACTACCTGGCGGGCATCCTTGTCGCTGCGCAGACCCAAGAAGCGCGGCTGACGCAACTTCTCGTCTTCCGTCCACTCTTCAAAGCCGATTTCGGCCACCAGTCTGGGCGCGACCCAGTGTACCTCAGAGGTGGGCAGGTCTTCCGTGGCGAAGGGGGGCGTCTCACGCTCCAGAGCTTGCAGCCGTTGATGG
>Ga0116151_10001411_pt1 | contig 22425 bp, 26 predicted proteins | sample AD_UKC117_MetaG_FD_89893 | JGI IMG/M metagenome (GOLD analysis project Ga0116151, IMG submission 89893) | Active sludge microbial communities of municipal wastewater-treating anaerobic digesters from Hong Kong - AD_UKC117_MetaG | ecosystem: Engineered > Bioreactor > Anaerobic > Digestate... | reverse complement strand
TGCTGGGCTTGCGCTGCTCGGCTGGACGATTGACGCGGGGAATCACATAACGGGCGTTCTTTTGCTTATTGCTGGCGGCGCACATGCAATTCGGTTGGCGCGCTGGCAGGGATGGAAAACCGGTGCCGAACCACTCGTTCTTATTCTTCATATAGGATATGCGTGGCTGCCGCTTTCGTTTCTGCTGTTGGGAGCTTCAGTTCTGGCGCCTGCGATAATTCCGCCTCACGCCGCCCTGCATGCGTTGACGGCAGGCGCCATGGGGACGATGACGCTTGCGGTAATGACGCGCGCTACGCTCGGCCATACGGGGCGGCGTCTGACCGCGGATGCATGGACAACGGCGATTTACGGACTCGTGGTCGCCGGTGCATTGTTGCGCGTTCTGGGAGCTACTGCGCTCGTTCAATTTTATATGGAGGTGATATTATTGTCGTCTCTTCTTTGGAGCGGTGCGTTTGCTCTTTTTGCCCTGCGATACGGACCGATGCTTATTCGTCCAAAACAATGAGAGGATTAGTTTTTTGTTTCACCGTGCTTATGCCGCCAACCTATTGCACGGGTCGGCATGATGCTTGAAGCTCTTGCCGCCATTATCGCTATCGTCATGTTCTGTGGTTTCTCGCTAACGATTTGGCGTCGGACGGATATTCGCGGCGACAAAAAGACATGGGCGAAGCTCGCGAGCAGTCCATCACCAGACAACGAGATATTCGATCAGAAGATGGTCGCGGACGCGCCAGAACCAGCCCGGCGATTTTTCACCTACATGATCGATCCTGGCGCACGGCTTTATCGAACCGTAAGTCTTGAGATGCGCGGGGAGCTTGGCATGGGAACCAAGGAAAACCCAGGCTATCGACTCTTCAGGGCAAAGCAGATTCTTGCGCCGCCCCACGGGTTTGTGTGGCGGCTCAACGCGGGAGCAATCAGCGGCTCTGATGGCGCATTAACGGGTCAATCCTGGACTCGGTTTTGGTTGTTCGGGTTATTCCCAATCATTCGGATAGCGGACGATCCCGACCATCTACGCTCCGCCTTTGGGCGGTTAATCGCCGAAACGGCGTTTTGGGCGCCGGCGAGCCTATTGCCAGGAAAATATGTGCAATGGGAGGCGGCAGGACCTGACATAGCTCGCGCAACCGTCGACTTTGGTGGTTATCAACAATCCGTGGATATAGAACTTGCCGCCACTGGAGAGCCTCGTTCCGTTTCTATTCAGCGCTGGAGCAATGTGAACGACGAAAAAACCTATCGATTGCAGCCTTTCGGCGGACAGCTCTCTGAATTTCGTGATTTCAATGGGTATCGTTTGCCAACGCGTATCGTCGGGGGCAACCATTTTGGGACAGACAAATACTTCCCGTTTTTCAAAGCGGAAGTGACTGAAATTCACTTAGCTTGATCCCTGCCAAGCCCGATAATAATTCTAGGGATCCAGCGTTGCTACCAGCAACATGATTTTTAGCGGTGCGTCACGAAAGTACTACGCTTTACTCTTCGTCGTCATCAATCAAAACGCGTTCGGCGGCGCCATCCATGTCGTCATACTGCTGTGCATTAAAGCTCCATAAAAATACGGCCAAACCAACAGCACCCATGCTTATGGACACGAGAACAAGAAGGACCATGACGCTCATTGTATTTGCACTCGAGATCGAGCCAGTAGAATTTTTGCGAGACCACGACCTTTCATCACGTTCGTCCTGCTTTGCTTGCCCCCGCCAAAGCGGAATGAATTAAGCACCACGACAAGCGACGATGCGGACATTGCCAGCGCCGCAATCAGCGGCGTAACAAGCCCAAGAAATGCTATGGGGACTGCGATTGCATTATACAGGATAGCGAATGTGATATTTTGGCGCATCAACGTCTTGGCTCGTCTTGCCGTTTCAATTGTCAACGGAATGCTATTGAGGTCGTCATTCAAAAAAACAAAATTTGCTGAATTACGGCCTATGTCGGGTGCACTGCCGGGCGCCATGGAAGCGTAGGCTGCGGCAAGCGCGGGCGCGTCGTTAACGCCGTCGCCGACCATAAGAAGTTTACGCCCCGATGCAGTCATTTCTGTAATCCGCTTTACTTTTTCCGCCGGTCGGAGATTGGCTTCCCATGATGACACGCCAACTCGGGACGCAAACGATGAAACGGCGTGTTCCCGGTCACCAGAAAGCATCAAGGTATTGAAATCGCATTGTTCAAGTTTTTTGATGACCGCGCCAGCGGACGGCCGCGCGTCATCTTCAAAATGATAAAGGGCTACAAGTTCGCCATTTCTTGACAAAGCCACACAAGATTTTTCGTCCGCATCTTTCTTGGTTGGTAAAGACGCCGCCCAATCCGGTCGCCCAAGGCGATACTCAACGCCGTCAATTTCAGCTTCCAGGCCGTCTCCCGGATATTCCGCAACTTGATTTGCTTCCAGCCGAATAGGCGTTGACAGGCGGCTTACTTGCGCCAGCGCCCGTGAATACGGATGGGTTGAATAGCTTGCCATCGCGCCGGCAACATTGAGTGCGTGCAATCCAACGTCATTTTCGTGCGAAAGGCGCGGCGTTCCCGTCGTCAACGTACCGGTTTTGTCGAAAACTATGGTGTCAACATCAGCGAGGCGCTCTAATGCAGCGCCGTCTTTAATCATGACGCCAGCCCGAAACAATTTCTTGGCGGCCATCACCTGCACCATCGGAACGGCGAGGCCTAAGGCGCAGGGACACGTAATTATGAGAACACTGACGGCGACTGCGACGGCGCGGTGCAAATCACCGGCAAGCATGAGCCAGGACAAAAATGCCATCAGCGCGCCGAGGTGGACGACGGGCGTGTAAAGGTCCGAAATCCGGTCGGCGATTCGCCGATATTGGTGACGCGCGCCCTCCGCGTTCTCCATCATCCGGATCATGTCGGCGAGGAAAGAGTCTTTTTCGGACGCCGTTGCGCGCGCCGTAATAGGCCCTGTCAGATTGAGCGACCCAGCGGCAACAGAGTCACCCTGCTTTAAGGTCTCTGGGGAGCTTTCCCCATTGATGACAGAGACATCTATGTCTGATCTTCCATCGACAATAACGGCATCGACAGGAATGCGACCGCCGGCGGCAATGCGCAGCAGCATGCCGGGTTTGATTTTGTCGATACTCCGACATTCCGTTGATCCGTCTGCGTGAACAACTGTTGCGCCCCTTGGCGCCAGCTTTTGCAATGCTGATATGGCGTTGTGCGCTCGCGCCCGCATGACATGATCAAGCGTCCTGCCAATCAGCAGAAAGAACAGGAGGCTCGTTGCAGCATCGAAATAGGCGTGCGGACGACCCGCTGCGGTGTCGTACAGGCTCAGGGCGAATGTAAGAAGGATGCCGACAGAAATCGGTACGTCCATATTCGTGGAGCGGGCTTTTAACGCGATCCACGCTGAAGAAAAGAATACACGGCCGGAGAATATCAGAACGGGTAGCGCAATCGCTGCTGACAGCCAGTGAAAGAGCGCACGCGCATCTTCGCCCGCGCCCGCCCATACGCCTACCGACAGCATCATGATATTGCCAGCGCCGAACCCAGCGACAGCGAGCGCGCGGATGAGCCGGCGAAGCTCGTTGTCTTCCGTGCGCCCTTGTACAGAACTTAGATGGGCGGCAAATCCAAGGCCATTAAGTGCGTCAATCAATGGCGGCGTATGGGCCGACTTATTCCAGACCACGCTAACGCGTTTCGTTGAAAGGTTAACGCGCGCACTGACGACGCCTGGCAATGTTGAAAGACCTTTCTCGATTTTGCTTATGCACCCGGCGCACTTCATGCCGGGAACCGAGAGTTCAGATTGCATTTGTCCGTTTTTTAGCAACCGGCTGGCGAGAATGAGTTCGTCGCTTGTTGCGTTTGCGTAACTCACGCGGCTTCATCCGATGTATCGAATAGCCGCTTACCTTGCGTCACCGCTCGATATGCGTGCCATGCCGCATGTCCGAGCGCCGGGTAAATGACGATCAGGCCGATCAACGCTGTCGCGACTCCAACTGCAAACAGAACAGCGATGATGGCGCCCCAGACAAAGGCGACGCCCCTGTTGGCCCAGGAGAACGCAATGCTGGTGCCCATAGCGGTGAAGACATCAATTCGCTCATTCATCAACATGGGAATGGAAAATGCGCTGATAGCGAATGCGAAAGCGGCGAACAGGCCGCCCGTCGCCGTGCCGACAGCAAGCAACCCCCAGCCGAGGGGCGTTGTCAGGATGACCTGGACGATTTCCGCGAGGCCCGGGAAGGGCAGCATACCGAAGAACAATGCATAAAGAAGCACTGCGGCGCGAAGCCACAAAATCAGCACCAGCATCATGATGACGCCGACAAACATAATCTGCCCCGGCGATCTGGCTTTCACCAGAATCATCGCCGGCAATGAAACAGGCTCGCCAGATTCAAGGCGGCGGCTTTTTTCATAAAGGCCCACGGCGATGGCGGGGCCCATGACCATAAATCCAGAAAGTGCAGGGAAAATGATATAGTCTGCGCCGATTTTAATCAGAACGCCGATCAGCAACCAGGAGATCAGTACGACAAACAGCCCATATGCAAGGCTCGCAAATGGATATCGGAACGTATCAGCAAATCCAGCGGCGATCCATTTGAAAGGCGTGTTTAGGGGCAGGTTCAACCCATGGCTTCGTCGTGTCGGCAGCGCCTCGGCGTAAGATGCGGTTTCTGTCATTTTTGCACCTCGTTTCGCCGAGTGCAGCTGGATTTCGCTGCACGATATGCGCCCGGCGTCTCAGTGGGCTCTTTGTGATGGGGAACGCAATTCGGTTGCGAATTGACGGCGACAATCACCAGATGCGCATTGGCGGCGATTACGCCCGCCGCCCCTGCTAGCGCCAGCCCGGCCCAGAAAGTTCGGCGGCGGAACATTGAAACTATGCGGCGCCGAAAGTTGCTTTTTTGGCCGGTCATTGCGAGGCCTCTTGTGCGAGTTCGCGAATGTAAAGCGTTAGCACTTTGCGGTCGGAGAGGCTCAATCGCTCGTCCCAATATGGCATCACGCCCTGGCGGCCGTTGCGCAGTGTTTCGTCAATCGACGCCATGTCGCCGCCATAGATCCAGAAGTCGTCGGTGAGGTTTGGCGCGCCGGCCGTTTGCATACCGCGCCCGTCGGGTCCATGACAGCTGACGCATTGCTGGTTGAATATTTCCGAGCCAAGCGAAAGGGCCTCAGAATCTGATTGTTTCTGTCCGTTGTTTGAATTTGAGGAAAGCGACAATACGAACGCCGCTACTGCACGGCGTTGATCAAGCGTAAGAATACCGTCGCGGCCATAGGCCATCATCTGACTTATGCGTGAATCCTCATGACCGGAATTTATGCCGACGCGCAACGTTTCCAAAATGGTTTCGTGATCGCCGCCCCATAGCCATTGATTATCAACCAGGTTCGGAAAACCATTGCCGCCTCGGCCATCCGAGCCGTGGCACATAGCGCAATTGTCTTCAAACAGGCGCTCGCCGTGATCTTTCACTGTCGCCATGAGCGCTGAATTTCGCGAGATGTCTTCAAAAGTCATGGATTCGATATCGGCGCGCCAGTCGGCAGTTTTGACAGCGGATTTCTCGAGTGACTTATCCAGAGTCGTGCGCTGATCAATACCGAGAATGCCTTTTGTATAACCGTTTAAGCCTGGCCAGGCTGGCGCCAGCAGCCAGATAATAACTGATGACAAAAATGTCAGCGCAAGGAAGAGCAATACGAGTTTAGGGACCGGCGTGTTCAGCTCGATGATGCCGTTCCATTCATGGCCCGTCGTCATGCGGCCGGTATAAGGATCGCGAACCGGCTTACTCATTGGTTCTCATCCTCTTCGAGAATACTGCTAGCTGCTTTGTCGAATTTGGATTGATTGGCGGGCCATAGAGCGTAAATGAGAGCGCCGAAAAAGACGATCATCATATAAATCAGGCCATAGGTTTTTGCGAATGCTGTTAGCGTTTCATGATCGAGGGTCATTCGACGCTCCCTTCGTCGGGAATTGTCTGGATTGCTTCCTTACTTCCAGAGGCCGCCGCTGAAAGCGTGCCAATCGACTGTAGATAGGCAACGAGAGCATCCATCTCCGTCAGCCTTCGGCGATCACCGTCAAAATACCGGGCGTTTGCGTCAAAACCGTAACGTTCAAAGAACCCGTCAGCCGCTGCTGAATCAGGATCGGCTTGACCAATAGCGTCTTTATCCGCATTTGCGATCATGTCGTCGGTGTAGGGCACGCCAACTTTTTTCTGGGCGCGCAAATGCAGCGGCATGTCGCTGACGTCGAGTTCATTGCGAACAAGCCAGCGATATGCCGGCATCACCGATTGCGGCACAAGAGAACGCGGGTCGAGTAAATGGGCCACATGCCACTGATCTGAGTATTTTCCTCCGAGTCGCGCAAGATCAGGCCCTGTGCGTTTCGAACCCCAAAGCATGGGGTGATCATATTGCGACTCAACCGCCAGCGAGTAGGGGCCGTAGCGTTCGACTTCGTCTTGCAGGGTTCTGATCATCTGTGAATGGCACGCATAGCAGCCTTCGCGGATGTATATATTGCGACCGGCAAGCTCCAGCGGCGTATAAACCCGCATGTCGGGGTCCTCCTCAACCGTCTCATCGATTGTGAAAAGCGGCGCGATTTCGATCAATCCACCAATAGATGCAACAATGATAATACCGATTGCGAATCCGATTGCCGTGCGTTCGAGTTTTGCATGTTTGCCTAGCATAGCGCCCTCTATTCCGCTGCTTGCGTCGCTGCGGCCGGCCGGCCGCGCGCGGGCAGGGGCGGTTTATCGGGCGTATATTCTGTAACACTGGGCAAATTCGCGGTTTTCCATACGTTATACGCACAAATAATTGCGCCAGCGAGGAACATCAGGCCGCCAATGGCGCGGGCGACGTAGTAAGGTTTCATTGCGGCGACGGAATCGATGAATGAATATGCGAGCGTGCCGTCCGTATTGTAAGCGCGCCACATCAATCCTTGAATGATGCCGGAATTCCACATGGCAAAAACGTAAATCATGGTTCCCACAAGCGCGAGCCAGAAATGCGCTTCAATTAGCTTATTGGAATACATTCGCTCCTTGCGCCAGATCCAGGGCGTCAGCGTATAGATTGATCCAAACGTAATCATTGCGACCCAGCCAAGCGCGCCCGAATGCACATGTCCGACAGTCCAGTCGGTATAATGAGAGAGTGAATTCACAGGACGGATCGCCATAAACGATCCTTCGAATGTGGAAAGTCCATAAAAGACGGCGGCGACCATCATGAATCGCAGCGTCGCGTCATCGCGGACCTTGCCCCATGCTCCATTCAGCGTGAGCAATGCATTACCTGCGGAAGCCCAGGACGGCACCAAAAGCATTATCGAAAATGTCATGCCCAGCGTTTGCACCCAGTGGGGCAATGCCGTGTAGTGCAGGTGGTGCGATCCCGCCCACATGTACAGAAATACGATTCCCCAAAAACTGATGATCGAAAGCCGGTACGAAAATATGGGCCTGCCGGCGCGTTTCGGCAGATAATAATACATCATGCCGAGAAATCCGGTTGTGAGGAAAAATGCGACAGCGTTATGCCCGTACCACCACTGGACCATAGCGTCCTGAACGCCGGAAAACAGTGAATAGCTTTTTGCATGGCCCAATGAAATCGGAACAGCGAGATTGTTGAGAATATGCAGCATCGCCACAACAATGACGAAAGACATATAGTACCAGTTCGCCACGTAAATATGCGGCTCCTCACGCCGAGCGAGCGTACGCAGATACAAAACAAAATATATGACCCAGATTACCGTCAGGAAAATATCGGCATACCACTCGGGTTCCGCGTATTCCTTTGACGAAGTAATTCCCATCAAGTAGCCAGTCGCGGCCATTAGACAAAACAGATTGAAACCAACGACGACGACCCACGGACTGATATTGTCGGCGAGCCGTGCACGCGATGTGCGTTGCATGACGTGAAACGATGTCGCAATAAGCGCATTGCCGCCGAAGCCGAAAATGACGCCCGAAGTATGAACGGGGCGCAGCCGCCCAAAACTCGCCCAGCCTGCATCGAAAGTTGCATCCGGGAAAACCAGAAGCCAGGCGACCCAGTCGCCTACAAACATGCCGACAACCGCCCACACGAGGGCAAGTACGAGCCCAACTTTGGTTGGGTCGTCGTAGTATTTTCCTCTATGCTCGGGGTCTGGTTCCGGTTTGTAATAGTCTTTAATGAGCAGGAATGTTAGCGCCATTCCCGCGATGGCGAGTATTGCGCCATGATAGCCGAGAAGGTCGTTGCGTCCGAGCAAACCGAGAACGAGCCCACCTAGCGTCAGAACGGCTGTCAAGAAGAGTGCGGTTTCTCGTTCTGCCTTGGTAAGCTGTGAAATCATGGGAAGTTGCCTCGAAGCGGCGTGCAGGGAATCAGGTTAAAAGGATAGCAAATTATATTGTTATATGTTGAATACTTGTTTCGCAAGTCTCGCACGCGCACGGTAGCCGAGCGCGGCGCCGAGGAGAAACTCAATCATCGTATCCACGCAGTCAGTACCGTTACTCTCCGCCTAATACACCCTGCCGGCGATGGTCACGTCCGTGCACCACACGAAACAAAGCGTCGGGGAAGCTCGTCTTTTGGCAGGCGAACTCAACCATGTCGCGCCAGGGCCTACTTCGACGCGACGAGGCATCATGCCATCGAAATACAGCGTGATCGAACCCGCCGCGTCGCACCGCGGTAAAATGGTCTGGCGAGTGCATTTCAAGGTGGAACGCTACCGCGATGAAGCTGGCGAATCGTCCGGCCAGTAATGGCTGTCCGGCAACGGTCGCGGGCCAAATATCGCCTGACCAACCCGCACCAGCGTCGCGCCTTCCTCGACGGCGATTTCGAAATCGCTCGACATTCCCATCGACAGCCCATCGAAATTCATCCCGTGCGGCGCGTGGTTGCGCAGCATATTCTGCAGAACACTCATCAACCGGAAGCAGCCGCGCACACGGGTTTCATCGGCAGAGAACACGGCCAGCGTCATCAATCCCTTGATGCGCAACCGGTCGAACGCAGGAAGCTCCCGGACAAAGGGAGGGATATCGGTCGGATCGAGGCCGTATTTGCTCGCTTCGCCCGAGCTGTTCACCTGCACATAGACATCAATCGTGCGGTCCTCGATCTCCAGACGGCGCTGTAGCGCTTCGGCGAGCTTAAGGCTTCCCAGAGCCTGAAACTCATCGACAAATCGTGCGGCGTATTTCACTTTATTGGTCTGCAGCCGGCCGATGAGCGACCAGCGCGCCTTTAAAGCAGCGAGCCGTTCCGCTTTGCCTTGCATCTCCCGCACCTTGTTCTCACCAAACGCTGAGCAACCGGCGGCATGGGCAAATCGGATACGCGTGTCGTCGACTGTTTTACTGACCGGGAGCAGTTCTACGCCATTAGGATCACGGCCGACACGCGCACAGGCGGCGGTTATGCGCGCGCGTACCGCGCCGATATTGAGCTCGATATCGGCTTTTGAGTTTCCTGCTGAAAATGCATTCAACGTCGCATTCCTCTCGTCATCAAAGCGTTACAGTGAACATCCATGTTTGTCGCATTCGCCTGAATGGTTCGCCTGTTTTGCTTCAGATTTCGAATCCGCAAACACATCGGTCTCGCACATCAATGCCATGATTTCCGCGCCGAGCATTAAATCCTGTTCCATGCCGAATTTCTGCTTCCTGAGATAGCCGTTGCGGTCAATGAGAATCAGGGTCGGCGTACCCTGCATTTGGTAAGTCGACATGGTTTTCGGGATTCCGCCCATTTCTGACGGCGCGTCTATGGCGACGGGAAACGTGATTTTGTATTCGTGGAGAAAAGCCTTGAGCGCCGATTTCGTTCCTTGTGCTTCCTGATGTTCGAAAACCGTATGCAGTCCGATAACCTGCACATCGTCATGTTTGAAAGTTTGATAAACACGCATCGCTTGCGGCAGGCCGTGGGAGACGCAGCCCGGACACAGCATCTGAAATGCTTCGATGAGAATGACCTTGCCGCGCATCGCTTCCAGCTGAAGCGATTGTTCAGTATTCAACCATTCAGCTGCTTTGATGGTGGGCGCTAGCTTGGGCTTAAACGCCATCCGGGAATCTCCTGAAATTCAACGTTTGCCGCCCGCGGCCCTTATTGTGAGTTGGGAGAGATGGGATCGCAATGTGATCAGGATCGCGGGCGGGCGTCGCTATCGTATCGGGCTATTTCAAATCAGCGAGTTTGGCGCCGAAATTAATGTGATATGGCTGGCCGCTAATAACAAATGCTGGCACAGATTTAACGCCTGCTTTTTCCGCTTCGGCGACGCGTGCGGGCGTCTCGCCCAGATGTACGATCTCGACATCGAATTTCGATTTGTCGAGGCTTTCGGCAAATTGCCTCTCCGCGTCGACGCAGACGCCACAGCCTGCGTGATAAAATGTTGCTTTCTCGGTCATGGGGGGCTCCTTTCTCATAAGTGTCGACTCGAAACAGTACGAACATAGACCTCCAGCGCGACGCTTGCAAGAGCGGTTTTTAGTCGATACCATTAGCCAATGCGGACACCGACAGACATCGTCATCCTGATCGAGCGGCTCGCGCGCGTTTTGCACAGCGAAGCGCATGCGGACGGTCTAAAACCGACCCAATGGGAAGCGTTGCGCTATTTGTCGCGGGCGAACCGTTTCTCACGCACGCCGTCGGCGCTGACGGCCTATCTCGGCATGACAAAAGGCACGGTGTCGCAGACGCTGAACGCCCTGGAACGCAAGGGATTGATCGAAAAATCGACGGACGCGGCGGACAAGCGTCAAGTCTCGGTTGCGCTGACGCGGGCCGGGGGTCGGCGCCTAAAAAACGATCCGGTCGCGTTGATACTGACATCAGCGTCGAAACTCTCGGTCGGCGAACGCGAAAGCCTCGCCAAAACGCTTGAATTTCTGCTGAAAGATATGTTGCGCCAGCGGGAAGGCCGCGCGTTCGGCGCCTGCAAAACCTGTCGCTATTTTGAAAAGAACGCCAAAGGCGGCGCGCCGCACCGCTGCGGCCTCCTGGAAGCGGCGTTGTCTCCAGCCGACAGCACGCATATTTGCGTTGAGCATGAAGAGGCTGCGTAGCTGTATGGGTTGGAAAAGCCCAAAGTAAGAAAAAGCACACAAATTCTGCCGGTCCACAGGCGGCCGCCCTCATAGTGCCGCAAAACGCCGCATTTACATAAGACCTGTGCAGTCATAAAGGTGTATATAAAATACAACAATAGGACGAGATACTTATCCGTGCCAAAACCCCAGCGATCCCAGCGGGCTGAAGCGATCGCCTCTATCGTCGAAAAGACGAACATCGACGAGGATATGATCAGGGCGCTGGTCCACGCTTTTTATGATCGCGTGCGCTCCGACCCACTTATTGGCCCGATCTTTGAGGCGCGCATTGAAGACTGGGATGCGCATCTGGCGCGGATGTGCGCATTTTGGTCGTCAGTCGCCCTGATGTCGGGCCGATATCACGGCCGACCTATGGAAAAACACGCGCCGCTACCGATCGATGCGCCGCATTTCGATCGATGGCTGGCGTTATTCGGTGAAACGGCGGAGGAAATTTGCCCTCCTGCGGCGGCTGCACATTTCAAAACGCACGCGGGAAACATCGCGCGCAGCCTAGAGATGGGCGTCGCGGGGTTTCATAGCGAAATAATGAAAACCGGCGAGAGCTTTCATCGCGGGCACGCGCAAAACATTCATAAAGGAGTTTCGTCATGACCACCGACCTGTCACATCCCGCATTATCCTTGCGGCCAATCGGCGAAATAGCCGCCTCGTTGCCGGGCGCAACTGGCGTTTTTCGTAAACATGGCCTCGATTTCTGTTGCGGCGGTGAAGTGGCGCTGGCTGATGCGGCGCGCGCCGGCGACATTTCATTGGAAAAGGTCGAAACCGACTTGCGGGCCTTGCAGAGCAACCAGCTTCCTGCCGCCGCTCCGGCTGAAACGCCCGCTCTTATCGACTATATTCTGGAGCGATATCATGAATCGCATCGCCGCGAGCTTCCCGAACTCGTCAGGCTGGCGCAGCGGGTTGAGAAAGTGCACGCAGATCATCCTGACGCGCCGCGCGGGCTCGCAGATCTTCTGGAACAGATGATCGGTGAATTGGAAGTTCACATGAAAAAAGAAGAACTTATCTTGTTTCCGGCAATGCGCCGGCAGGGCGGGGCGAAGTTCGATGCGCCGATCATCCAGATGCGCCACGACCACAACGATCATGGCGCGCACCTTCGTCAAATCGAAACTCTTACCGGGCGATTTCAATTGCCGGACGGCGCATGCCGGACCTGGGAAGCGCTTTATGCTGGAGTTAAAAAGCTCGCCGATGATCTGATAGATCACGTGCACTTGGAAAACAATGTTTTGTTCCCTCGATTTGAATCCAGGGCGTGAACTGCAAATTCGGTCATAGCGTCGCAGAATAATTTTGGGTGCGATTGCGTTTACCAAACAGCTGGAGTCCGTACCGGAGGCCGTATCTGGAGCTTTGCGGCCCGATGCGTCTAATGCGATCCGCTCTCCAACTGCTGTGCAATGCCATTGCGTCTAACGATCGAAGAACGGATGCGATTGTTCGGCAATATCGGAGGATCTGAAACGAATTGATTGATGCTGCGTCGGCAATTGATCACGATCGTGATTTTTATATCGGCACAGGCGATTGCGATCGCGAGATCATCCTATATGGCGACTATACATCAGAGGCCTGCCGTAGATTGCGGGATATTCTGCGTCGAATCGCTGAACGATTAACTGGACGAATCGATTACTCTTACCGGCAATTCCCGAATTCAGAAAACGCTGATTCAATCCGCGCCGCCCGCGCAGCGATCGCCGCAAGCCGACAAGGCAAATTTTGGGAAATGCACGAGGCCCTTTTCCGAAGGGGTCAAAACTTTGGCGCAGACGACATAGATGCGCTAGCGGCGAAAATCGGCCTCGATAGAGGTACGTTCAGCCGTGATCTAGAATCAGAAGCCGTCAATGCTCACCTGGCTCGCGACCGCCGCTCTGCGGAATTTGCGGATGTAAGTCTGACCCCGAGTCTTTTTATTGAAGGCAAGCGTTATTTCGGCGCGTGGGATGAATTGTCGATCCTGGAAGCCGTCGAACGACCGCTCGGAATCCGTGTGGAAATTGCAAGCCAGCGATTTTTTGGCTGGGCGGCGTCAGGCGGGTTCGTTCTGATTCTGGCCACGCTCGCAGCGCTCGTCTTCGTGAATGCCGGGCCGCACGACGTATACGAAACGATCCGCCATACGTCCTCTGGTTTCATTTTCGGCGAGGCTCGGTTCGAATTGCCGCTGGTTGTGTGGATCAATGACGGACTCATGACCATTTTTTTCTTGATCGTCGGTATCGAGATCAAGCGCGAACTGATTTCCGGCGAGCTCTCCGATTTGTCGAGTGCAATGATGCCGATAATCGGCGCCATCGGCGGCATGGCGGCGCCGGCATTGATCTACGCTTGCCTTAACTGGAACGGCCCTGCCGCGCAGGGTTGGGGCGTTCCTATGGCGACCGACATCGCATTTACATTGGGGTTGATGGCGCTGCTGGGACGAAATGTGCCAAACTCTCTTAAGATATTCGTTTCAGCACTGGCGATTGCAGACGATCTCGGCGCCATCGTGGTCATCGCTCTATTCTATGGACAGGATTTGCAAATTGCGCCTCTCGGCGGCGCATTTATATGTCTTGTTGTCATGGGATTGTTCAATCACGGGCGGGTCTATGCATTGACGCCCTATCTCATTCTCGGCGTCGTGCTGTGGGCGTTTGTTCAAGCTTCCGGTCTCCATGCGACTTTAGCAGGCGTCCTGATGGCCGCGATGATTCCTTCGCGACGCACCGCTAATGTTGAGGAAGTCGCAGCTCAGGCCGCGATGCTTGCCCGCGAAACACAACGGGAGAGCAAGATTTCCGACAAGAATATTACCGACAGAGCAGTCAGAATTCTTGAACGTTCCGTTGCGCGGCTACTGGAGCCTGGTCATCACCTCCAACACGCGCTGGAAAAATGGACAAATTTCGTGATACTGCCTCTTTTTGCTTTCGTAAATACGGGCATTGTGCTGACGGGGCTGAAATTCTCGCCTTTAGCGCCGGAAATTCTCGGTGTGATGCTTGGCTTAGTAATCGGCAAGCCGCTCGGGATTTGCTTGACATGCTGGATTGCCATACGGATGGGATGGGCGTCGCTTTCTTCAGAGATCAGCTGGGGTCAGTTTCTAGGCGCTGGGTGTCTTGCAGGTGTCGGTTTCACAATGTCAATTTTTATAGCAACCACTGCGTTTGACGGATCACAAGCCGAAACGGTTAAACTTGCAATACTTTCGGCGTCTGTTATTTCCGCCGCATTAGGAATGACAATTCTTACTTATACAGGAAAAGCTTTGGCGCGGCCTTAAACCGCCATCAACCGCCGCTTCAATCCACGCTCAGCGGCCAAATCGGCAAGTGTGTAACGGTCCAGCGTCTTCAGATAACTGTTCAAAGCTTCATCCAAAATCCTCGCCAGCTTGCAGCGTCCGCTGATTACGCATTGATTGGTGTCGGGATCGAAGCATTCGACGAGCCGGAAATCCTCTTCCGTCAATCGGATCACATCGCCGATGCCGATTTGGTCCGGCGATTGCGCGAGGCGCACGCCGCCCCCGCGGCCGCGCACGGTATCGATATATCCCGCAAGGCCCAGTTCGTAGGTCACCTTCATCAGATGGTTTTTGGAGATTCCGTAGTGATCGGCGATTTCCTGGATCGTCGATAGCGTCTCACGGTTGATCGCAAGGTACATGAGCACCCGTAAGGCGTAGTCACTGTAAACGGTCAGTCTCATCGGTGCCCTTTAAATGTATTTACGTTGCATCTTTAATGGATTGTGTTTCGCGCGTCATCTAAAAAGAGCAAAATATTTTGATACGTGAGACAGCCCCTCGGACGCCGCCGGCTGCAAACTTTTAAATCATACATGTTGTTGAATGACCCCGAATATCGCAATCGCCGCGAGGCTGAGAGCCTTGACTATTTCAATGACGCCATATGCTAAATGTTCAAAAGACGGAGGCTTTTGCATGCTTTGAGAGATCGTCTCAATATAGAAATTCAAAATCGGCAGTAGCCATGCTGACTGAATAATAAGAAGGAATGCGAGCCACGTCGCCAACAGTGTTCTGGCGCCCGGCAAACCGTTTAGCCACAGGAAAATAGTGAGCAGGGCGAGCATGCCCCATTCAATCTTGTTGAAGAGGGAGAAGGTAACTCTTCCGACATCGAGGGCTGTGGGCAAATCAAGCGACGACGCTGTAAATTTTATCGGTGTAGCGATAAAAGAGACGCCAATCAGCAGTCCCAGCCAAATCGCCGGTAACATGATGATGCCCGCCCTGGCGATTAATGGATTGTCGAGCATCGGTGTTTAATTCCGCGGAACACGCGCATCATGATTGCGCATGTACAATTATGAATGCAATCGCAGTCATGCCAACCGCCAGCAAAATCGGTATGACAGTGATCTGCACCATCACGTCACGGCCCGTAAGTGTTCCAGTGTAAGTTGAGATTTTCTTATCAAGAAACGCGCCGAAATCGCTAGATTTGTTGTCGCCGCTTTTGCCGTATTTTCGCCCCAGCGCATTCAGGGCGAAGGGTATGCCGGCATACATGGCGAGAAAGAATGTCGATATGGCGACCATGAAAACAGCGCCGCCGTCGGATTTCAGCGCCATCCATAAAGAAAAAAGCATCCACGCATAGGCGCCGAACACATAGGCAAATACCCGAGGATGTATTTCCGACGCCGGCGCGGTCAGCGCGGGCGGAAGTTTTTCGCTGACTGGTTCTGATTCTTGTCGCTCGGCGACGTCAATATCTGCCAGTGGCGGAAGATCGTCAATAAATGGCGATTCAAAGGTATCGTAGAGATTAAGTTTCAGGCTGCCGCCAATTCCTTCAGCCTTGCGAATAAATTCAGAGGCGGCCTGCGGCGGGCACAGGTCGCGCGCTGTTTCCCGCCATTGTTGCAGCCATACATCAAAATGCTCTGGGCGAATGACCTTGTGTTGTTGGTGAGCCAATATGGGGTTGCCGTGATATCGGCCCGTATCAAGCAATACGCTCGTCCAGTAGTCCTGCATTTTCGAAAGATATTCAGGCCAGCGATCACTAATTACTGATTCCAGAACTGGGCCAAGGACGGGATGACGGCGAATGCGGGCGTAAAACGCCTCAACGACGTTTTTCACCATCGACTCGTCGATCAATGGCTTGGGCGCGTGAAGCGATTGCGCGGTTTCGATGTTCATAACGGCGCCTCCAATAACATACATGGTAAATACCGCTGTTAGACAATATGGGTTCACAAAGATGTATTGTCGATACAACAAATATGTGACAGATCAACGCAATCCTGATTGATTCATGCATGACGCGCGTGTCAGCGTTTCGAGGCGGCCGAATTTTGAGGAATAAGAACCCGGCAAGGTCAATTCCGATTCGTTTGGGATCGCGCAAGAGGTTGGCGTTCAGAAGAAGCGCGTCAGCATTTCAAATTGAAGGAAGAATAGTACGAACGCCGTGTTTGCGGCCCAGGCAACAGTCAACCACCGCGCGAGCGAACGCCACAGTGGATTGGCGTTCATTGCGCAACGCCAGACTGCAACAAGAACCCAGATCGTATATGCGCCAAAAAAAAGTCCCAGGACTTCTTGCGTCACAAAGTTGTTCTCGTAATAAGCGCGAGCGCATAGGAGGATAAGCACCGAGCTTACAAAAACGCCGTAGCCCCAGAACACTTTTCCCAATGATTGTACGCCATACCAGGCGCGTACTTCCGGCTCGAAAAGAATGATCAGCAAGCTTGCCAGCAGCGAATGTTGAGCTCGATCAGGTGACATATCTCACTTCTAGATTCCAACAAGAAGATCAGCGATCGCAACAAATTACTTGGTGCATTATTACAGATTCTCGATCGTCACCACCTGACACGGTTTGGAACAGGGAGGCGGCATCGACGGTAGATAGGTTTATTCGATGCATTCGAGTTTGAAGTTTCTATTTTGTTGCGACATTTCAGACCCTGCAAGACATATTCGGATTCTCCAGCAATCTGGAACATCGAGCCAAAAAGAAGTATGGTTTATACAACAAAACAGCAAATCACGCAATCGTGATGTAAGCAATATCGCGCGCTTACACCTGGCACGCCAAAGAAATAGCGACGGAAGGTGGGTGTTTTCCTGTTTGCGGTTTTCGGGAACTTTTTGGCCCCTGTATGATCTATAGACCATGACGCCGAAACTCAGAAAGCTCGATACATCTCAGTCCAGCGCCACTTCCGCATTGGAACCGCTGGCCGATTACGATCTCGTTTTGCGCGTTTTGGAGCAAGGCGACGCCGCAGCGTTCGAACTCATTATGCGCCGTCACAACCAATATCTCTATCGACTGGCCCGGAGCATCCTGAAAAACCCAACCGATGCAGAGGATGTCGTCCAGGAGACTTATGTTACGGCATTTCAGAAACTCGAATCGTTTAGGGGCCCAAGCGGATTTTCGGCGTGGCTGGCGAAAATCGCGCTGAACCTCGCCTATCGACGCGTGCGTCGGCGTGGCCGGGTCGTCTTCTTCGAAGACTTTGTCTCTCCCCCAAACGGAGAAGGCGACCCGCTTTTTTCCAGAATCGAAAATATAGAATCCAGTGAACCTGACCCCGAGTTAAACGTGCAAATTGCTGAACTTCGCCGGCTTCTTGAAGACGCAATCGACACCCTCCCAGTGGATTTTCGAACAGTATTCGTATTGGCGAAAGTCGAGGGCCAATCGATCAAGGAAATCGCCGAAACCCTGTCGCTTAATGAACAGACAGTAAAAACCCGACTCTATCGCGCCAAGCAAAAACTGAAAGAATCCCTGGGCGACGCATTCGAAGAATTAGTCCCGTCACTCCATTCATTCGCGGGCGAGCGCTGCGACCGCATCGTGACGCGCGTGCTCGACAAGTTAATCCGCTGACGATCCATTCAATCACCGATAAGGCAACCAATGAACAAAATGCTGACAGATACGACAAAAGCCGCGATCTTGCCGGATATTCAACGACAGTTTGATCGGCGCAATATCGCTATCAACAATGTCGGGGTGAAAGGCGTGCGCTATCCCCTCGTCATCGCGTCGGCGGATGGCGCGAAATCGACGATTGGCACTTTCGCCATGACCGTGTCATTGCCGCCTGAAGCCAAGGGCACGCATATGTCGCGTTTTCTGGAGATGCTGGAAGAAAACCGCGCGCTGCTCACGCAAGAAAGTTTTCTTGATCTTGCAAAGAAAACAAGACGGCGGCTGGGCGCTAGCTGTTGCGAGATTGAACTGGCTTTTCCGTTTTTTCTGGAGAAGACGGCGCCGGTTTCGAGGGCGCAGGGACTTCTAGATTTTGACGTGGTGTGGACGGCGAACGTATCGGCCAATGACGATGCCGAATTTGTCCTGAAAACTATCGTGCCAGCGACAAGCCTGTGTCCATGCTCCAAAGAGATATCGAAATATGGCGCTCACAATCAGCGCTCGCTGATTTCAATCGAAGCGACGCTGAGGGAAAAGGTGACAATTGAAGAGCTGGTCGATATCGCCCAGCAATCAGCGTCCTGCGAAGTCTATAGCATTCTGAAGCGGCCCGACGAAAAACATGTCACCGAGCACGCTTATGAAAATCCGAAATTTGTGGAGGATATGGTTCGGGACGTCGCCATCGCGCTCGACGCGGATTCGCGCATCGCCAACTATGTCATCGAAGTCGAGAATTTTGAATCTATTCACAATCATTCCGCTTACGCAAAAATTATCGGCAGTTTGGAAACGGAACTCTTGAAAGCGGCGTAGGTCGGGTCGTGCGTTTGTTACGTTGGCGTAAATCTTGTGTACGCAAATCGAAAGAGGACACTATGTTGAACGAAAATGACCAATCTAAAACCTGGCCGACGCGGCGCGGCGTTATCGGTAAAGGGGCGACGGCAACATTGTCAGTCGCCGGCTTGAGCGTTCTTTCCGGCGGCGCCCTGGCGATGGCGAGCCGGAAAAGCGCGGACGAAAACCCGTCGAACGACGTTGGGCTGATCAACACCGCCCTGTCGCTGGAACATGAGGGCATCGCCGCCTATCAAATCGCTGCTGAGAGCGGACTTCTCGACAACGGCATATTGCAGGTGGGCGTTCTCTTTCAAAGTCACCACAAGCAGCATCGCGATGAACTGATTAGAGCGGTTCGCACCTTGGGCGGGTCGCCCGTTGAAGCGAAACCGCTGAACGAATATGCGAATGCGCTTGGCGCAGATAAATTGAAATCACAAGCCGACATTTTGCAGCTTGCGATCGGACTCGAACTCGGCGCCGCAAACGCCTATCTCGGCGTGATCCCGTCGCTTGCCGATCATGAATACGGACACCTATTTGCCCGACTGGCCGCCGATGAAGCGATGCACTGGACGGCGCTCAAAGGCGCTGTAGCCGAGAGTTTGCCGGAGAGCGCGCTTTACTTTGGATAAGCTTTCTGCGCTCGACGACATCAAAAGAGCATGAAAGGCCAACAATGGAGAATTTCATTTTGACGGTTGCCGCTTCGCTGGCTCTCGCCGGCGCTGTCGTTGAGGGTCAAAATAAATCGCCCTCAGCGGACGCGCCTGCGACGGTTTCGGGCGACGCCCAGCGGGGCGAGACGCTTTATCAACGCCGATGCGGCGCCTGTCACTCAATCGATCAAAATCGCATCGGCCCGAAACACCAAAACACATTCGGCTCGAAAGCAGGCGCGGTTGAAGGTTTTGCCTATTCGAAAGCCTTGAAAGAACTTGATGTCGTTTGGAATGAAGCAACGCTCGATGAATGGTTGCAAAATCCGGGCGCCATGGCGCCGGGCACGCGCATGGGGTTTCGTCTGACAGACGAGCAAGAGCGCGCCGACATCATCGCTTATCTTCGCCAGGTATCGGAAGCCTCCGCGGCGGAAACGGAATAGCGACCGGCGTTGAGAGCCGCGGACCGTCAAGTTCATTGCCCGTTCATTGCCCGCGACGATACGCTCGGAAAGGGGCGTGCGGTGATGTCTCCGCGCTCCCCGTCCGCAGCGGGCATGCGTTCCGAATAGAGCGAACCGGCCTGCAACTGGCGGCGGAATCCGCGTGAACAATGAGAGTAGATATGAAGTTTCTTTTATCGGATAGACGCAACATTGCAGACGACACACAGGCGTTTTGGTTTCATCCTGAAAAACCCGTGCGCTTCCTGGCGGGACAATTTGGCGACTTCACGCTAACAAAGCCGCGCTATACGGACGCGAAAGGAAACACCCGGGCATTTTCCTTCGCCAGCGCTCCCGAACGCGACGATATCATGATTGCGACGCGCATGCGCGACAGCGCGTTCAAGCGCAGCCTGGCCGAATTGCCGATCGGCGCCCCGGTGGAGTTCGAGGGCCCCATGGGCGGCTTCACCTTGCACAAGGATCCCGCGCGTCCCGCAATATTCCTCGTAGGCGGGATCGGGATCACGCCCGTGCGGAGCATTGTCGAACAGGTCATACGGCAAAAGGCGCAGCGACAGATTTTCGTCTTCTATTCGAATACGACGCGCGCCCGGATGGCGTTCCTTGACGACTTCGAGAACTGGAGGGCGGATAATCCAAAACGCAGCTTCGTGCCGACGCTGACTGATGAGAGCCCCGGCGCCTGGCCATTTGAAACAGGTCTCCTCGACCAAGAGATGTTGTCGAGGCATGTCGCCGATCTTCACGCTCCCGTTTATTACATCGTCGGGCCGCCGGCGATGGTTGCGGCGATGAAGGAAATGCTGGACGAAATTGGCGTTGATGAATTGCAAATAAAATCCGAGGACTTTGCCGGCTACTGACGAGAATGCGTTCATCGGGATATTTGTCCGGAAAACGTTGTTCCCCACGCGGGGGTCAATACGAGCTTAGAATAAAAAGCAGCGATCCGGAAACGGCGCTATTCTGAAATTTCCGCTGAAAATACTTTCTACTCAAGAAGAACATTCGTGCATACGGAATTAATTCTCACCGTTGGCCAAATCGGCGTAATTGCGTTTCTCGGTATTCTCGGCGCGACGATTTTTCGTAAATCATTTAGGTTGAGCTGGTTCGTCGGCGCGTTGCTTCTTTATGCACTTTATAACTTTCTTCTAACCCGCGCCTTTTTTGCGATCCCGAACTTTCCTCCAGCCGCTGACTGGAACTGGCTAGGAAAATCGATGTCCCTGGCGGGAATGCTCTTTGTCGCCAGTCTGCCGGTCTTCGGCTTCAGGCGCGCCGGCGTCACGCATTTTCAACACCGAGGCTCTTGGCAGGCCTATTTATTACTGGCGCTTCTTTGCGGCGTCTTTTTCTACATGGCGGTTAGCGGCGCGGATGGCCCGGATGATTGGGAGACCATCGCGTTTCAATGGACATTGCCCGGCATCGATGAAGAAATATTCTATCGCGGCGTTCTATTGCTGGCCATGAACGAAGCTTTTACCGCGCGCGTATCGATCATTGGAGCGCCAATTGGATATGGAGGTCTCTTGACGTCAATCCTGTTTGGCCTCGCGCACGGGATGTCATTCGGAGCAACCGGTTTTGAATTCGATATGATGGCGTTTGCATCCACTGGCGCGCCGTCCCTGTTGCTGTTGTGGATCAGGGAAAAGACCGGCAGCGTCGTCTTGCCGATCATCGGGCACAACGTCGCGAATGGCGCGTTCACCGTGTTTTAGATCTGGACGGCCGCGTCGATGCGATTGGCAGTCGTCCCAAAAGACCCGTATTTGAATATCAAGTTTGCACTCTGTGCAGGTTGGAAGGGCTCTGTTTGACCGCCATGCGGCGCATATTCGAAATCAGATCATCAATCTCATCGCGCGTCCGATTACTGGGGTATACGACATAAGCGGGAAGGTTAAATTGCGGCGCTTTTGGCACGGCAAACAGTTCACCGCGGTCCATGCGCGATTTTACAAGGCGAAGCGGAAAATATCCGGAACCGCCATGTAAATTGAGGTGGCGCAAGCCAAGCCAGCCGACGCTGACCGATACTGCCGATCCGGCAAACGAGGGAAACGCAGCGCGGAACCTGGCGTAAAATTCCGGGCCCCAGTCAACGAGAACATGGTCGGCGTCGGGATCGCAATCGCCCGCGCTGTTTGTCGTAACCATGACCAATTGTTCTTCAAACAGTTTTTCGACTTCAAGGCCGGGCCGGTATTGCGGCGTATACATCACCCCGATATCGAGACGGCTCTCGACGAGGGCGGGCATCAACTCGTCCTCAAACCCGATCTGAGTCCGAAAGGCGAGGCTCGGC
>Ga0116151_10001409_pt1 | contig 22439 bp, 19 predicted proteins | sample AD_UKC117_MetaG_FD_89893 | JGI IMG/M metagenome (GOLD analysis project Ga0116151, IMG submission 89893) | Active sludge microbial communities of municipal wastewater-treating anaerobic digesters from Hong Kong - AD_UKC117_MetaG | ecosystem: Engineered > Bioreactor > Anaerobic > Digestate... | reverse complement strand
GGGCCTCGATCGCGGCGGCTTCGCCGGCGGCGGCGTCGGTGTCGCCGGCGCGGGCGAGGGCCACGCCCCTGGCGTAGTGCCAGAGGCCCTTGACGAAGGGCATGGCGTCGCCCGGATCCGGGAGGGCCATGACGGCATCGAGCTCGCCGAGCTGGGCCGTCGCGGTGAAGGGGGCGGTCCTGATCGCCTGGACCCAGGCGACCTCCGCCGCCACCTCGTCGGACATGACGGCGGCGAGCTTGTGGGCGGCCGCCATGGCGGAGATGGCGTCGCCCGCCATGGTGGCGCTGGTCAGGACGAAGTGGACGTTGTGCGGGTAGTAGCCGAACCGGTAGAGGCCCCCTTCCTCCCCGGCGGCCTGCCATTCGGCGAAGAGCGCCTCGTCGGCCTCGGCGGCGGCGATGTTGGTGGCGAGCGAATCCTGGTAGCGGCCGACGCGGTAGTAGATGTGGGCCGGCATGTGGACGACGTGCCCGGCGGTCGGCATCAGGGCGGCCAGCCGGTCGGCATGCGGCTCGGCGCGCGCCGGGTCGGAAGAGGCCTCGACGGTGTGGATATAGAGGTGGATGGCGTGGGGATGATCGGGGTCGGCGGCAAGCGCTGTCTCGAGCAGGGCGACCAGCCGGCCGGCGCGGCCCTTGGGCGTGACCCCGTCGGCCTCCCAGTAGTCCCAGGGCTGGCTGTTCATGACCGCCTCGGCGGCGAGCACCAAGAGCTCGACGTCGTCGGGGTGGGCGTCGGCGGCGGCCAGCATGGCGTCGGCGTAGGCCTGGTCGAGGGCGGCGCGGTCGGCGTCGGCGGCCATGCTGTAGCGGGTCTTCAGCGCCCGGATCAGCGCCTGCTCGCGCGGGCTCGCACCCTCGATGAGCAGCGTCGCCATGGCCATGGCCTGGAAGGCCGGCCGGACGGCATCGGCATGCATGGCGTCGTTGATGTTGGGGCCGAGCGCGTAGGCCTCGCCCCAGTAGCAGATGGCGCAGCCGGGATCGGCCGCCTGGGCAGCGCGGAAATACGCGGCGGCGAGCCGGTGGTTGAAGCCCATGAGCCAGGCATAGCCCTGGGCGGCCAGGGCTCTGGCCTCGTCGCTCCTGGTGGTCGCCTGGAGCCGGTCGGGGCCGAGGCCGTCGAGGATCGGTAGTGGCGACCCGGGCGACGCCTCGACGGCGGCAGCCGGGCTGGCGAGCGCCGCGAGCTGGACGCCCGGCTTGAAGAGCTCGTTCCTGGCGTAGCGCAGCCCGCCGCAGGCGCTGGCGGCGACCCTGGCCGGGTCGAGCAGCTCGCTGATGTCGGGTGTCGCGGGTTGGGCAAAGGCGCTGCCGGCGAGAAGGGCGCCGGCGAGCGAGCCGAGGCCGAGCCTCGACGCGGAAGCGATCGTCGTCTTCGCCATGGGTTTCCTCCCCCTTGCGGAATGGCCCATTTCTGTTCCGATCATAGCACGCCCGGCTGTGACCGCCGCTACACGAACCCGAGGGAACGCGGCTGCGCATCGAACGTTCTGGCGTCCACGACGGCAGCAATGTCCGGGACTGCGGGAGAACGGCGATGAGCGAGGCCACGACGACGACCGATCATGCCACGATCCGGCGCTGGGTCGAGGCGCGTGACGGTCGGCCGGCCAGGGTGAAGGCGACCGCCGGGGGCGAGCCCGGCAGCGGCAGCGGGGGCATCCTCAGGATCGATTTCCGGGAGCCGGACGAGGCGCTCGAGGAGCTCTCCTGGGAGGCGTTCTTCGAGATCTTCGACCAAAACCGGCTGGCCTTCCTGCACCAGGACAAGACGGCGGACGGCTCGACCAGCCGTTTCTTCAAGTTCGTCGAGCGCTGAGACGGCATCTCCTCGAAGGGTGGGCGGAACATGGTGTCCAGGGTTCTGGTGACCGGTGGCGCCGGCTTCATCGGCCGGCGGGTGGTGGCGGCGCTTCTGGCGCGCGGCCACGAGGTGCGGGTGCTCGATGCGCTCATCGAGCAGGTGCATGGCGGCGGACGGCCGGCGCTGGCCGATGTCGAGCTGCGGGTCGGCGACGTGCGTGACGGCGAGGTCGTCGGCAGGGCGCTCGCCGGCATGGACGCGGTCGTGCATCTGGCGGCCGAGGTCGGCGTCGGGCAGAGCATGTACGAGATCGAGCGTTATGTCGGGGTGAACGAGCTCGGCACCGCCACGCTGTTCCAGAAGCTGGTCGAGCGGCCGGTCGAGCGGGTGGTCACCGCCTCCTCGATGAGCGTCTACGGCGAGGGCCTCTATCGTGAGCGGGGCGGCCGTATCCGCGCCGACGTCGAGCGGCCGCGGCCGGCGGGCGGCGGCTGGGACCCTCTCGACGGGGCTGGTCTGCCGCTGGTGCCGGTGCCGACGCCGGAGTGGAAGGCGCCGTCGCTGGCCTCGGTCTACGCCCTCAACAAGTACGCGCAGGAGCGGCTCACACATGTCGTGGCGAAGGCCTACGGCATGGCCGGCGTGGCGTTGCGGCTGTTCAACGTCTACGGCTCGGGGCAGGCGCTCTCCAACCCCTACACGGGCGTGCTCGCGATCTTCGCGGCCCGGCTGCTCAACGGCCAGGCGCCCATGGTGTTCGAGGACGGCGAGCAGCGGCGCGATTTCGTCCATGTGGACGACGTGGCGGAAGCCTTCGCCCTGGCGCTGGAGACGCCTGCCGCCGCCGGGCGGACCTTCAACATCGGCAGCGGCGTCGACGTCTCGATCGCCGAGGTGGCGAGCCGGCTCGCGGCCGCGATGGGGCGGCCGGACATCCGCCCGCTGATCACCGGCAAGGCGCGGGCCGGCGACATCCGCCATTGCTTCGCCGACATCGGCGCCGCGCGGGAGGTGCTGGGCTACGCCCCCAGGACGGGCTTCGACGAGGGGCTCGCCGAGGTGGTGGCATGGGTCGCACGGCAACGGGCGGTGGACCGGGTCGAGGAGGCGCGGCGCGAGCTCGAGGAACGGGGTCTCGTGGCATGAGCGCCGGGCTGGGCGTGGTCGAATGGTTCCGACCGGGCGACCATTCGCGGGTCGAGGCGAGCCTCGAGCGGCTGCGCCGGCTCGGTTGCAGCCGCCTGCGCACGCATCTTTCCTGGGCGGACTACCATGCCGAGGGCGGGCGGGACTGGTACGACTGGCTCCTGCCGAGGCTGGCGGGCGAGGTCGAGCTCCTGCCCTGCCTGCACTACACGCCGCCCTCGCTCTCGGAGACCGGGGCGGTCGCCGGCCCGCCGCGCGACCTCAAGGCGTTCGCCGACTTCCTCGACCACGTGGTCGAGCGGCACGGTCGCCATTTCGCCGCGGTCGAGCTCTGGAACGAGCCGAACAACCTGCTCGACTGGGACTGGCGCGTCGACACCGACTGGTCGAAGTTCGCGACCATGGTCGGGGCCGCGGCCCATTGGGGGCGGCGGCTCGGCAAGCAGGTGGTGCTGGGCGGCCCCTGTCCCGCCGACATGAACTGGCTCGAGCTCATGGGCCGGCGGGGCGTGCTCGGCGAGATCGACGCGCTCGGCCTGCACGGCTTTCCCGGCACCTGGGATTCCGAGGCGGCGGGCTGGCCCGGCTGGAACAGCCTCGCCGAGGAGGCGCTTGCGGTGCTGGACCGGCACAACCCGGCCGTCGAGCTCTGGGTGACGGAAGCCGGCTACGCCACCTGGCGGCACGACGAGGCGCTCCAGGCGCGGGCCTTCCTCGAGCTGCACCGGGCACCGTTCGCCCGCGTCTACTGGTACATGCTGCAGGATCTCGCCGACGAGGTGGCCGTCCAGGAAGGCCCGCGCTTCGACGAGCGCCACTACCACATGGGGCTCTTCGACAAGGCCGGCCGGCCCAAGCTGCTGGCTCGCCTGCTCGCCGAGGGCGGGCCCGCGAAGGTGGCGGAGGTGATCGAGCGGGCACCGCCGGCGCCGGCCATCGTCGGCACCCGGCCGGTGCTGGTGACCGGCGGGGCCGGCTTCATCGGCTCGAACCTCGCCGACCGGCTGGCGGCGGAGGGCGAGCATGTGCTGGTGCTGGATGCCCTGGCCCGGCCGGGGGTCGAGCGCAACCTCGCCTGGCTCGAGCAGCGCCACCGGCGGCACGTCTCGTCGGCGCTGGTCGATCTGCGCGACCGCGACGGCGTTGCCGCCGCGGCGGCCGACGCGGCCGCGGTCTTCCACATGGCGGCGCAGACGGCGGTGACGACGAGCCTCGTCGACCCCTTCGGCGATTTCGATGTCAATCTCGCCGGGACGATCAACCTGCTGGAGGCCGTGCGCCGGCGACCGGTGCCGGTGATCATGGCCTCGACCAACAAGGTCTACGGCGATTTGGGCAATGTCGAGCTGATCCGGGAAGGGGAGAGGTGGCTGCCGCGCGATCCCAGGCTTCGCTGTCACGGGATCGACGAGACGCGCGCCCTCTCGTTCCACACGCCCTATGGCTGCTCCAAGGGTGCCGCGGATCAGTACATGCTCGACTATGCCCGGAGCTTCGGCGTGCCGACGGCCGTCCTCCGCATGAGCTGCATCTGCGGCCCGCGCCAGCTCGGCACCGAGGACCAGGGCTGGGTGGCGCATTTCCTCATCCGCGCCCTGGAGGGCCGGCCGATCACCATCTTCGGCGACGGCCGGCAGGTGCGCGACGTGCTGTTCGTCGACGACGCCGTGGCCGCCTATCTCGGCCTCTGGCGCGCCATCGACAGGATCGCCGGCCGGGCGTTCAACCTGGGTGGCGGCGCCGCCAACGCGGTCAGCCTGCGGCAGGTGCTGCGGGCGATCGGCGAGCTCGCCGGTGCCGAGGTCGAGGTCGGCTACGGCGACTGGCGGCCGGGCGACCAGCGCTGGTACGTCTCCGACACGCGCTCCCTCAGCCGGGCGATCGACCTGCCGCGGCCGCTCGGGTGGCGTTCCGGGCTCGAGCGGCTGGCTCGGTGGCTGCGCACCGATGGGCGCGACGCCGAGGTCCTGGCGTCGCCGGTGGCGGAGGTCGTCTGATGCGGGTGGCCCTGGTCAATCCCCGCTGGGATTTCACGAACAGCATCTATTTCGGCTGCCCCGAGTCGCATCTGCCGCTGGAGCTCGGCTATGCCGCCCAGCGCCTCGAGGAGGCGGGACACGAGGCCCTGCTGCTCGACGGGCAGCTCGACGGGCTCGAGAACGAGGCGCTGGCGGACCGGGTGGCCGATGCCGGGGCCGGCCTGACCGTGGTGACGACCGCACCCACCTATCTCTTCTGGCGCTGCGCCCAGCCGGAGCTGCGCACGCCCCGTGCCTTCCTCGATGCGCTGGGCGGCCGGGGCGGGCGGACGGTGGCGGTGGGGCCGCACGGCTCGGTGACACCGGCGGCGACGCTCGAGAAGCTCGGCGTCCACCTGGTCGTGCGCGGCGAGTGCGAGGAGGTGATCGCCCGGCTCGCCGACGCCGGCGGCGAGCCTTTTGGCATCGCCGGCACCGCCTGGCGGGACGGCGACGATCTCGAACGGGAGGGCGGGCCGGTCGCGGCGACGTTCGTCGACCAGAAGGCGCTCTTCTGGCCGGACGCCTGGATCGCCCGTCATGCCCACCACCACCATCGCTTCGACGCCAGGCCCGACGTGCCGGGTGCCGAGGTCGAGGCGTCGCGCGGCTGTCCCTACAGCTGCAGCTTCTGCGCCAAGCTGGACTATCGCGACAAGTACCGCCGCCGCGAGCTCGGCCCGCTCATGGAGGAGATCGACCGGCTGATCGCGCAGGGCGTGGGCTACATCTATTTCGTCGACGAGATCTTCCTGCCGCAGAAGCCCCTGCTCGAGGCGCTGGCGGCCCGCGACATCGTCTTCGGCGTCCAGACCCGGATCGATCTCTGGTCGCCACCGATGCTGCAACTCCTGGGCGAGGCCGGCTGCGTCTCGATCGAGGCCGGGGTGGAGAGCCTGACACCGGAGGGTCGCGACGCCCTCGACAAGAAGTGCCGCATGGCGACCGACGAGCTGGCCGAGCGGCTGATCACTGCCCGCCGCTTCGTGCCGTTCGTCCAGGCCAACCTGATCGCCACGGCGGGTGACGACCCCGCTCTCGTCGCCCTCTGGCGCGAGCGGCTGCGTGGCGCCGGTGTCTGGGCCAACGACCCGGTGCCGCTCTACCCCTATCCGAGTTCGCCGGACTATCACAAGCGCTGGGGTGCGCCGGACGATGCGGCCTGGGAGCGGGCGCACGAGCATTACCTCGCCCAGTTCGAGCGGTTCAGCGACATCCAGGACCAGCGCCCGCTGCCCCTGCCGGAGCTGGAGGCGGCATGCCGGGGGGCGTGACGGAGAAACGGCACCGCCTGCTCCTGACCACGGACGCGGTGGGCGGGGCCTGGACCTGGGCGCTCGATCTCGCCGCCGCCGCCATCGCCCGGGGCTTTCGGGTGCGGCTTCTGGTCCTCGGCCCGCCGCCCTCGCCGGATCGGCGGCGGCAGGCGGCGGCCGTGGCCGGGCTCGAGCTGGTCGAGACGGGCCTGCCGCTCGAATGGACGGCGGCGACGCCGGAGGAGGTGATCGAGGCGTCGCAGCAACTGGCCTCGCAGGTCGAAAGGCAGGGGCCTGACCTCGCCCATCTGAGCAACCCGGCGCTCGCCGCCGCCGGTCCCTGGCCCGTGCCGCTGGTCGCGACCCTGCACAGTTGCGTCGGCACCTGGTGGGCCGCCATGCACCCTGGCCGGGCGATGCCCGATGACCTGCGCTGGCGGCAGGCGCTCGTCGGCCGGGGCCTGGCCAATGCCGACATCGTGACCGTGCCGACCCTCGGCTTCGCCCAGGCGGCGAGCGAGCTCTACCCGGACATCGTCTTCGAGGTGGTGCAGAACGGCCGCCGCGCGGACGGGGAGGCGCCGATGGGCCGGCCGCGGGCGCGGGTGCTCGCCGCCGGTCGCCTCTGGGACGAGGCCAAGAACATGGCGACGCTCGACGCCGCGGCCGCCCGGCTTGCCGTGCCCGTCGAGGCGGCCGGCCCGGTCGTGGGGCCGAACGGCGCCAGGATCGAGCTGCCGCATCTCCGCCTTCTGGGCGAGCTCGGGGCGGGCGCGATGCGGCAGAAGCTGGCCAGGACGGCGATCTTCGTCTCGCCGGCGCGCTTCGAGCCCTTCGGCCTCGGCGTGCTCGAGGCGGCGCAGGGCGGTGCCGCGCTGCTGCTCTCCGACATAGCGGTGCATCGCGAGCTCTGGGACGGTGCCGCGCAGTTCTTCGAGGCTGAGGATGCCGTGTCGCTGGCGGGTGCCATCGCGGCGCTGATGGACGACCCGGCCCGGGTCGAGCGGCTCGCGGCGGCAGCCCTGTCGCGAGCGCAGGCGTTCGGTGTCGATCGCATGGCGGCCGGCATGATCGCCCTCTACGAGCGCCTCCTCCGGCACCCCTTGGCGCTTTCTGGTGCCGCATGAACATCGCGTACCTGACCCATTCCCTGGCCTCGTGCTGGAACCACGGCAACGCCCATTTCCTGCGCGGTCTCCTTCGGGAGCTGGGGCGACGCGGCCATCGCTGCATCGCCTGGGAGCCGGAAGGGGCATGGTCGCTCGACCATCTCGTGCGCGATCACGGGCCCGAGGCGCTTCGGGCCTTCGCCCGCACCTTTCCCGACCTTCGCCGGGCGACCTACGAGGACGCCCAGGCGGCCGAGCGGATCGTGGACGGCGCCGACCTGGTGATCGTGCACGAATGGACCGGCCCGGCCATGGTCGCGGCGCTCGGGCGCCTGCGCGCCCGGGGCGGCCGGTTCACCCTCCTCTTCCACGACACGCATCATCGGGCGGTGAGCGATCCGGGGGCCGTGGCGGCGCTCGACCTCGAATCCTTCGACGGGGTTCTGGCGTTCGGCGAGAGCCTCGCCGAAGTCTATCGGCGCCGGGGGTGGGGGCAGCGCGCCTTCGTCTGGCACGAGGCGGCGGACACGACGCTCTTCCGGCCGCCGGTGGTCGAGGGGCCACGCGAGGGCCTCGTCTGGATCGGCAACTGGGGCGACGGCGAGCGCACGGCGGAGCTCGACTCCTTCCTCTTCCGGCCGGCGGCGAGCCAGGGCCTCGCCCTCGACGTGCACGGCGTGCGCTACCCGCCGGACGCGCTGGAGCGGCTGGCGGCGCATGGCTTTCGCTACCGGGGCTGGGTCGCCAACGCCGAGGTGCCGGGCCGTTTCGCCCGCCACCTCGCCACCGTGCACGTGCCGCGCCGCTTCTATGTCGAGCATCTCCCGGGCATTCCGACGATCCGCGTCTTCGAGGCGCTGGCCTGCGGCATTCCCCTGCTCTCGGCCTTCTGGCCGGACACGGAGGCGCTGTTCCGCCCGGGCACCGACCACCTCGTGGCGCGGAGCGGTGCCGAGATGGCGGCGCACATGCGGGCGATCCGCAACGATCCGGAGCTTCGGGCCGGCCTCGCGGCGGCGGGGCTTGCGACCATCGAGGCGCGGCACACCTGCGCGCACCGGGCGGACGAGCTCCTCGCCATCGTCGAGCGGCTGCGCGGGGCGGCCACGCGGGTGGAGGCGTGATGCGCATCGCCTTCTACGGCTCCAGCCTCGTCTCCGCCTACTGGAACGGTGCCGCCACCTATTACCGCGGGCTCCTGCGCCATCTGGCCGCGCTCGGCCACGAGATCACCTTCCTCGAGCCCGACGCCTTCGGCCGCCAGGAGAACCGCGACATCGAGCCGCCGGACTGGGCGCGGGTGGTCGTCTGGGAGGCGACGCCCGAGGGGCTCGAGGTGGCGCTCGGCCATGCGGCCCTCGCCGACCTCGTGGTCAAGGCGAGCGGCGTCGGCGTCTTCGATGACGCGCTCCTGGCCGGCGTGCTCGAGCGGTCGCGGCCGGAGGCCGTCCGGGTTTTCTGGGATGTCGACGCGCCGGCGACGCTGGCCGCCATGAGGGAGACGCCGGACCATCCGCTGCGCCGGGCCTTGCCCTCGCTCGATGCCGTCTTCACCTATGGCGGCGGTGATCCGGTGGTGCGCGCCTATCGCGGCTTCGGTGCCCGCGTCTGCGAGCCCGTCTACAACGGGCTCGACACGACGACGCATTTCCCCGTGCCGGCGGACGCGCGCTTTCGGGCCGACCTCGCCTTTCTCGGCAACCGCCTGCCGGACCGGGAAGCGCGGGTCCATGCCTTCTTCCTCGAGGCGGCGCGGCGCCTGCCCGGGCACCGCTTCCTGCTCGGCGGCTCGGGCTGGGATGATGTCGACCTGCCGGCCAACGTGGCCCGGCTCGGCCACGTGCCGACGAGGGACCACAACGCCTTCAATGCCACGCCGCTCGCCGTCCTGAACATCGCCCGGGACAGCATGGCGCAAGTGGGCTTCTCGCCGGCGACGCGCGTCTTCGAGGCGGCGGGTGCCGGCGCCTGCCTGATCACCGATCAATGGGAGGGCATCGAGATGTTCCTCGAGCCCGGCACCGAGGTGCTGGTGGCGCGGGACGGGGCGGAGGTGGCGGCGCATCTGGCGGCGCTCGATCGAAAGCGGGCGGCGGCGATCGGCCGGCGGGCGCTCGCGCGGGTGCGCCGGGCGCACAGCTACGAGCGCCGGGCGGCGGAGGTCGACCTGCACCTGCGGCGGCTGGTGGACGACCGGCGGCGGGTCGACGCATGAGGATCGTGATCCTCGGCCTCAGCCTCTCCTCCTCCTGGGGCAACGGCCACGCCACCACCTACCGGGCGCTGGTCGAGGCGCTGCACGCGCGCGGCCACGAGGTGGCCTTCCTCGAGCGGGATGTACCCTGGTATGCGGAGAACCGCGATCTCGACCGCTCGCCGCACTGCGATCTCCACTTCTACCAGACGCTCGACGATCTCGCGGCGCTGCGGCCGACGATCACGGCGGCCGACGCGGTGGTGCTGGGCTCCTACGTGCCCGAGGGCGTTCGCGTCGCGGAGCATCTCCTCGCCGTCGCCGAAGGGCCGGTCGCCTTCTACGACATCGACACGCCGGTGACGCTCGCCAAGCTCGAGGCGGGCGATCACGAGTACCTGACGCCGGCGCTGATCCCGCGCTTCGATCTCTACCTCTCCTTCAGCGGCGGTGCCGCGCTCGAGGCCCTCGTCGGGCGCTGGGGGGCGAGGCTCGCCCGACCGCTCTATTGCGGCGTGGATGCGGAGCGCTACCGCCCGCTGGCGCTCGGGAAGCGGTGGGACATGGGCTATCTCGGCACCTACAGCGCCGACCGCCAGCCGGCGCTCGAGCGGCTGCTGCTGGAGCCGGCGCGGCGCCTGCCCGAGCGGCGCTTCGTCGTCGCCGGGCCGCAATATCCACGAGGCATCGACTGGCCCGCCAATGTCGAGCGGATCGAGCACGTGCCGCCGACCGGGCACGCCGCCTTCTACGGAGCCTTGCGCTTCGCCCTCAACGTGACGAGGGCGGCGATGATCGAGGCGGGCCACAGCCCGAGCGTGCGGCTCTTCGAGGCGGCCGCCTGCGGTGTGCCGATCCTCACCGATCGCTGGACCGGCATCGAGGACTTCTTCGCGCCGGAGCGGGAGCTTCGCATCGTCGACGACACCGCCATGGTGGTCGAGACGCTCGGGGGCATGGCGGCCGAGCGGGCGAGGGCGATGGGTGCCGCCGGGCGCGAGCGCGTGCTGCGGGACCATACCGCGTCCCGCCGGGCCGAGGAGCTCGAGCGGAGCCTCGCCGTGGCGGCCGGGAGGTAGGCCCGATGGCGGATCTGGCGGACGCGATCGCCCGGCTGGCGCCCTGGTTCCACAACCTCCATCTGCCCGGCGGCGTGGAGACGGCGCCGGACCACTTCCTCGGCGACTTCCCGCGCTTCAAGTGGCGGGAGATCGCCCCGCATCTGCCGGCCGATCTCGCCGGTGCCCGGGTGCTGGACATCGGCTGCAACGCCGGCTTCTACAGCTTCGCCCTGGCGGCGAGGGGCGCCGATGTGCTGGGCATCGACGTCGACGAGCACTACCTGGCGCAGGCGCGCTGGGCGAAGGCGTACCTCGGTGCCGACCGCGTCGCCTTCCGCCGGGCCTCGATCTGGGAGGTGGACCGGCTCGGGCGTTTCGACCTCGTGCTCTTCATGGGGGTCCTCTACCACCTTCGCCATCCGCTCCTCGCCCTCGACCTGCTGGCCTCGACGGCACCCGGCCTCCTGGTCTTCCAGACGCTGACGCATGGCGGCGAGGGGGTGGCGGCCGATGCGGGCGCGGACCAGGGCTTCACCAGCCGCCACCGCCTCGAGGACCCGGGCTGGCCCAGAATGGCCTTCATCGAGACGACCTTCGCCGGCGACCCGACCAACTGGTGGATCCCGAACCACGCCGCCGTGGCGGCGATGCTGCGGTCGGCCGGCTTCACCGTCGAGGCGCGGCCCGCGCACGAGGTCTATATCTGCCGCTGCGGCAAGCCGGCCGCCGACCCCGATCTCGAGGCGGCGCACCGGGCGGCGGTGCGGCTCGAGGCACGGACGGATTCCTAGCGGCGCGCCTTCGTGAGGCAGGGGTGGCGAGGCGGACGGCGCGGTCAGGCGTGTCTGCCAAACTTCATTTTGGCCCGCTGGCGATTTCAACCGGTCGAACATTGACAGGGCCATGAAGCGGCGGTGTTATGGCAGTTCTCGACATGTCGATCGATGCTGGAAGCGAATCCCGGCACGACGTTCGACATGCGTCGGGACAAGACAAGAAGGCTCGGGCTCATTCGTTCCATGGTCAGGGGCTCGGCCGCTCGAGGGGAGGCGTCGGGATGAGGAAAAGCGCGGCGGGGCTGCCTGCGGGCGCGGCGGATGATGCGGCGCCGAGCCTGAGGAGGGAGCTCGCGACGTTCCTGATCCTGGCCTTCGTGGTGCTGCCGGCCCTGCTGTTCGGCGCGGTCGCCGCCTACGGCTTTGTCGTGTGGTTCCTGCAGATCCTGTATCTCGGCCCACCCACTTGAGGCTCGAGCGGGCGCGGCTCGGCGAGGGGGCGTGCCTGCCCGAGCCATCGCGCCATTCGGGGAGAGCGTGACGATGAAGAGGCTCCTCGCCTTCATCCGGGATCTGTTCCTCAGGCCTTCGGCGAGGATCGGCCTGGGCGTGCTGGTGGTCGGCGGCTTCGTTGCCGGTGCGGTGGCCTGGCAGGGCTTCAACACGGCCATGGAGGCGACCAACGAGGAGGCGTTCTGCCTGACCTGCCACACCATGCGCGACAACCTTTTGCCCGAGCTGCAGAAGACGGTGCACTGGAGCAACCGCACGGGCGTGCGCGCCCGTTGCCCGGACTGCCATGTGCCGCACGAGTTCACCGACAAGGTCGCGCGCAAGATGCAGGCCAGCCGCGAGGTCTTGGGGCAGCTCGTCGGCACCATCGGGACGCGCGAGAAGTTCAACGAGCATCGCATCGTGCTGGCGCGTCGCGAATGGCGCCGGCTGAACGCCAACGGGTCGCGCGAATGCCGCGCCTGCCACGACTACAAGGACATGGACTTCGACCGCATGCGCCCGGCGTCCCAGGTGGCGATGCGGGCCGCCGCCGAGCGCGACCAGAGCTGCATCGGCTGCCACAAGGGGATCGCGCATCAGTTGCCCGACCTGAAGGGCGAGCACAACCCGGCCTTCGACACGCTGGTGTCGGCCGCCGCCGGGCAGGGTGTGGAGGAGGGGGACGAGTACTACGCCATCCTGCCGCGCCCGCTCTATCGCGATGCGGCGCTGACCCAGCCGGTCGGCACGATCGAGGTGGCGGCCCGGGTGAAGGTGCTGGAGACGCAAGGCGACGCCCAGCGCGTGGAGCTCGAGCTCTGGCGCAAGAACAAGGGCTACGGCCGGGTCTGGTACAGCCATTTCGGGCTGAACATCGTCAGCGCCATCCTCGAGAAGGAGATCTCGCGGGACGAGGATCTCGTGACCGTGCTGGAGGCCAGGGAAGACCCGCTGACCGGGCTCGAATGGCAGCAGGTCAAGGCCGAGGTGTGGCTCGCGGCCGAGAGCCTGCTCGACAGCCCGGAGGAGATCTGGACGATCGCCCGCTCGAGCTACAACGAAAGCTGCAGCACCTGCCATCGCCAGCCCGACGAGGCGCATTTCGACGCCAACGCCTGGCCCGGCCTGTTCGCCGGCATGGTGGGCTTCACCAGCCTGGACGACGACACCGCCAAGGTGGTGCTCAAGTACCTGCAGACCCATTCGGCCGATTTTCGCGGCACGGCGCACGGCGCCGACCCGACCCTGGGCGTCGTGCAGACCGCGCGGCCCTGACGAGGATGAGCCCATGAGCTTCCCGAGGCGCGATTTCCTCAAGGGCATGGCGGCGATATCGGGCACGGGCCTGGTGGCGCCCAGCCTGCTCACCCCGAGCCCCGGCAAGGCGCAGGGCGCCGGCGTGGAGATGACCGACGACATCACCACCTGGAAGATCACCGGCTCGCACTTCGGCGCCATTCGCGCCAAGGTGGTCAACGACCGGGTGCTGGAGGTGCAGCCGCTCGAGCTGGACCAGCACCCGACCGAGATGATCAAGGGGATCATCGGGCTGATCTACAGCCCGTCCCGCATCCGCTACCCGATGGTGCGGCTCGACTGGTACAGGAACCGGCACAAGAGCGACACGACGCGGCGCGGCGACAACCGCTTCGTGCGGGTCGGCTGGGACGAAGCCATCGACCTCTTCTACGCCGAGCTCGAGCGGGTGCAGCAGGAGCACGGGCCCTGGGCGCTGCACACCGCCGGCGTCGGCTGGCGCTCGGTCGGCCAGATGCACAGCTGCGGCAACCACATGGTGCGCGCGATCGCCATGCACGGGCGCAGCGTCGGCACGATCGGCGACTACTCGACGGGGGCGGGGCAGGTGATCCTGCCCTATATCCTCGGCTCCACCGAGGTCTACTCGCAGGGCACCTCGTGGGAGGTCATCCTCGAGCAGAGCCAGGTGATCGTCTTCTGGGCCAACGATCCGATCAAGAACCTGCAGGTCGGCTGGAACACCGAGACCCACGAGGCCTACGCCTACTACGCGCAATTGAAGGACAAGATCGCCAGGGGCGAGATCCGGGTGATCAGCGTCGATCCGGTGCGCAGCAAGACGCAGAACTACCTCGAGTGCGAGCACCAGTACGTCAATCCCTTGACCGATGTGCCGCTGATGCTGGCGATGGCGCACACCCTGGTCACGGAGGAGCTCTACGATGCCGAGTTCCTCGAGACCTATGCGCTGGGCTTCGACCGCTTCGTGCCCTACCTCGAGGGCAAGACCGAGGACATGGTCGAGAAGACGCCGGAATGGGCCGAGGCCATCTGCGGCGTGCCGGCGGAGCGCATTCGCGAGCTCGCACGGCTCATGGCCGGCAACCGCACCCAGCTCGTCTTCGGCTGGGCGGTGCAGCGCCAGCAGCACGGCGAGCAGCCCTACTGGATGGGGGCGGTGCTGGCGACGTTGCTCGGCCAGATCGGCCTGCCGGGCGGCGGCATCAGCTTCTCGCACCACTACAGCTCGGTCGGCGTGTCCTCCTCGGGTGCCGCGATGCCGGGCGCCTTTCCGCTCAACCTCGATCCGGGCCGCACGCCCAAGCACGACAACACCGACTACCAGGGCTACAGCGCGGTGATCCCGATCTCGCGGGCGATCGACGCGCTGCTCGAGCCCGGCAAGGAGATCGACTTCAACGGGGCGAAGGTCAAGCTGCCGCCCTACAGGATGGGCGTCTTCATCGGCCACAACCAGTGGCACCGGCAGCAGCAGCGAAACCGCATGAAGGAGGCCTACCACCGGCTCGAGACGGTGGTCGCGATCGACTACAACTGGACCGCCACCTGCCGCTTCGCCGACATCGTGCTGCCGGCCTGCACGCCGTTCGAGCGCAACGACCTCGATGCCTACGGCTCGTACAGCAACCGCGGCGTGCTGGCGATGCACAAGCTCGTCGACCCGCTGTTCAACTCGCGCCCCGACTTCGCGATCTTCAGCGCGCTCTGCCGGCGCTTCAACCGCGAGAACGAGTACACCCGCGGCATGAACGAGATGCAGTGGATCGAGCACCTCTACAACGAGTGCGTCGCCGAGAACATGCTCAAGGACATGCCGATGCCGCCCTTCGCCGAGTTCTGGGAGAAGGGCTACCACCTCTTCCCCGAGGGCGAGCCCTGGGTGCGCCACGCGAGCTTTCGCGACGACCCCGAGGTCAACGCGCTGGGCACGCCCTCGGGCTTCATCGAGATCTTCAGCCGCAAGATCGAGCGCTACGGCTACGCCGACTGCAAGGGCCACCCGATCTGGATGGAGAAGATCGAGCGCTCGCACGGCGGCCCCGGCTCCGACCGCTTCCCGTTGTGGCTGCAATCGGTCCATCCGGACAACCGCCTGCACTCGCAATTGTGCGAATCCGAGCCGTTGCGCGAGACCTATGCGATCCAGGGGCGCGAGCCCATCTTCATGAGCCCCGAGGACGCGGCCGCCCGGGGCATCGCGCACGGGGACATCGTGCGCGTGTTCAACGATCGCGGCCAGTTGCTCGCCGGCGCCCACGTGTCCGACGACTTCCCGCCGGGCGTGGTGCGGATCCAGGAAGGCGCCTGGTACGGCCCGACCGGCCCCGAGATCGGCGCCCTCGACACCTATGGCGACCCGAACACGCTGACCATGGACATCGGCACGTCGAGCCTGGCGCAGGCGCCGAGCGCCAATACCTGCATCGTCGAGATGGAGAAATTCGTCGGCACGGCGCCGGCGGTGACCGCCTTCGGCGGGCCGATCGAGGTCGATCCCGATGGCAATCCGATCAAGGGCGATGCCTGAGAGCCGGTCCGAGGACGTCGAGGCACCCTTGAGCCCCGGCGAATGGGCGACGGTCAGCGAGCAGCGGGCGCTCGTCTACGGCTGGCTCTCCACGCTGTACGCCGCCGAGATCCCCCAGGCGCGGCTCGCCGCCTACCTCGCGGGCGAGGCGGCACCCCTGCTCGAGGGCTTCGCGACCATGGGCCTGGGCGCGGAGGCCGGCCGCCTGCAGGCGGCCATCGACGCGCTGCGCGAGGTGCGGGACGCGCATCTCGAGCTGGCGGCGGATTTCGCGCAGCTGTTCCTGCTCGATGCCAGCGCCGGCGCCTTGCCCTACGCCTCGGCCCACGACGCCGGGCAGGGGCATCTCTTCGGCCCGGCCGAGGCGCGCATGCGCGCCTTTCTCGCTCGCGCATCGCTCGCCATCCGGGACGACTTCAAGGAGCCGGCCGATCACCTCGCGGTCCATCTCGCCTTGATGGCGCGGATCGCCCAGGAGCAGGCGGGCGCGGCGGATGTCGCCGAGGCGGCACGCGACCAGGCCGCGTTCCTGCGCGATGCCCTGCTGCCCTGGCTGCCGAGCTTCGCCGCGCGCAGCCAGCGAGCGTCACCTCGCCTCGACCTCTATCCCGCGCTCGCCGCCCTTCTGCTCGCCCTGGTCGAGCACGATGCGGGCTTTCTCGGCGACGTCGCGGCGTCGTTCGCTAGAGGTGGGCCTTCGCCAGCATCATGTGGCAGCCCTTCTCGCCGTCGACGGTCTGGGTGACGCGCAGGTCGGCGGCCAGCGAGCAGAGCATGTAGGCCTCCTCGCGGCTGAGGCTGGTGCGGCGGCGGATGTGGGCGATCATCTCGCGCACGGCGATCCGGGCGGCCTCGTCGAGCTCGGCATGGAGGCCCATCGAGATCAGGTGGCTGGCGGTCTCGGCGAAGGGGTAGGCGTAGTCGAGATCCTTCCTGACGGTGAGGCGGAAGGAGCCGGAGAGGCCCGTCTCGAGGGCGGTGACGCAGACCTCGCCGTCGCCCTGCATGCCGTGGCCGTCGCCGGCGGAGAAGAGGGCACCCTCGTTGAAGACCGGCAGATAGAGCGTGCTGCCGGCGCGCAGCTCCTTGTTGTCGAGATTGCCGCCGAACTTGCGCGGCTGCATCGAGGAGCAGCGGCCCCAATGCGGCGGGGGCGCCACGGTGACGACGCCGAAGAAGGGGTCGAGCGGCAGATCCCTGCCCCAGGGCAGGCGGGCGGTGCCGCCCTCGAGGTCGATCAGGGGGTGGATGATGGAGAGGTTGTCGAACTCGTCGGACAAGGTGCCCAGGAGCGGCTTGATGGCGGTCCAGCCCCAGCGGTCGATCGGCGTCACCTCGAGGATGTCGATCTGCAGCACGTCGCCGGGCTCTGCCCCTTCGACATGCACCGGCCCCGTGATCATGTGGCTGGTCGGGCCGGGCGGGCAGCGGTGGAGCGCTTCGAGGTGGCCGGCCTGGACGAGCGAGCGGTCGGGCGGCAGGTCGGCCTCGCGGGCGGCCGCCCAGCTCGCAAGCTGGACGGTGTCGCCCGAGGCGACCCTGAGCACGGCGGGCCGCGCCGCGTCGATGTAGCCCCAGGCGATGTTCTCGGGGGTGGCGGGCAGCTCGTGTTGGCGGGGCATGGTCGGTGTCCTTCAGCCGGCGAAGCGGATGGATGGGGTGCCGCGCACGTCGGTCTCGATGGCGAGGACCGCACCCTCGGCGGGATTTCTCGCGAGGGCGGCGGCGTCGAGGCCGTGGCGGGCGGAGGTGACGAAGAGGGTGGCGAGGTCGGGGCCGGCGAAGCAGCAGGAGGTGGGCTGGCTGACCGGCAGCTCGATGATGCGATCGACCGAGCCGTCCGGCGCGAAGCGGACGATCGAGGAGCCGGCGAAGCGGCAGTTCCAGAGATAGCCCTCGGCGTCGATCGCCGAGCCGTCGCAATAGCCCGGCAGCTTCTCGTCGCTGAAGACGCGCGACGCGCCGAGCCGGCCGTCGTCCCGGACCTCCCAGGCGCTGATGACGCCGGTGAGTGTGTCGGCGAAGAGGAGGGTCCGGCCCTCGTCGGTCCAGGCCAGCGTGTTGGAGAGGCCGACATGGTCGACCTCGCGGGTGATGCCGCCGTCGTGGCGGATGCGGTAGAGGGCGCCGGTCGATCCGGTCATGGGCTTCGGGCTGCCGTCGGGGTGCAAATTGTTCTGCATCGTGCCGACCCAGAAGCTGCCGTCGGGCGCGCATTTGGCCTCGTTGGTGCGGTTCTCGGGCCGGTCGGGCTCGTGGGCGACGAAGAGCTCGAGCGCGCCGGTCGCCTCGTCCATGAGGTAGACGCCGTCGCGCATGGCGAGGAGCAGGCCCTGACGCTGCTCGCAGGGCACCACGGCCGAGGGGAAGTCGTCGAGCTGCCAGTGGCGGCGGGCACCGGTGGCCGGGTGCCAGCGATGGACGCGCTTTTTCGAGATGTCGACCCATCGGAGCACGTTCTCGACATCGTCCCAGAACGGCCCCTCGCCGACGCCGTTCCCGGCATCGAGCGCGATCTCGATCCGCATCTTTCGTTCCTCCCCGCCGCTGGCACCGGGACTATGGGTGCTCGCGGCGATCGAGGCAACGTGCTCGGGGTGGCTCAGTCTTCCGGCAGGTGGCAGGCGCAGGCGAGCTTGTGGCCGTCGGGGTCGCGCACATAGGCGCCGTAATAGTCGGGATGGTAGTGGGCGCGCAGCCCGGGCGGGCCGGCGCAGGTGCCGCCGGCGGCCAGCGCCGCCTGATGGAAGGCGCGGACGGTGGCGCGGTCCTGCGCCAGGAAGGCGAAGGTCTGGCCGTTGCCGACGGCGGCGGGCCGGCCGTCGATCGGCCGCATCAGGTAGAGCTGCGGCGTTGTCTGCCGGCTTTCGGCATAACCCACGAGGCCGTTGAGCTGCTCGTCGGCGATGCAGGGGATGCGCAGCACGGCCATGATCCGGTCGTAGAAGGCCTTGGCGCGCTTGAGGTCGTTGGTGCCGATGGTGACGTGGCTCAGCATGGGCGTTCGGTCCTTGCCAATCAGTCCTTGTACGGGTCCACCTCGCCGGCGCCGGCCATGACGACGACGAGCGGGCGCAGCCGGGTGACGACGCGGATGGTGTCGGCGTGGTGGGCGAGCACGGCGTCGAGGCGGCGATAGGCCATCGGGCTCTCGTCGAGCCCGGCGCCGCGCAAGGTGACGCGGCGCTCCTTCAGCCAGGCGTCCATCTCGGGCCGGGCGAAGCGGCGGATGGCCTCGCGCCGGCCGAAGGTCCGCCCGGCGCCGTGGATGGTCGAGCGCCAGATGGCCTTCGACGCGGCCCCGCCGACGCCCTCGACGATCACCGCGTCGTCGCCCATCGAGCCGCCGACGAAGCCGCGCTGGCCGGGGAAGGCGGGGGTGGCGCCCTTGCGCACCACCCAGGCCTTGCCGGCGTCCCCGTGGTCCTCTTCCCAGGCGAAGTTGTGGTGGTTGTGGACGGTCTCGACGGCCTCGCCGCCGATCAGCTCCAGGACCTTGCCGACCACCCACTCGCGCCCGGCATAGGCATAGCGGCCGGCCAGGCGCATGGCGGCGAGATAGCGCCGGCCGATCTCGCTCTCGACGTGGAGCACGGTGGGCGGCACGTCGATGCCCTCCTTGCCGCCGGCCATCTGGAGGTAGCGCGTGGCCGCCTTGTGGCCGAAGCCGCGGCTGCCGAAATGGACGCCGATCCAGACCCTGTCCTCGGGGTCGGCGAAGAGATCGACATAGTGGTTGCCGGAGCCGATCGTGCCGAGCTGCTCGCCCGCCATCTGGCGGAGATCCTCGACGTCACCTTCCCGCCAGGCATCGGCATCGTCGAGGAGCGCGTGCTCGACCGTCTCCGCGTTGTTCCGGCCGATGCCGAAGGAGAGCGAGCGGGCGAGCCGATCGGCCAGGGCGTCGCGGTCGCCGAGGTCGGCCGTGGCGAGGTCGGTGCGCACGGCCATGTTGCCGCAGGCGATGTCGAAGCCGACGCCCGAGACCGAGACGTGCTCGCGATAGGCGATGACGCCGCCGACCGGCTGGGCATATCCCAGGTGGCCATCGGCGCAGATGGCCCCGCCGAGCACGCTGCCATAGGCGAGGCAGCGGTTCATCTGGGCCACCGTGCCGGCGTCGTGCTCGCCGACGACCACCGGTGCCGGCGCGGCCTCGCCCGGGTCGTGGACCACGCCGGCCGGCAGGGCTTTCCGGGCCTGGGCCCTGGCGTCGTCGATCTTCTTCCGCTCCGCCGCCAGCCAGGCGTCGCGCACGCGGTCGATGACCGGGCGCAGCTCGGCCGCCTCGGGCTCGGCCAAAGCGGCCAGGAGCGCGGCCTTGAACCACGGGCCGGGCTCGTAGCCCATCTCGATCAAGGTCTTGCCGTCGATCCTCGGCATGGCGGTTTCCAGGGATGTCCCGAAAGGGAACGTGTCCGGCCGGTCGTCGGCCTGATCTGATCTTGCCGGTCGGACGGGCGGCCACTAGGCTCCCGGCCAACCCGCTCGAGGGTCATCATAGGGGAGGTCAACGATGCTGGAAACGGCGCTGAAACTGGCACTGAAATCGACTCTGGCGGGCGGTGTGGCCGCCCTCGCGCTCCTGAGCTGGAGCGGGGCAGCCCAGGCCCAGGAGCGCTACACCTATCTGCACCATGCGACGCCGACCAATGTCTTCTGGCAGGCGGTGAAGAAGGGCATGGACGAGGCCTGCGGGCAGATCGAGGCCGACTGCCAGATGGTCTTCCTGCAGCAGGACGGCAATTTCCAGGAGCAGCTCAACAATCTGGAAGCGGTGATCGCCCAGGATCCCGACGGCATCATCATGACCTTCGCCGGCGGCAACATCTTCGACGAGGCCATCGACCGCGCCATGGAGGCCGGCATTCCGGTGCTGGCGTCGAATGTCGATCATCCCGACAAGACGCACCGGCTCTCCTTCACCGGCCAGGACCTCGAGCAGGCGGGCTACGACCTCGCCGCCGGCCTGGCGCCGCAGTTCCCCGCGGAGGGGCCGATCCATGTGCTGATCGGCATCTCCGGGCCGGGTCAGGTCTGGGCCGAGAGCCGGGGTGCCGGCATCGCGCGCTTCATGGACGACTACATCGCCGACAATCCCGGCCGCGAGATCACTTACGAGAAGATCGACAGCGGCCTCGATCTCGCCATCACCGGCCAGCGTGTCGCCGCCTATGTGCAGACCACGCCGACCACGGCCTATTTCGACGTCGGCTACTGGGCGGCCGGTGCCGCGGTCAGCTTGCGCGATCTCGGCAAGGAACCCGGCGAGGTGCTGCTCGCCTGCTTCGATCTCGTGCCGGTGGTGCTGGACGAGATGAAGACCGGCTACATCCAGCTCACCATCGACCAGCAGCCCTTCCTCCAGGGCTATGTGCCGATCCACCAGCTGCACATGATGAACAAGTACAAGCTCGGCGCCTATGACGCGAACACCGGCAAGGCGCTGGTCACACCCGACCAGGTGGACGCGCTGCTCGAGCTCTCGGCGCAGGGCATCCGCTGACCGCCATTGTCTGAACCATTCGCTCCGGGCCACCCGCGCGGTGGCCCGGAAGCCTTTTCGGGTGCCTGATGCAGTCGATCCTGAAGACCCTCCTGTCGCGGCCGGAGATCAGCGCGCTCGTCATGCTGGTGGTGGTCGTCGCCGGCTTCAGCTTCATGGCGCCGCAGTTCGCCTCCTACGGCAACACGCGCGTCCTGCTCTTCTCGCTGCCGGAGCTCGGCATCGTCGTGCTCGGCGTCGGCATCCTGATGATCGTCGGCGAGTTCGACCTCTCGGTCGGCTCGGTCTTCGCCCTCGTGCCGATGCTGATGGTCATCGCCATGGGGCGCTGGGGCGTGCCGCCGATCGTCGCCATGCTCATGGGCTTCGCCCTGGCGCTGGCGGTCGGCTACATCAACGGCTGGATCACGCTGACCTTCAACATCCCGAGCTTCGTCACGACGCTCGGCATGCTGTTCATGGCGCGCTCGCTGGCGACGGTGCTCTCGGGCGGGTTCCCGCCGCCCTTTCCGGCCAACCTCTCGACCGACCTCTTCGTCGCCGATCTCGGCCTCTTCCGGAGCTCGATGCTCTGGTTCGCCGGCTTCGCGCTGATCCTGGGCATCGTCCTGCACTTCTCCAATCTCGGCAACTGGATCTTCGCGACCGGCGGGCAGAGCCAGGCCGCCGCCGACATGGGCATCGACACGCGCAAGGTGAAGCTCTTCTGCTTCATGCTCTGCAGCTTCCTCGCGGGCTTCGCCGGGATGATCACCACGCTCCGGCTGCGCTCGGCCCTGCCGGCTCTGGGCGAGGGGCTGGAATTGCAGGCGATCGCGGCGGCGGTGATCGGCGGTGCCGCGCTCACCGGCGGCATCGGCTCGCTCGTCAGCATGCTCGTCGGCACGACGCTGATCCGGGTGATCGACAACGGCCTCGTCATGGCGCGCATCGACGCCAACTGGTTCCGCTTCGCCATCGGTGCGCTGACCATCGTCGCCGTCATCCTCAACACCTGGGTCCGGGCGCGGGCCCGGCGGATGAAGTGAGGAGGGGCGCATGACGGCCCGGCTCGAGGAGCATTTCCAGGCGACGGAGACCTTCGTCCGGCCGACCGCCGAAGCGCTCGTGCGCTGCGAGGGGCTGGAGAAGTGGTACGGCAGCGTGCATGCCCTGGCCGAGGTCGATTTTCATGCCGAGCCGGGCGAGATCGTCGGCCTCGTCGGCGACAACGGCGCCGGCAAGTCGACACTGATCAAGATCCTCTCAGGCGCACACCCGG
>Ga0116151_10001407_pt1 | contig 22451 bp, 10 predicted proteins | sample AD_UKC117_MetaG_FD_89893 | JGI IMG/M metagenome (GOLD analysis project Ga0116151, IMG submission 89893) | Active sludge microbial communities of municipal wastewater-treating anaerobic digesters from Hong Kong - AD_UKC117_MetaG | ecosystem: Engineered > Bioreactor > Anaerobic > Digestate... | reverse complement strand
GTAAGTATTTGTAATTGTGTAATTTATATACAGTTGCATTTATTGATTTTATAAAGTGTCATGGTTTTGGGGTCACAGGAAGATCCGTTCTGAAGATAATATAAGGACTTTCAACCACCGGACAACTTGGTCAAGGACTGAAACTACCTTTTTTTAAAAAAAATAGGTGACTAAGAAATCAAATCCTATGAAAAATTATACCTCGACAAACATATTACCCAAAGCAATAAATCCAAACTTAAGTATACGCCTACGTTCGTCTCTGATCCTCCTTGTTCTTATTGTCATCACCATTTGGCCTGAGAATGCAACAAGCCAAACTACTATGGCACATTTTGGATTAAATGACAATTTGATTGTTGACAATGATAATGTGAATGGAACCCCGACTGCTAACCAGAATGGTCTTAACTATGGAGATGGCTGGCCTGTCTGTGAAGGATCTGATTACCTCTATTGTAATGGAAGCAATGATTACCTGCAGATTAATTTGTCAACAACTGGATTTTCAACTATTTCAGTTTCTTGGCAACAAAGATACTCCACCTCCTGGGGAACCCACAGAGGGAGATGGATTATTCAGGGTGATTCAAATAATGACGGCATATATGAATTTCAAAAAACAGACAATCCCGCAACCACCAGCGCATGTGCAACTGTCACTGTTGACCTGCCAGCTTCATTTGATAACCAAAATGCAATAAGGCTAAGAATAGTATCAATTGTAACCAGTGGAGACTATTTGATTCTGGATGATGTTACTATTAGTGGGACAAAAGACATTTGGGCACCCTGTGCTTCCACTCTCATTTGGTCTGAATCTTTTAGTTACAATAATTTCTCCACATCCGGAAGTGGAACACCAACCGGATTGACCGCCTGGAGTACCGACGGTTATGATTGGGATGATAATGGAGTATATGTTTATAACTCCAGACTTAATGGGTATCATACAACAGAACCATATTCTGACAGAACGCAATGGTATATTGAAGCATCTGATCCTATTGAAATTGGAGGATATTCGGACGTTGAGATTGAAGTACAACTATTTGAAGAATCTGATTGTGAATCTGACGACTATGTCCAGGTACAATATAGTCTAAATGGAGGGAGTTGGACTAACTTTACTACCAACGGGATCATTTACAACGATTTCACAAATGCAGTAGCCAGACAAACTGGTCTTTCCGGCTCAACATTACAGCTTAGGATTATCTTTTTCAACAATTCCGAAGATTACTATGCTGATGATATAACAGTCAGTGGAATTCCTATAGTTACAGTTGATGATCCTACAGATTTGACAAAATCTGGAGGTGAACTAGTATCTGTAATCTTTACTGGGACCAATGCTACTCAGTTCTCCTGGACCAACAGCAATACTGCAATCGGACTGAGCGCTAGCGGTACAGGTAATATTTCATTTACTGCAGCTGATGTGAGTACTCCTCAAACCAGCACTATTACAGTCACGCCAAGTAATGGATCTTGCGGGGGCTCTCCTCAGACTTTTACTATTACTGTAAATCCAGCTTGCACACCTCCGGTAATCTCCTTACATCCTTCCACTACCCCCCAGACCAAGTGTTTGAACCAATCCTTTACTTCCCTTACCATATCTGCATCCGGAACCGGAATATCATATCAGTGGTATAGCAACACCTCTGCATCCACCTCCGGTGGAACTTCCCTGGGATCGGCAAACGGAGCACAGACAAATTCCTATACCCCACAGTCCAACGTCGCCGGTACCCTCTACTATTACTGCATTGTCACCGGAACCTGCGGCACCGTCACAAGTAACGTTTCCGGCGCTTTTGTAACCAATCCGGCCACTGCCATTACCTCGGAATCTCTCACCGGTCAAACCGTTTGTATCAACCAGCCCTTCTCTGCCATCTCCGTAACCACCAACGGCGTAGGACTCTCCTACCAGTGGTACAGCAACACCAATGCATCCACCTCCGGTGGAACTTCCCTGGGATCGGCAAACGGAGCACAGACAAATACATATACCCCACAGTCCAACGTCGCCGGTACTCTCTACTATTACTGCATTGTCACCGGAACTTGCGGCACCGTCACAAGTAACGTTTCCGGCGCTTTCATTGTGAATCCCTTAGCGACCGCGGATGCCGGTAATGCCTTGACTATGTGCCAGGGGGGTACTTCCACAGCTCTGGGAGGAACAATCGGTGGGAGTGCCACAGACGCTTCCTGGTCTTCTTCGGTCGGAGGATCTTTTAATTATCCTTCACCCGGTGATTTCGCAAACGCTACCTGGACACCCCCCGCAAGCTTCTACGGAGAGGCTGTATTAACCCTCATGACAACGGGCCCTTGTGCTTCGGTCACAGCGGACAAACAAGTTACCGTCCACCGGCTGCTTCCTGTGAGTGTTTCCATAACATCCTCTCCTTCAGGCCCCATCTGTTCTGGCTCCACTGTAAACTTCACCTCCACAGCAGTAAATGCCGGAACAACACCAGCCTTCCAGTGGAAAATCAACGGAATAGATGTTCCTGGTCCCCAGAATCAGACTTTCTCGAGTAACACACTCAATGACCACGATATCGTCACCTGCGTGGTCACCTCTTCCGAAACATGTACCACCGGAAATCCGGCAACCTCCAACCAGATTGTAATGGAGGTCAATCCCAATTTACCAGTCAGTGTCGCAATAAGTGCCACACCTGCAGGTCCGGTCTGTGACGGAACCTCGGTTACATTCACTGCAACTCCTTTAAACGGGGGCACTTCTCCCTCTTACCAATGGCAGTTGAATGACACCAACGTCGGCTCTAACAATCCTGTCTACATCAATTCAGCGCTCAAACAAGGCGACCAGATCACATGTATCGTCACAACTTCTGAAACCTGCCAAACCGGAAGTCCCGCAACTTCCAACACCATCATCATGGTGGTGAATCCCATTCTCCCCGTTTCCGTTTCCATAACAGCAAATCCATCCGGAGCAATTTGCGAAGGAACCCAGGTGACCTTTACCGCTTCCCCGGTCAATGGAGGCTCCTCTCCTGTTTATCAATGGAAACTCAACAGTATCAATGTGGGTTCGAACGCATCCACATATAACAATGCTTCCCTAAAACAGTGAGATGTCATTACCTGTGTCCTTACCTCCTCGGAGACTTGCCAATCAGGATCTCCGGCTACTTCAAATGCTTTAACCATGCAGGTGAATCCCATCCTGCCTGCAAGTGTTACCATATCTGCCTCCCCTGCCGGAACCATCTGCAGCGGAACAGAAGTAACCTTTACGGCCACACCTGTCAATGGAGGTACAACACCAACATACCAATGGTACAAGGGAGCTACCCTAATTTCAGGTGCAACAGGAGCTACCCTGGTCACATCTGATTTGGCCCATGGGGATATCGTTACCGTCAGGATGACTTCAAGTGAGCCATGTCCTTCCGGCAGTCCGGCCACTTCGAATCCCATTACGATGAATGTGACGGATAAACTCCCGGTATCGGTTTCCATAGCCCCTTCTGGCAATACCATTTGTGCAGGCACTTCTGTCACCTTCACCGCTACGGCAACCAATGGCGGAGCGACTCCTGTGTACCAATGGTATAAAAACTCCAGTCCGGTGGGCGCCAACAGTTCAACCTACACGACTAAGCCCTCCAATGGAGATCAGTATTATGTGGTGCTGACTTCATCGGAATCCTGCACTACCGGAAATCCTGCGACCTCACCAACTATCACGATGAATGTGAATGCTCTCCCTGTGGTGTCGGCGGGGCCCGATCTCTCCATTCCAAACGGGACCTCAACTCCAATCAGCGGAGCAACAGCAACTGGCAGCGGAACACTTACTTATGCATGGACACCCTCTGCAGCATTCGTTAGCGCTTCCCTGTTAAATCCTACTACAATCAACCTGAGTGTTACGGACCAGTATAGGCTGACGGTAACAGATGTTAATGGCTGTACCAACAGCGATGTGATGACCATAACCATAACCGGTCCTAGTTTGGCCGTAAATCCGGTGGCCTCTCCAACCGCTGTGTGCGCCGGCAGCCCTTCTCAGTTGACAGCCAATGCTTCCGGAGGATCCGGGACCTACACCTATTCCTGGACTTCCAATCCAGCCGGATTTACCAGTACAGAGGCCAATCCGACCGTAAATCCCACAGTAACCACGATGTATAGTCTGACGGTGAACGATGGGTACACCTCTGCTACTGGCGCCGTCACCATCACGGTTTATCCCCTTCCGACTGTCTCGGTAGATTCGCCAGAAATCTGTGCCAATGTTGGTTCAGCTACCATAACTGCGACTCCGGGGTCGGCCGGGTCCTACCAGTACACCTGGAGTGTTCCCGCAGGCGCTGCCAATCCCGGAAATGTGGCTTCTTTCAATGCCTCATTTGCAGGGAATTATTCCGTAGTCATTACCGATGCCAACCTTTGTAAAGGTACTGGGAGCGGAACCCTCACCATCCATCCCAACCCAACCGTCACGGTCAATTCCCCTGCCATCTGTGCCGGGTCAGGACCGGCCACCATTTCCGCCACACCTTCTCCCACAGGTACCTATTCCTACAGTTGGACCGTCCCGGCAGGTATGACTGATCCTGGCAATGTAAGCAGCTTCACCACCGATGTGGCGGGGGAATATACCGTGGAAATCACTGACGGAAAATCCTGTAAAGCCACTAGCACCGGCACCCTGACGGTCCATCCTGTTCCCACTGTGACCGTTTCTTCTGTCGAAATATGTGCCAGTGAAGGGGTGGCTTCTATTTCAGCAATCCCCTCTCCTGCAGGAACCTACACTTATGTTTGGACTGTGCCAGCTGGGGTGACCAATCCTGGCAATGTCCCAGGGTTCAACACGGCCATCGATGGAACTTACTCAGTAACCATAACCAACGCCAACGTTTGCACTGCAAGTGGTTCCGGAACGGTGACCATTAATGCCAATCCCACCGTCACGGTCAATTCACCTGTGATATGTGCCAGTACAGGATCTGCAACCATCACAGCTTCCCCCATGCCAGCCTCCGGCACCTATCATTACACCTGGACGGTTCCGTCAGGGGCATCAAATCCAGGAGATGTGGCGAGTTTTCAGGCTTCCGTGCCTGGCATCTACACCGTTTCCATCTCCGATGGGAAGAACTGTACTGCCAGCGCATCAGGTACCCTGACCATTCATGCCAATCCTACAGTGACCGTCAATTCTCCTTCCATTTGCCCTGATGGCAGTACTGCTGAGATGAAAGCCACGCCTTCTCCTGCCTCAGGCTCCTACACATACACATGGGTGGTCCCTTCCGGAGCACCAGATCCCGGAGGGGCAGCCAGTTTCAACACCAATGTACCTGGAAACTACACCGTAACGATTTCTGATGGGAACAGCTGTTCCGCCAGCGGTTCAGGAAACCTTACTCTTCATGCCCTTCCTGCCGCACCTGTTACGGGTGGAGATAAAACCATTTGCGCCAACCAGGAAATACCTGAAATAATGGTAACCGTCGGATCGGGAGAAACAGCCGACTGGTTTGATGCAGCTACCGGAGGAAACCTCCTGGCATCGGGTTCATTATCTTACAAACCAACTGCCGCAGGAACCTACTTTGCTCAGACACGAAATACAGTGACCAATTGTGTAAGTGACTCGCGCACTGCCGTTTCACTTACCATCCACCCACTTCCAACCGCGACCATCGATGGTACGGCAGCCATTTGCCAGGGAGGAACACCCGAACCTGTCATTACCCTTACCGGGAATGGAGGCACTGGTCCTTATGATTTTGTGTACAGGATCAACAGCGGTCCCTTCCTGAATTCGACCGGGAACAACCAGACTACATTAACCGCTCCCTCCAGCGTTGCGGGTACTTTCATTTACCATTTGACCAGCGTCACCGATCACAACAACTGTGTCAGCTCCATTACCAATCAGACAGCGACCATTACGGTGCATAGTCTGCCCCAGCCCCCCGTTGCGGTCGACAGGGAGTTCTGCTTTGATGGGGCATCTCACTCGGCCTCGGCGACCCCTGCTGCCGGAGAAAGTGTGGTATGGTACGATGCCCCTGTCAATGGGAACGTAACCTCTGCCCCCACAGCCTCTGCCGTGGGGAGCTATTCTGCCTATGCAGCCGCCAGAACAGACGCCACGGGGTGCGAAAGTCCTTCCCGAAACCTGGTGACCCTGACCATACATCCCCTTCCAACAGTTAATGCTATTGACAACCAGGTAGTGTGTAATACAGATGTCATAGCCGAGATACCCGTTACAGGACCCGTAAGTGAAACTGCTTTCACCTGGACCAATTCCCATCCCGGAATAGGTCTGCAAGCCAGTGGGAGTGGAAATATTCCAACCTTCACTGCCATAAACACCGGTACAACACCAGTCACTGCAACTATTGCAATTACACCTGTGGCTAATAATTGCTCTGGCACCATTCTGACCTTCACCATTACAGTCAACCCCACCCCGATCGCTGACCAGCCTGCCCCAGTGACCGTTTGTAATGACGTGACAATTCCTGCCCTGACCTTGTCAGGGAATATTACGGGAGCCTCATATGCATGGACGAACGACAACACCTCCATTGGATTGCCGGCCAACGGAACCAATTCCATCCCATCTTTTAAAGCGATCAATACAGGCAATACGGCTGCTCAGGCAAATATCACCATCACACCATCTTTCACTCAAGGAGGAGTAACTTGTACCGGAGAACCAAAAACCTATACCATTACTGTTCTTCCTACCCCAACTGCCGTTGTTCCCATCGAAATGACTCTATGTCATGGCATTGCCACTACTCCGTATCCTCTTACAGGGACACCGACAGACGTCTCATTTAACATAACAGGGGGAAGCGCTATCGGATTATCGGATCAGACAGGCGTAAAAGAGATACCATCCTTTATTCCTGTGGCCGGAAATGCCTTGATCACAGTGACTCCTGTAAGCAATGGTTGTACAGGTACACATGGAATGTTTAACTTGGTAGTCAGACCCACACCTTCTGCTACCATTTCCGGGGGTACGACGGTATGCCAGAATGCACCCGCACCTAACCTGGTGGTTTCCAATCCAACTCCTTATCATGTAAAGGTCACTTACACCATCAACGGAACTGTCAGCTCCAGTATAAATATCAACGGTAATGGAAATGCCAGCATTTCAGTACCCACTGCCCAGGCAGGAACATTTAATTATCAATTAACAGAAATCCAATACCTTGATGAGCCTTTTTGTACCAATATTACCCTTACCGGATCTGCTTCCGTGGTTGTCAACGCATTACCCAATACGACCATAACTGGACCATTAAATGCCTGTGCCGGATCCGGTAATTATGTCTATTCTACTGAGGCAGGTATGAACGACTATGTATGGACGGTTTCCTCAGGGGGAGTCATCGCCAGCGGAGGTACTTCTACTGACAATACAATAACTATCACATGGAATACAGCAGGAATTCAAACGGTAAGTGTCCGGTACAGCACACCCCAAGGATGTGCTTCGGCATCACCTGCCAGTCAGCAAGTAACTGTCAGCTCATTGCCTGTTCCGACCCTGACCGGTTTAGTTAATGTATGCAAGGGTGCTACCGGTATTACTTATGCCACTCAGGCCGGTATGACCAATTATACCTGGGCAGTTTCCTCAGGGGGAACCATCACTTCAGGAGGTGGGAGCAGTAATAATTCTGTAACCATAACCTGGCATACAGAAGGGATCCAAAATGTCTCCGTTAACTTCACCAACAGTAACGGCTGTACAGCTTCAACACCGACAGTGGTCAATGTGACCGTAAATAACCTGGCCGTTCCAACCCTTTCAGGCCCTACAGAAGTCTGCGCCGGAACCTCCGGGCATGTTTACACCACAGAAGCGGGGATGTCTAATTACAGTTGGACAGTTTCAGCAGGTGGATCCATTACTGCAGGGAACAACTCAACGAGCAATTCAATCACCGTTAAATGGAATACCTCAGGAGCGCAAACGGTAAGTGTTAACTATGCCAATGCCTCAGGCTGTGCTGCATCAGGAGCGACGCTTTACAATGTGACAGTGAATGCTCTGCCCGTGCCCACCATCTCGGGCGATGCACTGGCATGCGGGGGATCTTCCGTGATCTATACCACAGAACTGGGAATGTCCAACTACCAATGGACGGTTTCGGCTGGAGGGGCTATTGTTTCGGGAGGGACGCCATCTGACCCTTCCATGACTGTTTTATGGAGTGGTTCAGGAGCACAGAGTGTCAGTGTAGGATATACCAATTCCAATGGTTGCCAATCTTCAAGTCCTACTGTTAAAAACATTACTGTATCTGCCGAAGCGCAAGCAACCCTGACCGGAGTTACCGAGGTATGCCAGGGAAGTACAGGTCGGGTTTATACAACGCAGACTGGTATGACCAATTATGTGTGGTCCATCCCTGCCGGGGCCACAGTCACAGCGGGTGGAACCTCCTCAAGCAATAGTGTCACCATTACCTGGATTGGGTCAGGTGCACAAGCAATTAGTGTTTACTACACCAGTACCAACGGATGCCGTTCTACAACAGCCACCGCGACCGTTAACGTAAATCCATTGCCCGTTCCTGTGATCACAGGGGACAACGAAGTATGTGCTGGTGATGCGGGCTTGTTATACACCACAGAATCTGGAATGTCCAATTATGTGTGGACCATTTCTACAGGCGGGACAATCACTTCAGGAGGAGGAACCACAGACAATTCCGCCACAGTAACCTGGAACACACCTGGTTCACAGCAAATAAGTGTACGCTATACCAACGCATCGGGGTGTGTTGCAACAGCATCAACGGTTTACCCTGTTGTAGTCCATCCACTCCCTCTGGTATCCTGTCCGGGTGACTTTAAGGTTTGTCATAATGCAGCTCCATTTACTTTAACAGGGGCAGCCCCAGCAGGTGGAAGCTATTCAGGACCCGGAGTCAATGCAGGCGTATTTAATCCGGCAACTGCCGGGACAGGGACTCACATTATCACTTACACATACAGCGGAACTTGTATTAACACCTGCACCTTTAATATCACCGTCGACCCTGCTCCTGTTGGATCCAATATTACGACATCAGTATGTTCGGAATCAGAACTCTCTTTCGATCTTCAGAGCGCCATAACAAATGGCATAGCCTGTAATTTTACCTGGACTTACACCGACAATTCAAACGTTACCGGAGAATCCAACGGTAGCGGTGACTACCTTGTACAATCCCTAGTTAACAACTCTTATACCATTGCAAGAGATGTAACCTATACGGTTACCCCTATCAGTGAGGAGAGCAATTGTCCTGGATCTCCCTTTACAGTGACCGTTACAGTCAATCCTGTACTTGCACCGGTGAACATCAGTTGGAATTCCAACTACAATCAGGATGTATTTGAAGTTTGTGCCGGTGGATCCGTTCTTAATGACAACGACTTGGATATCATACCAACACCTGCAAACGGAGCCTTCAATGGACAGAATCCCCGGTGGGAGTATTCATACTCAACGGATGGTCCATGGATACCAGTTCCGGGAAATTGGTATGGAGGTAATTATCAATTTATTATATCTACCGAACTGATCAGCGAAATCGGGGATTACTATTTCAGGTTTGCCCGGACCAACAGCTATGGGTGTACTTCCAGCAGCGACATCATTGAATTACACGTCATCTCTACTATGGTTGTTGAAGCGGGTGGTCCCGATTATGTATGTTCTTCAACCTACCAGACTCCTTACACATTAGCAGGATCTTACGTGGGAGGGATTTCATCCACACCAAAAACAGGGACATGGACTAGCAACAATGGGGGTACCTTTGTTCAAAATCTGTCAAATCCTTCTGAGGCCACATTCACACCTCCGAATAATTTCGTTGGAGAGATTACGCTTACCCTCACTACCAACGATCCAGGAGGCGAATGCGAACCTCTGACCGACACCCGAATTGTCAGGGTACTTCCAGCCGGTGCTTTCCAGGGGTGTCAGGCACCTGACACATGGCCTCTGACAAATACCAATGCAAATGGCTCCACAACAATTAATTGTGGAATTGAGTTGACCGGAGGGGATAATTCCTCCGGAAGTCAAGGATCTACGGCCATCTCCCATTGCTCGGGATCTGGTACGTTTTCCTTTGACTGGAGTTTTTCTTCACCCACAAACAACCTGGTTTGGCACTCCGAAGATCAACAAAGCGGATCCAGGGCAACCACCAGGTCTTTGGTAGTGCCAATACCCACAAACCTCGAGATTGGAGATCTTATCATTATTACCCTACATTACAGATATGGACAGGTTAATATCAATTCCCCCTCAGGATTCACCCGCATAAGACTGGACAATAATGATTACGTCGCGGTTGCCACCTATTACAAAATCGCAGAAGCATCTGACCTTTCGGTGACCAATTATACCTTTACCAGTTCTTCAGATCTTCAGTCAGATTCCAGGATTTATTCAAGCAGGGTGACTGGTCACAATCCGTTAAGTCCCATTGGCAACAGTTCTGGAAACTCAAGGTCCCTTGAATCAATTCCAAACAATTGGAGTATTACCATACCTTCTGTAAACTACACAAGTGCAAATTCAATGTTAGTAGCGGCGGTCTCTGTAGCAGCATCTCCGCTCTATCCTAACTCTCCCAGTGGGATGACTCCAGTTTATTACAACAATGCCAGAACCGCGGTTCGTGTGGCCAATCAACTCCTAACTTCTTCAGGATCAACTGGTGACCGTGCATTCACCTGGCCAAGATATAACAATGTAAATGAATATTCTTTCAGAGTGGCTGCGCAGATGTTTATCATCAATCCTATGACCAATCCAGATGTAGATGCTGCCTACTATACAGTCAACGGAGCTCAAACTCTTTTGTCAAATAGCGATGACTCAGAAGGTCACGTAAGTATCCCGGTGAACAGCAAAGACAACATCGGATTTATGGTAACCACCCAACGGAATACAGGAGGACCAGGGATTCTGAATATCTACAACCTTACTGTTCCCAATGACATTCCTGTAGCAACAGGATTAACGGCCATCACCATTCCCGACTGTCAGGATCCTGCATACACGCCTGTGTTCCAGCCCCCCACAGCCCTTGATGACTGCGGAACGCTCACCACGCAAACAACCGACAGTGGTGTCACGGAAAATGATTGCTCTCGGTCACAGTCCCGAACCTGGGTGTTTGTGGACAACTGCGGTGCCGCCAGTACACCCTTCGTCCAAACGGCCACATGGACGGTAGCCTTGCCATTCTCGGTGACCTGCCCACCAGACCCCCATCTTCCGCCTTGTAGTAATTCAACCGCCATTGAAACGGCCTACAATACCTGGAAAGCGGGATTTACCCACACGGGAGGCTGTAACGTGACAACCAACATCAACGAAATTCCGCCGCTCACCGACCTCTCCTGCGGTGGTCAGCTTGTCTTCGATTTTATCGCCACCGACCTGTGTGGAAGAACCCGGACCTGCTCCTCCACATTTACCGTGGATCCGCCTTCTGATTTGACTCTGACCTATCCGACAGATCCTCTCCTGCCTGCATGCTCCACCCAGGCTGAGATAGAAACCGCTTACAACACATGGAAAAGTGGATTCAGTTTCAGTGGCGGCTGTACCGGTGTAACATCCAACCTTGCTTCGATACCTGCACTGCCTGAAAACACAGGCTGTGGATTCACTCTTGAATTCGACTTCACCGCCGAATACCGGACTCCCAATTGTGTCTTCTCGGTAAACCATATGAGTACTTTCACTGTGGAGGCACCCGTTGAACTAAAGGTGACCGTGCCAAATGATGTGAGCCTTTCTTCCTGCAGTACAACCAGTGACATCCAAACCGCATACGACACCTGGAAATCTGGATTCTTTGCCACGGGAGGGTGCAATCCGACGACCAACATCGGATCGATACCTGCCCTTGGAAGCATCGCTTGCGGAGGAACCATCTCATTTACATATACCGCTGATAATCCAGCCGGAACATGCACCAGCCATGCCGAAGCGACTTCCACCTTCACCATCGGACAAGCCTCCCCCATCTCGGTGACCTGTCCGGCCGATCCCAATATTCCGGCTTGTACCGATGAAACGACCATCGCCAACGCCTACAACACCTGGGTGAATGGATTCAAGGCAACCGGAGGCTGCCAGGTCACTACAAACATAGCCGATGTTCCTCCTCTGGGTGATATCACCTGCGGGGGGCAACTCTCCTTCACGTTCCGCGCTGCAAATGGACCCGACAGATGTGCCGGCCAGGAAGAATGTACTGCTACCTTTACCGTTGGACACACCTCCACGTTAACGGTCAACGCTCCTCCATCCGAATCGGTGACCGGCTGTGCCAATGATCCTGCAGTCATGACCGCCTTCAATACCTGGTTGAGCCAGTTCAGCCATTCCGGAGGATGCCAAACCACAGCCACTGACCTGACAGGCTATAAGTTGCCTGACCTCTGTAGCGGCACCATTAATGTAACCTATACGGTCAGTGACCGGTGCGGCCAAAGCAAAAGCGCCACTTCCTCATTTACCGTAACACCTGCTGCGTTGACTGCAATTTGCCCAGGTAATTACACGGTTGATGGCTGTAAAACACAAACAGAGATCAATGCAGAATTTTCAACCTGGCTTGCTGGATTCAGCTACACAGGTGGATGTAATGTCACCGCCACCAATCTCTCAGGGTTGACGCCTCCCGATGCCCTGGGCGACACCATCTACGTGGAATACAATATTTCCGATGCCTGTGGCCAGGTGGACCATTGTGCAGCCTCCTTTATCACCCCATATTGTGCCCTCCATTTCAGAACGGTCACCAGCGGCAACTGGAAAACTCCTTCCATCTGGATAACCAGTCCCGACGAAAATGCCTGGAGCACCACCAACAAAACGCCCGACTGGAAAAATTCCAAATCCATCAGGGTCATGGATGGCCATACCATCACAGTCAGCGACTTCATCCCAGTGGACCGAACCATCATCAATCCCGGTGGAGCCGTGACCATTGACCTGTCAGGAGGAGCCCTCCGGAATGTGGTCGAAACAGCTGACGGCCATACTGAATTTATCATTGAATCCTCTCCTGATCCCACTTCAGGGGGTAACGGCTCAGGCTCTTTGATCGCCCTGGGTGATTTCCTTGGAAAACTGACCTACAACCGGCAGATGCGACCCGATGATTACCACTACTTCTCCTCTCCTGTCGGGGGATTGAAAATCTCCGACTTCTTTGCCCTGAATTCAGGGAAGGTGGATGGCATCTGGAGCTGGAGCGAACCTGCCCAGGATTGGAATGACCTGACCTCCTCTTCCGATCCTTTCCAAAGCGGTAAAGGATACAATCTGGGATACCAGGGAGGGGACGGGAAATATGCATTCCCCGGGACGGTGGTTAGATCCGCCTCTGTCCTGGTCTCCTCACCGTTCATCACCGGAGCCACGGCAGGCATTGACCGGCCAGCCTATGACAACCTGGAACTCGTTTCGGGCCGCGATTATGGCGCCGGAGGTTGGAACCTCCTGGGCAATCCCTTCACCTCAGCCATGGATGCGAATACATTCATCACAAAAAATGCCGCTACCTTATCCTTTGATCCGAACTACCAGGCCATCTACCTCTACGCCGGTGATGAAGGAACAGAAGGGATCTATTATTGGATTGGTGTGGATGGCGGGGACTGGACAGATTCCCAAAACAGCTCCACCAACATCCAGGCCGGTCAGGGATTCTTCGTTCTGGCACGCAACAACGCGGTTTCCTTCACCTTCGACAACTCCATGCAGCTCCACGACACCGACGTGAAACTGAAGTCCACCCGACAGCCTTCCTGGCCAGGATTGCGCCTGACCGCCCAAAGTGGAGGACAGTCCATGTCCACCATAGTTATCTTTAATGATGACATGTCCACCGGCCTCGACCCGGGATACGATATCGGATTGCTCAGCAGCGGCCGGAACGTGGAAATCTATACTGCCCTGGTCAAAGACAACGGCTTTGAATTTGCCCGTCAGGCCCTTCCTCTGGCAGGGTACGAAAATAACATCATCCCCGTGGGAGTTGACGCCCCCAACGGTGGTACCGTTACCTTCTCCGCCTACATGGTGCCCATCGAAAACGGCACCTTCTGGCTGGAAGACCGGACAGCCGGATTAATCACAGACCTTGGAAGAGAAAACTACACCGTGGCCCTGCCCAAAAATACCCTGGGTACCGGCCGGTTCTTTATCCATGCCTCCCCGCTCACTTCCACCGAAAGAGTCATCCTCCGTAATGACCTGACCGTCAGAATATGGACTTCCAACCAGAAGGTCTATATCGAAGGAGAGGTGAGTGCAAAAGCCAAAGCTTCCGTCTATGACATGCTGGGAAGAAAAATCTACGAATCCCGGTTGCAGGATGAAAGATACAACACCATTGAACTGCCTTCCGTGGTCAAAGGGGTGTACATGGTCAGAGTGGACGACGGTGCCAGAACAACTACCCGGAAAGTGGTCTTTTAGACAGGAATTTATTCCATTTCTTAACCATCAGCCGGCGTGACGCAGGTTGAAACAGGCTGCGCAGGGCCAACCCTGCCAGGTAAACAGGTCTGTATGCCAGCTTAAAGTAGAACCGGCTCATCCAGGAATGGTTCATGATGAAAAGCTCTCTTTTTAAGTATCTTCCATCAGAAGAGTCTGTCGCAGCCTTCTGAAGGGGTGATGGGCTGATGACTTTTCCGGTACACCTGGCATAACGCATATACTTCCGGCTAGAACCGGCATGACTGACATCCTCCGGCAAGGGCCTGCGTTTCCGGGAGAGAAGATAAAAATCATACATGCCCCGCAAAGTCCCCATAGTGCCCAGCTTTCCCCGGGTGTGGTGCATCTCATGGAAATAATGAAGGAGCTGCTGGTGCTGCAACGAAAGAACACTTGCCCCGGTATCCCCTGCCTTCATACAATGGCTGAAAGCTTCTTCCGGCAACAAATGACTGGCAAAATCCCCGTGTAACGGACTCCGGTGTACCTCCACAGGAACCTCCTTCGCAGGATGATGAAACGGGGGCAGATGCCGGTGCGCACCGTAATCCCCTTCGGCCCCCCCCGCCATAGCCTCGTAACCCATTTCCAGGAGAACCGCCTGCACCCTTTCTTCATCCTCACCCCTCACAAGCATATCTATATCGGTCATCACCCGCTCCCCGGAATCTTTATATAATCCCTGCAACAGATATCCTGCCCCTTTCAGAAAAACCACCGGAATAGCAACCATCTGAAAAGCCTGCGCCAGATCTTTCACCTGCTCCATAATGCCGGCGTTCTTTTCGGTGTTGAAGGCATAAGCCTGCTTTAGCAATGAGGTGATCCCCTCAGGCAACACCGGCAGTACCTGGTGTCTTTCAAAAATCGCATAGAGCGCCGGAAGCAGACTGTGGCTGATGGCGACCTCCAACAATTCCTTTAACGGCAAAGAAGTCATCTCCTGCCTTACCTGCCCGGCGATGCCGGGATTCTCATCCAGCGACAGGCACTTTCCAAGAAAAAGAAAGATATCCGCTTTCTTCATGCAAACCGATTCTTATGCAAATATAACCTCCAAAAGGGTTATTTTTGAATCCATCTTATTCTTGCCAGATAATGCCTTATAACTTGCAGCCGTCCTTCTATTCTCTTCCGGGGGTCACCATCAGGGTGGTGGACCATTGCCGCAAGGTAAACACCCCTTTTTTCGTCAATGACAAATGGCGGATCCATCCCGAAGAATTTGAAATGATCGCCGACGGTGTCGCCTCTTTCTATGCTGCGCGTGGCACTGAACTGGATATATGCCCGGTACCAGGAGCTGATCCGGACATGATTAACCTCTACCTGTACGGTGATGTGCTGGCAGCTTTGCTTCACCAACGCAGAATCATCAACTTCCACGCCAGCAGCTTCATCCACAATGAAAGGGGCATCATGGTCCTGGGGGAAACCGGCGCCGGGAAATCCTCCATGGCCGCCGCTTTTTCCCTTCAGGGCGCCCGTTTTCTCTCCGACGACCTTACACCCGTGCTCTTCGATGACGACCGCCCCCTTATATGGCCGGTCTATAAAACCATCAAGCTCCGTGAGGAAACCATCTGCCAGTTGAAAATCGACCGCCGGAAAACCCGCCGGAAAGATCCCCTCAGCGGCAAGTCTTACTTTCCGGTGGTCCACGCTGGGGTGAAAACCTGGCCTCTGCAATTTGTACTTCTTCTGGAAATAGGGGATGTGCCCCAACCCGTTTTCTCCCTGCCCGGGCCCATGCAGGCCTTCTCCCTGCTGCGAAGCCAGGTCTGTTCCTGGGAAATGCTCCGTGGCATGCCCGGTACCGAAGAGGAATACCTGCACCAGCTCATCCATATCCTCAGCCATGTGAAGGTCATCAGAGTAGTGAGACCTGAACGGATTCCCGTTGCCACCTTACATTCCGAAATTGAATCCTTCCTGAAGCCATGAAATATCCATTTAAAAAAGGGAGGAAGTTTATGACGCTTCCGTTGCGTCTCCGCTGGCTGACCGCTGAGGCTTGCCTTGAGTTGACAGTAGGCGGACTCTTTTTAAGGCTGCTCTCCTTCGAGAGGATCACGCGTATTTATGCGAACCCGGAATCAGCCCCGTCCCTGCACAATGACAAGCTGCCATGGGAGGTCAAAACCGCCCTCCGGTATGCCGGCCATCTCCTCCCCTGGAAAAGCAAATGCCTGGTCCGTGCCCTGGCCGCCCGGAAAATGCTCGCACGCCGTAAATTTCCCTCTACCCTTTCCCTGGGGGTCCTCCGCCCCGGAAACCACAAAACCGCTGCCCACGCCTGGCTGACCGCCGGCAACCTGGAAGTGGTCGAAAAAAACGGGGAGTGGACTGAACTCTTTTCTTTTTGATGAACTTATTTTCTTTTTAACACCATTTTCCGGAAGCTTTCCCGTTTTAATAACTAATTTTGTATGGTGGTATAAGGGAATTACAGATTGTTTTCGTGTAGCCTCTGAATAATGTTAATATGTTGAAAAACAACAATAAAAAAGCGTGGGTAAAACCTGAAGTCCAGGCCATGAACATCAGCCGGGATACCTTCAGCGGCACCGGGATGGGTGCCGAAAGGGCAGGAAAAGGCGGCCCCCCCAAGAAAAAAGGGAGCCGTGTGGTCTGACGTTTCAAGACGGCCTTCCTGCCGGCCATTGCATCTACTCCAGGCGCTGTAATCATTCCCCTACTTTTTCGTAACTTGCTCCCTTCTTCCTGATATATTAAACTTTCCGGACTTATGATCCTGGGGGCGCTCTCCTTTTCAAACCAATCAGAACCAGACGTTGTGGTCCAACGCCTGGAGAGTGCTTTAAAAGAGTTATGTGGTCCCTGTGAGAAAGCTGGCAAGGTGGACTCCCCTCCGGAAACCACCCTTAATCCCTGCCGACAGACGGAAGTTTGTTTTCACCCGGTCACAGCCAAAGGGTTCAGTGGGGGCTTCATTACCCACCCCCGGCTGCCCGCCACGCCCGGCGATTGCCTTTGCACTTCTCCTTCCGGTGACATCCTGGTCCTTTTCTCCGGGAACATCTATAATCCCGGGGAACTCCTCACTCCTTATCCAAACGGTACTTTTCCGCCGTCCGGAGAACAAAATCCAGGATCCCTGGCAAGCCAGCATTCTCAGCCCATAGATCAAACTCCTTCAGGGATTTCACCCATCCATTCGCTGTGGCCCGATCCAACCGACAATATTCCTGCCCTGATCGCCCGGGCATTCGGGGCTGAAGGACCTTCCTTCGTCAGTCGCCTCAACGGGGATTTCGCCCTCTTCATCCTCCTTCCCGGCCAAAAGGAAGCTTACCTCTTCCGTGACCATGTGGGCATCCGGCCCCTGGCCTGGCATTATCGCCACCAAACCCTGGCCTTCTCCTCCGACATCCTCAGCCTCTCCCGTGCCATGGAACCAGAGGGCCCGCCAACGGAGGATTTCCTGCTCGGCTATTTCAAGTATACCAACCTGCAAAGAGGACCCACCCCCGGAGTAAAAAAACTCCCCCCGGGATATTACCTCCGCTTCACAGAAAGTGGTCCGGAGACCATCCGCTACTGGTACCCCGAATCCGTTAAAACCGACCACTCCCTTACCCGGGAGAAATTGCTGGCCGACTTGAAGGCTCTGGTCAGCGATGCCGTGGCCATACGCTGTAACAGGCGTTACACCGCCGGGGCACATGTCAGCAGCGGGATCGACTCGGCTGTGGTGGCCGCCCTGGCACGCCCCCGCTATGTCCACCAGGAAAGCTTTCACGGCTTCTCCTGGTCGCCCGAAAGCTGTGACGCCTCCTCCCTCCCCTTCGACGAACGGGAGATTATCCGTCGCCTCTGCCAAAGCCTGCGTATCCAGCCGGTATTCCTACCCTCCGATTCCGGCGCATTCCTGGAGACCATCCGACGTTTCTGCAACAACCAGGGCTACTTCAACGAAGCCATGGTCCTGCAGCTGGCACAACAACACGGAACCAACCTCCTTTTCAGCGGCTGGGGAGGCGATGAGTTCATCAGCACCGGTGACCGCGGCATCGACAGCGACCTCCTCTTCCGGGGCCATTGGAGACTGTTTTTTCGCCGGAATCCCCTCTTCCCGCTGAAAAGCTTCCTGCGCAACCAGCTCAGTTATATTCTCCTCCCCGCCCTGGGAATCCTGGAACGGGGCACCGCCAGAGGATTCCAAGAAGAGGCCCGGTACCTTAAAAAGCCCTTCCGGAAAAGCCATCCCAAAGCCCTTCGCAATTTCTACTTCTATGCCTCGCGGCGGCAACTCCACCTCCGCCTGCTCAGCCATGGATTTCTCCAGGAAAGGTGTGAGAGCTGGGCCATCGACGGCTTCCGCCATGGCGTGGAATACCGTTATCCCCTTCTCGACCGGCGGATCATCGAATATATGCTGAAAGTCCCCTCGGAACTGCTGGCCCAATTTCCCCACTTCAGGCCTCTCCTGCGCGAAATAGCCCCGTCAAACCTCACGGAAGAGGTACGCTGGCACTGGGAGAAAACCGACCCTGCCGCCATGGCCCGCGAAAGGGAGCTTTTCCGGGAGGCGGCCCTGCGCCTTATGGAGATAGCCCCCACCTGGAAAAGCAATCCTGCGCTGCACTGCTTTGACTTCGACCTCCTGGAAAAGGACATCGCCCTCTGCCGCCATGACCCTGATCACCCCCGCTTCCGCATCCTGGCCCGCACCCTCGTTTACCTCAGGGGAATTCATGAATGCACCCTCCAAATGACCGGCACGGAATGTTCCCATGATGATTAACTTTGCCTTCTCATGTCCAATCCAGAAAAATACAACCTGCCGGCAGCTCCCCCCAGTGAACAGGAGGTGTGCGTGGCCTGCGGATTCTGCTGCGACGGTACCCTCTTCCTCCACGCCTGCCTGCAGCCCGGGGAGAGAGGCCATCTTCCCCCGAAAATCGAAGAAAACAGCTATGCGGAAAATGGCGAGGAGTTCTTCCGCCTGCCCTGCCTTTACTTCCGCGGAAAATGCACCATCTACGACCAGCCCCGGGCCGACGTGTGCGGATCATTCCGCTGCGAACTGCTCCACGCCATGGAAAAGGGGACCATCTCCAAAACAGAAGCCCTCGGCATGGTCGCCCGGGCACACACCATGCGCCATGAACTCCTCGGGGAATTCTGCCGCATGACCGCGTTCACCGGCACCCCCAACCTGCGGCAAGTACTCCTTGACCTGGGAAAATGGAGAAAATCCCTTGCTGAAGACGACCCCCGGACCCTGGAGGCCGACCTCCTGATGGCCCGCATCAATATCCTCGAAACTCTGCTCATTAAACATTTCCACCCGGCTTCGGAATTTCAAAACATGATGGTACCTTCGCAGAATCATCCTAAAATCTGAACAATGACGAAATATCTCCGCAACAGCAAAACGATATCCGGACGGCTACACGACGAACTGGTCATGATGGACATCTCCCTGGGAAAATACTTCTCCCTGAACGCCACCGCCACCACCATCTGGGAACTGCTCGAAAATCCCATGACCCGCGAAGAGGTCTGCTTCTCCCTCATGGAAAAATACGAGGTCGGCCCCCGACAGTGCGCCAGGGAAGTGGGAGAACACCTCCGGGAAATGACCAATATCGGCCTGATCCTTACCGTAGAAGAGGAGGATTGATCCCCTTCCCGAAACCTGCTCCTCACCCGCACCATGGTGACTCACAATGGACATACGCCTTTCCCGGAACAGCTCTCCCTGATGGCCAAAACCCTCAGGCTGATGCTGCAACACCACCCCTGGAAACTGGTGCGCATCCTGTTGCTTACCGGAATACTCGGTGTCTCCGGGGGATTCTCCATCCTCCTGCTCATCCCCCTGCTCCGGCTCCTCAACCTGCAAAGCGGCGATGCACCCGACGGCTTCGCCCTCTGGTTGCAACAACTGGCGGAACGCACCGGCATGGAACTCTCCATCGGAAACATCCTGTTGCTCTTCGTCCTCATCCTGGCCCTCAACGCCCTGCTCCGCTTCCGGAAATCCATGACCGAAGCCAGGTACCAGCAAACATTTATAAGCGACTACAGACGACAACTCTTCGGCAAGGTCCTCCGGGCCGAATGGAGCACCCTCCACACCAAAAGCAAAACCAACCACATCCAGGTCCTTACCGTCGAAGTCCCCAACCTGGCCGAATATATCTTCTATCTCCTCCGCCTCCTCACCTCCCTGGTCATCACCCTGGCCTATATCGCCTATGCCCTGGCCATCTCCCCTCTATACACCCTCCTGATCCTGGCCACAGGAGGCATCCTCTTCTTCCTCCTCCGGAAATTCCTGGCTAAAGCCTTCCGCCTCGGGGAAGGTTATGTCTCCTCCTATAACCATCTCCTCAAATATATCGACGACTTCTGGCAAACGGTCAAAATCGCCAAAGTCCACAGCTCCGAGGATTTCTACTCCCGGAAGTTCGACCAGGCCAGCTCCTCGCTCCTCGACCTGGAATACGGAATGCAGAAGAATTATGCCCTTCCCCGTCTGATCTACTCCATCGCCGGTATCGCCGTCCTGGCCCTGGTGATCTACCTGGGGTTTTCCATGGGACAAATCCCCCTGGCCTCCCTTTTCGTCCTGATCCTCCTCTTCTCTAAGATCTTCCCCCAGTTCACGGGCCTGATCACCGATATCCACATGATCATCTCCAACCTCCCCTCGGTGCAGATGGTGTTCCGTCTCGACGATGAATTCCGCGAAACAGCAGGATCCCCAGCTCCCACCGGAGCATCCTTCTCCTTCTCCCGGGAAATCCTCCTCGACCGAATCTCCTTCGGATACCCTGGCGCTGAACCACTCTTCCGGAATTTCTCAGCCGTCATTCCCTGCCGCCAGATCACCGGCATCATGGGGGAATCGGGACTGGGCAAGACTACCCTTATTGACCTGATCGCCGGACTGCAGAAGCCCCAGGATGGAAGCATCTCCGTCGACGGTAGGCCCTTGAATGACGACGCGTTGCCTTCCTGGAAAAACGGCATCGGCTACCTCCCCCAGGACAACTTTTTCATTGATGGCACCTTCCGCGAAAACCTGGTATGGGATACCGCCCATCCTATCCCCGACGAGGAAATCTGGAACCTCCTGGAACAGGTCAACGCCGCACACCTGGTGAAAAGATATCCCGGAGGCCTCGATGCTATGGTGGTGAATTTTCCCTTCACTTTCTCGGGAGGGGAACGCCAACGCCTCGCACTGGCCCGCGTCCTCCTGCGCAATCCACGCCTGCTCCTCCTTGACGAGGCCACCTCTTCCCTCGACAGCGACAACGAACAACAGATCATGGAGGTCATCGCTCAACTCAAAAACAGGGTCACCATCCTCTTCGTCACCCACCGCACCTCCCTCCTCCCCTGGTTCGACCAGGTCATCAGGCTTTAGGAAGACCACGGATACTAGTAAGTCACGGAGACGGTATTGGAGCATCCATTTATGTCACACACCTGGTAGGTATAGGTGCCCCTCCGGGTGAGGTTATTGGTATAGCTGGTCCCCGAAACAGTGGCAAGGGTGGAGCCATTGCGCTTTACTGTGTAGTTGGGTGTTCCTCCGGTCCATTTCAGGGTGACCCGCTTATAGAACCAGTAATTCGTCGTAGTATAAGTCAGGACAATGTCAGAGACAGGCGGATCCGTGACGGCCACTACCTGTGAGGTGGTTCCCGTTTTCCCGCCATTATCGGTCACCGTCAGTGCAACCGTATAAGTTCCGGCGGCAGTATAGGTTTTTACGGGATTTTTCACCGTAGAGGTGGTTCCGTCTCCAAAATCCCATAACCATTCGGCTATGGTGCCATCGCTGTCGTTGCTTTTATCGGTGAACGTAGCCGTCAGATTATTGGTTGTGAAGGTAAAATCAGCGGTG
>Ga0116151_10001405_pt1 | contig 22461 bp, 25 predicted proteins | sample AD_UKC117_MetaG_FD_89893 | JGI IMG/M metagenome (GOLD analysis project Ga0116151, IMG submission 89893) | Active sludge microbial communities of municipal wastewater-treating anaerobic digesters from Hong Kong - AD_UKC117_MetaG | ecosystem: Engineered > Bioreactor > Anaerobic > Digestate... | reverse complement strand
GGTGGATCTGTCGCAATTTCGTTGGACAACTGGTTAACTGTCCTGCCTAATCTGCCTTTTTAAAACCTGGGGAGCTCAATTGGGCAACAGCCCGTACACAATTCACGAAACTGCTGAAATTGGCGAAAATTCAGGGTTTTTGCAGGTGCTTTAGTGTCAATTTTAACTTTTTACTAAATGGTGAAGGTGGGGGAATATCGTGGCCAGGCAAGGGAAACATCACTGGCTTCCTTAAGAAAAGGGGGTAAGAACTTTGAGGGTTGAATTTTTTGTGTTTTCAGGAACCGGCAACACGATGATGATAGCCAGGGAAGTGGGCAGGAGACTCTCGGAAAAGGGGATGGAGGTCAACTTCCAGCGGATGGAGAAGTCCACCGGTCGGGAGATACCGGACGATTCCATGGTCGGGCTGGCTTTTGCGACGGCCTTCTTTTCTACCTATCCAGTTGCGCTGGATTTTATTTCAAGACTTCCAGAGGGCAAAGGAAGGAAGATCTTTATGCTGACAACTGCCGGGGGGACGACCGGGGGTTCGGAGGGCAAGTTCCGGCGGATGGTGGAGGCAAAAGGGTATGTGCCCGTTGGCTCCCAGATGGTTTTAATGCCTTCCAACTACAACAACAAAACTCTGCCCGAGGATAAAAACAGCAGGCTGGTTGCGGCAGCTCTGGAGAAGGCGAGGGATTTTGCCGACGCGCTGATTTCGGGTAAGGCTGAATGGAGCAAGGGAATTCCCCTTTTACCTTCCATGTGGCACTGGCTTGTGACCAGCGGTAAGGCCCTTAAGCTTTTCTATAGATTTATCCCTATACAGGTGGATGGGGATCTCTGTGTCCGGTGCATGAGATGCGTTGACAATTGCCCCGCAGGAGCTTTCGAAGTAAAGGATGGTGTCCCGGCAATAAGACCGGAGCTGTGCCAGAGCTGCCAGCGCTGCGTTGCCTTCTGCCCGGTGCAGGCTATCGGCGTGCCCGGCAAGCCAATGGCGCAGTACAGGGCAATGAGTTTCGAGGAGTTTTCGGATCAAGGGCAAGGGGTGTAAGGCAAGCCTGATATTTCTGTTCCAGGGGACCCGGCATCCCGGTGTTTTGAAGGTGCCGGGCCTGTCCGTTCTCCCGCCCGGCGTTGAACGGGCTGTTTGCCGTATCCCCGAAGCCGGCTCACAGGTGCCAAACCTTCAAGTGCCAAAGGTGTCTGCCATTGACCTGGCAAAATGGGCAGAGGATCGGGAAAGGGGTTTTGACATGGTGCTGCATATTGAAACGCCTCTGATAGAATCCATCCCACTCGGCAAGGCTTCGGGACGGAGAGTTTTCCTGAAGATGGAAGCCCTTCAGCCGGCGGGCTCGTTCAAGCTGAGAGGCATAGGAAAGCTATGCGAGAAACGGGCCAGCGAGGGAGCCGGGCGTTTTATAGTTCCGTCGGGAGGCAATGCCGGTTATGCCGCGGCATGGGCGGCGAAGGATCTGGGTCTTGAAGCGGTGGTCATCGTGCCAAAGACGACCTCGGAGGAGGCAAAAAATACCATCAGCGACCTCGGGGGAAAGGTGCTGGTCCACGGAGACGACTGGAGTGGATCGAACAGGCTGGCCCTCTCGATGACATCTGAAGATGGAAGATCGGCATATATCCATCCGTTCGATGACCCCGTAATGTGGGATGGACACGGAACGATCATCGACGAAGCGTACAGGCAGGGGGCCAGGCCGGACCTGATCATTCTTTCCGTCGGCGGGGGAGGCCTGCTTTGCGGGGTGGCGGCGGGTATGGACCGGAACGGGTGGGGTGATGTTCCCATAGTGGCTGCCGAGACCGCCGGGGCTGACTCCTTCGCGCAGGCCCTTGCCAAAGGCGAAGTTGTTGAACTCGAGGCTATAACATCTCTCGCCACGTCTCTTGGGGCAAGGGCGGTGACTTCAAAAGCGCTCGACCTGGCAAGGGATCACAGGATCCGCTCCTTTGTCGGTTCTGACCTTTCTGCCGTGAGGGCCTGCAGGAAGTTTGTCGATGATCATCGTGTCCTGGTCGAGCCGGCGTGCGGCATATCTCTCGCGCCGGTATACGAAAACAGCCCGGTACTGGAGGATGCCGAAAGGGTCCTCGTTATCGTATGCGGAGGTATCGGCATAAGTCTGGCCAAGCTGTCATCCCTTGAAAAAGCCGTCGCGGAAAGACATTAATGCCTATAGGTGTCCGGATCTGCACATTGGGAACCCTATAAGTGTCTACCATTGAATCATTGGATTAGACGAGGCGCAGGACGGCGACTATATTCCCAGTGTTGATTGGCAAGTGGGCTCTATCGAGCGGGAGGCAAAAAGAGATGAAGGGAAAACCTTTCCTGAAGGATACTCCCTATTGGATCATCAGAAAGGATAAGGTGAAAAAAAGCTTGTGGTCCGGGGGTACATCGAGCCAGCTGTTTATCAGCCCTGATGATGCTGATATTGCAAGCAGGGATTTTATCTTTCGGGTCTCCGCGGCCACGGTGAATGTCGAGGAATCGCTTTTCACCTTCTTCGACAACTACGACCGGATCATCATGACGACGGACAAGGATTTTGTTCTGATCCACAATGATGATGATGAAGTATTTTTGAGCAAATACGAGCCCCACTTTTTTTTGGGAGAAGACAAAACCCGGAGCAAGGGAAAGGTCAATGACTATAACCTGATCATGAAAAGAGGGGCCTGCCGCGGGGATACTATGGCAATGTCCCTGGCAAAAGGAAGTCTGGTTTATCCCCGGAAGGGAAACGACAAGTGCGATGAGACCCTTGAGATAGTCTATTGCGCCATGGGGAGGCTGACCTTCAGGTTCAATGATATCAGGGAGCATCTTGTCCGGGGGGATGTCCTGATGATCAACCACGGGACCATGGGCAACAAATATGTGTTATCCAATGAAGATAACCAGTTCTGTGACCTGGTTATAACGATGGCCAGGATCAGTCATTTGAAAAAACAGACAACCAGATGGAAACTGAAGGGCGAACAAACTCTTGCACCAGATGGACAGCCGGGTTGGACTGTTATGTAGATGGCAGAGGTGTGGTGACGTTTGATGACTTCGAATACAAAACACAAATGGGTCTTTCGTTCGCGTTTCAGGCGAGGCGCCTTCGGATGGAGAAGCCAGCCTGCCATCTCTCGCATCAAGGAGGCTGTTTCCGAGATAAAAAAAGTTGCTTCCATGGATCCTGTTCCTGGCGGCGAGGGTGCTGTTATTTTTCTGGAGAAGGTTTCCGGCGCGCTTGAGAATATCGACAGTTCTTCGGGTGCCATAGGAAGTGCCGTCAACTGGGCCATAGAATCACTTGTTCCGATTATTGCAAATGCGCCCGCAGATGATGCGCTTCGGGACAAATGGCTGGAACGGCTCTGGTGTGCTGTGACGACTGACGAAATCCCCTATATCGAATCGCTTGAGGACTATTGGGGCGAGCTCTGCGCGACTCCGGAGCGCGCATCCCGCTGGGCCGACAGTTTTATTGAAACTCTCAGGCTTTTCTGGGGTCCTGAAAGAAAATTCTCTGGTTATTTCAAGGGGACTTCGGCCTGTTTCAGTTCCCTTTTAAAAGCCGGGAGGAACGAAGAGATAATGGATCTTCTTCAGCACGCCCGTTACAAGATATGGCATCAAAGGGTGTGGGGAGTAAACAGTAAAAGCGCTTCTTGCGATGGGAAAGAGAAGTGAAGCTCTCCGTTATGCGGAGGATTCAAGGGGAATGGATCAACCGGATTTTATGATAAGCGAGATTTGCGAGGAGATACTTCTGGGGTGCGGTATGGTGGAAGAATCCTACAGGCGCTATGCATTGGCGGCCAACCAGAAAACGACCTATCTTGCGACCTTCCGGGCAATCTCCAAAAAGTATCCTCAAAAAGAACCCGCAACGATATTGAGGGATCTTGTTGCCAAATCACCAGGCAATGGGGGCAAGTGGTTTGCCGCGGCCAAGTCAGCTGGCCTGTATGATGAAGCTATCGGTCTTGTGAATCGGTCGCCATGTGATCCGGGAACCCTTACACGGGCAGCCAGGGATATGGCAGATACCCGGCCATTGTTCGCAAAAGACGCGGGGATCGCGGCGCTTCGGTGGTTTGCGGCAGGGTATGGCTATGAAGTCACGTCTTATGATGTGGCGGAAGCCTTTAGACATACGGTCAAAGCGGCGGAAAATGCGGGATGCCTGTCTGAAACCATCAGAACGATCCGGAAAATGGTTTCCGGTGATAATCTTTGCGACCGGCTTGTTTCAAGTGTTCTGGTGGAAGCACTAAAATCGCTCGATGATGCCTGAAACCTTGTTGGTGACAGCACTTCGGTCAGAGATACTTTGCCGTGAAATCGGCAGCAGCGCCTGCATTAATCCAGATATTTTGCCCCTGTTTGACGTACCCGGCCCTTTCCTGCAAAATAAACAAGGTTCCAGGCAAAACAGGAAACCTCGTATTGCAAGCAAGGATCTTCGTAAGCGCAAATGACCAACTTGAGCAAGCAAAACCCAAAAAACCATAAGTCATCAATCTATAGGGAGGCAATTTCATGAAGAAGGTTTTTCTTGGTGTGCTTGTTTTATTGTTTGCTTTTTCCGGAATATGTTTTGCCGAAACCAGCGGTGATATTCTGAAAAAAGGTTCGCAGGCCTATACAAATGGAGATTTTGAAACAGCGGCCGAGTGGTACCGAAAGGCCGCGGAACAGGGTGATGCTACCGGTCAGTACCTTCTCGGGTTAATGTATCGTTATGGTAAAGGTGTTTCCCAGGATTCCGTAGAAGCTGCAAAATGGTTACTAAAAGCAGCGGAACAGGGGCATGCCAGATCTCAATTCAATTTAGCGGTAATGAGTGAACTTGGTAAAGGTGTTTCCAAAAGTCAGACAGAGGCGATCAAGTGGTACCAAAAGGCAGCGGAACAGGGAGATGCTCAAGCCCAGCACAATCTCGCCTGTTTTTATTACCTGGGGAAAGGTGTCTCTAAAAATTTTGAAACAGCGGCCGAGTGGTATCGAAAGGCAGCGGAACAGGGAATTGTCAAGTCCCAGTATGCTCTCGGGGTAATGTATTTCAAAGGGCAAGGTGTCTCCCAAAATTACAAGCATGCATATATATGGTTCAGTCTGGCGGCTTTATCTTTATCAGAGGATTCACAGGGATCAAATAATCTGAAAGAACAACTGGAGAGAGTAAAGAAGTTAAAAGATGAAGCCGCGAAAAAACTTTCCCCCCAACAAATGGAGGAGGCCCAGGAAATAGTGAACTCGATAAAGACTCCAAAAAAATCATAAATTGTTTCATGTTTCCCGGGTGGAGTGAGAAATCTGGTTAAACCAGCCTGTCGATACGGAAATAGAGCAACATTTCGATAAACCCCGGGGTTTTCAGGGGGTTTGAGGCAAATCTGAAGAGGTGCGACGGGCAGGCGCAGTCGGAAGAGCCGAAACAGGGCACCGAACCGTCGGCGATCCTCATCACCGCACCGGCCATTTCGCACTCCAGCGTCACCGCCGACCGGATCGGCAGGCAGGCCAGAACGGAAGACCTGTCTCTCAGATAATCGATGTGCCAGTGGAAGTTCCTGCGTTTTCGAAGGTGGCGCGACATCCTTGCCGAAAGGTTCTTCATGGCCGAGCCCACGTAGCAGTAATACCCGGATCGAAAGTCCACCTCTCCCAGGCTGCCGACGGAAAGGCTGAGGTCTTCTTCCAGTTTCAGTATCAGAAGGTAGCCGCCACGGTCCGAGGCATTTGCTTCAAGGACCGGCCAGGGGATGTCGAGCATCGACACGGCGGGTTGAAGGTTGAGGTCACTGTCCCACTCTATTCCTGCCGCTTTTATGTCCAGGCTTTCTCTGGCTGACAGGAAGGCTTTCGCGAATTCCAGGTCGGTGTGAAAGTCGGGCAGGAAGTACCAGGGATGCCGGGAATGGGCGATGATCAGCAGGCCGGGTTTTTGACCGTCCCCGCCAATTCCGGCCAGGTGCCTGATGTGTCTTGAAGCGCGTTCCGAAGGAGCATCGGGGAACATGGCCATCCTTTCACCGAAAAGGGTGCAGGATTTCACCTCCACAGGGAAGGGCCCTTTTGGCCCCTCAAGGAGGAAATCGAAACGGCTTCCTTCACAGGCGACCTCACGGCGAATCATCTTTGCTGTTTCCCAACCCGGTATAAGACCATTTGCGATAAGCCACTCCGCCGCGTCGTTTGTTCTGTGAGTGTGAAGCATCACCGGACCCTTGTCCGTTTGGACGGCCACAACAGTATGGTCTGTCTTGCGGTCGGAAATTTTTTCGCTTTTTTCAAGAAGAAGAATGGCTCCCGGAAGAAAGAGTTCCCAAAGCCTTCCAGGGTTGGGGAGGTAAGCCTCGACCCTGCCATTTTCCGCTTCACAGACGACACGAAAGCGGTTTGGCCGGGATAGAAATTCGCCCCTGGTCAGTTTGCCTCTCGCTGCCCGAAACGGACGGTTCATGGGTGCGGGGTCCTTCATGTCTTTCACCAGAGCACCCTGAGGCCCAGCCCCTTTTTCCAGGCATATTCGCAGAGCAGCCAGTCCCCTGCAAGTGAGGCTTCTTCGGCAATACGAAGCCACTCCTGCTGTATTATCGGGGAGGATCCCCTGCCCGAAAGATCTCTCACGTGTCTTTTGAGTTCGGTGTTTCCTTTAAGAAAAAAGTCTCCTGCAGTCATGAGGTCAGGATAACATGAAAAAACCCGCAAACCGGGGACGGGCATCGCTTATAATGACTGGAAACAGAATAGTGGGAAGGCGCGGTCATCGTCGAAGGAGAGATGCATATGTCGGGAAAGAAAAGAGAATTTCTTCGAGGGGCCCGCTCCGGGGTTCCCCTTATGATAGGAGTAGTCCCTTTTGGTCTGGTCCTGGGGCTTGCGGTTCGTGAGGCAGGTCTGACAACGATTCAGAGTGTGTTTTTCTCTACGGCCCTTCTGGGTGGCACGGCGCAGCTCGCTTCGGTGCAGCTCTACGGAGCACAGGCTTCGGCTATAGTGGTTATCGCCACGGCAATTATCATTAATCTCAGGTATTCCATGTATAGCCTTTCCCTTTATCCGGTCCTCAAAGAACGGTCTTTCCCGGAACGCCTTTTTGCCGCTTATTGTGTTTCGGATCAGTCCTATGCCGTAACCATGGCTGAATATGAAAGAGATCCGGAAAGCAAGCTTCTTCCCGTTTTTTTCCTTGGTGTATCTCTGGCGATTTTTTTTGTCTGGGCCTGCAGCATCCTTGTGGGATACAACCTCGGCACCGTGATCCCGCCGGAACTCTCCCTTGATTTCACTATCCCCCTGGTGTTCATGTCCCTTCTTATCCCGCACCTGAAGGGTTGGGACCGGCAGATCTCTGCCCTTGTCGGGGGTTTTGCTGCGGTCATCCTTGTCCCGAGTCTTCCTCTTCAGTCGGGGCTTCTTGTTGCGATACTCTTTGGGATAGGAGCGGGGGTCGCAGCCGGTTTTTTCAAGAAGGCAGAAAACAACAGAGGAGAGGAATAGATGTATTTCTTCATTCTTTTCGGAACCATTGCCCTGCTGTTTCTTCTGGTAAAAGGGATGTTTCTTTGTTTTATTCCGCAGAGCAAACTGCCGCCCTTTTTTGAAAGGAGTTTTCGATACATTCCCCCGGCGGTTCTTTCGGCGCTGGTGGCGCCGGCGATCCTTTACACAAGAAGCGCAGGCGGTTTTGATATCTCCCCCGTGAAGATCGCTGCGGGTGCTATTGCCTTTGGAGTCGCCATCAAGACCAGGAGCATTCTTGCAACGATCGCTTCTGGAATGATGTTTCTATGGCTTTTGACATATCTTGTTGGCTGAAAAACCTTTGACGATAGCGCGGGATATTGAAATGAACTCAGGCAAAATGCCTAATCCAACGAACTCTCTTCCGTTTTTTGTTCGTGCTCCTGGTAGATCAGCCAGGTGAAGAAAGATCGTGGATGTGGGAATTGATGATAAGTGAAAAAATTGGTCATCGTAGTCATCTGGAATGGATATCTTGGCCAAGCTGATCGAATGACCATCCTTGAGAAGGAGTGAAGACGGATGAAAGAATTTTTTGAATGGCATCACGAAACAATGGGCAAAAAGGCAGCGGAAGCCTTGAAGAAGAATCATTTTCAGGCTTGCTACTGCAGGGACGGCAAGGAAGCCCTGGAGAAGATCCTGGAACTTGTGCCCCGTGAGGCAGTTATCGGGGTGGGCGGATCCTGGACTGTGACAGAAATGGGTATAGTGAAGGAGCTCGAGGCCAGGGGGCACAAAATGCTGAACCATGGCAAACCTGGATTGAGCCCTGAGGAGAAATTGGAGATACGTCGAGGGCAATTGACCAGTGATGTTTTCATAACAGGCTCCAACGCTATCACCATGGATGGACAGCTCGTGAACGTGGACGGTTTCGGGAACAGGGTAGCGGCAATGATCTTCGGTCCCGGGAAGGTAATAGTGGTGGCGGGGATCAACAAACTGGTCAGCGATGTTGAAGAAGGCCTGAAGAGGATCAGGCAGGTCGCCGCACCGATGAACAACAAGCGCCTGAATACCGGCAACCCCTGTACTGTGACCGGTGAATGCATGGACTGCCAGGGGCCCGGAAGGATATGCAACGCCACGGTTATCCTGAACAAAAAACCGTCCCTTACGGACATGCATGTGTTCATAGTGGGGGAGGAACTGGGGTTCTAGGTATTTACGATCTTGATCATTTCAGGGTGATCCGAAGGATCCTGTCGTCACCGGGTTGGGGTGAACCCCTTCCGTCACGGTTGTTCGTCAGGACATAAAGGGCGCCGTCGGGCCCTGCAACGGCATCGCGAAGTCTGCCGTAAGTGCTGTTTGTCCAGTCCACGGCGTAGAGCCGGTCTATTCTATTGACCTCGTAATTATCCCCTGAGATATTCAGTCCTATCCTTAACAGAGCCCGGCTTCGCAGGGTCGCCACAAAAAGCATGCCCTCCCAGAAGGCCATACCCGAAGGCGGGGTAAGATAAAGCGGTAAAAATAGGTTGATTCCTGTTTCGCAAAAGTGCCAACTTATCAGTAGAGCTAATTGCGAAAAGGGAGAAAACGTCGATCAAGAAGTGGGTTCATTCCGAAGAGCCGTGGAAAGATGATGGGGGAAGAAAACAGATTCCGAGATGGTTGACGATCCGTCCATTACGGATTTTATGTGGCAAAAATGTACCCATCAAGAAAAATTATTCCGAAATCTATCAAGAAGAGAAATAATTATTCACGGTCCATGAATCCAGTGAACCGGAATTGAAATGGCACAGAAAAAGTTATGTGATATGCTGAACAGGTATCTAGTTCTTTTGAAATCCATGGGTAGAAGGAGGGTTTCTGATGAAAAAGACGCTGATGCTTGTTTTGGGGGTTGCGCTTATGTGGATTTTTTCCACAACCACGGCCTTTTCTTCGGAAGAAGTCCCGGAGCATCCTCTTATCAGGCCTTTCCCGGGGTCTGTCCTAACTCAGCATATGTCCAAATATTCCAAATATGAAGCTTTTGATTTTTTTGTAGCTAACCCGGAGACTGGCAAAAGGGACAAAATGAATATCAAGGGGGAATATCGCCGACTGCTTTACGAAGTGTTCAAGGATAACGGCGAGCGCAACAAGGATATCTCCCGACTGGAGTTTTTTGAGAATTTCAAGGCCGCCGCGCTTGAACAGGGCGGAGAAGTAAAATATGAAGATTCAAAGGGAGTCCTTGTTTTTACTGTTCCACGTGATGATGGTGGCCTGACATGGTGCCAGGTCGAGCCTACCAGATTTGGACAGACATACCTGACCATAGTGGACGAGCAGCCTTTTGAAAAATCCCTCACCTTTGGCCCCGCAGAGATGAAGACCGCACTGGACAAGGATGGAAGAATAATTCTTTACGATATTCTTTTTGATTATGACAAAGCCACTCTTCAGCAATCTTCCGACAAACAACTCCAGCACATTGTCACACTTTTGCTGGAAAACCCGCAACTCATAATGGAGGTCCAGGGGCATACTGACAGCCAGGGCGGGGATGAATACAACCTGGATCTGTCGCAGAGGCGCGCGGAGACCGTTGTTGCCTACCTGAATCTTTTCGGGATAGCCGGGGACCGGCTTTCTGCAAAGGGTTACGGGGAATCCGAACCGGTAGAAACAAATGAAACAGAGGAAGGAAGGGCAAAGAACCGCAGGGTTGAACTTGTGAGGGTGGGTGAATAAAAGGCCTCTCCTTGTAGTAAATGCCCGTGTTCCTGTTTGTTGCCTTAACAAATGCGGCGGAATCTTCCGCCGCATTTGAATTCAGATCTTTAGACCAATTTCTTTATCAACTTCTGTAACCATGGCGTTTTCATCTTTTCCATCATCCAGTTTTCGGTGATCATCTTGTTGATCATAGAGATGGATGGGAACGAATGCTGCATCATCATTACATGGTGCATTTTCTTCTTGTGCTGGATGGCCATAGTCCATTCGTGGATGAGTTCGCTGGCGTTCTCCCCCACGATGGTGGCCCCGTGAATGCGGCCTTTCGAGTTGGTGATGATCTTGATGAATCCTTCTGGGTGACCGTCGGCAACAGTACGGCCGTAAGAGCGGAAATCTTTCTTCACTACCTCGATATTGAGCCCCTTTTCCAGGGCTTCTTTCTCGGTGAGGCCCACCTGTGCGACCTCGGGCTCGGTGAAGACCGACCAGGGGACCACGTAGCGCTCCCTCTTAAGGAAGGGCATGGACAGGGGAGATATGGCGTGCATCAGTGCAAGCATACCCTGGTGCATTGCCGCGTGGGAAAAGAGAGTTTGCCCGTTGCAGTCACCGACAGCGTAGATGTGTTTTTTGCTGGTGCGCATGTGGCTGTCGACGGTGATCCCTTTTTTGGTGTACTCGATCCCGGCGTTGTCCAGCTTGAGGGGTTCAAGAACGGCCTTGCGGCCCGCTGCGACGAGAAGGCGCTCGGACTTGAGGGCCACATTCCCGGCTTTCACGACGACCTGGCCGTCTTCCATGGAAACGCTCTCTATCTTGGCACCGTTGTGTACAGCTATGCCCTCGTTCAGGAAGGTTTCCTCCAGAACCTGGGCGGCCTCGGCGTCGCCGACAGGGACGAGATGTGGGTCCATGTGGATAATGGAGACATGCGTTCCCAGGCGGGTGAAAGCCTGGGCCATTTCGGAGCCTATGGCTCCACCGCCTATTATGGTGAGGGTGGAGGGCATCTTCTCGATCTGGAACATGTTTGTGTTTGTCAGGATGTCGGGGACCTCTTTTATGCCGGGAATGGGGGGAATGAAGGGCTCGGTTCCTGTGCCTATAAAAATTTTTTTCGCAGAGTAGTTCTTGCCCCCGGCGCGAACGGTGCGTTCGTTAATAAATTGGGCCTCCTCCTTGACCAGGTGGACCTTCTCGAAGACGCTCATCATCTTCTTGTTGTTTATGTTGTCGATCTTGTTACGGACGACGCCAATGGGGTCGAAGCCGTTTAGGGTGATTTCGGCGCCGATGCCATATTTTTCAAGACTCCGGGCCGTGTGGAGCGCCTGGCCGGCCTTTAGCAAGGCCTTGCTGGGTATGCAGCCGCAGTTGAGGCATTCGCCTCCAACCTTGTGTTTTTCAAAAGAGACTACCGAAAGGCCCATGGCTGCGCCCATGGCCGAAACGGCCATTCCTGCGGGCCCCATTCCTATAACCATAATGTCGAATTTTTCCATAAATCTAACCCTCCTTGAATCCATCTTGTCATGTTTAACAAACGAATTATACCCTAAGGAGGTATAGAGTCAAGAATTGCTGTGCCTACGATCAAAAGGAACTCAGGCCTGGCGGGAGCAACGGGTCTGTAACCGGGGTTTTATTTTTCCATGATAAGGAAAAGGCTCGATCCGTCGACTTCTTCTATATGATACCGGCAGCGAGATTTGCGACCGATGTTTTCCAGGTCCCGGTGTGAAAATGTTCTTGCAACAAAACCGTCCTTGCAGACTATTTGGCCGTTTCTTGTCAGTTCCATGTCGATCTCTCCCAGCAGATTCTTACCGGCCTGCTCCATAAACCATGCCAGCCTTTGTTCCCAGAAGGCTGCACTGTATGTGCTGAAATAGGCCCTACCTCCTGGGACAAGAGATCTCAGGGCGATATTTACAAGATCCATTGGCTCACCCCTGATTGCTGACAATCCGTTCTGAAGGCAGAGTACAACGTCGAACTCCGCCTCGTATTTGAGTTTAAATGCATCCATGATCTTAAGAGAGCAGTTAGTTACCCCTTGCAAATATTCTTTTCCAAAAAGAACCGAATCCGAAGATATTTCAACCCCTGTGATGTTTCTGGCAAATGGGGCCAGGGTTTTAAGGATCCGGCCGTAACCAGCTCCCAGTTCCAGTACTTTTTCTTGCCCGGTAAGGTCTTCAGTTACGCGTGCGACCTCCGCTTCCAGGTATTGTTTCACTCTTGGGATGTTTGTCTGGTAGACCTCGAAAAGTTTCGATGCGTTCAGTTTTTCCGCATAATAATTCCCCAAGGGGATCACCTCCCGGAAAATTATATATTGACGGGGTATCGAAGTGGCGATAGGTTGAACATGAAATGGAACAGGGAGGAGGTCATTTGCGATGATGCTGTTCACACTCGGAAGGAAATTGGATCCTGGTTACCGCACCAACCTGTGGGTTATCGTTTTCTCTGCTGTAATCGCTATTGCCGGGTGGATGCTTTTCGATTCTGTTTCAAAGGGAGCCGGGTTGGGTGCAGGTTTTTTTCTCTGCTGGGCTATTGCCCGAGAGATAGACCCCCTTCATGACATTTCGGCCTTCGTTTCGGGTGGGATATTTCTCTCCTTCTTTTTTATTTACGATTCTCTGGACTTTGGTGTCCTGTTCTGGCTTTTGCTTCTGCTCAGGTTGATATCGGGGATCTGTGGGAAAGTTCCCACCCTTGTTGATATTCTCTTTCTCTCCGTTCTTACGGGTTATCTTGTCTGTTCCGGGCGTAACATTATTTACGTAGTCCTCTTTGCGGCGGCCCTGGCAATATCCTATGTCAGGTATGGCAAAGACAGGAAATTTCTCTACGCAGCGACAGTTTTCGGTTTAATATTACCCTTTGCGGTATTTGGAGGATGGGGTTTTGCAAGAGGGTCCATTTTTGGCAACCTCCTGTGGTCGTCCCGGCTGATATTGCCTGTTTTTGTTGTTCTTGCGTTTGGCCTGCTTTATTTCAGAAAAATGGACGGGTTGGTGCCCGATGATACAGGCCAGCCACTTGATGGAAAACAGGTTCGCCTGGCTTCGCTGTTTTTTGTCATTGCCGTGTTTTGTCTTGCTGTTTTCGAGAGGATTACCCTTATGACATTTCTTAACCTTCTTTCCGCGATCGCTGGTGTAGTGATTTTTGCTTTTTTGACAAATTTTCAAAGGACAAGGGCGTGAGAAATTAGACGTGAGAAGTGAGACGGAAAATGCTCAGGAGAAGGAGGAACTCATATGGGCGGAACCTTTTTGTGGATATCTCTTTTCGCAATTATTTCTTCGGTCGTAAATGCTTCGGGGATACTTATGGTCTATAGGCAAAGGGAACGGGCCGAGAGACTGATGCCGTACATGTTATGTTTTGCGGCCGGGGTACTGATCTCGACTCCCCTCATGATCGCTTTGCCCGAGGCTGTGTTTCTGAACCCTCATGCCGGTGTTACGGCACTTGCAGGGTTTCTATTTATGTTTTTTTCAAACAGATTGATAAGTTGTTTTACCCATGGGGAAGCTCTGGCTTTCGGGATTACCGCTGCCCAGGGGATAGGTATCCACTCCTTCATTGATGGCGTTGTCTATGCTGTTACCTTTGAGGTGAGCGTTCTCGTTGGAATCCTTTCCGCGGGAGGCCTTGTGGTGCACGAATTTGCCGAGGGCGTCATCGCATATCTTGTTTTGCTGAGAGGAGGAATCAAGGGCAAACTTGCGGTGATATGTGCTATTGCTATCGCCTCTCTTACAACTCCTCTCGGGGCTTTCGTGGCCTATCCATTTGTCAGAAACCTTGATGGCAGAACTCTGGGCATGATGCTGGGTTTTGTTTCAGGAGTCCTGATATATGTGTCTGCCTCCCATCTTCTTCCCGAAGCCAGGGGATACGAGATGAAACACTCCTTTTTGGCTTTTCTCACGGGGGTAATATTGGCACTTTTCATAGTAATGACCCATGGACATTAGGGCAGGTGTTTTTGTGTCTATACCCCGGGCGGTATTTATTGACAAGAGTGAGCCTTGGGAGTAGAATTACTAAATGAGATACATTATCAATAATAACCAAGCCGGATGAGGTCCTGGCTTAGAGTTAAAGTATGGAGTGAGGAAAATGCCTTGGGTTCGAAATGACCTTTGTACAGGTTGCGGTGATTGTGTCGAAGTTTGCCCCATTGGAGCTATTGGTGTGTCTTCAGGAAAGGCGATAATAGAACGGGATAAGTGTGTCAATTGCAGGCGATGCATGATGGTTTGTCCCCGGCAAGCGATTCGCCCTGATTCCGAAGATCCATCTCTGACTGGCGGCATGGGCAGAGGAGCGGGAATGCCGATGGGGCAGGAAAATGGTTCTGGTCGTGGTATGGGCATGGGTCGGGGAATGGGTTCAGGGCGTGGGAAAGGCTCCAGGCGAGGCGGAGGTGGCGGCCGTGCCATGGGTAGATAACAGCCTTTGTGTCGGTTGCGGCGTATGTGTAGAAAGATGTCCTGGAAGTTCCATTATGATGGATGAAGGAAAAGCTGTTATTGATATGGATCTTTGTATTCGTTGTGGTGAGTGTCATGATTTTTGCCCGGAAAGAGCCATTTGCCATGATGCTGATCTTGCTGAACAAAGAATTGAGGAATCTGTGCGTAATGCGCATGATTGTATGTCAGCCTGTGAGAAATTGCAGGGTGGACCGGAGGCCGGTCAGAAATGTCTCCAGAGGTTTTATCGTCACTACAGAAACGAACTCAGAATTATAAACGAGGTAATGAAAAGGATCTCCGTTTACGAGAAAAAAGGATAGTTGCTACCGCAATATTTTGTAAATCGAAACCGGGAGGCTGGGGTTGGAGAATACGCGGTTGTGAATCCGGGAATCTGGAATCGTTCAGGCCTTGCCATCCTGGTGGAGATCTTTTCCGGTTCAAATTTTGCCCCGGATCGTGTTCAGCAACGGAAGTGTATTTTTTTGAATTAAATCCACTATTGCCGGGGATGCAAAAAAGTCAGTCGCATCCACAGATGTTTGAGAGCTTGAGATCCAGAACAAACCTGCATTTAGGGTCCATCTCGTCGAATATACCGGAAACCAGATCCATGATTTTTTGTTTTTCCCCCTTTACAGTTGTTGAGACATCGCCGACTTTAAAAAACAGTCCGCTTTTTACTATCATTTCCAGGACTTTTTTAACATCTTTTCTGTAGCTTTCGCTGGCTATCGGCAAAAAAAACAACTGGCAGGTTACTGTTTTTTCCAGAGTATGCAAATGAATCCCCCCTTGCCTTTTGATGCGAATTCCTGTTCTTTTCTTTCACCGATAGTTGATCCTTCGATGTCGGGTGGGACGAAAAGGCATTCGGCAGAAGAAACGATCTCTTTCGATCTCAATCCTGAAAGTTCTTTCATGGTCCAGAAATTTGCGTGGGCAAATACACTTCCGTTTTTTTGGCCTTGTTTTATGTAGAGTTTGCCCAACTGCTGTCACGGTTTATCGTCCCCGCCAGGAGATGCCCGCCGTGTTTGAGTACCCGGAACATTTCATCGATTGCTTTTAGCGGTTTTTCGATGAACTCGAGTGCTGCCATGGAAATAACCGCATCAAATGATTCGTCTTCAATTTCCAGAGAACAAATGTCCATAGTGAGGAACTTCGCTGTCAGGTTCTCCGCCGAGGCCTTGTTCCTTGCAATTTGCAACATCCTGTCGGAAATATCCACACCAGTGACGATACAGCCCATTTTGGCCAGTTTTATAGAGAAGTTCCCCGTGCCGCAGCCAACATCAAGGATTTTGAGACCATTTTGTGGCTGGAGCAGGTTTAAGGCGCATCGGGTCTCCACTTCGTCCACATGTTTTCCCAGAGTGGTTTTGTACCAGTCGTCGTATGATGAAGCTTCCCTGTCAAATACACCCATTTCCATTCTTCCTTTCCCAATTAATGAGTTTTTCCATAAAAATTTCCGTTTAGTGGATCTGAAGAATGAAGTACATAGAAAATGAGAGCAAAGACCCCCGATTCAACCTTGCCCTTGAAGAAGTCCTTTTCAACTCTCTGAAAGAGGAAGAAGGATATTTCCTTCTCTGGCAAAATGAGCCTTCAGTCATAGTGGGCCGTTTTCAAAACACTCTTGAAGAGATTAATGAAGACATCGTGCGTGAGAAAGGCATTCATGTTGTCCGTCGCATCTCCGGTGGGGGTGCAGTTTATCACGATCAGGGGAACCTGAACTTTACTTTTATCCTGAGAACCAGAGATATCCCCAGGTTCGACTACAGGGAGATGACTGAGCCCGTCGCAATGGCTTTGCAGGAACTTGGAGCCGGAGCTTGTTTTAACAGCAGGAATGACCTTCTTATCGACGGGCTCAAATTCTCTGGTAACGCGCAGTATGCCAGAAGAGGACGTTTTCTTCATCACGGGACAATTCTTTTTGACAGCGATTTAGACATGCTAGGAGAGGTTCTGAACGCCGATCCTGAAAAATACAGATCAAAGGGAGTCAAATCTGTCAGGAGCAGAGTGACGAACGTAAGACCATTTTTAACGAAAGATGTTGATCTTGAAGAGTTCCGTCAGGTAATTGCTCATACTTCCTCGAAGAGGTGGCCAAACCTTCGGAAGGTACCCCTTGACGATGACACAAAAAGCAGGGCCGAGGCCCTTTCCGTTGAGAAATATGGCACCTGGGACTGGAACTTCGGAAATTCCCCGGATTTTGATGTAAGAAGGCAGAATCGCTTTGACTTTGGCAAGGTTGACATCAGGATGAGGGTCGAAAAGGGTAAGATCGTCCAGTGCCGGATCTATGGTGATTTTTTTGGTAATGGCGAAATAGGCGGCCTTGAAGACAGTCTAAGAGGCGTTAACTTTTCCAGAGAAGGTTTCTTCGAAAAAATTTTAAGTCTGAAGGTTGGACATTACATCAAGGGCATGGATAGTGAAAAACTTGTTAGCCTGATGTTTGGTTAGTGGATAAATACATAAGGGGTTAGTTATGGGTAACTCGGGAAATCAAGGTTCTAAGCGCTGAACGGGAGGGGGCGGGGCGCTCCGGCGTAATTACTTGTGGTATAATATATAAATCCAGTGTTTACAGGCAGAAAATATTGTCGGGGGGAGGTGAGGCTGTTGCAGAATTCACCGACGATCGTTACTTCTGAATACCGGTCTGCCCGGATTAGAAACATCCTTCACACCACCTTCTGGAATTTCCTTCCTGAGGAATAAATCCCCTCAATTTTATGGATTTTGCTGAATAGAACCCGATTTGGGGGAAGTTTTACTTTCCCGGATCGTTCGTGTGCCTTTGCAACAGGGATTTCAATAATACCTGTAATGTTTACTTGTCAATTTGAAGGCATCTGTTAATGAAGGGAGAAATTAATGAGAAAATTTATCATATTGCTGGTAATGGTTAGTATTGCAGTGTTTGGAACTTCCGCATATGGTGCTGATAACAGGGTTGTTTTCCTGGATTTCAGTTGGGAAAGCGCGCAACTGCACAACAGGATCTCCGGTTTCATTCTGGAACACGGATACGGGAGAGATGTGAAATATTCCTTTGCCGAAGAGATCCCGGGAATGATGGGGCTGGAGCATGGAGATCTGGATGTAGCTATGGAAACGTGGGCTGACAACATGCCAGAGGTCTGGAAAGAGACCCTTGAACGCGGCAAGGTCGTCAGTCTTGGGCGGAACTTTCCCGACGCTCCCCAGGGTTGGTACGTGCCAACATATGTAATAAAAGGGGACCCCGAAAGGGGTATTGAACCTGTGGCACCGGATCTCAAGTCAGTCCAGGATCTTCGCAAGTACTGGGAGCTTTTCGTTGACCCAGAAGACAACAGCAGGGCCAGGCTTTACAATGGCCCATCCGGATGGGTCGTGAGCGTCAAGAATGAAGAAAAGATCAATACCTATGGCCTTGATGACGTAATAAACAATTTCTATTCCGGCTCCGGCAGTGCCCTTGCGGCAGCAATTAGCGGCTCTTACGAGAAGGGCATGCCTGTTCTCGCCTATTACTGGGAACCAACCCCCCTTATTGGTCTATACGATATGACCAAGCTGGAAGAACCTGCCTACGACCCCGATGTCTGGGCAGAGAACAGTGGATGCGCTTTCCCCGCATGCAGGGTATTTGTGGTTGCCAACAAGTCTTTCGTCGACAAAAATCCGGAAATTGGAAAGTTTCTGGAAAAGTATGAGACCACCCTGGAGCAGACAAACTCCGCTCTGGCGTATCTGGAGAAGGAGAGCAAGTCCGTCGAAGCCGGGGCAGTCTGGTTTTTGAAGGAAAACACTGAAACATGGCATAAATGGATAGTGGATCCCGAAGTCAGAGAAAAGATAACCAGGGCCCTCGGGGAGGCTGCAATTTGATGAGAGACGAGCCGGGTTTACCTCGGCTCGTATACCGTGATCTTGACCGGCTTTGCCGGAAATATCTTGAATGGGTTGATCCTCTGCAGCATGACAATGCAGCAAGGTTTAAAACCAGGCTCGCGGTGGAAAAATTTTCAGCTCCCGGCGGAACCGGGTCCGAGGCCCAGAAGAAACTGGAACGTTTGATGGCTGCCGGAGACGATTTTCAGCGTTTGATACCTTACTGGAATGAATGGTACCTGGCGGACAGGATGTCTCTACCCTTGTTCAGCAACCCTTTTTACCTGCTGGATCTGCCTCCTGCCGGGCAGGCTGCCCAGGCTGCAAGGCTCGTTTTCTCTGCCTGTTCCTTTTATCTTTCTCTGGAAGGTGGAGAAATGGATCCGGACCTGCTGAAGGGCGATGTCCTGTGTATGGAGCAATACAGATGCATGTTTGGTACCGCAAGAAGCCCGAGGTCAGGAAAAGACGTTTTTGTCGGGATTCGCGGGATGGGACGCTTTGCGGATCCCCCAAGACACATTGTGGTAATCAATAGAGGAGTATATTTCAGGATCGAAGTTATTGACGAAAGTGGAAGGATACTTGCCCCGGAAATTCTCGAGCATAAATTCAGGGAAATTTTGCGAAAAAATATTTTCGATCTTTTTCCCGTCGGTGCCCTGACAACCCTTGAAAGAGACAGGTGGGCCAAGACCAGGGATCTTTTGCTGGCCACTGAACCCGAAAACGGTAAGGCTCTTGATGAGATCGAAAGTTCTATTTTTACCCTCTCTCTGGATGAAAGTGCTCCCAAAAACAGGGACGAGGCTGCACGCGTTCTTCTCCACGGAGATCCAAGGGCAAGATGGTTCGACAAGGCTATCCAGCTCATTGTATGTTCGAACGGTGTAGGGGGGATAAATTTTGAGCACTCCCACATCGACGGTTCTCCGATGTCAAGACTTGTCCGCTTTCTTACAGGACCGATAGAGGATCCTGCTTCCGCAGATTTTGAAACAACTATCCAGGTTCTGGAGTTCCGGCTTTCCGACACCATCAGGGAAGAAATTAATGCTGCCTGCAATGAACACAAGGCAATTGGTCAAACGAACCTTATTAAGTCCCTGGATTTTGAACCCTTCGGTAAAGGAATGATAAAAAACCTTAAATTCAGCCCCGATGCCTTTATTATGGTAGGCCTCCAACTGGCTCAGCAAAGAACCTGGGGGTATTGCCGAAGTATTTTTGAATCCGTGATGCTTCGTTCTTTCTTCAGGGGCAGGACCGAGGCCATGCGTCCCATATCCAGGCAATCGATTGATTTCGTAATGGCCATGGATAACAAAGTGATATCCGTAAGCCGCAAAAGAGAGGCGCTTCTGGAGGCGGGAAGAGAGCACGTGGGCCGGATAAGGCAATGTCTTTACGGTGAGGGTGTGGAAAATCATCTTCAGGCCCTGTTGTTGCTTTGGAAAAGGGAATACCCCGAGGCCGATGTTCCCGACATTTTTCTGGACAGGGCCTGGCATGACCTCACTAATAATGTTTTTTCCACCAGCACAACCGATGTCGAGGGGCTTGAACTTGGTGGGTACGGTCAGCCTGTTCCTGAAGGTTTTACTTTCCGGTTCCTTAAAAAAGAAAATTTTCTGAGGTTTTTCATATCCTGTAAATCTGACCTCCAGGATGAACTGGATGAATTTTCTCTACAGGTTGTGAGGTCCCTGGAAGATATCAAATGTATACTTGAATAGCGCGGAAGGGGGGATGATCAGGTGGAAAAGAAAAGACTTATTGACCACCCCGTAATATCGGAGAGATATTTTTTCCCCCGAAGGGAAAGGATTGAAGAACCTTTCCGGATATCGACTCCTGGCGGCGATCTTGCCTGTCTTTATGCCAGGGACCATCCAGACGGAATGACCCTTTTGCATTTTCATGGAAACGGAGAGACCGCAGGTGACTGGGATGGGGATTTTGTCTCTCTTGTAAGCGGTTTCGGTTACAACGTCCTCCTTGCCGAGTACCGGGGGTACGGAATGTCGGGGGGTGATCCTTCAATCGGCGCTATTCTTGATGATGTTCCCAGGATCATGGACGGAGCAGGGTTGAAGCCTTCGAGGACGGTACTTTTCGGAAGATCTGTCGGTTCAGTTCCGGCTATTCACGGGGTTTCCCTTTACCCTGATATGGGAGGACTTGTTCTTGAAAGCGGGATCGCTGATGTCATGGAGCGTCTTTTGGTAAGAGTGCAACCCTCCGAACTTGGCGTAACAATGGAAGAATTCAGAGCCGAAATAACGAAAAGCCTGGATCACAGGAAAGCCATGGAACAATATAAGGGGCCCGTGCTGGTAATGCACACAAAGAACGACAGCATGGTCGATGTAACCCACGGAGAAAGGCTTTACAGCTGGTCCGGTGGGGAAAAAACCTTAAAAATCTTCGACAATGGTGACCATAATACTATTCTTTACGCCAATGCCCGGGAATATTTCTCTGTTCTGGAAAAATTCTTGAGATCCGCCGGCGGGTAACAAAAGAGGAAGAGAAGCGGGGGAAAATTTGAACAAGTCAGATATTATTGCTTTTGCCGAAAAGGTGGAAAGAGATCTCGGAGCTTTCTGCTCCTGCGGGGGGCTGGGCCTTCATGGTTTCGATCATCTGGGAAGGGTCGCCATCCTTGCGGGAAGGCTTGCCCGGGCTGTTGGTGAAGACGTAGAGTCGGCCGTAGTAATGGGCTTTTTGCACGATAGCGCCAGAAAGGACGACGGCGGAGGTTGTTTGCACGCCATCGAATCTGCGGTCCTTGCCAGGAAACTCCTGTTGGAGTTCTACCCTCAAATGGACAGGGGGCGTATCTGTGATTCCATCAAGCGCCATGCCGACGGTGAAACTACCTCCGACCTTATGGTAGCGTGCCTCTGGGATGCCGACAGGCTGGAGTTAAAACGTCTTGGCAGGGTTGTAGATCCGGACCTGCTCTCCACGGAGATCGCAAAACGGCTGGCCAGAAAAAGAAAGCCAGGGAAAAGAGAAGAGATCCATGCCGCAAATATCAAAGGTCCGGAGTCCCGGTGATTTTATAGCTGTCAAGTGAGTCCATGACCTTCCTCGCCCATTGACTCACCTTTTCCCTGTCCCTCAAATTGTCCACAGGACTCTTGACCGTTTCGATGATTGCTTATTGAGTTAGTGATAGTTTCGAAGTATCAAGTTTTCCAGTGAAATATCCAATGTGCCGCGGTGAAAGAGGAGTTATTGCATTTTCAAGAGCCTATTTGCCCGCGGTATGTTTTTCCTTGTCGTCGGCAGCAAAACTCATTCCGACAGCAAAGGCGCCTGCAAGGCGTTCCCGCAGTTTTTCAAGGTTTTTGTCCACGTAATCCCTTAACCCATTGATACCCCACAGAAGGTCCTGTTTCCAGGGAGCCTCCGGAAGTGTCGGAGGCTCCTTTTGTGATGTATAATCCTTTTCTGTCAAGTGCAGTGATCCGGTAATGGTCTTGACTCCTGATGCATCTCTCAAACGGGATCCCAAATAACATATAATGGTGTATCGTATTGAATACGGGAGCAGTTGAAAAACCTGAATTATTTCGCTTTCGACAGTATTATTCCGCAGTAAAGAGGGTGAGCAGTGAAATGTGCAGTGAACCTGCCGAAAAGGGCGGCAATTTTATCGAGCAGATCATTATGGAAGATATTGGATCGGGCAGGACGAAAAAAGTTGTAACCAGGTTTCCTCCGGAACCGAACGGATACCTTCACATCGGTCATGCAAAATCTATCTGTCTCAATTTCGGTCTCGCCGAGACGTTTGGCGGTGACTGTAATCTGAGATTTGATGATACCAAT